>Ga0164290_1000765_pt1 | contig 81964 bp, 80 predicted proteins | sample Micstemetagenome_FD_108782 | JGI IMG/M metagenome (GOLD analysis project Ga0164290, IMG submission 108782) | Contaminated culture microbial community from soil near Moab, Utah, USA - Microcoleus steenstrupii SON62 (Illumina Assembly) | ecosystem: Environmental > Terrestrial > Soil > Soil crust... | reverse complement strand
TCCAGCACCGCCGCCCGGATCTCCGCCGGCTGCGCGTCGAGCGCCGCGAGCAGGCCGCGCAGCGTCCGCCTGGCATCGTAGAGCTGGTCCAGCAGGCCGAGCACCACCGGCATCAGCTCCTCCGTCACCTCCAGCGTGGTGCGGAGCTCCACCAGCAGGGCGAGCCTCGCGATGTCGGCCTCGGTCAGCAGCCAGCCGCCGGGCCCGGGCTCCGCCCGCAGCCAGCGCCGCTCGATCCAGACCGAGGCTTCCGCCACGCCGAGGCCCGGATGCCGGGCGACGACCTCCTCCAATGCGACCATCATGGCACGAGCCCCGCCCGCGGGTCGGACCGGTCGCGCGGCGTCCAGCCCGTCAGGAAGGCCTCGAGCTCCGGCTCGGGCCCGGCCGGCAGCACGACCCTCAGCACGACGACCTGGTTGCCGCCGCGCACGCCCCTGCCGCGCAGCCGGAGCTGCTGCCCGTCACGGGCATGGGGCGGGATCGTCAGCATCACGCTCCCCTCGATCGTCGGCACCTCGACCTTCGCACCCAGCACCGCCTCCTTCAGCGTCACCGGCAGGTCGAGCAGGATGTCGTCGCCCTCGCGGCGGAAGACGCGATGCGGCTCCACCGTCACCTCGGCCAGCAGGTCGCCGGCGGGCGCGCCCGCCTCGCCCGGCAGCCCCTGCCCGGCCAGGCGCAGCACCGTGCCGTCCGCGACGCCGGCCGGGATCGTCAGCTGCACCTCGCGCCCGTCCGGCAGCGTCACGCCCCGCGTCGCACCGCGCGCCGCATCCAGGAAGGCGACCGTGAGCCGCGCCTGGATGTCGGCGCCGCGCCGCGGGCCGCGCGGCCGAGCGCGCGCGCCGAAGGCGCGGGCGAGGAACTCCTGCAGGTCGTCCTCGTCGAGATCCGCCGCGTTGAACCCGCCGGGGCCGGAGCGGTAGCGCGCCCCGCCCGCCCCTTCCGCGAAGTCGCGCCAGCCGCCGGCACCGGGCGACGGGCCGGGCGGCGCACGCTCGGCGCCGGAGGCGTCGATCTCGCCGCGGTCGTAGCGCGCCCGCTGCTCGGCGTCCGAGAGCAGGGCGTAGGCGGCGCTGATCTCCTTGAAGCGCGCCTCGGCCTCCGGCTTGTCCGGGTTGGTGTCCGGGTGCCAGCGCTTTGCCAGCGCGCGATAGGCCTTGCGGATCTCCTCCGCGGCGGCCGTCTTCGCCACGCCGAGGACCTTGTAGGGATCGTCCAAGCCTCGACCCTCTCGCCTGCGTCCGGCCGCAGGCTAGATCAGGCGGCCGGTGCGATGGAACGTGGCGCCGCGCTCACAGCGGCGGGAAGGGATCGCCGGTCTCCGGGCGCATGGCGAATTTGGCGATCCCGTTCCAGCCGCGCTCGTATTGCGGCGCGACGCGCACCGCCTCCGCCCGCCCCAGCGCCGCCGCGGCCCTCGCCGGCCAATAGGGATCGCGCAGCACGGCGCGCGCCAGCAGCACCATGTCCGCCTTGCCTTCGGCGACGATCGCCTGCGCCTGCTCCGGCTCGGTGATCATGCCGACGGCCGCCGTGGCGATGCCCGCACCCGCCCGCACCGCCGCCGCACCCGGCACCTGGTAGCCCGGCCCGACGGGAATCCGCTGCCGCTGCGGGTCGATGCCGCCCGAGGAGCAATCCACCAGGTCCACCCCGGCCGCCTTCACGCGGCGCGCCAGCTCCACCGTCTCCTCCGTCGTCCAGCCGCCCTCCACCCAGTCGGTGTGCGAGACGCGGAGCCACAGCGGCAGTTCCTCCGGCATCGCCGCGCGGACCGCGCGCACCACCTCGAGCGTCAGCCGCGCCCGCCCCTCGAAGTCACCGCCCCAGCGGTCGTTGCGGCGGTTCGAGACGGGCGAGAGGAACTGGTGCAGCAGGTAGCCATGCGCCCCATGGACCTCGATCACGCGGTAGCCGGCGCGCACCGCGCGCGCCGCGCAGGCGGCGAACAGCGCCGGGATCTCCGCCACTTCGCTGTCCGACATCGCGCGCGGCGCCGCGAAATGCCCCATCGGCAGGTCGGAGGCCGAGCGGATCTCCCACCCCGGCACCGCCGGCGCGTCCTTCCAGCCGACGTCGCGGCTGCCCTTGCGCCCCGCATGCCCGATCTGGATCGCCGGCACCGCCCCGGCGCGCGCGATGGCGCCGGCGACCCGCGCATGACCCGCCACCTGCGCCTCCTCCCACAGCCCGAGGTCGCCGGGCGTGATCCGGCCCTCCGCGGTGACCGCGGTGGCCTCCGCCATCACCACAGCCGCCCCGCCGATCGCCCGCTGCAGCAGGTGCGCGAGGTGCCAGTCGGTCGGCTTGCCGTCGGGGCCGCAGCAATACTGGCACATGGGCGACACGCCGATGCGGTTCGCGAAGGTCACGCCGCGCTGCGTCAGGGGGCTGAAGAGGTCGGCCATCCGGAACTCCAAGGCGGAAGCCGGCCTAGCCGGCTCTCCATCACCATGACGATCGGCGCGCGGCCGGGCGGGGCCGGCAGCAGCCGCCCGGATGCATCGGCCGGAAACCGCGTCAGCGCAACCGCGTCGCCCACATTGCCGCCGACCGCGCCCACCAGGCCGGGCCCGGCCTCCACCACGATGTCGCAATGCATCGGCCGGATCGTCCCCGTCTCCCCCAGCCGCTCCGTCCAGTGGCGCAGCGGCGCGCGCGAGCGGTCGAGGCAGACGAGGTCGCCGGGACGCGGCGCGTGCTCCTCCGGCGCGCGCGGCACGAAGGGCGCGAGGCCCGGGAAGGCGCGCGCATCGGCGATCAGCCCGTCAAGGTAGAGCGCATGCGTCGCACTCGGCGGGAACTCGCGCGCATCGACGCCCGCCGCGCCGAACACCCAGGAGATGAAGGCCGCCGACCAATGCGGCTCCGCCCACAGCGCGCCGCCCTCCGCCCCGCCGGCAAGTGCGGCGGCATAGCGGCGCCGGTTGTCGGCGATCGCGCCGAAATCCTGCGGCACCGCGCGCCAATAGGCGAGCACGCGCGGGAAGTTCGCCGGCTCGCGCTCCGGGCTCGTCGCCACCTCGCCGCCATCCGGATCGCGCAGCAGCCCGCCCCAGTCGCGCCACTCCGCGGCGGCGAGGCGCACCACGCGCTCGGCGGCCGAAGGCGGGTAGGAGAGCGGCGGGACGGGCGGCGCGGCCACCGGCGCCGCGCAGGCCGCGAGCGCGGCCGCGCAGCCGAGCGCCGCGAGACGCCTCACGCGGCGGCGGGATTGGCCGCCGCGCGCGCGCCGAGCACCAGCCGCTCCGGCGCCACCAGCGCCAGCGTCGCAGCCGCCTGCAGCGCCGGCGAGATGCCGCCGGGCCCGACGATCTCCAGCCGTCCGGAGCGCGGCTGGATCAGCGGCCGCAGCAGGTTCACGCCCGTCCGGTGCAGCAGCCGCGCGCGGTCGAGCAGCGTCGCAGGCAGCGTCGCGCCGGCCTCGCCCGCCAGCACCGCGGCGCCGGCGGCGCGCATCAGCAGCGCCACGCCCACCGCCTCCTGCCGCGCATGCACCGGCGCGCCGTTGAAGACGAGGGTCCCATCCGGCGTGACCGCGATCGCGCCGAGGGACGCCGCCAGCGCCCCCGCCGCGCGCCCGCCTTCCAGCCAGGCCGCCGCGCGCGCGAAGGCGAGGATGGCGATCGCCTGCGCGGCCAGCGTCGGCACCTCCCGCGGGCCGCGCAGCACGCCGCCCGAATCGAGCCGGCCGGCGAGTTGCCCGATGAGCATGGTGTGCCGCGGCTCCGCCGGCGCGCCGCGCAGCCGTCGCAGCGCATCCGCCGCGACCGTCGCATCCGCGAGGTCGATGCCCGCGATCTCGGGCGTGTCGAGCCGCGCGAGCTGCCGGTCGGCGAAGCCGAGCAGCGCGGCGCGACGCGCCTCCGGCATCCGCTCCTGCCAGGAGCCGTCGAAGAGCAGCGCCGCCGCGACCGCGTGCAGCGCCGCGCCCGACGGCGCCACCGGATCGAGGTCGAGCCCGGAGGCCGCCAGGTCCATCGCGCCCGCGACCCCGGCGATGTCGTTGCCCTGCGCCAGCAGGCGGCGCTCGCGCACCGTCAGCGTCTCGCCGGCCTTCAGCTCGACCGGACCGTGGCGCAGCACGAGCCAGTGCAGCGCGCCGGCGCGCCGCGCCTCGGCCGTGACCGACATGACGCGGGCGGGCTCATGCGGGCGGATATGCAGCACCGGGCCATGCGCCGGCCAATCCGCCGCGCCGATCGCCAGGTGGTCCACCGGCGTGCCCTCGGTCCATTTCGTCGCCACGGGGAGCGGTGGCGGCGCCACGTCGCGCCAGGTGCCGCCGCTCAGCAACTGCCCCGCGGTGGCGCCGAGCCCGCCCTCCTCCAGCGCGTCGAGCGCCGTGGTCACGCGCAGCCGCGACAGGGTGCAGGCGGCGGTGAAGCTCGTCACCACCTCGACCACCGGGCTGCCGGCGCGGATCTCGTAGGTCACCGCCAGGCGCCCGGCCTCGGCCTTGCGCTTGGCGACGAAGCCGCCCTCGCCGGTGATGACGCTGACATGGCGCAGCCGCACCGTGTCGCCGTCGCGCTCCACCGCGGTCTCCACGATCGCGTCCTCGACGTCCACGCAGTTGCGGAAGCGCCCCATGCGGAACTCGACGAGGTTGCCGCCATGCCGCACCACGCCGCGCGGGCCGCCGCGGCGTTCCTGGTGCAGCGTGCCGCGCGACAGGTCGCCCCAGATGCGGTGGAAGGGCGTGCGGACCTCGACGTCGCGCGGATCCTCGCGCGTCACCTCGAGCCCGCCGGCCGCGGCGTGCCGGCAGGGCTGCGGCGCGTCGGCCATCGCCACGACGAAGTCGAGCACGCCGTCGCCGAGTGCGGCGTGCTTCTCGCGCACGCCCGGCAGCATCAGCAGTTCCGCCGCGCGGGCATTGCCGTCTCCGGCGAAAAGCGCGCTGCCTTCCGCCTCGGCCAGGGCGCGATGACCCTGGCCGCGCAGATGCACCTCGCCCGCCAGGGAGACCGCGAGCGGCGCGACCAGCCGTTCGCGGTCGGCGTCCTGCAGCAGGTTGCGCATCAGGCACCCCTCAGTCTGACAGCGGCCGCACCGGGGGACGCGGACCGGACGTTGAATCGGGGGGGTGATGCCATTGTGGGCATGTCCGGCGCGAAAGGCTATATCCTTCTTGCATGGGGACGATTCCGCCCACCCGCGACCCGGCCCTCCCCGCCGAGGACGCCCCCTCACTCAGCGGCGAGGGTGGCCGCCTGTTCTTCCGCTCCGAGGTCTTCTCCCCCCGCGACGCGGCGCGCCGCCGCGCGCCGACAGGGCTCACGGTCACCGAGGCGGCGCGCGAGGTCCCGGTCCATGCGACGGCCGACGTGCTGGTCGTCGGCGGTGGCCCGGCCGGCTGGGCGGCCGCCGTCGCTGCGGCGCGGCGGGGCGCGCGCACGGTCCTGCTGGAGCGCCACAACCACCTCGGCGGCCTCTCGACCGGCGGTCTCGTCGTCTGGATCGACCGCATGACCGGCTGGGACGGCGCGCTGCTGATCCGCGGCCTGGCCGAGGAGCTGCTGGACCGCCTGCCGCGCGACGCCGTCGCCGGCCCGCCGCGCGAGGCCTGGGGCTCGCGCGACGCCGCCACCGCCGCCTGGTGGGCGCTGCGCACCGCGGCCTTCCACGGGGTCGTCACCCATTCGCCGACCGTCTGCCCCGAGCACCTGAAGGCCGCGAGCCTGGAGATGGCGGCCGAGGCCGGGGTGGACCTCCTCTTCCACGCCTGGGGCGCCGAGCCGGTGATGCGCGACGGTGCCGTGGCGGGCGCGATCTTCGAATCGAAGCAGGGCCGCCGCGCCGTCCTCGCCGCGGTGACGGTGGACGCGACCGGCGATGGCGACCTCTTCGCCCGCGCCGGCGCCGCCTATGCCGAGGACGTGGACCAGCGCGACATCCACCACTGCATGAACACCTCCTGGGTGTTCGGCGCCGTGGACATGCCGCGCTACCTCGGCTGGCGCGCCGAGAAGCCGGACGAGTTCTCGGATTTCATGCGCCGCGGGAAGGAGGCGGTCGGCTTCTTCGACAAGGCCTTCGCGAGCTGGCGCGACGACGTGGCGCTGTTCATGGGCCCGCGGCTGGCCGGCTATTCGGCCGTGATGGTGGACGACCTGAGCGAGGTCGAGACGATCTCGCACCGCCTGATGTTCCGCCACCTGGAGCGCTACCGCGCCGAATGCCCCGGCTTCGAGCGCGCCTTCCCGATGCTCTCCGCGCCGCAGCTCGGCGTGCGCCATGCGCGGCGGCTGTCGGGCGTCACGCCGGTGACGCGCGCCTGGTGGGACGGTCGCGTGGCGCCCGACGAGATCGGAATCTCCCCGAGCCTCGCTCCGAAATTTCCGCCGGTGAGCGTGCCCTATGGCGCGATCGTGCCGGCATCGCTGGACGGCTTGCTGGCGCCGGGGCGGCACCTGGCCTGCGATCCGACCAGTCATTCGTTCCTGCGCGAGATCCCGCAATGCTGGCTGACCGGCCAGGCGGCGGGCGCCGCAGCGGCGATCGCCGCGGACCGCGGCGTCGCGCCGCGCGCGGTGGATTTGCGCGAGTTGCAGGCGGCGCTGCGCGGCGGAGGGGCGCTGGTGCGGGAGGCGGTGCTGGTGGACGCGGGCGCTATTTCACCCGCGTGAACTCCATTCTGTAGACGACCTCCTCGCCGGTCGTCGGATCACGACCGGGCGCTCCGCTGATGACGAGGTGGTCCCCATCCAGCTTGAAGGGCCGGATCAGCGGGGTCGCGCCCCAGGCCGGGTTCCACGAGCCGTCGACGGTGTGGATGACCGTCTCTCCCTCGACCACGTAGGACGCCGTGTAGGCGAGCATCGAGTCGAACAGCTCCGCCTTCTGCCGGTCGGACGGCGCTGCGCCTGCAACCGCGCGACCTCGCCGTTCCACATAGGCCATCATCCGTCCGTCCGCGTGGTAGGCGATGTAGCCAAGCGGGTCCGGGCCGAGCGCGTCCCTCACCTCACCCGTGGTGACGGAGGTGCGCGTCCAGGAGAGCATCCTCCACGTCCCAAGCAGTCCAGCGGTATCGGGCATCGGGCGTCTCCATTGCACTGTGGCCGGTCCATCCACCGACGATGCAGGTGTCGCGGCACCGGGCCCGAACCTTGGTGTCAGCCCGGCTCCCGCGCCCGGATCAGGTCCACGACCGTCGCGTGGCATGGCGTCGCGATGCCATGCGCCGCGCCGAGCCGCAGGATGGCGCCGTTCAGCACGTCAATTTCGGTCCGCCGCCCGGCCTCGAGGTCCTGCACCATGGAGGACCGATGCGGCGCCGAGCGCGGGAAGACGACGGAGAAGAGCGTGTCCCGGACGTATCCCGGCCCGTCCGGCGCGGGGCGGAAGGCGAAGGCTGCGGCATAGGTCTCGAGCGTCTCCTGCGCGAGGCGCTCGATCAGTGCCCGCGAATGCGCATTCTCGAGCAGCTCGCCATAGCTGCGCCCGGTCAGCGCCCCCGTCGGGTTCATGCAGGTGTTGAACAGCAGCTTCGTCAGCACGACGTCGCGGATCTCCGGCGCGTGCACGACCGGCAGGAAGCCACGCGGGGCGGCCTCCAGCATCGCGGCGAGCGGGGCGATGTCGTCGCCGAGCAGCGAGCCCACCATCACCGGGCTCGACGCCGCGTTGACCGCGACCGAGGTCAGGCCATGCCGCTGCATGCCGATGTACATCGCGGCCGAGAAGACCGGCACGCCAGCGCCCAGCACCGCGCGCGCCACCTCGGCCGAGCCCAGGCCGTTCTGCATCAGCAGCACCGCGCGCGGCCCCTGCGCGGCGAAGGGCCGCAGCGCCTCCGCGAGGTCATGCGCCTTGGTGGTCACCACCAGCACGTCGCAGTCGCGAGCCGCGTCAGGCGGTGCCGCCGCATCGCCGAGCGCGAAGGCGCCGGGCGGGAAGCTGTGCTCGCCCAGCTTCCCGGTGATGGTCAGGGCCTCGCGCGAGAGCGCCTCGGTCGAAGGGCGACGCGCGAGCAGCGTCACCGCCGCACCGCACTGCGCGAAGCTTGCAGCCACGGCAAGCCCGACCGAACCGCCGCCGACCACCGTCATCCGGAGCATGACCAGTTCCCCCCGGCGCGGCGCCCGCCGTCGAGCGCCCCCTTCCGAATTCTGTCGTAACAAACCTGGATCGCGAAGTGGAAGGATGGCGTCGCGGGCACATCCGCCGCCCCTACCCCGCTGGGTCACGCCCCGCGATGGCATGCGTCACCCGTCCCGCCGCGTCGCGCACCAGCGGCCCGAAGCGCGCGATCGCCTCCGGCGTCAGCCGCACGCTCGGGCCGGAGATGGACAGCCCCGCCACCGCCTCGCCGAACTCGTTGAAGATCGCCGCCCCCACGCAGCGCATGCCGAGGTTGCGTTCCTCGTCGTCCACCGCATAGCCACGCGCCCGCGCCGCGGCGAGGTCGGTGGCCAGCGCCTCCGGCGTCGTCAGCGTGTGCTCGGTGAAGCGCGGCAGGCCGGCGCGGCGGATGGTCTCGGCGATCTGCGCCGGGCCGCGATGCGCGAGGATCGCCTTGCCGATGCCGGACGCATGGAACAGCGCCCGCGTGCCGGGGCGGAAGAAGGCGCGGATCGTCTCATGCGTCTCCACCTGGCTGACGAAGACCACGCCGTCCTCCTCCGCCACCGCGAGGTTCGCCGTCTCGCCGCAGGCCGCCACCAGCGCCGCCATCGCGTCGCGCCCGCGATCCACCAGCTTGCGCCGGCGCAGGAAGGCCGTGCCGATGCGGAAGGTCTCGACGCCGACGAACCAGAGCTGCGCGCCCGGCTCGAACTCCGCCAGGTCCCGCCGCTGCAGCGTCAGCAGCATGCGGTGCGCGGTGGAGACCGGCATCGCCGCGCGCGCCGCAAGCTCCGTCAGCGTCAGCCCGTCCGCCGTGGCGAGCTCGGCCAGCAGCGCCATGGCGCGGTCGAGCGACTGCACCGGTGCGTCCTCGGCCTCGGTCTCCTGGCGGGGGCGGCCGCGGCGGCGGGGGAGCTGGGACATCACGCGATCCTCACGCGGAATCTTTTTCCATTCCGCACCGCGCACCGCAACGGAAAACGGAAATCCGCGTCCAAACAGCCACTTGCGATTTCCATGCCGCAGTGCGGGAAAAGCTTTCGGAAAAATTGAAGTCATTTCCCGCGCCTGTCATCCCTGCGCCGTCCAGGAAAACAGGGAAGCGGGACCGATGGCACGGATGCGGGCGGTGGATGCGGCGATGCTCGTGCTGGCGCGGGAGGGCGTGACCTGCGCCTTCGGCGTGCCGGGTGCCGCGATCAATCCCTTCTACTCGGCGATGCGCGCGCATGGCGGCATCCGCCACATCCTCGCCCGCCATGTCGAGGGCGCGTCGCACATGGCCGACGGCTACACCCGCGCCAAGGCCGGCAACATCGGCGTCTGCATCGGCACCTCCGGCCCGGCCGGCACCGACATGATCACCGGGCTCTACACCGCGCAGGCCGACAGCCTGCCGATCCTCTGCATCACCGGCCAGGCGCCGCGCGCCAAGCTCTACAAGGAGGACTTCCAGGCGGTGGACATCGAATCCATCGCCAAGCCGGTGACCAAGTGGGCGGTCACGGTGCGCGAGCCGGCGCTCGTCCCGCAGGTCTTCCAGCACGCCTTCCACGTGATGCGCAGCGGCCGCCCCGGTCCGGTGCTCGTGGACCTGCCGGTGGACGTCCAGACCGCCGAGATCGAGTTCGACATCGACGCCTACGAGCCGCTGGTGCCCTACAGGCCCGCCGCGACCCGCAAGCAGATCGAGAAGGCCATCGCCATCCTGCAGGCGGCCGACCGCCCGCTGATCGTCGCCGGCGGCGGCATCATCAACGCCGACGCCTGCGACGAGCTGGTGCGCTTCGCCGAGATCACCGGCGTGCCCGTCATCCCGACGCTGATGGGCTGGGGCGCGATCCCGGACGATCATCCGCTGATGGCCGGCATGGTCGGGCTGCAGACCAGCCACCGCTACGGCAACGCGACCTTCCTCCAATCCGACGCGGTGATCGGCATCGGCAACCGCTGGGCCAACCGCCACACCGGCTCCATCGAGAAATACACCGCCGGCCGGAAATTCGTGCACATCGACATCGAGCCGACACAGATCGGCCGCGTCTTCGGCCCCGACCTCGGCATCGTCTCCGACGCCCGCGCCGCGCTGTCGCTGCTCTGCGAGGTCGCCGCCGAGATGAAGGCCGCGGGCCAGCTGAAGGACCGCACCGACTGGGCCGAGGCCTGCCTGCACCGCAAGCGGACGATGCTGCGCAGGACGCATTTCGACCACGTCCCGCTCAAGCCCCAGCGCGTCTTCGAGGAGCTGCTGGCCGAGGCCGGCCGCGACACCTGCTACGTCACGACGATCGGCAACTCGCAGATCATGGCCGCGCAGCTGCTGAAGGTCTACGAGCCGCGCAACTGGATCAATTGCGGCCAGGCCGGCCCGCTCGGCTGGACGCTGCCCGCGGCCCTCGGCGTGCGCGCCGCCGATCCCGACCGCAGGATCGTCGCCATCTCCGGCGACTACGACTTCCAGTTCCTGATCGAGGAGCTGGCGGTCGGCGCGCAGCACAAGCTGCCCTTCCTGCAGGTCGTGGTGAACAACTCCTATCTCGGCCTGATCCGCCAGGCGCAGCGCGGCCTTCAGATGGATTTCGAGGTGAGCCTGGCGTTCGAGAACATCAACGCCGCCGACGACCCGGACGCCGTGCCCGGCTACGGCGTGGACCATGTCGCGGTGGCCGAGGGGCTGGGCTGCAAGGCGATCCGCGTGAAGTCGCCGAACGAGTTCCAGGACGCCTTCGCCCGCGCCGAGGCGCTGATGACCGAGCACCAGGTGCCGGTGGTCCTCGAATTCATCCTCGAGCGCCAGACCAACATCGCCATGGGCACCGAGATCGACGCGGTGAACGAGTTCGAGGAGGTCGTCTGCCTCGACCCGTCGCTGACGAAGGAGAATGGCTGGACGCCGGCCAAGGAGCCCGCGCCGGCGAAGTAGTCCGCAATCGGCCCTTCGTCAGGCGCAGCGAAGCCGAGCATGGCGAAAGGGCTTGCCCCGCGAAGCCGCGGCAGGCCGAAGCCGGCTGCATCGCCACACCCCTTCGGAGCAGTCCGGCAACGGCTTGCACAACCTTCACGTGCGGGTCACGGCGGCGTGAGGGGGACCGCTTCAGATTGTATTCCGTCAAGGCGATGCCTCGACGTTTTCTCCCGGCGGTTCCGCACATGGTGTGCGGACCAGACTTTCCCCGGTGCCGCAGGGCACCGGGGTTTTTTTCTTGTCCGTGCCGACCCGGTTCTCCGTCTCACGCGACCGTGCCGAGACCGGATTCAACTTTGCCGTCACATCTTCGCGCCTGCCCCGTCCTTGGGCTCGTCCCGACGTTGCCGCCATCCCCCGACCGCTCCGGACCTGCCCCGACGTGACCCGCCTGCCCCATTCCGCACTCCGATACGGCTTCGCCGTGCTCATCTGGGGCATTGCGCTCGCCGGGCGCTTCGCGCTCGCGGACGTCCTGCCCCCGGTCGGCTATCCGTTCCTCACCTTCTTCCCCGCCGTGGTGCTCGCGACGTTCCTAGGCGGCTTCGGCCCGGGCCTGCTGGCCACCGTCCTCAGCACACTCGCGGCGACCTACTACTTCGTCCCGCCGGTCGGCTCCTTCGCCCTGGGCAGCACCGCCGACCTCATCGCCGTCGTGTTCTTCGTCTGCGTGCTGCTGGTGGACGTCGTCGTCATCCACGTCATGACGACCTCGCTCGCCCGCGTGCGGCAGGAACAGGCGCGCGTCGCCGAGCTCTCCGCCGCCCGCGGCCAGCTCGCCGCCGACCTCTCGGAAGGCGAGGCGCGGCTCCGGCTCGCGCTCGAGGCCGGGCGGATGGGCACCTTCGACTGGGAGCTGGCGACCGACCGGCTGATCTGCAACGAGCGGCAGCTCGCCCTCCTCGGCCTCGGCCAGGAGCGCAGCGGCGGCGCCGCGCTCGATCGCGTCCACCCGGAGGACCGCCCGCGCATCGACGCCGCCATCGCCGCCGCGGGCGCCTCCGCCGGCATCTTCGAGGAGGAGTTCCGCATCCTCCATCCCGACGGCCCCCGCTGGCTGCGTGGCTACGGACGCGCCGTGCCGGGCCCGGACGGCACCACCGCGCACTTCGTCGGCCTCTGCATCGACGTCACCCGCCGCCGCGAGGCCGAGGCCCTGCTGGAACGCGAGGCGGAGGCGCTGGAACGCCTCGCCGAGGAACGCGCCCGGGCGCTCGCCGCCAGCGAGGCGCGGCTGGCGGAGGCGGCGCGGATGGAGACGCTGGGGCGCCTCGCCGGCGGCATCGCGCACGACATCAACAACGTGCTGCAGGCGGTGCAGGGCGGGCTGCGCCTCGCCCGGCGCAGGATCGAGGATCCGGTCGCCGCCGCGCGCTACCTCGACCTGGCGCAGGACGCGCTCGGCCGCGGCGCCGCGGTGACCGGCCGGCTGCTCGCCTTCGCGCGGCGCGACACGCTGCGCGCCGAGGCGGTGGAGCCCGCCGCGCTGCTCGACAGCCTCGCCGCCATGCTGCGCCCGGCGCTCGGCCCGGAGATCGCGATCCGGGTCGAGGCCGCCGGGGCGCCGCCCCTGCTCGCCGACCGCGGCCAGCTCGAGGCGGTGATCGTCAACCTGGCGAACAATGCCCGCGACGCCATGCCGCGCGGCGGGCCGATCCTGCTGCGCGCCGAGGCCGCCGCGGCGCCCGCGCCGGGCGCGCCGCCCGGCCTCGCCCCGGGCGCCTATCTGCGCCTGTCGGTCACCGATACCGGCGAGGGCATGTCGCCCGAGGTGCTGGCGCGCGTCGCGGAGCCCTTCTTCACCACCAAGCCGAAGGGCCAGGGGACCGGCCTCGGCCTCGCCATGGCGCAGGGCTTCGCCGAGCAGTCGGGCGGCGCGCTGGCGATCGAGAGCGCGACGGGCCGCGGCACCGTCGTCTCGCTCTGGCTGCCGCGCGCCCAGTCCCGCGCCGCCACCCCCGCCGCACCGGCGTTGGCGCCTTCGGTGGCGCGCAACGCGCTCGCCGGCCGGGTCGTGCTGCTGGCCGAGGACGAGGCGGCGGTGCGGCTGGTGCTGCGCGCCGAGCTCGAGGAAGCCGGCGCCTGCGTGGCGGAGGCGCCGGACGCGCCCTCCGCGCTGCGGCTGGTGGATGGCGGCGTGCGGCCCGACCTGCTGGTCACCGACCTGTCGATGCCCGGCGGCGACGGGCTCAGCCTGCTGCGTGACATCCGCCGGCGCATGCCGGGCCTGCCGGCGGTGCTGGTCACCGGCCACACCGGCGACGCCGCCCCGGATCAGCTCGCCGCGGCCGCGGCGGGCGGCGGCTTCGCGGTGCTGCGCAAGCCGATCCCGCCCGGCGGCCTCGCGGGGCGCGTCGCGGAGCTGGTCGCCGCGGCGGAGCCGGCCGCGCTGGCCGACGCCGCGAACTGACCGGCGCCGCTACCAGCCGCGCCGGATCATGATCCAGGTCGCGGCGACGAGCGGGATGGTGGCGGCCAGCCCCCAGGCGATCCAGCGTCGGCTGAGCCTGCGATACTCCTCCGGGATCCCGCCCGATGCGGCGAAGCCGCGCGCCAGCCGCGCCTGCCGCACCTGGATCGGCACCAGCACGAGAAGCCAGATCAGCCCGGCCAGCAGGAACATCGCCTGGGACCAGACGAGCCAGGCATCGCCCAGCGGATCGAGCCCCGCCGTCAGCGCCGCGCCATAGCCGCCGACCACCAGCAGCACGATGCCCCAGAAGGTGAAGAACCAGTCGGTGACGGTGACCAGCCGCTGCGCGAAGGCGATCACGCCCGGATCGCCGGTGCGGTCCGCGTAGAGCTTCCAGATCGAGGTGACCGTGACGTTCCCGACCAGCAGCACCACGCCGAGCAGGTGCAGCAGCTTCAGCAGGTCATAAGTCATGGAGCTGCGCCGCGAGAGCCGCCTTCTCGGCCGGCGTCAGGCTGCGCCAGTCCCGGTCCTCCAGGCCCGCGGCGATGGCCCAGAGAAGATTGCGCGAGGGCCGCTCCCCCATGAACCGCACGCGCCGCCAGGCCGCGGCGGCCCCGAGCGCGCGCAACGCGCCGACCGTGCCGATGCCGGCGCGCGCCAGCATCGCCGCGCTCCGCGGGCCGAGGTTGCGCAGCAGACGCACCCCGGCCGCGTCGGGCGGCAGGCGCGGTTCAGGCGCGGCCAGCCGCGTCGCGCCGTCAGGCGCGCCCCGCCGCATTGCGCCGTCAGGCGCGCCCGGCCGCCTTGTCCGCTTCGTAGCGCGCCTTGGTCTCGGCATTCGCGGGATAGAGGCCGGGCAGCGCGAGGCCCTTGCCGACTTCCTTCATGATCCAGCCCTCGAGCCGCTCCTGCTCGACCGCGGCCTCGGTCACCGCCTCGACCATCGCCTGCGGGATCACCACCGCGCCGTCGCCATCGGCCACCACGATGTCGCCCGGCACCACGGTGACGCCGCCGCAGCCGATCGTCTCCTGCCAGCCGACGAAGTTCAGCGCCGCGACCGAGGCCGGCGCCACGTAGCCCTGGCAGAAGACCGGCAGCCCGGTGCCGATCACGCCCTGCCCGTCGCGCACCATCCCGTCGGTCACCAGGCCGGCGACGCCCTTCACCTTCATCCGCGCGCAGAGGATGTCGCCGAAGATGCCGGCGGCGGTGTTGCCCATCGCATCCGCGACCGCCACGCAGCCCTCCGGCATGTCCTCGATCGCCGCGCGGGTGGAGCGCGGCGAGGACCAGCTCTCGACCGTCGCCAGGTCCTCGCGCGTCGGGGTGAAGCGCAGCGTGAAGGCGGGGCCGACGACGCGCGTGAAGTTGCCCGGCACCAGCGGGCGCGAGCCGGCGATGTAGCAGAAGCGCACGCCCTTCTTGAGCAGCACGGTCGTGAGCGTCGCGGTGGTCACGCCCATCAGGGCGGACTTGATGGCCGGGTTCATGCGCGTCCCTCCGAAGCGGAGCGCGCTTGAACCGCCGCCCGGCCCCCCCGTCAACCGGGGGGCGCGGCGCGTGCTGCCGAACCTCCCGCGCCGCCCGGCGTTCCGGGTGACCCAGACAGGATGGCGGCCATGAACGACAAGGACAGGACGGGCGAGACCCATGGCGCGGCGGATGCGCTGCGGCCGGCGCGCCCGGGCGGCGAGCCGAAGGCGACCGGCGAGACCGACCAGAAGCCCGACCCGGCGCTCGCCATCCCGCGGAAGACCAATCCGGGCGGCGCCGCGGCATCGGAGGCCTCGCGCGGCCGCGACGACCGCGCGGCGGGCACGGTGGACGACCCGATCGCCGCCGGCGACGGCTTCGGCACGAACGACTACCAGGCCGGCGACCGCTCCGAGCTCGCGGCGCAGCGCGGCGGCCCGGTGGATGTCAGCCGCGACCGCCCGAAGCGGCGCTGACCGCGGCGTCGGACGTCCAATCGAGGAGGCTTTCGGGTGATCCGATGGCGGCCGGCGTTCTTGACGCCGGCCGAGGCCGCGAATGCGGCCCGCCGCAAGTGCGGCGTAGCCGAGCCGCACGGACGTGCGGCGCTGGCGACTGAAGGCGTTTTCGCATGAGCGAAAACGCACGCCAGCATCATCCCGCGACCTTGTAGCCCTCTTCCGTCACCGCCGCCGCGACCTCGGCGGCGGGCAGCGTCGTCTCGGCGCGCACCAGGCCCCGGTCGAGCAGCACCTCGACCTTCGCGGCCGGGTCCTTCGCGCGGATCGCCTCGGTCACCGCCTTCACGCAGTGGCCGCAGCTCATGCCGGCGACCTTGAGTTCCACGGTCATGCGTCCTGCCTCTCGAGCTCGGCGATGATGGGACAATCGGGCCGGTCGTCGCCCGCGCAGCACTGCGCCAGGTGCCGCAGGCTCGCAGCCATGGCCGCCAGCGCGGCCGACTTCGCCTCCAGCGCCTCGACATGCGCCAGCGCCATGCGCTTCACCTCCGCCGCGGTGCGGGAGCGGTCGCGCCAAAGCGTCAGCAGCCGCCGCACATCCTCGAGCGGGAAGGCGAGCTCCCGCGCGTGGCGGATGAAGCGCAGCACCGCGACGTCGCCCGCCGTGTAGGTGCGGTAGCCGTTGGCGCGCCGCTCCGCCTCGATCAGCCCGACCGATTCGTAGTGGCGGATCATCTTGGCGGAGACGCCGGACCGCGCCGCCGCCTCGCCGATCGTCATCTCGCCGGAGGCGCCCTGCCGCATCCGCGTCACGCCGCGGATCGGCTCGGGCGCCAGCGCGCCAGCAGCAAGGCGTTCCCCACCACCGACACCGACGACATCGCCATCGCAGCACCCGCCAGCTCCGGCGACAGCAGGCCGAGCGCCGCGAGCGGAAGGCCCATCAGGTTGTAGACGAACGCCCATGCCAGGTTTCCCTTCACCTTCGAATAGGTCCGGCGCGTGACCTCGAGCGCCGCCGGCACCAGCCCCGGATCGCCGCGCATCAGCGTGATGCCGGACGCCGCGATCGCCACGTCGGTCCCCGTGCCCATCGCGACGCCGAGATCCGCCGCGGCGAGCGCCGGCGCGTCGTTCACGCCGTCGCCGACCATCGCCACGCGCGCGCCATCGGCCTTCCACGCCGCGACCTGAAGCGCCTTGCCCTCGGGCAGCACCTCCGCCGCGACGCGGGCGATGCCGAGCCCCGCGGCGGCCGCTTCCGCCGCCGGGCGCACATCGCCCGACAGCATCGCGACCTCGACGCCCATCGCGCGCAGCGACGCCACGGCCTCCGCCGCGCGCGGCTTCGGCGCATCCTCGAAGGCCAGCAGCGCGAGCGGCGCATGCGCGACCGGGTCGATTAGCCAGGCGAGGCTGCGGCCCTGCGCCGCCTCCGCCGTCGCGGCTGCCGCGAGCGCACCCGCCTCCGCGCCCGATTCCGCCAGCAGCCGCGGGCTGCCGAGCGCCAAGCGCCGTCCCTCCACCACGCCTTCGACGCCGCGCCCCGGCAGGGCGCGGAAGCCCTCCACCGCGGGCGTCTCGCCCGCATGCGCGGTCAGCACCGCGCGCGCCAGCGGATGCTCGCTGCCCGCCTGCAGCGCGGCGGCCAGCCGCAGCGCCGCTGGCGCCTCCATGCCGGCCGCTGGGTGCAGCGCGGCAAGCCGCGGCTTCCCTTCGGTCAGCGTGCCGGTCTTGTCGAAGGCGACGAGCGTCACGCCCTTCGCGCGCTCGATGGCCTCGGCATCGCGCACGAGAATCCCGGCGCGCGCCGCCGCCCCCGTGCCCGCCATGATCGCCGCCGGCGTCGCCAGGCCGAGCGCGCAGGGGCATGCGATCACCAGCACGGCGACCGCATGCAGGATCGCCTCCTCCGCCGAGGCCCCGGCCAGCAGCCAGCCGATGACCGTCGCCACCGCGATGCCGATCACCACCGGCACGAAGACGGCGCTCACGCGGTCCACGAGCTTCTGCACCGGCGCGCGGGAGGCCTGCGCCGCGGCGACCAGCGCAGCGACACGCGCCAGCGTCGTGTCGCCGCCCACCGCCGTCGCGCGCACCACCAGCCGCCCGTCGAGCGCCACCGTCCCCGTCGCGACCTTCGCGCCGGGCGCCTTCTCCACGGGACGGGATTCGCCGGTCAGAGCGCTCTCGTCCACGCCGGCCTCGCCGGTCTCGACCGCGCCGTCCACCGGGATCCGCTCGCCCGGCCGCACCACCACGCGGTCCCCGACCACGAGCGCGGCGGCCGGCACCTCATGCTCCACGCCATCGGCATCGAGCCGCCTTGCGGTGCGCGGGCGCAGCGCGAGCAGTGCGCGGATCGCCGCCCCCGTCCCGCGCTTCGCGCGCGCCTCGAGCCACTTGCCGAGCAGCACGAAGAACAGCACCACCACCGCCGCCTCGAAGTAGAGGCTGTGCGCATGCGCCGTGCCGTGCTGCCACATCAGCCAGATCGAGAGCAGCACCGCACTGCCGGTGCCGAGCGACACCAGCAGGTCCATGTTGCCGGTACCGTCGCGCAGCGCGCCCCAGGCGGCGCGCCAGAAGCGCGGCCCGAACCAGGCGAACATCGCAACCGTCAGCCCGAGCTGCACCCAGGCGCCCGGCATCAGATCGAGGCCGAAGGGCAGCCCCGCCATGCCGACGAGGAAGGGCGCGGTCAGCGCAGCCGCAGCCAGCAGCTCCCGCCCCTGCCGCCGCAGGCGCCGGTTCGCCGCCTGCTCCTCGGCCTCCGCATCGTCCGGCACGGCGGCCAGCCGGTAGCCGGCCTTCGCCAGCACGGCGGCGAGCGCCGAATCCTCGACGCCAGCCAGCAGCCGCAGCGTCGCGCGCTCCGTCGCGAGGTTCACCGTCGCCGACAGCACGCCCGGCACCTTGGCAAGGGCGCGCTCCACCCGCCCGGCGCAGCTCGCGCAGGTCATCCCCTCGACGCCGATCGTCCGCTCCGCCTCCGGAACCGCATAGCCGGCGCCGCGGATGGCCGCGGCGAGATCGGCCGGCGCCGCGGTCCCGTCCACCTCGGCACGCTCGGCCGCGAGGTTCACATGCGCCTCCGCCACGCCGGGCACGCGCTTCAAGGCACGCTCCACCCGCCCCGCGCAGGAGGCGCAGGTCATCCCCTCCACGGGGAGCGACAGGTGCGGCAGGGCGGTGGATGCGTCCGGCATCGCGGCTTGATTCATCTCCATGCGCCTCAGATCGGGCTTCCCAATATGGGAAGGTCAAGCCCCCGATCCAGCGACGCGGGGCGAACCCTGCCGCTTCGGGAGGGCCAGGGCCTTGATCCAGGTCAGGTTCCGGGCCGCTTCCGGCGCCGCCTCACGCGGGCGTTGACGAGGCCGGGAGGGGCCGCGACATGCAGGCGCATGCACCGCGCCCTTCTCCTGCTCCTCCTTGCCTTTGCAGCCCCGGCTGCCGCCCAGGCGCCGGCCGCGGTCGAACCGGTCCGCATCGTCAACCGCACCGGGGTGGAGGCGACGGCGCTGCACGCCGTGCGCAGCGGCCGCCCCGACTGGGGGTCGAACCTGCTGAACCGCGGGCCGCTGCCCAGCGGCCAGTCCTTCGCAATGCGCCCGAACCCCGAGGCCGGCTGCCGCTTCGACATCCGCCTGGTCCTGGCCGACGGGCGGGAGAGCGTGTCGCGCGACCAGGACATCTGCGCCGACCACCGGGTGGAGATGACCGCCGCCGCCGCGCCCGCCCCGGCCGTCGCGCAGGCACGGCCGAACCAGGGCGCGCGGCGGGTGTCGTCGGGCACCGGCTTCGTGGTGGCGCCCGACCGGGTGCTGACGAACCAGCACGTGGTGGATGCCTGCGACCGCATCCTGGCGCGCACCGCGGATGGCCGCTGGCTGGCCGCGACCCCGCCCGCCCAGGTGGATGCCGCGCTCGACCTCGCGGTGCTGACGATCCCGGGCAATCCCGGCCCGACGCTCGCCTTCCGCGCCGCGCCCGGCGTGCGGCGGGGCGAGGACGTGATCGTCTACGGCTTCCCGCTGGCCGGGCTGCTCTCGGCCGATCCGAAGCTGACGCGCGGCGTGATCAACGCGCTGGCCGGCGTGCGCAACGACCCCAACAACTTCCAGGTCAGCGCCGAGGTCCAGCCCGGCAATTCCGGCGGCCCGATGGTGGACCTGCAGGGCAACGTGGTGGGCGTCGTCGTCTCGAAGCTCGACAACCGGCGCGTCCAGAACGTGGACAACGTGAACTTCGCGGTGAAGGGCGAGGTCGCCCAGGCCTTCCTCCGCCGCGCGAACGTGCCCTTCCGCACCGCGGAAAGCCGCGGCGCCGACCGCAGCGCGGCGGATATCGGGGAGCAGGTGCACCGGAGCACGGTGATGCTCCGGTGCGAGAAGTAGGGGAACCACCCGCCCTGTTGCGACGGGACAGGCGATGATGCTGCGAAGGCTGTTTCGGCAGCATGCGCATTGCTGCTTGCCAAGTTCGCCGGCAACGAAGCGGAGCCCTTCTGGGCGACAGCGGCACCGGGGAGCTCGTGACGCTGACGACGACGGCGGAGATCGCCGAGGTCCGGCTCTGCGGCGGCGCGGGCTACGGCGATCCTAAGGCACGCGACCTCGGCGCGGTCGCCGCCGACCTGGCCGATGGCTACGTCACGCCCGAGGGCGCGACGCGCGATTACGGCGCGGTGCTGCGCGAGGACGGCTCGCTCGACGAGAAGGCGAGCCAGGGCGCGGTTGCGATGGGATAGGGTGGTCCTTCCCCGCAAGTCCGGTCCGGGATCCATGCAACCTGCTCAGGCGCTGGTCCTCCTGCCCGGCTAAGGTGCGTCGAGCACGAGATGCACGCGCTCGCCAGCGAAGCGCGCCGTGCCGAGCTTGAAGGTGCGCCCGTTCGGCTCGGCCTCGATGCTCTCCGAGACGAGCACCGGCAGCACGGGCGGCTGGCGCAGCAGCTTCGCCTCCTCCGCGGTCGGCAGGCGGGTGCTGATGCGGGTGCCGCGGCGGGCGAAATCCGTCACGCCGCAGGCCGCCAGCGCTTCCGTCATCGACCCGGTCCGGCGATAGGCGTCGGGGAAGGCGGCGAAGCGCGTGGCGGGAAGCACGTGGCGCACGAGGCTGACCGGCACGCCGTCAGCCTCGTTGAGCGTCTCCACCACCAGCACGCGCGGCGCAGTGCCGCGCAGGCCGAGCCGCTTCGCCGCATCCGGCGTCGCGACCTCCTCACGCGCAGACAGCAGGCGGCCGACAAAGGCGCGGTTCTGGCGCAGCAGGTTCTCCTCCACCCGCGTGCGCCGGCCGACGGCATAGCTGATGACGTCGTCGTTCACGAAGGAGCCGCGGCCCTGCTCGACCCGCACCAGGCCGCGTTGCGCCAGGGCGGCGACGGCGCGCCGTACGGTGTGGCGATGGGCGGCGAAGCGGCTGGCGAGCTCCGGTTCGCTCGGGATGCGGGCGCCGGGGGCGAGCAGGCCGTCGGCGATGTCGCGTCGCAGGCTCTGCTCGATGCGTCGCCACAGCGGCTCGCCCTCTCGCCGCGGCTCGCGCTCGCCTCCGGATTCGGCAGGGCCTGCGTTCATGGCTGTCCTCTTCGCCCGCCACAATGGCACTTGCAATGCCCCACAGACGTCTATACGTCTTGAACTCGTCCATACGAGTTCAGAAGGACGCACGGGCCCTCCAGACGGCCCGGCAGGGAGGAGCTCACCATGACGATCCGCCACCGCCCGTCCCGTCTCGCACAGCTGCTCGGCGGCGCGGCCATGATCGCGGCGCTCGCCGCTCCGGCCACGGCGCAGACCACCCTGCGCGTGAAGCCCTTCTCAGACCTCCGCCAGCTCGATCCCGTCACCACCACCGACTACGCCGTGCGGAACCACGGCTACATGATCTACGACACGCTCTTCGCGATGGATGAGCGGCTGCAGGTCCGTCCGCAGATGGTCGAGCGCTGGGAGACGAGCGCGGACGGCCTCACCTGGACCTTCGCCCTGCGCGACGGCCTCGCCTTCCACGACGGCCAGCCCGTGACGGCGGAGGACGTCGTCGCGTCGCTCCGCCGCTGGGCCGCGCGCGACGGGCATGGCAGCCTGCTGAATGCGCGGCTGGCCGCGATGGAGCCGGTGGACGGGCGGACCTTCCGCATCGTGCTCAACCGTCCCTGGGGCCTGCTGCTGGAGGCGCTCGGCAAGCCCTCCTCGCTCGTGCCCTTCATCATGCCGGCGCGGATCGCGGCGACCGCTCCGACGACGAACATCACCGAGGCCGTGGGCTCCGGCCCCTTCGTGATGCGGCGCGACATGTGGGTGGCCGGCTCCCGGATCGTCTACGACCGCAACCCGGCCTATCGCCCGCGCCCCGAGCCGGCGAGCGGCCTCTCGGGCGGCAAGCGCGCCGGCTTCGACCGCGTGGAATGGGTGATCATCCCTGACGCCACCACCGCCGCGGCCGCCCTGCAGCGCGGCGAGATCGACATCTTCGAGGACGTGCCGCCGGACCTCATCCCGCTGCTCCGCCGGCGTCCCGGCGTGACGCTGATGCCGCAGGACAATGTCGGGCAGCACATGGTCCTGCGCATGAACCACCTGCAGCCGCCCTTCAACGACCCGCGGATGCGCCAGGCCATGCTGCTCGCGGTCAACCCGGCCGAGTTCATCCGCGCCTTCACCGACGATCCCGAGCTCGGCCGGGTCTGCCCGGGCTTCTTCACCTGCGTCTCGCCCCATGCCTCCGACACCGGCTGGCCGCGGCCGGATCCGGAGCGCGCCCGCGCGCTGATCCGGGAGGCCGGTTATGACGGGACGCCGGTGGTGATCCTGCAGCCGACGGACCTGCCGAACCTCAACGCCTTCTCGCAGGTGGCCGACCAGCTCTTCCGATCGGTCGGGCTGCGGACGCGGGTGGATGCGATGGACTGGGCGACGGTGACGACGCGCCGCACGAACCGGGAGCCGGTGGCGAATGGCGGCTGGTCGGTGTTCTTCGCCGGCCCCGCCGGCCTCGACACGATGGACCCGCTGCCGCATTTTCCGCTGCGCGCCAACGGCGCCAATGCCTGGCCGGGCTGGCCGCAGGACGCCGAGATGGAGCGGCTGCGCGAGGCCTTCGCCGACGCCGCCGATCCCGCCGAGCGGCGCCGCATCACGGAGCAGATGCAGCGCCGCGCGCTGGAGGTCGTGCCCTATGTCCCGGTCGGCCAGCTCGCCCTGGTGCGCGGGATGCGGAGCAACCTCGCGGGCGTCGTCACCGCACCGGTGAATGTCTACTGGAACATCACCCGGAACTGAGGCGCGTCCCGTGACCTTCAGCGTCCTCGCCTTCGACCCGGAGCAGGGGCTGCTCGGCATGGCGCAGGCGAGCAGCCCAATGGCCGTCGGGGCGCGCTGCCTGCATCTGCGGCCGGGCGTCGGCGTGGTGGCCAGCCAGGGCAACACCGACCCGGCGCTCGGCCCGCGGCTGCTCGGCCTGCTCGGTCAGGGCGTGGCGCCCGAGGCGGCGCTCGCGGCGCTCGAAGGCACGCCGATGCTGCAGAGCCGTCAGCTTGGCGTGGTGGACGCCGGCGGCCGCGTCGCCGCCTTCACCGGCAACGGTCCGGAGCCGGAGAAGGGCCACCTCCTCGGAGCAGGCTTCGTCGTGCTCGGGAATCACCTGGCCTCGGCGCGCGTCCTGCCTGCGATGCGCGAGGCCTTCCTCGACAGCCGCGGCCAGGCCTTCGAGGCGAGGCTGCTGGCCGCGGTGGTAGCCGGCCGCGATGCCGGGGGCGACCGGTCGGGCTGCCGCTCCGCCGCCATCCGCGTCGCCGGCCGGAACCCGCAGCCGCGCACCGACCTGCGCGTGGACTGGGTGCCGGGAGGTGGCACGACCGACGCCGTGGATGCGCTGGCGGCGCTGGTCGGGCGCTGGATTCCGCTGATCCCCTATTACCAGCGACGCCCGATGGAGCCATCCATCGGCGACTGGGAGGCGTGGTCGCCCGCGCCGTGAACATGCAAGCCAGGAAGGACACCACCGTGCACCGGCCACTTCGCGCCGCCCTTGCCGGGGCGCTGCTCTGCCTTGCGGGCGGGGCCTCCGCGCAGACGCTGACCATCGGGCTCGCCGCCGGGCCGACCTCGGCGGATCCGCATTTCCATGCGCTGTGGCCGAACTTCCAGTTCGGCCGCCACGTCTTCGACGCGCTGACCGCGACAGACGCCAATCTCCGCGTCGTGCCGTCGCTGGCCACATCCTGGGAGCGGGCGGGCGAGACCACCTGGCGCTTCACCCTGCGCCCGGGCGTGACCTTCCATGACGGCACGCCCTTCACGGCCCGCGACGTCCTCTATTCCTACTGCCGCGTGCCCAACGTGGCGAACAGCCCGGGCCTGTTCCGGCCCTATCTCGCCTCGGTGCGGAACCTGCGCGCGCCGGACCCGATGACCGTCGAGATCGAGACCAACGGCCCAGCGCCCTTCCTACCGGACGACCTCTCGAACGTGCTGATCGTCTCCGCCCGCGCCGCCGGGGCGCCGGAGACGATCACCTACGACACGACGACCTGCGGCATCGCGGAGTGGCCGGCGACGAGCGCCTTCAACGCCACCGGTCCCGTCGCGGTCGGCACCGGTCCCTTCCGCCTCGTCTCCTTCGCGCCGAACCAGGAGGCGGTGCTGGCGCGGCACGACGGGTACTGGGGCGGCGCCGCGGCCTTCGATCGCGTGACGATGCGCGTCATCGCCAACAACGGCGCGCGCAGCGCGGCCCTGCTCTCCGGCAGCGTGGACCTGATCGAGCGCCCGCCCTCCGAGACGCTCGAGCGCATCCGCGCGACGCCGGGCGTCGCGGTGACGGAGGCGCCCTCGGCCAACATCATCTACATGTCCTTCGACCAGCAGCTCGAGCCCTCGCCGGCGATCTCCGGCACGGATGGGCGCAATCCGTTCAAGGATGTGCGGGTGCGCCAGGCGGTCTCGATGGCGATCAACCGCGAGGCCATCGTCTCCCGCATCATGGGCGGGCATGCGCGCGTGCCGACGCAGATGGCGGCGTCCATGGTCTTCGGCCACGACCCCTCCATCGCGCCCGAGCGCTTCGACCCGGAGGGTGCGCGCCGGCTGCTTGCCGAGGCGGGCTACCCCAACGGCTTCCGCCTGACGCTGCACACGCCGAACGCCCGCTACCAGTCGGACGTCGCGGTCGCCCAGGCGATCGCGCAGATGCTGACGCGCATCGGCATCCAGACCGAGGTCGAGAGCGTCGCGCCGGCCGTCTACTTCACCAATGCGACGAACCAGCGCTACTCCTTCTTCCTCGCCGGCGTGGGCGGCAATTTCGGCGAGGCGCTGATGACGCTCCGCGCGCTGGCGCATACGCGCAACGCCGAGTTCGGCTCGCTCAACCGCGGCCGCTACTCGAACCCCGAGCTCGATGCGCTGATCCGCGAAGGGCTGCGCACGATGGACAATGCGGCGCGCGAGGAGATCACGCGCCGCGCGCTCCGCATCTTCACGCAGGACCGCGGCGTGCTGGCGATCCACCAGGAAACCGTGATGTGGGCGATGCGCGGCGGCCTCTCGCTGCCGGGGCGCGCAGACCAGCTGCTGCTGGCGCAGGAGGTCCGGCGTGGTGGCTGACGGGCCAGTCCCGCCGCCGGGCGCGGCGGGAGCCGCGCCGGCCTATCGCGAAGCCGTGCTCGGCCCCCTCTTCGCCGCGCAGAAGGGGCACAATGGCCACTACCGGGCGATCGACCGGGCACATGCGGTGATGCTCGCCGAAACCGGCATCCTGCCGCGGCCGGAGGCCCGCCGCCTCCTGGCGGGGCTGGACGCGATCGAGACGACGCTGCAGCTGGACGGGCGGAGCGACGCCGGCGGCTTCGAGGACCTGTTCTTCCTGCGCGAGGACGCGCTGCGCGGGGCCGTGGGGGCGGACCTCGCCGGCCGGCTCCACACCGGGCGCAGCCGCAACGACATCGAGGCGACGATCTTCCGCATGCAGCTGAAGGCGCGGCTGTCGGCGGCGATAGCGATGACCTCCGACCTCGCCGGCACGGTCCTCCGCCTGGCGCGACGCGAGGCCGCGACGCTCATCCTCGCCTACACCCACGGCCAACCCGCCCAGCCGACCACCTATGGCCACTACCTCGCCGCCTTCGCAGAGGTGTTGCTGCGCGACCTCGCGCGGCTCGACCGCGCACTCGACGACCTCGATGCCTGCCCGATGGGCGCGGCGGCGATCACCACCACAGGCTTCCCGATCTCTCGCGAGCGCGTCGCCACCCTGCTCGGCTTCGCCCGCGTTCAGGAGAACAGCTACGGCTGCATCGCCGCCGTGGACCAGCTGGCCGCCGCCTATTCGGCGCTCGCCATCCTGTTCCTCAACATCGGCCGCCTCACGCAGGACCTCGCCTTCTGGACGAGCTTCGAGGTCGGCCAGGCCCGCGCGCCGGACGGCTTCGTGCAGATCAGCTCTATCATGCCGCAGAAGCGCAACCCGCTGGCGGTCGAGCATCTGCGCACCATGGCGTCGCTCGGTGGCGGGCATTGCGCCACGGTGCTGCACGCGCTGCACAACACGCCCTTCGCCGACATGGTGGATGCCGAGGGCCCGACCCAGTCGGCCGGCCACGCCGCCTTCGACATGGCCGCCCGCGTCATGCCGCTGCTGACGGCGTTCCTCGGGGGCATGACCATCAATGCCGACCGGGTGCGCGCCAACACCGACGCCTCCTGCGCGACCATGACGGAGGTCGCCGACAGCCTCGTTCGCCTGGAGGGGATCTCCTTTCGTGAGGCCCATGAGATCGGCTCGCTCCTGGCGCGACGCCTCGTTGCCGACGGGAGCGGCATCGCGGGCCTCGGCGGTCCGCTGGTCGCGGCGGTGTTCATGGAGGTCATCGGGCGTGCTCCGAGACTCGGGCCCGACGAACTGGCACGGCTGGCCGCGGCCGAGCACGGCATCGCGGTCCGGGAGAGGACAGGCGGGCCCGCTCCGGCCAGCCTCGCCGCCTCGCTCGACGCCCTCGGGTCTGCGCTCGCCCTTCGCCAGGACAGCCTTGCGCGTCGCGCGCAGTCTGCCGCGCATGCTGCAGGCAGCCTCGACGCGGCGGCGGCCGCCGTCTGATATCGGCCGACACATGGGCGGGGCCGCGTCACGGCTCCGCTTCGGCTCGAAAGCGGCTGCGCTGCCTGGCCCTGCCGCGGTCAGGCCCTGACGAACCGCGCCGCAAAAAACCCATCCACCCCCTCACGCTCCCCCCACATATCCGGTCGCGTGCGCAGCGTGCCGCCCCCGGTCACCGCCTCCCCCAGCCCCGGCACCTCCTCCGCCCGGATCGGGTCGAGGCGCAGCCCGAGTGATGTCGCACGTGAAACATGCGCCTCCCCCTCCTCCGGCTGCAGCGAGCAGGTCGCCAGCACGATCCGCCCGCCCGGCCGCAGCAGACGCGCCGCATTCTCCAGCAGCCGCGCCTGCGCCTCCGCCATGGCCGGCACGTCTCCGGCGCGCTTCAGGTGCGGGATGTCGGGGTGGCGGCGGATGATCCCCGTCGCGGTGCAGGGCGCATCCAGCAGCACCGCGTCGAAGCCGGCGGCGGCAGGCGACCAGGACGCCGCATCGGCCTCGACGAACTCCGCCTCAAGCTTCAGCCGCGCCAGGTTCTCCCGCAGCCGGGCCAGCCGCTTCGGGTCGCGCTCCACCGCGACCACCGCCGCGCCCGCCGCGGCCAGCTGCGCCGTCTTGCCGCCCGGCGCGGCGCAGAGGTCGGCCACCCGCTCGCCTGCCCGCACGCCCAGCAGCCGGGCCGGCAGCGCCGCCGCGGCGTCCTGCACCCAGAACGCGCCCTCGGCGAAGCCCGGCAGCTCCGCCACCCGCGTGCCCTCCGGCAGGCGCGCCGTGCCGGTGGGCAGGATCTCCGCCCCCTCCGGCGGGGCGGCACCCGCGGCCAGCGTCAGGTCGAGCGGCGCCGGCTCCCGGTGCGCCCGCGCGATGGCGCGCACCGCCGGGCCATAGGCCGCGTGCCAGGCGGTCCAGAGCCAGGGCGGCGTGTCCAGCCGCTCGGCGTCCAGCCCCTCGAGTGCCGCCGGGCCCTCGGTCGCGACCTTCCGCAGCACGGCGTTGACCAGCCCCGCGAAGGGCTTCGGCACCACCGGGACGGTCGCCGCCACGGCTGCGTGCGGGGGGGTGCCGAGCAGCAGCAGCTCTGCCGCCCCGGCCCGCAACGCCGCGCGCACCTCCGCCGGCGGCTCCCGCCGCAGGAAGGGCTCGAGCACGGCATCGAGGCTCCCCGCCCGCCGCAGCACGGCGGCCGCGATCCGGTGCGCGGCGGAGCGGTCGCGCGGCGCGAGCCGGGCGGGCAGCGCATCCAGCGCCTCCTCCAGCGGCCGGCGCCGCGTCATCACGGCGTCGAGCAGCGCGAGCGCCGCCTTGCGCACCGGGTAACCCGCCGTGCCGCCGGGATGTCTGCGCTGATCTGACATGGGGCGGGCTTTATGGTCCCGGGCCGGGGGCCGTGCTAGGCCCCGCGCCCATGCGGCGTGCGGCGGAAATCCTGGACCGGCTGCCGGAGACGCGGCGCCCGCATCTCTGGCTCGTCCTGCTGTGCCTGCTGCTCTGGCTCCCCGGCTTCTTCACCATTCCCCCCGGCGACCGCGACGAGAGCCGCTTCGCCCAGGCCTCGCGCCAGATGATCGAGAGCGGCGACTACGTGCGGATCAAGTTCGGCGAGGTCGAGCGCAACAAGAAGCCTGCCGGCATCCACTGGGCCCAGGCCGCCAGCGTGCACCTGCTGGAAACGCTCGGCGCCGACGACGCCCGGCATTCCATCTGGGCCTACCGCATCCCCTCCCTGCTCGGCGCCCTGGCGGCGGTGCTGGCGACCTTCCAGCTCGGCAAGGCGCTGGTCGGGCGGCGCGCCGCCTTCCTCGGCGCCGCCCTGCTGGCAAGCTGCTTCGTGCTGGCGATCGAGACGCATATCGCCAAGACCGACGCCGCGCTGCTCGCCACCGTCACGGTCGCGATGGGGCTGATGGGCCGCGCCTATCTCAACGCGGCCGCCTTCACGGCACGGCAGGCAGCGGCCTTCTGGCTCGTGCTCGGCGCGTCGGTCCTGCTCAAGGGGCCGATCGGGCCGGCGGTGCCGCTGCTGGCCGGCATCACGCTCTTCGTCACCGACCGCGCCTGGCGCAACCGCGCGCCCTGGCTCGCGGCGCTCCGCCCGGCCTGGGGCGTGCCCCTGATGCTCCTCGCCGCCGTCCCCTGGTTCGTTGCGGTGACGATCGCCACCGAGGGCCGCTTCATCACGGACGCGATCGGCGGCGACATGCTGAGTAAGGTGGGCGGCGCCGACGAGAACCATTGGGGCCCGCCGGGCTACTACCTGCTGACCTTCGGCCTCGCGGCCTTTCCCGCGGCCTTCCTGGTCCTGCGGGCGATCCCGCATGCCTGGTCCGACCGGCTGCAGCCCTCGACGCGTTTCCTGCTCGCCTGGGCGGTGCCGGTCTGGCTGATGTTCGAGGCGGTGACGACGAAGCTGCCGCACTACACCCTGCCGGCCTTCCCGGCGCTGATGCTCCTGGCGGCGAGCTTCGCGATGGACCCGCTGCGGCGCGAGCCGCCGCGCCCGCTCCACTGGTTCTCGCTGCTGGCGATCGGCGGCGCCGCGCTCGGCCTGGCGGCGGCGGCCGCCGCGCTGCCGGTGCTGGCGGACGGGCAGGTCTCCGGCATCGCGCTGCTGGCGGCGCCGGCGGCGGCGGTCCTCGTGGTCCTCGTGCTGCGCGCGCTCTCCGCCGGCCAGCCGGCGCGGGCCGCGCTGCTCGCGGTGGCAGCGGCCGTCCCGCTCAACTGGGTGGTGCTGGAGGGCGTGCTGCCCCGCCTGCACGCCCCCTGGGTCTCGCCGCGGATCGCCGCGCTGGCGGAGCGCGCCTCACCGGGAATCCATGACGAGCGCTTCGGCATCGTGGGCTATCACGAGCCGTCGCTGATGTTCGCCCTCGGCTCCGAGATCCGGCTGCTGCGGGGCGGAGCGGAGGCGGCGGCCTTCCTGGCCGGCGAGCCCTCGCGCATCGTTGCGGTGGCCGATCGCGACGAGGCGGCGTTCCGTGCCGAGGCCTCCGCGCGTGGCCTGCGCCTGCGCGAGCACGGCACCGTCACCGGCTTCAACTATTCCCGCGGCCGCCGCGTCGCGATCAGCGTGTTCGGAGTGGATGGATGACAACCCGCCAGAATCACTGGTGCGGGCGGCCGGCGAAGCCGGCCGAGGCCGCGAATGCGGCCCGCGCACAAACCAACCGCATGGCCCGGCACGCCAATGGCCTGCGCGCAAGCGTCACGCCACGGGCGTGCCTTCGGCACGACGCGCGCGGAGCGGCCGCCCGCCGCCTGAGGGCAAGATGATCAACTGGGTGACCGATGTCGTCGCGGCCGGCGGCTGGCCGGGCGTGGCGCTGCTGATGTTCCTCGAGAACGTCTTCCCGCCGATCCCGTCGGAGGTGATCATGCCGCTCGCCGGCTTCGCGGCCGCGCGCGGGCAGATGAACTTCACGCTGGCGATCCTCGCCGGCATCGTCGGCACGCTCGCCGGCAACGCCTTCTGGTACGAGCTCTCGCGCGCCATCGGCTCGGCGCGCATCCGCCCGCTGTTCGCCCGCTACGGCCGCTGGTTCGCGGTGGACGACAAGGATTTCGACAAGGCCGAGCGCACGCTGGTGAAGTACGGCCCGGTCGCGCTGTTCTTCGGCCGGCTGCTGCCCGGCATCCGCACGGTGATCTCGATCCCCGCCGGCCTCGCGCACATCCCGCGCCACGTCTTCTATCTCTGGACCGCGCTCGGCAGCGCGGTCTGGATCACCTTCCTGACCACCGGCGGCTACTACCTCGAGGAGCACTACGACCGCATCGAGGGCTGGCTCGAGCCGCTCGCCTATGTCGTGGTCGGCGGCATCATCGCGACGTATCTCTGGCACATCTGGTCCACCCGCCTGCGCAAGGCGGGCTGACCCGGACGCGCGGCGGTCAGCGCCGCCGCGCGCGCACCCGCACCGGGACCAGCCCCACCGGCGCGCCGCTGCCGCCGCGCGGGCGCTGATGCTCCACCGGCCGCCCGCCGAGCCCCATCACCGCCGTGCCCATCTGCACCGCGCCGAAGGTCAGGCCGGTGAAGATCCACAGCACCAGCAGGGGCAGCGGGTGATCCGCCGCGCCCAGCAGCAGCGTCCCCGCATCGCCCGGATTGGTCAGCACCAGCCCGCCGACGAACAGCGCCGACAGGCCGAAGCCAGACGCCGCGTGGCAGGCAAGGAACCGCACCGGCGCCGGCAGGCGCCGCCATGCCTCGATGGGGGAGGGCATCGGCTGATCCTTTGCGGAACGGCCGGGATCGCCGGCCGCCCGGTTGAGGGTTCAGCCCCAGGGATTGCGGCGTCCCGTGACGCTCCAGGGGCCGGGTCGTGCCGCACCAACGCGCGGACCCGGCGCCGGGATGCGAGTACCCCTGTCGGGCGGCCCCATCCGCGCCGCGATCTCCTCGAGCGCCGCCACGCGGTTCGCCGTCGCCGGATGGGTCGAGAACAGCCCATCCATCCGCAGCCCCGACAGCGGGTTGACGATGAAGAGATGCGCGCTCGCGGGATTGGCCTCCGCCGCCTCGTTCACCCGCCCCTGCTTGTAGCCCTCGAGCCGCAGCAGCGCGGAGGCGAGGCCCTGCGGATCCCCGGTGATCTCCGCCGCTGCGCGGTCGGCCTCGTATTCGCGCTGCCGGCTGACCGCCATCTGCACGATCATCGCCGCGATCGGCGCCAGGATGATGAGCAGGATCGTCCCGATCGGCCCGAAGGGGTTGGACCGGCCGTCCGAGCTCCGCCCGCCGCCGAACATGAAGCCGAACTGCGCCAGCATGCCGATCGCGCCCGCCAGCGTGGCCGTCATCGTCATGATCAGCGTGTCCCGGTTGCGGATATGCGCGAGCTCATGCGCGATGACGCCCGCCACCTCGCGCTCGCTCATCATGTCGAGCAGCCCGGTGTTCACCGCCACCGCCCCCTTCTCCGGGCTGCGGCCAGTGGCGAAGGCGTTGGGCTGGTCCTCGTGGATCACGTAGAGCTGCGGCATCGGCAGCCCGGCGCGCTGCGCCAGGCCCTGCGTCAGCTCATAAAGGCGCGGCGCGTCCCCCGGCCCGATCGGCTGCGCGCTGTGCATCCCGAGCACGACGCGGTCGCTGTTCCACCACGCGAAGAGGTTCATCGCGCAGGCGAGCCCGAAGGCGATCACCATCCCCTGCTCGCCGCCGATCGCGTAGCCGATGCCGACGAACAGCGCCGTCATCGCGGCGAGCAGCAGCGCGGTGCGGAAATACCCAGCCATGCTCCGACGCCTCCGAATGCCCGGCCTGCGCGTTGGTCTCGCGACAGGCTGGGAGAACGCCCTAGATGTGGGCCATGAGCGAGACAGACAATCGCGAGCCGCCGGCGCGCGCGCAGCTTCCCATCCCGCCCGGCGACCCGACCGGCCCCGCCCCCGGCCGCCCGGTGCCCGAGCCCGTGCCCGGCCCGAGCCAACCGCCGCCGGACATCGAGCCGCCGCTGCCCGGCGAGCACCGCCCCCCGGCCGGCGACCCGCCGAAGGAAGAGCCGGTGCGGCTGAAGGAGGTCGGCGGCCCGGCCGGCCCCGAGCCGACGCGCTACGGCGACTGGGAGCGGAAGGGCCGCGTCTCCGACTTCTGAGCAACATCCTGTCGCGCGACTCGGTCAGGACAGCGCGAACATGATTGTTGTTCGGAACGATCCGGACCCCAGCATCTTGTGGTCCACCGAGTCGCGACTCGGGCGGGCCGGAGCGAACGCGCTTGTGGGCGAGAAACCGAATCGCCCCAAGACCTTGTGGTCTGAGAACACGCGCGAGGAGTCAGCGATTCGTTCGCGCGACTCGGACCAGTGGATTGATTTCCAAGCTTTCGCTGCGGCGCGGTAAGTGCCTGTTTCACGCCATGTTCCGTTCACGGGGCGAATCGCGAACCGGGTCAGGGACGTGGCGACGGCGCCTTCGTGCCCTTCGGCGCCAGCCAGATCGCCAGCACCAGCATCCCCGCCGCCGCCGCCGCCAGCGCGCCGGCCGACCCCAGCACCGCCCGCATCCCGCCCATCAGCACCGGCCCGAGCGACTGGCCGAGGAAGAAGCTGAAGGCGTGCAGCGCCACCGCCGTGCCGCGAGCATGCGGCGCCACCTCCGTCACCCGCGTCTGGATGGAGGAGTGGATCATGTAGAAGCCGAGCCCGAGCACGAGGCACGCCCCGATCCCGACCGACGCCGCCGGCATGACGCCGAGCGCGAGCAGCCCGCCCGCCAGCGTCGCACCCCCCAGCACGATCATCCGCGCCTGCCCCATCCGCCGCAGCAGCATCGGCGCCAGCGCGGCGAAGGCGAAGCCGCCGAAGGCGTAGAAGGCCACCGCCAGCCCCGCCTCCGCCGCGCCGCTGCCGGCCGCCAGGCCGCGCTCCACGAAGAGCGGTGCGAGGAAGGGGAAGATGCCGAAGACCAGCGCGCCCTCGACGAAGACCGCGAGGTAGAGCACCCGCGCCGCCTTCAGCCGCAGGATCGCCGCGTAGCGCCGGAGCGCCTCGGCCAGGTCGAGCCGCCGCTCCGGCCGCGGCGCCCCGCCCCGCAGCACCAGAAGCCCGGCGAGCGACGCCGCCGCGCAGAGCCACATCACCCCGCGCCAGCCGATCAGCGGCTCCGCCGCCGCCGCCATCGCCCCGCCGGCCACCGCCCCGGTCAGCCCCGCGACCAGCAGCCGCGACAGCGCCACCTGCCGCCGCTCCAGCTCCACCCGGTCGCCGAGGATCGCGATGGCGAGCGGGAAGACGCCGCCCGCAGCACCCCCGGCCACCACCCGCAGCACCGCCAGCGTCGCGAGGTCGGGTGCGAAGGCCGAGGCCGCCAGCGCCAGCGCCAGCACCACCAGACAGGCGCGGATCACGCGCTCCTTCCCGACCGCGTCCCCGATCGGCCCCAGTACCGGCTGCACCAGCGCGTAGGGAAGCGCGAAGGCGGTCGAGAGCAGCGCGACGGTCGCCGCCGCCGTGCCGAACTCCGCCCCCACCACGCCCACCAGCGGATCGAGCGCCCGCCCCGCCAGCGACGACGCGCCCGCCCCGAGCCCGAGCACCAGGATCAGCTTCGTGGTGGGATCGAGCCGCATGCCGCGCCGATGTGCGCCCGCCCCGGCGGGCGCGCAATCCGCGGGGTCAGGCGCCCGGCGCGCGCCGCCGCGGCATGGGCGGGTAGAGCCCCGGCGCCACCGCCTCGAAATGCCGCTGCACCGCCCGGTGGCACTCGCAGACCGCGCCCAGCAGGCGCTTGCGGTCGGCGATCAGGATGCGCCCGCGCCGGTGGTCCACCGCGCCCGTCGCGGCGAGGTCGGCGATCACCCGCGTCACCGTCGTGCGCTGGACGCCGAGAAGCTCCGCCAGGTGCTCCTGCGTCACCGGCAGCTCGTCCGTCCCGGTGCGGTCGTGGATCGCCAGCAGCCAGCGGCAGGCCCGCGCCTCCACCGCATGCAGCGCGTTGCAGGCGACCGATTGCAGCACCTGCGCCAGCAGCGCGTCGGAGAAGCGGTTCAGCAGGTCGCGCAGCGCCGGGCTCAGCAGTTTCGCCTCCTCGAGCCGGGAACTCTCGATGCGGAGCGCCCCGCCTCCCACCTGCAGCACCGCCCGGGTGGAGGCCGGCTTGTGCCCCGCGCTGATCAGCGCGCCCGCCGCGCCCTCGCAGCCGATCACCGCGGCTTCCGCGACGCGCCCGTCCTCCATCACGGCGACGAGCGACACCACCGTGCCGTCGAGCGGGAAATGCGCATGCGTCACGTCGTCGCCCGGTTCGAACAGCACGCGCCGCGCGGGCAGCTGCACGTATTCAAAATGCGCGGCGAGCATGTCGAGGTCGGATGGCGGCAGCGCGCCCAGCAACCGGTTGGCTCGTGCGCGGTCGCGGGGCGGCGTCGAGGCCTCGCGGCCAGGCGTGGTGGAGATCGTCAGCACTCCGGATCAACGCGGCCGGCCACGCAGGGCGAAAGCGTGCCGACCTCAAGACCCGGTGGGTGTCACAAACTTTACAGGTTGCGTCTGTCTGACAGCGCACAGTCCCGTGAGGAAGATGCGCGGCAATCGCGTGCGGTGTGCGCCGTGCCGGCCCGGAGCGGGCGCGGCACGGCGCTGCGTGTCGGCTATCCGACGCGGTTCTCGATCAGCTCCTGCACCACCGCCGGATCGGCGAGCGTCGAGGTGTCGCCGAGCCCATCCGTCTCGTTCGCCGCGATCTTGCGCAGGATGCGCCTCATGATCTTGCCCGACCGCGTCTTCGGCAGGCCCGGCGCCCACTGGATGGCATCGGGTGCCGCGATCGGCCCGATCTCCTTCCGCACCCAGGCGACCAGTTCCTTGCGCAGCGCCTCGGTCGGCTCCTCGCCGGCCTTCAGCGTCACGTAGCAGTAGATGCCCTGGCCCTTGAGGTCATGCGGCATGCCGACCACCGCGGCCTCGGCGACCTTCGGATGCGCGACCAGCGCGGATTCGATCTCGGCGGTGCCCATGCGGTGGCCGGAGACGTTGATCACGTCGTCCACGCGCCCGGTGATCCAGTAGTAGCCATCCGCGTCGCGCCGCGCGCCGTCGCCGGTGAAGTACATGCCCTTGAAGGTCGAGAAGTAGGTCTGCCCGAAGCGCGCATGGTCGCCATAGATCGTGCGCATCATGCCCGGCCAGGCGTCGAGCAGCACGAGGTTGCCCTCCGCCGCGCCCTCGATGATCTTCCCCTCGCCATCGACCAGCGCCGGCTTCACGCCCGGCAGCGGCAGCGTCGCCGATCCCGGCTTCTGCGCGATGGCGCCGGGCAGCGGGCTGATCAGGATCCCGCCCGTCTCGGTCTGCCACCAGGTGTCGACGATCGGGCAGCGCTCGTCGCCGACGTTGCGGTAGTACCAGAGCCAGGCTTCCGGGTTGATCGGCTCGCCCACGCTGCCGAGGATGCGGAGCGACTTGCGGCTGGTCTTCTTCACCGGCGCCTCGCCGTCGCGCATCAGCGCGCGGATCGCGGTCGGCGCGGTGTAGAAGATGTTGACCGCGTGCTTGTCGATCACCTCCCAGAAGCGGGAGACGGACGGGTAGTTCGGCACGCCCTCGAACATCAGCGTCGTGGCACCGTTCGCGAGCGGGCCGTAGACGATGTAGGTGTGGCCCGTCACCCAGCCGACATCGGCGGTGCACCAGTAGATCTCGCCGTCGCGGTAGTCGAAGACGTTCTGGTGCGTGAAGGACGCCCAGACCATGTAGCCGCCCGTCGTGTGCAGCACGCCCTTCGGCTTGCCGGTGCTGCCGCTGGTGTAGAGGATGAACAGCGGGTCCTCCGCCCCCATCGGCTCCGGCTCCGCCGTGTCGGGCAGGCCCGCGGTCGCCTCGTCCCACCAGAGGTCGCGGCCGGCCTGCATCGGCACCTCGTTGCCGGTGTTCTTCGCCACGATGACGTGGCGGATGGACGGGCAGGCGCGCAGCGCCTCGTCCGCATTGGTCTTGAGCGGCACGGACCGCCCGCCGCGCCGCCCCTGGTCGGCGGTGATCAGGATCGAGCATTCGGAATCCTGGATGCGCGACGCCAGGCTGTCCGGCGAGAAGCCGCCGAAGACGATCGAGTGGATCGCGCCGACGCGCGCGCAGGCGAGCATCGCCACCGCCGCCTCGACGATCATCGGCAGGTAGATGCAGACGCGGTCGCCCTTCTTCACGCCGAGCTTCCGCAGCGCATTCGCCATCCGGCAGACGCGCGCGTGCAGCTCGCGGTAGGTGACCTTGGCGTCGCTCTTCGGGTCGTCGCCTTCCCAGATGATCGCGACCTGGTCGCCCCTGGTCGCGAGATGCCGGTCGAGGCAGGAGACGGAGGCGTTCAGCACCCCGTCCTCGAACCACTTGATCGAGACGTCGCCGTTGAAGTCGACGTTCTTGATCCGCGTCGGCTCCTTGATCCAGGCGATGCGCTTCATCTCGCCGCGCCAGAAGCCCTCGGGATCCCGGTCGGCATGCTCGTACATCGCCTTGTACTTGGCCGCGTCGATGCGGGCCTTGGCCGCGATCTCGGGCTTCACGGCGATCAGCGTGTCGGACATGCGTGTTCCCCAACCTGGGCGACCGGCCTCTGAGCGGGCCTGGGTCCCGTATCGCGGGCAATGGGGCACACGGCTTTGACATGCGTCAACCGGGCCGTGAGCGGTCTCACGGCCCGGTGCGCTGCGGATGCCGGGGGGCGCCTGGGGCCCCCCGCGGCAGTCCCGTCAGTTGGTGGCGCGCGGCGCCTGGCTCGGCGCGGCCGGGGTCGCCGGCACCGCCGGGGTCGCGCGGTTCGCCTGGCCCTGGCCGGCCTGGGCCGTGCCGGGCTGGGCCGGGCGCTGCGCGGGCTGCGCCTGGGTCACGGTGCCGCCGGGATTGGCCGGCGTCGCGGCCGCGGCGGGGCGCTGCACCTGCGCGGGGGTCTGGACCGGTGCCGGCGCCGTGCCGGAGGTCCCCTGGGCGAAGGCAGGCATGACGGAGATGCCGATCAGGGCGGCGGCGAGCGAGAGGCGAAGGGACTGGCGCATCTGGTCCTCCTTGTGGGTTCGAGCGCAGGAGGAAGACTGGCGGCCGCAAGCGGCGGGGCTTCGGCGACGCGAAGGTATCTTCGCGGCGTCGGTGGCGGATCGGTGCCGCCCGTGGCGGAACGAAGGCGACGGCGGCGGCCTGCCTCCGGATCGCCCGCCAGGCGCCGCGGGCGGCGCGGCGCTATGCCCCCGCGTCAGCCGGGACGATCACCTGCCCCTCGGCGTCGATCCGCACCGCCACGCCCTCCAGGCTCTCGCCATAGCAGGGGCCGGAGAAGCACTCGCCATCCTCGATCCGGAAGCGCGCGCCATGCGCCGAGCAGACGATGTGCTGGCGCTTCGCATCCAGGAAGCGATGCGGCGCGGGATCGAGGGGCAGGCCGATATGCGGGCAGGAATTCACGTAGACATGGACGCGCCCGCCCCGGCGGATCGCGAACAGCCCGGTGAAGCCGCCCGGCGCCGGCGGGAAGCCGCGGCTCTCGCCTTCGGGGAGATCCTCGAGCCGGCAGAGCACGCGCTCGGTGGGCAGGATCTCGCTCACCGCGTCCAGCCACCCATCTCGCAGAGCCGCGCCCAATGCGCCGCGCCGATCGGCATCACCGACAGCCGCGACATCCGCACCAGGGCGATGTCGGCCAGCGCCGGATCGGCCTTGATCGCGGCCAGCGTCACCGGCTTCGGCATCGGCCCCACGGCGCGGACATCCACGCAGACCCACTCGCCCTTCGGGTCGTCCGGCCCGACGGTCGGGTCGGGATAGGCGGTGCGCACCACCTCCACCACGCCGACGATCTCCTTGCCGATGTTGGAGTGGTAGAAGAAGGCCAGGTCGCCGACCCGCATCGCGGCCAGGTTCGCCTTGGCCATGTGGTTGCGCACCCCGGTCCAGGGCTCCGTGCCCTTCGCGACCTGCTGGTCCCAGGAGAAGGCGTCCGGCTCCGACTTCACCAGCCAGTACTGGGTTGGCGGCCGATTCACGCTCCGCGCCCGCGGCGCTCCGCGATCGGACGCGTGTGTGGGCGGCCGATTCACGCTCCGCGCCCGCGGCGCTCCGCGATCGGACGCCTGCGTCGGGGCGCGGCCTGCGCCGGCGGCGCGCTTCGCCATCAGGCCGCCTGCCCGTCCTTGAACGCCACGCGATAGGGCCGGATCGCCACGCTCTCGAACAGCCCCGCCTTGGCATAGGGATCGCCGGCAGCGAAGGCCTCGGCCGCGGCGCGGTCCGCCGCCTCAATGACCAGCAGGCTGCCGCAGGCATTGCCCGCCGCGTCCAGCATCGCCCCGCCGAGGACGATGTTCGTTTGTTGCGCGCGCAGGTAGTCGAGATGCGCCGGGCGTGTCGCGAGCCGCAGCTCGAGCGACCCCGGCTTGTCGGTGCAGGCGATGGTGAACAACATTGCGGAAGCGGCTCCTGCGCCCGGGTTGCGTCCCGCGGACGTAACGCGCGCGGCCCGACGCTTCAATCCGGCGCGAACCGCGCCTAGGTTAGCGTCGTGGACGCCAGCCCAGCCCCGACCCGGCCAACCGGGCCGCGAACCGACGCATCCGTTCCCACGGGGGGGCGGTCGCTGCACCGCTTCGCCAATCCCGGCCGCTTCCTGCGCCTGACCGACCCCTGGATGCCCTGGCTCTGGGCGCTGGCGATCGGCGTGACGGCGGCCGGTGCGTATTGGGCGCTCGTCGTCTCCCCCACCGACTGGCAGCAGGGCGAGACGGTGCGGATCATGTACGTCCATGTGCCGATGGCCTGGCTCGCCATGGGCGGCTACTCGGGGCTGGCGATCCTCTCGATCATGTCGCTGATCTGGCGCCATCCTCTGGCCGACCTGACGGCGCGCGAATTGTCGCCGGTCGGTGCCGCGGCCACCGCGCTCTGCCTCGCGACCGGCAGCCTCTGGGGCAAGCCGATGTGGGGCACCTGGTGGGTGTGGGATGCGCGGCTGACCTCCGTGCTGGTGCTGTTCTTCCTCTGGCTCGGCCACGCCGCGCTGGTGCGCGCCTTCGACGACACCGAACGCGGCGCGCGGGCCGGCGCCATCCTGGCGCTGGTCGGCATCGTGAACATCCCCATCGTGAAGTTCTCGGTCGACTGGTGGAACACGCTGCACCAGCCGGCGAGCGTGACGCGGCTCGACAGCCCGGGAATGCATGTGGACATGCTCTATCCCCTGCTGACCTGCGCGCTCGGCTTCACGCTGCTCTTCGCGGTCACCGTGCTGGCGCGCACCCGCGCCGCGGTGATGGAGCGCCGCGTCCGCGCGCTCGAGATGGCGCGCGCCCGGCGGTTTGACGCAGCGCAATGACGACGCACTGGCTGCATGTGACCTTGTCCTGGGGCGTCACCGCCGTCGTCTTCGGCGGCCTCGCCCTCGGCGCCTTCCTGCGCCAGCGCGCGGCCAAGGCCCGCCTGGTGCAACTCGATCCGCGCGGAGCCCGGGACGCGTGACCAACAAGAAGCCCAGGGCCGCAACGCGGCCCCGCGCCGCGACCAACAATCGGCTCACGCGCGCCACGCCTGCGGCGCGCAGGCCGAGACGGCGGAGCGCGCGCGTCACGCCGGAGGCGTGCCTTCGGCACGACGCGCCTGAGGGCACAGCAAGATGACCTCCCGCAAGAAGCGCCGCATGTACATCCTGCTGCTGTGCGGGATCGGGCTCGGCAGCGCCACGGCGCTGACGCTGACCGCCTTCCAGGACAACCTCGTCTTCTTCCGCTCACCCTCCGACATCATGACGACCGAGGCACGTCCCGCCCCCGACCGCGCCTTCCGCCTCGGCGGCCTCGTCGAATCCGGCAGCGTCGAGCGCCAGCCCGCGGTCGCCGGCCAGCGCCCCGTGGTGCATTTCCGCGTCACCGACGGCGCGCACGCGATCCCGGTCGTCTATGCCGGCGTGCTGCCCGACCTGTTCCGCGAAGGGCAGGGCGTGGTGACGATGGGTCGCCTCGGCGTGGACGGGATCTTCCGCGCCTCCGAGGTGCTCGCCCGCCACGACGAGACCTACATGCCGCCCGAGGTCGCCGACGCCCTGAAGCGCGCCGGCCACTGGAACCCCGCCCAGGGCGCGGCGCCGCCGCCCGCCACCTGGAACACGCTGGACCCGGATCGCCGCTCGCCGGCCCCGGCAGGAAGGACCGGCTCGTGATCGCCGAACTCGGCCACTTCGCCCTGGCGCTGGCGCTGATCCTCGCCCTCGCGCAGACATTCCTCCCGCTGCTCGGCGCGGAGCAACGCGACGCGCGGCTGATGGCCTCCGCCTCGCCGCTCGCCATCGGGCAGGCGGTCGCCATCGCGATCAGCTTCGGCTGCCTTATGTACGCCTACGCGATCAACGACACGACCGTGCTGAACGTCGTGCAGAACAGCCACAGCGCGAAGCCGATGCTCTACAAGATCACCGGCACCTGGGGAAACCACGAGGGCTCGCTGATCCTCTGGGTGCTGATCCTGGCGCTGTGCGGCTTCGCGGTCGCCGCCTTCGGGCGCGACCTGCCCTCGACGCTCAAGGCGCGCGTCATCGGCATCCTCGGCCTCGTCTCCGTGGGCTTCCTGCTCTTCATCCTGAAGACGTCGAACCCCTTCGAGCGCATGTGGCCGGCGCCGCCCGACGGCCAGGGGCTGAACCCGATCCTGCAGGACATCGGGTTGGCCATGCATCCGCCGCTGCTCTACCTCGGCTATGTCGGCTATGCGGTGACCTTCGCCTTCGCCATCGCGGCGCTGATCGAGGGCCGCGTGGACGCCGCCTGGGGCCGCTGGGTGCGCCCCTGGTCGCTCGCGGCGTGGAGCTTCCTCACCCTCGGCATCGCGCTGGGATCGTGGTGGGCCTATTATGAGCTCGGCTGGGGCGGCTACTGGTTCTGGGACCCGGTCGAGAACGCCTCGCTGCTCCCCTGGCTCATCGGCACCGCCCTGCTGCACAGCGCGATCGTGGTGGAGAAGCGCGAGGCGCTGAAGGTCTGGACCGTGCTGCTCGCGATCATCGCCTTCGGCATGTCGCTGCTCGGCACCTTCCTCGTGCGCTCGGGCGTGCTGAACTCCGTGCATTCCTTCGCCAACGACCCCGAGCGCGGGATGTTCATCCTCGCTCTCCTGATGTTCTACATGGCCGGCGCCTTCCTGCTCTTCGCCTGGCGCGCCCAGGCGATGGCGCCCGCCGGCATCTTCGCCCCCGTCTCGCGCGAGGGCGCGATCGTGCTGAACAACCTCCTCGTCTGCTCGATCACGGCGGTGGTCTTCGTCGGCACGCTCTGGCCGATGTTCGCCGACGCGCTGTTCGGCGCGAAGGTCAGCGTCGGCCCGCCCTTCTTCAACACGGCGTCCTTCCCGCTGGTGGTGCCGCTGCTGCTGGCGATGGCGGCCGGTCCGCTGATGCCCTGGAAGCGCGCGCAGCTCTGGCCCGTGGTGCAGCGGCTCTGGGCCGCGGCGCTGATCGCGCTGGCGGGCTTCTTCCTCTCCCTGCTGCTGTCGGGGCACAACGTGCTGCCCGCGGTCGGCTTCGCCTTCGCCGCCTGGACGATCGGCGCCGCGCTCACCGACATCGCCGACCGCACCGCGCTTTTCCGCACCCGCCTCGGCAATTCCTGGGCGCGCGCGAAGGGCCTGCCGCGCGCCGCCTGGGGCGCGGCCATCGCCCATGCCGGCATCGGCGTGCTCGCCGCCGGCATCGCCGGCATGGGCCTCGCGCAGGAACGCCTGGTCGCGATGGCGCCGGGCGATTCCACCGAGATGGCCGGCTACACCTGGCGTCTCGACGGCGTGCGCGACCACACCGGCCCGAACTACACCGCGCGCCGCGCCACCATCACCGTGCTGCGGAACGGCGAGGTGCTGCACGTGATGGAGCCGTCGCGCCGCTGGTTCCCGATCGGACGCCAGCACACGACGGAGGTCTCGATCCGCACGAACCTCCTCTACGACCTCTACGCCGTGATCGGCGAGGAGGAGGCGGCGACCGGCAAGGCCGTGATCCGCATCCACTACAACCTGCTCGCCCCCTGGCTCTGGATCGGCGCCGCGATCATGGCGCTCGGCGGCGCGCTGTCGCTGGCGGACCGGCGCGTGCGCGTCTCCGCGCCGAACCGCAAGGCCGCCGTGCCGAGGGGGGCGGCGACGACATGAGACTCTTTTTGGTGCCCTCAAGCGGCGGGCGCCGCCTCCGGCGGCTTGGCTCGCCGCACTTGCGGCGGCGGCCGTTCGGCCGCTCGGCACGCGCTGACGCGTCGTGCCGCCTCACACGCCAGGACCCCGCAGTATGACGCCGGCCTCCCGCCGCGCGCTGCTCTTCGCGCCCTTCGCCGTGGCCGCCGCCGGTGGCGTCGCCTTCTACGGCATGCTGCAGGGCATGCGGACCGGCGAATACAACCCGCGCGGCGTGCCGTCCGCCCTGATCGGCCGCACGCCGCCCGACTTCACCCTGCCCGCGCTCGACGGCTCCGACACGCCCGCCTTCGCCTCGGCCGACCTCCGCAACCTTCCCGGCCCCGTGCTGGTGAATTTCTGGGCGAGCTGGTGCGTGCCCTGCATCATCGAGCACCCGCAGCTCGTCCGCCTGAACCGCGAGGGCGTGCCCGTCTACGGCATCGCCTACAAGGACCGCCCCGAGGACAGCCTCCGTTTCCTCCGCCAGCACGGCAACCCGTTCCGCCGCCTCGCCCGCGACGAGCCCGGCCGCGTCGCGATCGACTGGGGCGTCTATGGCGTGCCGGAAACCTACCTGCTGGATCGTCAGGGGATCATCCGCTGGCGCTTCGCCGGCCCGATCACGCCGGACGTGCTCGAGCAGGACATCCGGCCGCTGCTCAGGCGCCACGCGTCGTGATGGATCCTCGGACGCCCGGCGCGGCCTGCGGCCGCCTGGTGTCGTGCGGCAGGCGCGTCTTCGCGCACTCGGCCGGCGTCGCGGGCCGCCTGTTCCTGCTGCTCATGCTGCTCGCGCCGCTGCACGCCCACGCCGTCGGCAACCCCGCCGACATGCTGCCCGACCCGGCCTTGGAGGAACGCGCGCGCAACCTCGGCCGCGACATCCGCTGCATGGTCTGCCAGAACCAATCCATCGAGGACAGCGAGGTCGCCCTCGCCCGCGACCTCCGCCTCATCGTGCGCGAGCGCATCACGGCCGGCGATTCCGACGCCCAGGTGCGCGCCTTCCTGCATGCGCGCTACGGCGACTTCGTGCTGCTCAAGCCGCCCTTCGCCTGGTCCACCGCCGCGCTCTGGGCGACGCCGCTCGTGGCACTCCTGGCGGGCGTCGGCCTCATCCTCGCCATGCGCCGCCGCGCCGCCGCCGGCGCCGCGCCACCCCCGCTGACCGAGGAGGAGCGCCAGCGCCTGGCCGCGCTCGGCCTGCCGCCCAACGGCCAGGGACAGGACGGAACCCGCGCGTGATCTGGCTTCTCGTCGGCGTGGTGGCCCTCGCGGCCATGACCCCGCTCGCCATCGCCGTCCTCCGCCCCGCCCGCGCCCGCGGCCGCGCCGAGGCCGACCTCGCCCTCTACCGCGCCCAGCTCGCGGAACTCGACCGCGAACGCGACGCCGGGCGTCTCGACGCCACCGCGCATGCCGCCGCGACGCTCGAGGTGCAGCGCCGCATCCTGTCGGCGCCGCGCGACGACGCGGCCAGCGCCGGGCGCTCCAGCGCCGCGATCATCGCCGCCGCGCTGTTCCTCGTGCCGGCGGCGGCCATCGGCCTCTACCTCGTGCGCGGCGTGCCCGACATGCCGAGCGCGCCCTACGACCTCCGCCGGCAGCAGCAGGAGGCGGAGGAGGGTCTGCTGAACGCGCTCCGCCAACGCATCGCCCAGGTGGACCCGAACAGCGAGCCCGCGCGCCAGGGCTTCCTGCTGCTCGGCAATGCGGAGCGCAACCGCGGCCGCAACGCCGCCGCGGCCGAGGCCTGGGCCCGCGCGCTGGCGATCCGCTTCGACCCGCAGCTCGCCGGCGACCTCGCCGAGCTGCAGATCGAGGAGAACAACCTCGCCGAGGCCGCGTCTCTGCTGGCGCGTGCGCTCGGCAACGCGCCCGGCGACCCGCGTCTGCGCTTCCTGACCGGCCTGGCCGAGGCCCGCGCCGGCCGCCCCGCCAATGCCCGCAGCGTCTGGACGGCGCTGCTCGCCGACGCGCCGCGCGATGCGCCCTGGCGCAGCGTGGTGGAGCGTCAGCTCCAGGCCCTGCCCTAGGAGCTCCCCACGACGTTGCTGTGCGCCGCGGGGACCCCGGCTTGGCACCAGGCCCTGGGCGGGATGCGCTGCGTTGCCGCGGCGAAGCCGCGGCGCCGCCCGCGATCGGCCTGAGCGCGCGCATCTGAGCCGGCGACACGCAGGGCGTGAACCGCCAGGCCGATGCAGCCCGGACCCGGTTCAGCCTCCCGCGGCGTCCTGCGGAGAGCACGCCACCGGCATGACCCCGCGCGCGGCCGCCAACGGACTCCGAAGCGCCTGCGGCTGGCGCCCCGGAAGCAACTCCCGGTACAGCTCCACCAGCCGCACCGCCTCGCCCGCCCAGCCATAGCGGCAGAGCGCGGCGTCGCGGCCGCGCGCGCCCATCACCGCCCGCAGCGCCGGGTCGCGCAGCGTCCTGACGGCGGCGGCGATGCGCGCCGGATCCGTGGTGTCCACCGCGATGCCGCAGCCGGTCTCCGCCACGATCCGCGCCACCTCCTCGGCGAAGTCCGGGACGATGACCGGCAGCCCGCACAGCATGGCGTCGAACAGCTTGTGCGGCAGCGCGAGCCGGTGGTTCTCCACCCCCGGCTGGAACAGCACCAGCGCGACGTCGCAGCGCGCCGCTTCCGCCAGCGCCGCCCCCCGCTCCCGCCAGCCGAGCCGCTCGATCCTCCCCTCCAGTCCGAGCATGCGTGCCAGAGCCGCGAAATGCGGCTCGGAGCCGTCGGTGAAGCGGCCGAGCAGCGTCAGCCGCGTCTCCGCCGGCAGCCGCGCCAGCGCGTCGAGCATGACGAAGGCGCCCCGCGCGGCGCCGAAGGCGCCGAGATGCAGCAGCCGCAGCGGCCCCGGCGCATGCCGGCGCGGCACGACGCCCGGATCGGCCGCGTAGTTGCGCACCGCGATGCAGCGCCGGCCGAAGGCGCCGTCCAGCCCCTCCTTCGCCACCACCACCGCATCCGCCCGCGCCGCCAGCAGCCGGCAGGCGAGCGCCAGCGCGCGGCGCGCGACGCCCCGCAGCGCGCGGGGCAGCCGCGCATCCAGCCGCGACGGGTAGTGCTCGTGCACGTCGAGCACGACGCGCGCGCCGCAGCGCCAGGCCGCCAGCCGCGCCGCGATCCAGGCATCCGGCTCATGCGCGTGGATCACCGCAGGGCGCATCGCGGCCGCCGCGCGCGCCAGCGCCGGGATGCCGCCGAGCCGCGCGCGCCAGCCGCGCCGCGCCGGGCCATGCGCGCGCAGCTCGACGCCGGCCAGCCACCCGGACGGGCCCGCGCCGGGCGCCAGGTGCACCACGCGGTGCCCGGCCGCCGCCAGCGCCGCGCCCTCCTTCGCGACGATCCGCGTGTCGTCGGCCGGATGCGCGGCGGAGAACATCAGGATCATGCCGCCGCGCGCTCCGCCACGCGGACGAAGTCCGCGGCGATGCGCCGCGCGTCGAAGCGCGTCTCCGCCAGCCGCCGCGCCGCGCGGCCCATCGCCGCCCGCCGCCACGGATCATGCGCCAGCCGCCGCAGCGCGCCGGCCAGCGCCGCCGCGTCGCCCGGCGGCACGCTGAGCCCGCAGCCGCCATCTTCCAGCAGCCGCGCCGCGCGGCCGGGCACATTCGCCACCACCGGCAGCCCAGCCGCGAGCTCCTCCGCCAGCTTGTTCGGCGCCGACCATTCGGCGAATTCCGGGATGTCGGCGAGGCAGAGCAGCCCGATCTGCGCGCCCGCGAGCAGCCCCGCCACGCGCGGCTTCGGCAGCGGGTCGAGGAAGCGCACCGGCAGCCGCTGCTCCGCCGCGCGCGCCACCAGCGCCGGCTTGCAGGCCCCCTCGCCGGCCAGCAGCAGCAGGACCCCCGCGCCGCGCAGCTCCGCCGCCGCGTCGAGCAGCGCATCGAGCCCGTTCGCCCGCCCATGCGCGCCGGCATAGACGGCGACCACCTCCGCCTCTGCCACGCCCTCCGGCCGCCACGGCGCGACATGCGGCCCGAACAGCGCGAGGTCGGCGCCTTGCGGCAGCACATGCACCCGCGCGGCCGCCGCGCCATGCGCGCGCGCCGTCTCCGCCATGCCTTCGGTCAGCGCGACCACGGCCGTCGCCTCGCGGCAGGCGGCGTCGGCGAGCAGGTCCATCGCCGCCAGCGCCGGCCGCGGCACGCCGCCGAGCCGCGCCGAGAGCGCGCGTGGCAGCTCCGGCCAGGGGTCGCGGATCTCGAACAGGAAGGGCGTGCCGCGCAGCCGCCGCGCCAGCAGCGCCGGGATGGCGACCGTCAGCGGCGTCGAGGAGGCGATCACCAGGTCCCAGCGTTCGCGCAGCGCCAGCCGCGTCGCCCGCCCCGCGTAGCGGAGGAAGGACGCCGCCCGCTGCGCGAGGGGCTGGGCGTTGCCGCAGGCGATGTCGAATTCATGGATCCGCACGCCCCCCGCGATTCCCTCGCGCGCACCGCGGCGGAACGGCCCCTCGAGCCCGGTCGCCGCGCCGGCGTAGCGCCCGCAGGCGACGGTCACCGCATGGCCCGCCGCGGCGAGCGCGCCGGCGTGCAGGAAGGCGCGCGTCGCGGCGCTGCCGCCCGGTCCCGAGAAATGCTCGTGCAGGTAGAGGATCCGCAGCCCCGCCGCGGGACGGCCCGTGCGCGCGTCAGTGCCGCGCACAGCTCCGCACCGCCTCGATGACCCGTGCCTGCTCCGCCGCGCTCATCCCGCTGCCGGAGGGCAGGCAGAGCCCACGCTCGAACAGCCGCGCCGCCGCCGCGCCGCCGACCCGCGGCGCGTGGCGGAAGGCGGGCTGGAGGTGCAGCGGCTTCCAGGCCGGGCGGCTCTCCATCCCCGCCGCTTCCAGCGCGCGGCGCACCCCCTCGCGGTCGGCGCCGAAGGCGTCGGCGTCGAACAGCGCCACACTCAGCCAGCGATTGGCGCGGCCCCAGTTGGGCTCGGTCACGAAGGACAGCCCCGGCAGGGACGACAGCGCCGCGGCATAGGCGGCGAAGATCTCCCGCCGCCGCTCGACGCGCGCACCCAGCGTCGGCAGCTGCGCCAGCCCGACCGCCGCCAGCACCGACGACATCCCATACGCGTAGCCCGTCGTCTCGTGCTGGTAATGCGCCGCCGGCTCCCGCGCCTGGCCGGCCAGCGCGCGGGCGCGCGCGAGCAGCGCCGCGTCGTCGGAGGCCAGCGCCCCGCCACCGCCCGTGGTGACGATCTTGTTGCCGTTGAAGGAGAACACCGCGAGCGTCGCGCCGCGCCCCGCATGCTGCCGGTCGCGTCCCGTGGCACCCATCGCCGCCGCGCTGTCGCTCAGCACCGGCACGCCCCAGCGCGCGCAGGCTTCCGCGATCGCCGGCAGGTCGGCGCATTGCCCGTAGAGGTCCACGGGCACCACGACGCGCGGCAGCCGTCCGCGCCGCCCCGCCCGCGCCAGCTCCTCCGCCACCAGCCCGGCCTCGAGCGTGAAGCCCGGCCCGGTCACGTCGAGGAACCGCGGCACCGCGCCCATCTGCACCGCCGGCGCGACTGTGGCGACGAAGGTCGCACTCGGCGCCCACACCTCGTCGCCCGGCTCCACGCCGAGCACGCGATAGCCGAGATGCAGCGCCGCCGTGCCGGAGGCGGTGGCCAGCACCGAACCGAAGCCCGTCCCCTCCGCGATCGCCGCCTCGAAGGCGGCCGGCGCCGGCCCGGCGGGCGCGAGCCACCCGGCCTCCAGCGTCGCGCGCAGGCTGTCCAGCTCGCAGCCCGTCAGGCTCGGCGGCGAGAGGTGCAGGCGTTCCACCGCTCGGCCGGGGAAGGGCAGGATGGCCGCCGCACGCACCGGTTCAGTTGATGGCGCGAAATGCAATGACACGTCGAAGCGCCCTTCTTGACGACTCCACAATGCGGCAATCGCGCGTGTCGAGGCCGTGAAACGCCCGTCAAGCCACGTGAAAACAAGGCGCTGCCGCACACCGCATGACGCCGGCGCGCGGGCCTCAATCCGGGTTCACTGAGTGCTGCGTCGCGCCGAAGGCTCGCTTGCGCGTGACGGGCCCGGCTCGTCATGCGACCGCGTGCCGTCCGCACGACATGCGAAGGCGTGCTGTCCGCACGACATGCGAAGGCGTGCTGTCCGCACGACACATGAGCGGCGGGCCGCATGCGCGGCTTCGGCGGCCGTTGGCCGCCGCGGGTCAGAACTCAACGAGGCGGGCATCACTCGCCTCCCTCTCCGAGCGGCGGCATGGTCGGGTGCCCCGGCGCGCTCGCCCCGCGCCCGCTCAGCCAGACGCGCAGCGTGCCCGCCAGCAGAAGCAGGTCGCCCCGCAGCGTCGCGCCCGCCTCCGCCTGGCGCGCATCGAGCTCGAGCCGCTCCGCCCAGCCCACCGCGTTGCGCCCCGCCGCGACGCCAGGCCCCGCGATCCCCGGCCGCAGCCGCAGCCGCAGCGCCTGCCGCGGCGAATAGCGCGCGAGGTAGTCGAGCGGCAGGGGCCGCGGCCCCACCATGCTCATCTCCCCGCGCAGCACGTTCACCAGCTGCGGCAGCTCGTCGAGCCCCGACCGCCGCAGCGCGCTGCCGAAGCGCCCGAGCCGCGCCGCGTCGCCGCCCGCGCCTTCCGCCATGGAGCGGAACTTCAGCAGCCGGAACGGCACGCCGCCGCGCCCCGCCCGCGCCTGCACGAACAGCACCGGCGCACCCAGCGCGCACCGCACCGCCAGCGCGACGAGCGCGATCAGCGGCGCCAGCGCGACCAGCAGCGACGCCGCCAGCGCGACGTCGCAGGCGCGCTTCCCCCAGCGCTCATACATGGCGTGGCGCCGTCGGGCGCGCCGCCGTCGCCGTCACGCCGAGGCTGAGCGCGAGGCCGAGCGCGAACCACGCCATCCGGTTGCCGAGGTCGCCCGACACGGTCGCCGACACCGCGACCGGCAGGGTCATCGCTGCGATGCGCGCGGCCCGCGCCGGATCCGCGCCGCGCAGCAGGCTGAGGAAGGCGACCGCGCCGCCGCCGAAGGCGCCCAGCCACAGCAGCAGTCCCGGCAGCCCCGCCTCCGCCAGCGCCTCAAGCGCTGCGTTGTGCGGATAGAGCCCGCGCCGCTCCCCATGGCCCGCCGCGATGCTGAAGCCGCCGGTGCCGAGGCCGAGCGGCGCCGCCTGCCCCGCCTGGTCCAGCGCCGCCTCCCACAACCCGATCCGCGCCTGCAGGCTGCCGACATCGCTCGTCAGCCGCTCCAGCGTGCGCAGCCCCTCGCTCGGCACCGCCAGCAGCAGCGCCGCCGCGCCGCCCCCCGCCAGCGCCGCCGCCGCCAGCCAGGCGAGCGCGGCCCGCGGCCGGTCGCGCAGCCGCAGCACCGGCGCGACCGCCACCGCCAGCCCGAGCCCGAGCAGCGCCGCGCGCCCCCCCGGCAGCAGCGCGCCCGCTGCGAGCAGCGCCACGACGCCCGCCCAGAACAGGACGCCAGCGATCCCCCGCGCCTCCACCGCCCGGACCGCCGCAAGCCCCGCCGCGATCGCCATGCCGAGGCCGGCGACCTGGTAGTTCGCCTTCGCGCCCTCTTCGAGGGCCATCCGCAGCAGCCCGCCGTTCCAGCCCGCATGCAGGAACGCCGCCGCCAGCGCGACGCCGGCGCCGAGCGACACCGCCGCCAGCGCCCGCCGCGCCGCCGGCTCCGCGCCGAGCAGCAGCCCCGCGCCGAGCATCGCCGGCCCGACCAGGACGACGTCGCCGAGCTTCGCCGCGGCGACGGCGCGGGACGCGCTCCAGCTCGCCGCCACCACAAGCCAGAGCATCAGCAGCGCGGCCGCCGCGATCGGCGGGCCGAGCGCAGGCGACACCGCCCAGCGTCGCGTCGCGGCCACCGAAGCGAGCAGCGGCGCCAGCAGCAGCGCCGCGCCGAGCGTCAGGTCGAAGGGCAGCGGCGCGAGCCCCGGCGCCGTCTTCACCCCGCCCGCCAGCTGCATCACTCCCGCCGCCACCCCGGCCAGCAGCGCCCCCACCGGCAGCGCCGCGCCCGTCACTCCGCCGGCCGCATGACGGCGCGCGGCGCGCGCGCCGCGGCGGAGAGCAGCACCGCCGCCGCCGCGCCGCAGAGCGCCGCCAACGGCGCAGCCAGCGCCAGCAGCGCAAGCAGCAGCGGACGGTTCGGCAGCGCCGGCCGGATGCCCACCACGGGCGCCGAGACCAGCCGCGCCGCAACCGCCTCGTCCGCCGCAGCGACCAGCCCGGCGCGCTGGCTCTGCGCCAGCAGTTCGTACAGCGACTGGCGGATGTACATGTCGGGCTCGCGCGCCAGCCGCTCCTCCAGCACGCTCACGCGGCGCCGCGCCACCTCCTCGAGATCGGCGCGCACGCGGGCCTCGGCGAAGCCGTGCAGCCGCTGCAGCATCCCCAGCGCCGCGTCGCGGTCGGGATGCGACAGCGCGACCGTCCAGGTCACCGCGTTGAGCGTCTGCGTCACCGCCAGGCCCCGATCCAGCCAGGCGCGCGCATCGTCGAGGTCGGCGCCGCGCCGCATCCCGAGCAGCCCGCGCAGCGCACCCGCGAGCCCCGCATCGCGCCCCGCCGCGAGATGCGCCACCAGCTCGGTCTCCCGCGCCAGCATCGCCGCCGCCTCCGCCGAGCGCAGCTTGCCGAGGTAGATCGCGAAATTGCCCGACGGCCGCGGATCGAGCGCCGCGGCGACCGGCGCTGAGGGCGCGAGCAGGGAGGAGGTGGCGATCCCCGTCGTCTCCGCCGGCGCCACCACCGCCTCGGCGACGTAGCGGCGCGGCCAGGACAGGATCAGGGCGGCGCCGGCGGCGAAGAGCAGCAGCGCGGCCAGCACGACCCGCAAGCGGCGCGCCCAGATGCCGGCCAACAGCTCCTCGATCGGCATGGGTCCCTTTCCCTCGCGCCAGAATGGTTCAGCTACGGCGCGATATTCAACCCCTGATGTCGGGCAGGTCCACCGTCAGACGCATCCAGCCGACCGGCGCCGCGGCGGCGACCCGGACCACCGGCACCGGCCCGATCGCGCCGTATTCCGCGCTCTCCCAGCCCGGCAGGAGCGCGAGGCGCAGCGGCGCATCGGCCTCGAAGCGCAGCCGCGCCGCCGGCCCGGCCACCTCCCCCGCGCCGATCCGCCATGCGCCGGGCGACAGCCGCCAATGCCAGGCGACCTCCCGGAAGGGGCCGGACAGCCGGTCCGTGACGGTCCAGCTCCGGCCCGCGACGGCGACGGCGCGCTCCACGCCGTTGCCGCGCCGGTCGCGCAGCGCCGCGCCCTCCGCCCGCGGCCGGATCCGCGGCCAGCCCGCCAGCAGGAAGCGCCCGGCGCGCGGCATCGGCTCGGCGGCGTCGAAGACCGGCGCGTTGTGCGCCGCCGCGCCCCACAGCGCCGTCATCCACCAGGCGGCGGGCGGGTCGTAGCTGCCGGTGCCGCCGTCGCGGATCACCCAGCCCGCGCCGTCGCGCAGCGACAGGTGCAGCAGGTCGCATTGCGAGGGGCGGAAGCGCAGCGGCCCGGTGCGCAGCACCGCCGCCGCGCCGCCGCCCTCCCAGCCGGCCGTGCCCGCCGCCGACCAGCGCGCCGGACGCGCCAGCGTCACCGCCGGCCGCGCCAGGCCGAGCCAGGCGCAGCCCGGATCCTCCGGCGCATCCGCGCCGCATCCCGCGAAGAGCCGCGCCGCGCGTTCCACGCTCCCGCGCGCGTCGCGCGGACCGCTCAGCGACAGGTCGGCGATCGCCGCGTCGTCCTCGAGACCGAGCCGCGGCGCGCCGCCGGTCGCCGGCTCCGTCACGCGGTGGAGCCAGGCGCACAGCGCCGCGGCGCGCTCGGCGAAGGGCGCGGGGAAGGGCGCCACGCCGTGCCGCCGCCGCAGCCACTCCACGACCGCCAGCGTGTCGAGCGCGGCGCGCGCATAGCCCGGCGAGACCTGCGCGAAGCCGCCATCCGGTGCGACCAGCCGCGCGACCAGCGCCGCCAGCCGCGACGCCGCCCGGCGCGTGTCCTCCCCGAGCAGCAGCGCGCAGACGAAGGCGCCCGCGGCTTCCGAGACCGGATGGTTGTTGTCCTGCGCCAGCGCATACAGCGGCGTCGCCGCGATCCGCCGCGCGCAGAGCGCCAGCAGCCCGCGCGCCCCCGGCGGTGGGTCGCGGTCGGCCTCGAGCAGCGCGAGCGCCAGGGCAAGGTGCAGCGCGCGGAACGCCGCCTCCTGCCCGCAGGCCCAGGCGATGCCGCGGAAGGGGGGGTTCGCCGTGCACCAGGCCGCCAGCAGCGCCTCCGCCCGCGCGAGGTGCCACCCCCCCGGATCGAGCCGCGCCGCCTGCACCAGCGTCGGCAGCGCGGCCAGCCGGCTCGGCTCCCAGGCAGCGCGCGCGCCGCGGCCGGATCGCAGGGCCGCCAGCGCGGGCAGGGCCGGGTCGAAGCCGAGGTGCCAATCCGGCGCCTCCGGCAGGGCGCGCGCCGCGGCCAGCACGCGCTCCGCCGCGCCGCGAGGCAGCACCGGGGCCGGGGGGATCGCGCGGGGGAAGAAGCCGCGGGCCGGCGCCGCGCGGTCGCCGAGCCTCGCCCGCGCGACCCCGCGCAGCGCCGCATCGCCGAGCCGCAGCAGGACCGGCCGCGGCCCGAGGCGCGTCGCAGCGTCGAGGATCAGCCCGAGACGCCCCGCCGCCGCGCGGATCCCCGACCAGGCCTTATCAACTTGGGCGCGATTTGTGGCTTGATCCAGCATGAGTTCCGGGATCATGCTCCGCCGGCATGACGGATCGGAGCGCAGAACTCCGTGAAAAACTTGAGGACCCAGGCAGCAGCGCTGGCGGCGCTGCTGCTCCTGGCGCTGCCGGCGCCGGGCGCCGCGCAGCCGGGCGGTCCGCCCCTGGCCCCGCCGCCGCTCCCGGCGACGCTGCCGGGCGGCCTGGCGGTCCCGGCGCTGCCGCCGGGCGCGCAGGCGGACATCCTGCAGCGCATCGGGGACGCCGCGGCAGGCCGCGTCCCGCTGCCGGCCCCCGCCGTCACCCTCGCCCCCCCGGGCGTGGCGGACGACCCGCCCTCCCATGCCGAGGCCTTCTTCGCCGACCGCCTCGGCACCCCGCTCCGGCAGTTCGGCTATGACAGCTTCCGCGCCGGGCCCTCTCCCACGCCGGTCCTCGGCGCGCTGCCCGACGACTACCGGATCGGCCGCGACGACGAGCTGATCCTGGCGCTGCGCGGCCGCACGCGGTCCACCGTCACGCTCCGCGTGCTCCGCGACGGCACGATCATCCCGCCCGACCTGCCCCCCACCCAGGCCGCCGGCCGCACGCTCCGCGAACTGCGCGCCGAGCTCGAGGGCCGCGCCGCGCGCGACATGCCGGGCACCGAGCTCTTCGTCTCCCTCGGCCAGGTGCGCCAGATCGCGATCTTCGTGGGCGGCGAGGTGGCGCGGCCGGGGATGCAGGCGCTCACCGCGCTATCCACCGTGCTCGACGCGCTGCAGGCCGCGGGCGGCGTGCGCCGCACCGGCAGCCTCCGCGCCATCCGGATCGACGGCCCGAACGGGCGCCGCACGCTCGATCTCTACGCGATCCTCGCCGGCGAGCCCGGCGAGGCGGAGCTGCGGCTGGCAGAGGGCGAGCGCGTGCTGGTCCCGGCGCTCGGCGGGATCGCCGCCGTCGCAGGCGAGGTGACGCGACCGGGGATCTACGAGCTGCCGGCGGGCGCCGCGACCGTCCCGCTGGCGACGCTGCTGCGCCTGGCCGGAGAGCCGCTGCGCCCCGCCGGCAACCGCTTCCTCGTGCAGACCACCGACACCGCGGGCCGCCGCGCCTTCACCGAGCTCCGCCCCGGCGACCCGGTGCGGCGCGGCGACGCGATCCTCGTGCAGCCCGGCGCCGACGTCGTGGCGAACCAGATGCGCCTCGCCGGCCACGTCACCGCGCCGATCACGCGCGCCGTCGGGCGCGGCGGCGCGCCGCTGCGCACGCTCCTGTCCGATCCGCGGCTGCTGCGCGCCGACCCCTATCCGCGCCTCGGCGTGATCCTGCGCGACGACCCGGCGACGCGGGTGCGGCGCTTCGTCGCCTTCGACCTCGCCCGCGTGCTGTCGGGCGCGACGGCGCCGGCGCTGCGCGAGGGCGACGAGGTGGTGGTGTTCGGCAGCCTCGACATCGCCTTCCTCGCCTCGCCCCCGGTGCAGCGCGCGCTCCGCGGCGAGGCGCCGGCGGACGGCGCCTGCCCAGCCCTGATGGCGCTGGCGGTCGCCGCGCGCGCCGCGCCGGCACGCTTCGCCCATGCGCGCGGCGCCGGCTTCCCCGACATCGGCGCGCCGCCCTGCCCGCAGGTCTTCCAGGATTACCCGCCGCTGCTCGCCTGGCTGCTCGACACCTCCGTCCTGCTGACCGGCGAGGTGCGCCAGCCCGGCCTGCTGCCTGTCGCCGGGGAGACCGGCCTCGACGCGCTGCTCGCAGCCGCCGGCGGCCTGACGGCGGGCGCCGACCTCTCGGGCGTGGAATTGGCGCGGGAGCCCTCGGCCGGCGCCGCCCCGGCGGCGGCCATCGCGCTCGACCGCACGCGGCACGACCTGCGCGGCGGCGGCTTCGCCTCGCTGCGCGTCGCGCCGCGCGACGCCATCCGCATCCCGCGCGGCCTCGCCGATCGCGAGGTCGGGCCGGTGACGCTGGCCGGCGAGGTCGCGCGACCGGGGGTCTACGATATCCGCCGCGGCGAGCGTCTGTCCGAACTGCTCGCCCGCGCCGGCGGCCTCACCGCGCAGGCCTACCCCTACGGCACCGTCTTCACGCGCGAGAGCGTGCGGCTGCGCCAGCAGGACGGCTTCGCCCGCGCCGCCCGCGACATCGAGACGTCATTGCTCTCCGTCGCCGCCGGTCAGGCGAATCTGTCCGGAACCGGCCGCAGCGATTCTGCCGGCCTGCTCAACGCGGGGCGGGAGCTCGCGGCGACGCTGCGCGGCGCGCAGGCCGCCGGCCGCATGGTGGTGGAGGCGAACCCGGTGGTGCTCGCCGCACGGCCCGATCTCGACGTGCTGCTCGAGCCCGGCGACCTCGTCGTGGTGCCGAAGCGGCCGAACGAGGTGACGGTGGTGGGCGCGGTGCTGAACCCGGGCAGCCTGCAGTTCCAGCCCGATTGGCGCGCCGCGGACTATGTCCGCGCCGCCGGCGGCACGCAGCGCTTCGCCGATGGCGGCCGCGCCTTCCTCGTGCTGCCGAACGGGCAATCGGCGCCGGCCTCGGTGGGCGGCTGGAACGGCGGCGGCGGGCCGGCGGTGCCGCCCGGCAGCCTCGTCGTCGTGCCGCAGGACCCCTCGCCCTTCGAGACGCGCGGCCTGATCCGCGACCTCACCGCCGTGCTGAGCCAGGCGACGGTCTCCGGCGCCGCGCTCGCCGTCATCTCGCGGGAGCTGCGGTGAGCTCCTCCGGCGTCGCCGCGATGCGCCGCTCCCGCAGCCAGGCGGAGACGCGCGGATCCGCGCTGAGCACACACAGCGGGACCGCCAGCATCATGCCGAGCGTGAAGGGGATCGCGACCAGCAGCGCGACCCACGACACGCTCGCGAAGGCCAGCGTCAGCGAGATCCCGACCAGGCTGTGCGGCCAGAGCAGCCGCGCCGCGTCGGCCCAGGCGATCCCTCGGTCCGCACGGTTCTGCGGCGCCCATCCCGTGCGCCGCCCGAAGGGCAGCGTCGCCAGGAACATCGCCTTGTTGAGCGTCGAGAGCGGCTCGAAGAGCTGCATGAAGAGGAACTCAGCGAGCGCGCCCTTCGCGAAGGCCGCCCGCCCGCCGTAGCGCGCCGCGACCTCGCGCTGCGACAGCGCCTGCACGTAGCCCGACAGCTTCGGCGCGAAATAGCAGAGCCAATGCGCGAAGACCGCGAGCGCCAGCGCGCCCATTGGCGTCGCCGCTCCGCCGCCCGTCGCCGCGTTGACCGCGGCGAGGCCCAGCATCGCCGCATAGAGGGGCGCGCCGAGGAACAGCAGGATCGCCTGCAGCAGCTGCAGCCGCCCCATCGCCGTGAAGTTCGGCAGCTTCAGCAGCTGCCAGTACTGCATGTTGCCCGCGCCCCAGCGCTCGTCGCGGCGGAGGAATTCCGGCATCGCCGGCGGGTTGGCCTCGAGCGACCCGTCCTCCTCCGGCAGGCAGCGCACGCGCCAGCCCGCCGCCTGCAGGCGCACCGACTCCACCATGTCGTGGCTCAGGATGCGGCTGCCGTCGGCCAGCGGCTCCAGCCGCGCATGCCGCCGGAAGGGCTCGCAGCGGAGGATCGCGTTGTGCCCCCAATAGGGCCCCGCATCGAGCTGCCACCAGGCCTGCCCGGTGGCCCAGCTCCGCATCCCCGCGCGCATGCCGAACTGGAACAGCCGCGGGAAGGCCGCTGTGGCCGGCCGCCCGACGATGAGCTGCTGCACGATCGCCAGATCCGGCTCCGCCTCCATGATCGCGACGAGGCGCAGCACGGCGCGCGGCGTCATCACGCTGTCGGCGTCGAGGGTGATGAAGAACGCCGCCTCGCCCGCGTGATGGTCCAGGAAGTCCATCACGTTCCCGGCCTTGAAGCCGGTGTTCTGCCCGCGCCGCCGGTAGTGGACATGTGCGCGGCCCGCCGCGAAGGCCCGGATCGCCTCTGCTTCCGCCGCGGCAGCGGCAGCCTCTTGCGTGTCGGACAGGAGCCAGAGCCGGAAGCGGTCGCCCGCACCCTCCGCCGCCAGCCCGTCCAGCAGGCGCCCGAGCGGCGTCAGCACGGCCTGCATGTCCTCGTTGCGGATGCAGACCGCCAGCGCCGTGACGGCGTTGGGCGGCCCAGGGCGCGCGCGCCGCAGCGCCGGCAGGACCGCCCCTGGCGGATCGCGCGAGCCGAGCAGGATGACAAGTCCGAGGATCGAATTGCCCGCCGACAGCGCCGCCCAGGGCACGGTCAGCAGCACGCAGAGCAGGATCAGGCACTCCGCCACGTTCACCCCACCCGGCGCCAGCGCGCGCCAGGTGAGCCAGAGCAGCAGCGCCGCGATCGCGGCGACGAGGCCGCCGAACAGCGCACGGCGAAGGACGACGTTCTCGGTCACGGGCGATGGATGCGGTCTGATCGTGGCGCCCATGGGGCGGGTCAGGGCGAGAGCGGCACGCCCCCGAGCGCCAGCAGATAGGCCGCAACCGACAGCGCGGTCCAGCCCAGCGCTCCGGCCCAGACGATCCGCGTGCCCGCGCCGAGCAGCGCCAGCAGCGGCAGCACCTGCATCGCGTGCACGGACAGGAAATGCGCGACGCGCAGGTCGCCGCCGTCGCGCGACCAGAAGAACGGCGCCAGGTTCGCCACATCCGAGGCCGTGCCGCCCAGCTTCGGCGTGCCCAGCACCGAGATGCTCGCCCCGCTGATCCCGCCCAGCACGCCGCCGATCACCAGCCCGAGCCCGGCGGCCAGCCGCCACGGCCGCGGCTGCGCGGGATCGCCGCGCAGCAGCACCAGCAGGCCGAGAGCCGCGGCCAGCGCGACCAGCGTCACCGCGCCCACACCCATCAGCGAATACATGAAGCCGCCGAGACGGTCGTCGGCGAAGTGGCTCGGCTGGCCGAGCGCGGCCCGCAGCGTGATCCACCCCTGCTCGAACCCCGCCGCGCCGAGCGTCCCCCACAGCACCACACGCACCGCGATCCCCTCGCGCGCCGCCGGCGCCAGCACGCCCCAGCCCCATGCGAGGGTCCAGCTCCATGCGACGAAGGAGGCCGCGAACTTCGCCGGCTTCACCCAGACCGACACGCCGTTCAGCGTCCGTGGGTCGAGCGCCATGGCGACGAGGCAGGCCAGGGTCAGCACCAGCATCGCCCAGCCGAAGCGCGCCAGATGCGGCTGTCGCGCATCGAGCTCGCCGAGGATGGGACGGACGGGACGGAGGGCGACGGCGGTCACGCGCGTGCCTCCTTCGCGAAGGTGGCCCGCAGGCCGAGGAACAGCAGCAATCCGACGGGACCGGCCAGGAAGGTCGGCGGCAGGCACAGCCGCACCAGCCAGGGATTCATCCCCTCCGCCGCGCCGCGCCGGCAGATCCAGGCGCCGATGAAGAGGTCGAAGGCGAGGTAGTGCACCCAGCCCGCCAGCAGCACGCCCTCGGTCCGGAACAGCGCCGCGACGCCGCCGAGCGAGGAGAAGCCGCCTTCCGCCCCCGGCGCATGGATCGCCAGCAGCACCGCGTAGAGCGCGGCGAGCAGCGCGGGTATGGCGAGCCCCGCGACCTGCCAGGTGACCGCCCGGCTGCGCGGCCCGACCAGCAGCGCGAGCCAGCCGGCCATGGCCAGCGTGTTGGCAGCGGAGAAGATGGTCTCGGCTTGCATGGCCCGCCCTGAACTTTCCAATGGTCAGTTTCTGCGCGCCATAACTGACCATTGTCAAGTTCAAGTTGGCGCGCCATCGTGGCGCAGATGTCCGTCACCCCGAAGGCCGAGGGCCGCCACCACCACGGCGCGCTGCGCCAGGCGCTGCTCGACGCCGTCGCCGAGATCGTGCTGGAGGCCGGGCCGGAAGCCGTCAGCCTCCGCGAATGCGCCCGTCGCGCCGGCGTGTCGCATTCCGCCGTCGCGCCGCATTTCGGCGACAAGCGCGGCCTGTTCACCGCCTTCGCGACCGAGGGCTCGCGCCGCCTCGCCGCCGCGATGGAGGCCGAGCTTGCCGCGCTGCCGGGCAAGGCCGGGCCCCGCGCGCGGCTGGCGGCGACAGGCTGCGGCTACATCGCCTTCGCCCGCGCCAATCCCGCGCAGTTCCGCCTGATGTTCCGCACCGACCTGCTGGACCGCACCGATCCGGACTGGCAGGCGGCGATGCAGGCCAGCTTCGCCGTGCTGGAGCGCGCCATGGCCGCGCTGGCGCCGAAGGCCGGGGGCCGCGCGATGCGGGCGCGGCTCGCCCTCGCCTGGGCCGCCGTGCACGGCTTCTGCGCCTTGCGTGCCGAAGGCGCGGGCGGCGACCTGTGGCATCCGGACGACCGCGCCGCCCGCACGGCGGAGGACATGATCGAATTGCTGGTCGAGGCCTGCGCGGCGCGATGAGCGGCGCCGCCCGCGGCCGGAGCGACGGCGTCGCGAACGGGCGACGGCCCTAAGCCGCCACCCTTCTCAACCAAGCCCCGTAGATCCGCGGCCCCGCCAGCGCCAGCAGCGCCACCACCAGGATCCCCAGCGACACCGGCCGCGTCACGAAGGTCGTCCAGTCGCCCTGGCTGATCGTCAGCGCCTGGCGCATCGCCTGCTCCGCCATCGGGCCGAGGATCATGCCGATCACCACCGGCGCCACCGGGAAGTCGAATCGCCGCATGAACATCGCGATGATCCCGATCCCGTACAGCAGGAACAGGTCCACGATCGAGTTGCTGATCCCGTAGGTGCCGATCGTCGCGAAGACCAGGATCCCCGCATACAATTGCGGCTGCGGGATCTTCAGGATCCGCGCCCAGAGCCCAACCAGCGGCAGGTTCAGCACCACCAGCATGACGTTGGCGACGAAGAGGCTCGCGATCAGCGTCCAGACCAGCTCCGCCTGGCTCGTGAACAGCATCGGGCCGGGCTGGATGCCGTAGCTCTGGAAGGCGCTCAGCATGATCGCCGCGGTGGCGCTCGTTGGCAGGCCGAGGGTCAGCATGGGCACCAGGATGCCGGCCGCCGCCGCGTTGTTCGCCGCCTCCGGCCCCGCCACGCCCTCGATCGCACCCGTCGTGCCGAACTCCTTCTTCGCCTCCGGCGAGGCCAGCTTCCGCTCGGCGTAGTAGCTCAGCATCGTCGGCATCTCGGTCCCGCCCGCCGGCATCACGCCGAAGGGGAAGCCCAGGCCCGCCCCGCGGATCCAGGGCCAGAAGCTCCGCTTCAGGTCGGACTTCGACATCATGACGCTGCCGACCGGCAGCACCTTCTGCTCGCCCTCGGCGTAGCGCCAGGCGAGGTAGAGCGTCTCCCCCACCGCGAAGAGCGCGACCGCCACCAGCACCACGTTCACCCCGTCCAGCAATTCGGGGATGCCGAAGGTGAGCCTCGGCTGGCCGGTCTGCAGGTCGATCCCGACCAGCCCCAGCAGCAGCCCGAAGAACAGGCTCGTCAGCCCGCGGATCGCGCTGCCGCCGAGCACGGCGGAGACGGTGACGAAGCACAGCACCATCAGCGAGAAATACTCGGCCGGCCCGAGCTTCAGCGCGAGCTCCACCACCACGGGCCCGAGGAAGGCGATGCCGATGGTCCCCACCGTGCCGGCCACGAAGCTGCCGATCGCGGCCGTCGCAAGTGCCGGTCCCGCGCGCCCGTTGCGCGCCATCTTCGCCCCTTCCAGCGAGGTGATGATGGACCCGCTCTCGCCCGGCGTGTTGAGCAGGATCGAGGTCGTCGATCCGCCATACATCGCGCCGTAGAAGACGCCGCAGAACAGGATGAAGGCGCCGGTGGCGCTGACGCTGAAGGTGATAGGCAGCAGCAGCGCGATGGTCAGCGCCGGCCCGATCCCCGGCAGCACGCCGATCGCTGTGCCGAGGAAGCAGCCCAGCAGCGCCCAGCCGAGATTGGCGAGCGTCAGCGCATTGCCGAAGCCGAGCGCGAGGCCCGAGATCGCGTCCATCCTATGGTGCCCTCAGGCGGCGGGCGGCTGCTCCGCAGCCTTGCCTTGCGCGCCGCAGGCATGCTGCGCCCGGCGCAACGCGCGGTCGCGGCGCGGGGCCGCTTCGCGGCCCGGTTTGCCGATGCCGGTTCACTCCGGCCCGCCGAAGACGAGGTTCTCCACCACGCCGCCGCCGATGTTCACGCCGAGCACCTTCACGAACAGCGCATAGGCCGAGAGCGCCACGACGAAGGCGATCGCCAGGTTGCGCAGATGCGCGCGCGACCCGAAGGCCGCCGCCACCAGCGCGAACTGCACCGTCGCCGCCACCGTGAAGCCGAAGGGCCCGATCAGCGCGACATTCGCCAGCAGCCCCGCCAGCAGCAGGAAGATGGCGCGCCAGTTGATCGGCGCCGCGCCCTGCAGCTCCTCGATGTCGGACGACCAGCCGCCGCGCAGCGCGCTCGCCACCAGCCCGGCGCCGAGCGCCAGCAGCCCGGCCGCCACCACGTAGGGCACCGCCTTCGGCCCGACCTGCCCATACAGCGGCGAGACCGGCACGACAGCCGCCTGCCAGGCGGTCACCAGGCCAAGGCCGAGCACGAACAGCGCCGCGCCCAGATCGGCAGGGTCGCGGCGCCGCATCCCGATGGTCCTGCGGCTCAGCTCGCCAGCCCGATGTCGCGCAGCACCTGCTCGGTGTCGGCCTGGTCGCGGGCGAGGAACTGCTCGAAGGCGGCGCCGGCCAGGAAGGCGTCGTCCCAGCCCTGGCGCTGCACGATCTCGCGCCACGGCTGCGACGCGTGCAGCGCCGTCATCCAGTCCACCAGCGCCTGGCGCTGCGCCGCGCTGATCCCCGGCGCGCCGAACACCCCGCGCCAGTTGCCGATGACGATGTCCATCCCGCTCTCCTTGAGCGTCGGCACGCCATCGAGGCTCCGCGTCTCGCCGGTTGTGGCCAGCGCGCGCATCCGCCCGGCGCGGATCTGCTCGGCGAATTCCGACACGCCGGAGATGCCGGCGCGCACCTGCGCGCCGAGGATCGCGGCCTGGGCCGGCCCGCCGCCGGCGAACGCCACGTAGCTCGCCTCCCGCGCGTTGCGGCCGAGCGCCTTCAGCATCAGCCCGAGCGTGATGTGGTCGATGCCGCCCGCGCTGCCGCCGCCGACCGCGACCGCGCCCGGATTGGCGCGCAGCGCGTTGGTGAAGTCCGCCAGCGTGCGGTAGTCGGAGCTCGCCGGCACGACGATCACGCCGGGCTCGGTCGTCATGCGCGCGACCGGCGTCACGTCCTTCAGCCCCACGGGGGTGCGGTTGGTGATCACCGCGCCGACCATCACCGCGCCGCCGACCATGATTGCGTCGCCGCGGCCGCGCCGCTGGCCGACGAAGCGCGGCAGGCCGACCGTGCCGCCGGCGCCGCCGACATTCTCGAACTGGAAGCTGCCGACCATGCCCGCGGCGCGCGACGCCTGCTCGATGGCGCGGCCGAGCCCATCCCAGCCGCCGCCCGGTCCGGCGGGGACGAAGACGAACATGCTGGCGAAGCGCTGCTGCGCAGAAGCGGGGCCGGAAAGCGTTGCGATGGCGGACAGGCCGGTGGCGGCGGCCAGGACGGTGCGGCGGCGGATGCTCATGGTTCCTCCCTTGGGTCCCGCGCGGCGAGACGTTGTCGTCAGGCTAGGACAGGGCCGGCAGCCGCGCAAACGGGGTGGAACCGGCTGCACGGCCGTGGCGTCATGACAAGCCCGGGGGCAGGAGACCGCGTCCCATGCCGGATACTGGCCAGCCCGCCCTTCGCCGCAGCATCGGCCCCTTCCAGCTCTTCGCCTACACGCTCGGCGGCATGCTCGGCGCCGGCATCTACGGCCTGGTCGGCCGCGCGGCCGGGGAGCTCGGCTCGGCGGTCTGGCTCGGCTTCGTCGTCGCGATGGTGGCCGCGCTGCTCACCGGCCTGTCCTATGCCTCGCTTGGCAGCCGCTACCCGCGCGCGGGGGGTGCCGCCTATGTCACCGGCCGCGCCTTCAGCATGCCGCTGCTGACCTGGACCGTCGGGCTGGCGGTGATGGCCTCCGGCCTCACCTCGGTCGCGACGCAATCGCGCGTCGTGGCCGCCAACGTCCTCGCGCTGACCGGGCTGCAGGGCGTGCCGACGGTCGCCATCGCGCTCGGCTTCGTGCTGATCATCGCCGGCATCGTGCTGCGCGGCATCCGCGAGAGCATGTGGGTGAATATCTTCTGCACGGCGGTGGAGGGCGCGGGCCTGCTCCTCGTCGTCGCCGTCGGCATCCCCTACTGGGGCACGCAGGACCTGCTGGAGACGCCGACGGGCGAGGCCATCGGCCTGTCCTTCCTGATGACCGGCGCGATCCTCACCTTCTTCGCCTTCATCGGCTTCGAGGACACGCTGAACGTCGCCGAGGAGGCGCGCGACCCGCGCCGCACCCTGCCGATCGGCATCGTCGCGGCGATGCTGACGGCGACCGTCCTCTACATCGCCGTGGCGGTCACCGCCGTCTCCGTCGTGCCCTGGCGCGAGCTCGCCGCCGCGCCCGGCCCGCTGGTGGAGGTGATGCGCCGCGCCGCGCCCTGGTTCCCGGGCTGGGGCTATGCCGCGATCACCCTCTTCGCGGTGGCCAACACCGCGCTGCTGAACTACGTCACCGCGTCGCGCCTGCTGCTCGGCATGGCGCGGCACGGGCTGTTCCCCGACGCCCTGGCCCGCATCCATCCGCGCCGCCATACGCCGCATATCGCCATCATGGCGCTGCTGCCGGTGGTGGTCGCGCTGGTCCTGGCGGGCGACATCGGCCAGCTCGCCGCCGCGACCGTCCTGCTGCTGCTCGGCGTCTTCACGGTGGTGAATGTCGCGCTGCTGGTGCTGAAGCGCCGCCCAGGCGAGCCGCCTGGCGGCTTCGAGGTGCCGGCCTTCGTCCCCGTCGGCGGCGCGATCGTCTGCGGCGCGCTGCTGGCGAACCGGGTCGTCGCCGGCGACTGGCGCGCCCCAGCGCTGGCCGGCGCGATGCTGCTCGTGATCCTGCTCGCCTACGCCCTGCTCCGCCCCGCCGCGACGGCCGAGGCGATGGAGGGCTGATCCGGCCAGATCCGTCCGGTGTTCCGATGGCGGCCCGCGCACCTTGCGTGGGCCGTCACGCGGCAGGCGTGCCGTCGGCACGACGCACCGAATGGCGCCCGCCGCGGGTGCGGCGAGCCGAGCCGCACGGACCTGCGGCGCTGGCGCCCCAAGGCGCTTTCGTGTCACGAGAACGCACACCAGGATGAGGCGCCGCGGACACGCCCGCGCACCGAACGCGCGCGGGACCTCCGCAAGCCGCCGCGCACCGCTTGTCGCCTGCCACCGCGCCGCAGCATTGTCCCCGGTACGGACGGGGACCCACGCCGACATGATGCTCCTTCGCGCTTCCGGGCCGCTCGTGCTCGCCGCGCTGCTCGCCCTGCCGGCCGCCCGGCCCGCCCTGGCGCAGCAGGGGGCGCAGCAGCCGCCGGCCCGCGAGTTCACGGTGCAGAACGAGACCGACCTGGTGCTGCGGGAGCTCTACGCCGCGCCGCCCAACCTGGCGGAGCGCGGCCCCGACCGGCTCGGCGCCGAGACTGTCGCCGTCGGCGGCAGCTTCCGCGTCCGCCTCGGCCGCACGCGCGACTGCACCTTCAACGTCACCGCCGTCTTCGCGGACGGGACGGAGGTGACGCGCGCGCGCGTGGACATCTGCCGCAACCCGCGCCTCGTCTTCGGCGACCCCAGCCTGCCGACGCTGCAGGTCGAGGTGCTGAACCGCAGCAACGTCATGCTGCGCGAGCTCTATGCCGCCCGCGCCCTGCCGGAGGCGACCGCCGACCGCAGCTGGGGCCCCGACCGGCTCGGCGCCTCCGTCATCTCCCCCGGCGAGAGCTTCACGATGCGCATGCGCTCGCGCGACTGCGCCTTCGACCTGCGCGCCGTCTATGCCGACGACCGTGAGGAGGTGGCGCGCGGCCTCGACCTCTGCGCGGCGCGCCAGGTCGCCTTCGACCGCAGCGCGGTCCCGCGGCTGCCGGTGCGCGAGGTGACGCTGGTGAACCGCCACCTCGTGCCGGTGCAGGAAGCCTATCTCTCGGCCAGCACCGACACCGACTGGGGGCCCGACCGGCTCGACGCCGGCGTGCTCGCCATCGGCGACGAGGCGACGCTGCGGATGGAAGGCGGCTGCGAGGCCGACATCCGCGTGGTCTTCCCGAATGGCGGCGCGGAGGAGCGGCGCTCGGTGAATGTCTGCGAGACGGACCGCATCCTGCTGCGCCCCGGCTGGACCGTCGCCGACCGCCTCGATACGGAGGACGGGCCGCATGGCGCGCTGGCTTCCGTGCTGCGCCTGCGCAACGCCGGCCCGCTGCCGATCGTCGAACTCTACACCGGCCGCCCCGGAGGACCGCGCGGCGAGGATCGGCTCGGCGCCGACATCCTGCCCATCGGCGGCGTGCTGGAGGTCGAGCCGCCCGACCCGGATGCCTGCGCCGCCGACCTCGTCGCGGTGTTCCGCGACGGGCGCGAGGTGGCGCGGCCCAACGTGGATCTGTGCTCGGGCGAGGAGATGGTGCTGCGATGATGAGGTCCCTGCTCGCCGCGGCGCTGGTCGCGATCCCGCTCGGCGCCGGGGCCCAGGGCATCGCCGGCGTGCCGGAGCCGCTGCGCGGCGCCTGGTTCGCCGGCGACTGCGCCGACCCGCAGGCGATGCTCGTGCTCACCGGCCGCGCCGCCGCCCGCGTGGACGCCGAGGAACCGGGGCGGCTCTACCGCTTCGGCGCGATGCGCGACGCCGCGGGCTACACGCTCGGCACCGCCGTCGGCGCCGAGGCGCCGCGGCTGATGTTTCGCCCCGCGGCGGAGGGGCTCGAGACGGTCGAGCCCGATCCGAAGACCCGCGACGACCGCCTGCCCGGCGACGCCGGCCCGCAGGTCTGGCGTCGCTGCGACGCGCCGCCCGCCGCGCTCGCCGCGCTGCATGGCGAGGGCATCGCCTTCCTCGCCGCGCTCGAGCACCTGGAGGCCGCCTGCGGCGCCGGCACGCCGGGCGCCTGCGCCGAGGCGATCCTGCGCGGGGGCGATGTCAGCGGCGATGGCAGGCTGGCGCCGGCGGAACTCGCACGGCTTGTGCGCGGCGCCGCCTGGGTGGCGGCGGTGCAGGAAGGCGCGACGCAGGATGTCCTCGCCGGCGCGGTCGGTGCCGGTGCGCTCGGCGGCATCCTCGCCGCGCGGGCCCTGGTCGAGAGCCTGGACTATGACGGGGACGGCCGCATCTCCGCGGCCGAGCTGCTGCAGGACCGGGGCGCCGCCTTCGCCCGCGCCGCCGGCACGCCGGCCGGGCGCCCGCTGCGGATGGAGGGTATCGCCGAGGGCGCCGGCATGCTGCGCAGCCTGATGGAAAGCCTGCTCGGCAGCGCCCCCTGACGACCGACACGCCAAGAGGGAGGACCACGCAGGGTGATCGGGGGCGGGCCGGTGCGCTCGCCATCGCGACGCGCGACACACCTTGCCGGTGTTCGCCGCGTCGCGTCGTCCGCTCTGCCGCTCCCTCCCCGCGAGCCGGGGAGGCTGGGCTCAGGGTAAGTGACCTAGCGCAGCCGCACTGCGGCTCGCGTCACACCTTGTCCTTGTTGACCGCGTCGCGCACCGCATCCTTCGCGCCGCCGACGGTGTTCTGCACCTCGCCCTTGACCTTGTCGCCGCGGCCCTCGTTCTTGAGCTTGGCGTCGCCGGTCAGGTCGCCGGCGGTTTCCTTCACGCTGCCCTTGATCTTGTTGCCGATGCCCTTGAGCCGGTCCTCGTCCATCGCTGGCGCTCCCTTCCCGCATGGCGGCACCATTGCCGCGCGGCAACCCAACGTCGGCGCCACGCCGAGGTTCACGCGTTCACGCTTCGCAGCGCGTCCTCCACCGCGTCGCCGAACCGTTCCGCGATCGTCTCCACCTGCTCCGGCGTGACGATGTAGGGCGGCGCGAGGATCACGTGGTTTCCGTACCTGCCGTCGATCGTGCCGCCCATCGGGTAGCAGGCCAGCCCGCGGTCGTAGGCGGCGTGCTTCACCCGGTCATGCAGCGCCAGCGCAGGATCGAAGGGCGCCTTCGTCGCGCGGTCGGTGACGAACTCCACCGCCCAGAACAGCCCCCGCCCGCGGATGTCGCCGACATGGCGGTGGTTGCCGAGCCGCTCCGTCAGGCGCCGCTCCAGCAGCGCGCCCATCCGACGGACATTCTCCAGCAGCCCCTCCTCGCGGATCACCCGCTGCACGGCGAGCGCCGCGGCGGCGGCGACGGGATGCGCCTGGTAGGTGTGGCCATGCAGGAAGGCGCCCGACCCGTCGCGGATCGCGGCGACGACATGCCCCGCCACCAGGATGCCGCCGACCGGCTGGTAGCCGCCGCCGAGCCCCTTCGCGACGACCTGGATGTCGGGCGTCGCGCCTTCCTGCTCCCACGCATGCATCGTGCCCGTGCGCCCCATGCCGCACATCACCTCGTCGAGGATCAGCAGCGCGCCGTGCCGGTCGCAGACCTCGCGCATGGCAGGGAAGTAGCCGGGCGGCGCGGCGACGCAGCCGAGCGTCGCACCCACCACCGGCTCCGCCACGAAGGCGGCGACGCTGCCGGGCCCGAGGCGGGCGAACTCCGCCTCCAGCTCCGCCGCTAGCCGCGCGACGTAGTCCGCCTCGCTCTCCTCGTCGCGCCGGTCTCGATAGGCGTAGGCCGGCGCGACGTGGCTGAACGCCCCGCTGAGGATCGGCGCATAGGGCGCGCGCCGCATCGCGTTGCCGCTCGCGGCCAGCGCGCCGAGGGTGTTGCCGTGGTAGCTCTGCCGCCGGGCGATGAAGCGCGTCCGCCCCGGCTCGCCGCGTTCCAGGTGGTACTGCCGCGCCATCTTCAGCGCCGCCTCCGTCGCCTCGGAGCCGGAGGAGCAGAGATACATGTGCGTCAGCCCGCCCGGCTCCTCGGCCAGCACGAGCTCGGCCAGCGCCTCCGCGCTCTCGCAGGAATAGAGCGCGGTGTGCGCGTAGCTGATCCGCGCCGCCTGCTCCCGCATCGCCTCGAGCACGCGCGGATGCCCATGCCCGAGGCAGGCGACCGCGGCCCCACCCGAGCCGTCGATGATCGTCCGCCCGTTGGAATCGCGGATGAAGATCCCCTCGGCTTCAAGCGCGAGCGGCGGGTCCTGGCGGAGGCTGCGATGGATCAGGCGCGACATGGCCCCATCATGTCACGGGGCGTCCCGCCCACAAACGCGTCGCGCCTCCGGCGCCAGCCGGACGCGCGCCCCCGGCGCGACGCACGGGCCATCCGGCCGGCCGCATCACGGCCGCAGCAGCGGCGCGAAGGCGCGCGCCAGCCGCGCCGTCGCGTCCCCCTCGATCGGCGTGCCATGCGCCATGATCACGCGCCGGGGCGCCAGCGCCAGCAGACGCTCCGCGCTCGCGCGGTTCGCCGCCCGGTGCGCGCCCGCGCGCATCAGGGGCCGCAGGTAGCGCGGGATCGCGCCCTCCCCCGCGCTGCCCGCCGCCAGCGCGAAGAGCCGCGTCGGCCCCGTCAGCCGCGCCGGGTCCATCGCCTGCAACGTGTCGGTCAGCACCAGCGTGCCGGAGGCGCGGTGGTGGAAGGCGACCTCGGCGAAGCGCGGCGCGGAGAAGCCGGCCTGCTCGATCTCGCCGGCCCAGACGGGCGGCGGCTCCGCGCCCAGCTCGCGGTCGAGCCGCGGCGCCCCCGCCTTGCCGCGCAGCCGCTCCGCCAGCCCCGGCGCGCCCCAGCTGATCGCGCCCTGCGCCGCCATCTCCCAGTCGCCGAGGTGCATCCAATGCGCCGAATCCGGCGCGACCAGGTGCCGGATCGGGCCGAGCGCCGACAGCGCTCCGTGCAGCGCCAAGCCATAAGGGGTGGGCGAATGCAGCCAGAGCCCGCCATCGGCGAGCCGCAGCACCGTCATGCGGATCGGCAGGCGGAACGGCCCGACCGCCTGCTCGGCATCGACGATCCAGACGCCGGGCGCGAGCGGCTTCGGCACGTCGAAGGGTGGGTAGCCGGTCATGCGGAACCTCCGGGGCCCGGTCCTGTTCTGCGCCGGCGCGCCATCGCGTGCGCTTGCAGGAGAACCGCCTTGGACGCCGCCAGCCTCGTGGGCGCCGCCGCCACCATCTGCTCGGTCTCGAGCTTCGCCCCGCAGGCCTGGAAGATCATCCGCACGCGCGACGCCTCCGGCATCTCCACCAAGATGTACGCGATCACCGTGGTCGGGTTCTCGCTCTGGTTCGCCTATGGGCTGCTGCTGTGGCAATGGCCGCTGATCCTGACCAACGGCATCTGCCTGCTGCTCTCCGGCTTCATCCTGGCCATGAAGCTGCTCCCCCGCCGCAGCCGCGAGGCCGTGGCCGAAGCGCTCACCCCCGGCGGGAGCTAGGCTCCGGGCTCACGGCGAGAGCCGGCAGGCGACGCCGCGCATCGCAGGCCTCCGAAGCCGCGCAGCCGGCCTGATGGCGCCCGCAGCTACTCCTGCGGCGGCAGCGCGCGGAGATAGGCGAGGATGTCGCGCAGGTCGCGCGGCTCCAGCCGCGCCCAGACCGGCGCGCGGCCGCCCATCGGCGGGGCGAGCCGCCGTCCGTCGGCGGAGACGCCGCGCGTGATCGCGGCCAGGACCTGCTCGTCCGTCCAGCGGCCGATGCCGTGCTCGGGATGGCTGCTGATGTTGCGCGCCTGTACCGCGCCCCAGGGGCCTTCCAGCACGAGCCCCGCGGCGCCGCGGCGCGCCGGGTCGGCGCGGCCCTCGCCGAGCTGGCCGGAATGGCAGTCCATGCAATGCGCCAGGTTCTCCGCCAGGTAGCGGCCACGCGCCACCGGATCGTCGGCGGGCGGATCCGGCACCGCCGCCACGGGCGGGCCGGCCGGCTTCACCTCGAAGCCGTAGCGCGACCGCTCCGCGATGGCGTGGCGCACGGGCGGGACGCTGCGCAGCCAGGCGACGAGCGCGGCGAGGTCGCGGTCGGAGATGCCGCGGTAGCTCTCAACCGGCATGGGCGGGCCGATCGGCGTGCCGTCCGGCCGGTGACCGTCGCGGATCGAGGCGGCGATCTGCGCGTCGGTCCAGGCGCCGATGCCGGTCTCGCGGTCCTGCGTGATGTTCGGCGCGACGGCGCGGAAGCCGCGTTCCTCGAAGACGCGTCCGCCGGCGAGCGCCATGCCGGGGACCGGCTGCATGCCGGGGCCGAAGGTGTTGTGGCAGGCGCCGCAGAACACCGCGACCTCGCCGAGGTAGCGCCCGCGCTCCAGGAGGTCGGGCTGCGCGGCGGCGGGCAGCGCCGTGGCAAGGAAGCCGGCACAGAGGCCAGCCAGGGCAAGGCGCAGATGCGGCACGTCCGGCGCTCCTCACGGCCACGACGATCCCGGTTGCCAGCAACAATATTCCGGAAGGGGCCCTCGGGGAAACACCTTGCTGTGTGGTGTGGCGTCCCCGGGCCAGGATGCGTCTCGGGCCGGGCTACAGCGCCGTGCGGATCGCCGCGACGACCCGGGACACCTCGTCTTCGGTCAGGTAGGGGTGCATCGGCAGCGACAGGATGCGCCCGCAGAGCATCTCGCTCACCGGCAGCGGCGGCGGGCCACCCGCGATGCTGCCCGCATGCGCGGCGGCATAGGCCGGCTGGTGGTGCAGCGGCTTCGGGTAGTAGATGCCGCTCGGCACGCCGGCCGCCTTCAGCACCTCCTGCACGCGGCCGCGGTCGGCGCCCGGCGGCAGCAGCACGGAATAGAGCCCCCAGGCGTGCTCGGCGCCCTCCACGCTGACCGGCACCTGCACCAGCCCGCGCAGCCCCTCCGCATAGGCCGCGGCGATGCGCGTGCGCGCCGCCAGCTCGTCCTCCAGCAGCGGCAGCTTGCAGAGCAGCACCGCGGCCTGGAGCGTATCCAGCCGCCCGTTCATGCCGGTGCGCAGCACCTCGTAGCGCGTCCTGCCCTCGCCATGCGTCCGCAGCTGGCGATAGAGCTCGGCGCGGTCGGCGTCGTCGGTCAGCAGCGCGCCGCCGTCGCCGTAGCAGCCGAGCGTCTTGGTCGGGTAGAAGCTCAGCGCCGCGGCATGGCCCCAGCGCCCCAAGCGCTTGCCGTGCAGCGCGGCGCCGAAGGCCTGCGCCGCGTCATCCAGCGCGAACATCCCGTGCTCCGCGCAGATCGCCTCGAGCGCCGGCCAGTCGGCGGGCAGGCCGAAGAGGTCGACGCCGACCACCGCGCGCGGCCGCAGCCGGCCTTCCGCCCGAACGGTCGCGAGACGCCGCCGCAGGTCGGCGAGGTCGAGGTTGAAGGTGACGGGATCGACGTCCACGAAGACCGGCGTCGCGCCGAGCACCAGCGGCACCTCGGCGGTCGCGGTGTAGGTGAAGGCTGGCAGGAACACCGCGTCGCCGCGGCCGATGCCCTCCGCCATCATCGCGATCTGCAGCGCGTCGGTGCCGGAGGAGACGCCGACGGCGTGCGCACAACCCGCGAACTCCGCCAGCTTCGCCTCGACCTCCCGCACCTCCGGCCCGTTGATGAAGGCGCCGCTGTCGAGCACCGCGGCGAAGCGGCGGTCGAGCTCGGCGCGGATCAGCGCCTGCTGGGCCTTCATGTCGAAGAGGGCGATGGGACGCGGGGCGGTCATGGGTGTCCGTTCGTGATGAGCGGCCATCGTGATAGCGCCGGACGGGTGAGGCGGCCAAATCACCAGCCGTTTCGGGTGGTTGCCGATCCGCTTCTGCTGCGTCGTTCCCTCGCCGCAAGGTGATGGGGCGGGCCGGCGGAACGGGGGGACAATCGCGCGTGACGGTGGGGAGCGCGGGCGCGTGATCCTGAGGCGGCTGGCCAGGGCGACGAGCGACGACATGGCCGCATGGCGCGGCGTCGCGCTGGCGCTCGGCCTGACGGCCGCGGCCACGGCGGCGCGCGCGGTGCTCGAGCCGCTGATGCTCGGCGTGGCGCCCTTCGCGACCTATTACGTCTCCACCGTCGCGGCGGCGCTGTTCGGCGGCATCGCGACCGGTCTGCTCGCCGCCGCCGTGGGCACCCTGATCGCCTGGCTGCTGTTCGTGCACCCGGCTGGCGGCTTCGACCTCGCGACGCCCGGGGCCGTCGCGAGCCTCGGCGTCGTGCTGCTGACCAAGCTCGTCGTCGTGCTGCTTGCCGCCGGCCTGCGCGAGGCGCTGCGGCGCGCGGAGGCGGCGGAGCGCGCGCTGGGCACGAAGGTCGCCGAGCTCGAGGCGCTGATGGACCTGGCGCCGGTCGGCATCTGGTTCGCGCGCGGGCCGGAGGTGCGGGAGGTGACGCGCAACCGCTTCGCGGCGGAGATGATGCGCCTGCCGCCCGGCACGGGCGTGCCGCTCGGTGGTCGTGCGTCGCCGGAGGTCGAGCTGCGTCGCGGCGGACTGTCCCTGCCGCCGGAGGAGATGCCGCTGCAGCGCGCGCTGCGCGGCGAGGAGAGCCGCGACGAGGAATACGAATTCGCCTTCCCCGACGGCAGCGCGACCGCGCTTCTGTCGAATGCGCGGCCGATCCGCGACGCGGCGGGGCGCATCACCGGGGCGGTCTCCGCCAGCCTCGACGTCACCGCGCTGAAGCGCACCGAGGCCGCGCTGCGCGAGGCGGTGGCCAGCCGCGAGCTGCTGCAGCGCGAGGCCGACCACCGCATCAAGAACTCGCTGCAGCTCGTCGCCGGCGTGCTGCGGCTGCAGCGCGGGCGGACGCACGACGCGGAGCTCGCGCACATGCTGGACGAGGCGGCGTCGCGCGTGCAGGCGGTGGCGCAGGCGCATGCGGCGCTGCAACGCAGCCCTGACCTGCAGCATGCTGACATGTGCAAGATGGTGGCCGAACTCTGCGGCTTCGTCGGGCGGCTCGATCCGGCGGTCGAGGTCACCTGCACCTGCGAGGGCGAGGCGATGCTGGAGGTGGAGCGCGCCATCCCGCTCGGGCTGGTCGTGACGGAGCTGCTGACCAATGCGGCGCGCCACGCCTATCCGGAAGGGCAGGGCGGCGCGGTGCGGGTGCGCATCGCCGCCCGCGACGGCGCGGTGGAGGTCGAGGTGCGCGACGACGGCGTCGGCCTGGCGGAGGAGGCGCGCGAGGGCGGCCTCGGCCGCGAGCTGGTGCGGGGCATGTCGGCGCGCATCGGCGCGACGGTCGAGACGCGGAGCGAGGCCGGCCGCGGCACGGTGGTGCGGCTGGTCGTGCCGGCGCCCTGCGCGGCCGCCGACCCGACCGCGACCGTCGCCACCCGGCCGCGCGTCACGGCCCCGGCTGCTGGGGCTTGAGGCGCGCGAGCAGGTAGAGCGTCAGCACCGCGAAGGCGGTGATCACCACCGCGACGTCATAGGCACCGATCGCGACCGCGACGCCGATCGCCCCGGTCGCCCAGAGCGAGGCGGCGGTCGCGGTGCCCTGCACCTCGGCGCCGTGCTTCAGGATGGCGCCGCCGCCGATGAAGCCCATGCCGGTGATCACGCCCTCGATGATGCGGGCCATGGCTTCCGGGCTGTCGGCGGTCAGCCGCTCGGTCGCCTGGATGAACCCGCAGGCGGCCACCGCGACGAGGGGGAAGGTGCGCAGCCCCGCGCTGCGGTCCTCGCGTTCCCGGTTCCAGCCGATGAAGAAGGCCAGGACATAGGCGATGGCGAGGTCGCGGATATGCGGGAGGAAGGCGAGGCCGCGCGTCGCCGGGACCAGGTCGGAGAGATCCATGGCGGCCGCAACGCGGCGCCCGCCGCTTCGTTGCCGAGCCGTGGCGCCGGTCAGGCGTCGCGGATCATCCCGAAGCCGCCATGCGCCATGCCCGTCCGGTCGAAGGACGCAGCCCCCATGCGGCGCAGCAACCGAGGCGCGTCAGCCGGCGCCGTTGGGCGGCGCGAATTCGGGAACCAGGCGCGACAGCTCGGCCAGCGCCGCGGCGCGCTCGCCGCCGACGCAGAGCGCGGCGACGCGGTCGATCGCGGCGGCCATCTCGGCGGCGTCGGTGGTGCGCGGGACGGCGACGAGCAGGCCCGGGAAGGCCGTCGGGTGCGGCGGCTCCTGCCCGTGGAACAGCTCCTCGTAGAGCTTCTCGCCGGGGCGCAGCCCGGTGAAGCGGATCTCGATGTCCTCGTCGGGCTTGAGGCCCGCCAGACGCACCATGCGGCGTGCGAGGTCCACGATCTTCACCGCGTCCCCCATGTCGAGGACGAAGATGCCGCCCTCGCGCAGTTCCGGCGGCTGGTCCTCCCGGTCGGTGGCGCCGACGACGCTCGCCTGCAGCACGAGCCCGACCGCCTCGCGCACCGTCATGAAGTAGCGGCGCATGTCGGGATGCGTCACCGTCAGCGGCCCGCCGCGCTCGAGCTGGCGGCGGAACAGCGGCACGACGGAGCCGGTGGAGCCGAGCACGTTGCCGAAGCGCACGGTGACGAGCCGCATGCCGCCATCCCGCCGCGCCTCGCGATCCAAGGCCTGGCAATACATCTCGGCGAGCCGCTTGGAGGCACCCATCACGCTCGTCGGGTTCACCGCCTTGTCGGTCGAGATGAACACCATCAGCGAACAGCCGGCGGCGCGCGCGGCGTCCGCCACGACGCGCGTGCCCAGGGAATTGGTCAGCAGCCCCTCGAGCGGGTCGTTCTCCACCATCGGCACGTGCTTCAGCGCGGCGGCGTGGAACACGAGCTCCGGCCGGATGTCGTCGAACAGGCGACGGATGCGCTCCTCGTCGCGGATGTCGGCGAGGACCGCGCGGCGCGGGACGTCCGGGTTTCGCTCGCGGAGCTCGAGGTCGATCTCGTAGAGCACGTATTCGCCGTGATCGAGCAGCGTGAGGCTCGACGGGCCGAAGGCGGCGACCTGGCGCGCGAGCTCGCCGCCGATGGTCCCCCCCGCGCCGGTCACCAGCACGCGGCGGCCCTGGATCAGCCGCGCCATGCCCTCCCGGTCCAAGGGCACCTGCGGGCGGTCCAGCAGCTCCTCGATCTCGATCGGGCGGAGCGGCAGGCGCCCGGGCTCGCGCTCCCCGGGGCGCCGCCCGGCGGGGCTGAGCGCGCCGAAGCTCGGCAGGCGCTTCACCGGGACGCCGTGGCGGTCGCAGGCGTCGAGCAGCGATTGCAGCGCGGCGCCGGCCAGGCGCGTCGTGGCGAGCACGACGAGCGCCGGAAGCCGCGCCTCGTCGCGCAGCCGGTCGAGGACCAGGGCCGCGTCCTCCACCGTGCCGAGCACGTCCACGCCCTGGATGCGGCGGCCGGTCTGGCGTTCGCGCAGGCTGAGGATGCCGACCACGCGGTAGGCGGCGGCGCGTTCCTGCTCCAGCGCGCGGAGATAGAGGTCGGTGCCGTCCTCGGCGCCGACGATCAGCACGGATTGCGCCGGCGCGTCGGGGGCGGTGCGGCCGGTATGCGCCATCCGCGCCGCCGCGCGCGGGGCGGCGAGCAGCGCGGCCAGCGTCACGGCATGCACCAGCGGCACCGCGACGTTGGGCGGCCGCCAGGCGCCGGCGAGGTGCACCACGACCCAGAAGGTGACCGCGGCGGCGATGGCGGCCCCGGTCGTCGCCAGCAGGTCGGCCATGGAGACGAAGCGCCAGTATTGCCGCGGCAGGCCGAGCGCCCAGCCCGCGCCGAGCAGCGTCGCCACGGCGAGCGGCAGCGCGAGCGCCCACCACGGCCCCGGCGGCCAGGCGCCGGGCGCGGCGAGCCCGAGCGCCACGGGCACGGCCATCGCCGCGACCGCCGCGTCGAGGCCCATATTGGTCAGGATCCTGTCCCGGGCGGTCGCAGCCATCGGGTGGGGGCATAGACCGTGCGGGGCGTGGCCGGAAGGGCGGCCCCGTGCCATACACCGCCGCCGCAAGAGAGGGGTTCGGGCCATGGCCGACGGCAGGCTGGTGATCGGGACGAAGCGCTACTCCTCCTGGAGCCTGCGCGGCTGGCTCTGCGTCCACATGGCGGGGCTCGACGTGGAGGAGGTGGTGGTGCCGCTCGCCGGCGGCACCACGGCGGCGATCAAGGCGATCTCGCCCAACGGCCTGGTGCCCTATCTGGAGCACCTCGGCGCGCGGATGTGGGAGAGCGTCGCCATCGCGGAATACTGCGCCGAGGCGGTGCCGACGCTCTGGCCCGCCGACCGCGCGGCGCGCGCCCATGCGCGGGCGATCGCGGCGGAGATGCATGCGGGCTTCCGCAACCTGCGGATGGCGATGCCGATGAATCTCGGCCGCACCTTCCCGGGCAGGGGGCGCACGCCGGAGTGCCTGGCCGACATCGCGCGGATCGAGGCGATCTGGGCCGAGGCGCTGGCGGCGCATACCGGCCCCTTCCTGTTCGGGCGCGCCTTCACGCTCGCGGATGCGATGTATGCGCCGGTGGTGACGCGCTTCCTGACCTGGCAGCCGGAGCTGACCGAGGTGTCGCAGGCCTATTGCACGGCCGTGCGCAACCATCCGCTGATGGTCCGCTGGTACGACGAGGCGGCGGCCGAGCCGACGGCGTGGCTGCTCGACAAGTACGAGAACCCGCCGGCGTGACGGGAACGGCCCTCGCCCTCGACCATATCGGGCTCTGCGCGCGGGATCCCGCGCCGCTCTGGGCGGCGTGGGAGGGGCTGGGCTTCGCGCTCTCGCCGGTCGCGCAGCAATCGGGGCGGCGCACGCCCGACGGCCCCGTCGAGCCCTTCGGCAGCGGCAATCGCTGCGCCTTCCTCCGCCACGGCTATGTCGAGCTGCTCGGTATCCTCGACGACACGCTCTTCGCCAACGGCGTGGACCGCTTCGTCGCACGCCACCCGGGCGCGCACATCCTGGCGCTGGCGATGGACGACGCGGAGGCGAATTTGGCGCGGCTGCGGCGCGGCGGGCTGGAGATCCCGGGCGTCGCCTGGCTGCAGCGGCCGGTGGAGCCGGGTGGCCCCACCGCCCGCTTCGCCCGCCTGCCCTTCCCCGATGCGCCGGAAGGCCGGGTGCAGCTGGTGCAGCACCTGACGCCGGAGCTGGTGTGGGACGCGCGCTGGATGGGCCACCGCAACGGCGCCGAGGCGCTGGAGAGCGTGATCCTGGCGAGCGCCGGGCCGGCGGAGACGATCGCGCGGCTCGCGCGCCTCGCCGGGCTGCCGGCGGAGCCTGACGCGCTCGCCGGGTTCCGGCTGCGCCTGCCGGGCGCGGCCCGCGCCGCCGGGCCGGACAGCCCGGCGATGGAGACGCGCATCCGCGTGCTGCCGGCCGAGGCGCTGCCGCGGGCCCTGCCCGGCGTGACGGCGCCGTCGCTGCCCTTCATGGCGGGGATGGTGATCCGCACCGCGGACCGCGGCGCGGCGGCGCGCGCGCTGCTCGGCGGCCTTCTGCGCGAGGCGCCGGAGGGCTGGATGGTGCCGCCGGAACACGCCGGCGGCTGCGCGGTGGTGTTCGCGTGATGACCGCCGCGGCCGTCGCGAAGTCGCTGCGAACCTATTACGGCCCGGGGCGTGCGGCGGCGCTGGACGCGTTCCATGCGCGCTTCCTGTCGCGCGGCGATCTCGGCTTCGATGTCGGCGCGCATGTCGGCGACCGCACGGCGAGTTTCCGCAGGCTCGGCGCCCGGGCGGTGGCGGTGGAGCCGCAGCCGCGCCTCGCGCGCCTGCTGCGCCTGCTGTTCCACCGCGATCCCGGCGTGGTGCGCGTCGCCGCGCTGGTGGGCGCCGCGCCGGGCGAGGCGGTGCTGCGCCTCAACACCGCCAACCCGACGGTGGCCACCGCATCCGACGCCTTCGTCGCCGCGGCCGACGGCGCGGCAGGCTGGGAAGGCCAGGTCTGGGACGCCGAGATCCGCTTGCCGGTCACGACGCTGGACGCGCTGGCGCGCGCCCACGGCGACCCGCATTTCGTGAAGATCGACGTCGAGGGCTACGAGGCCGCGGCGCTGGCCGGCCTCTCCCGCGCGCCGCGGTCGCTGTCCTTCGAGTTCACGACGATCCAGCGCGAGGTCGCGACCGCCTGCCTCGACCGCCTCGCCGCCCTCGGCTACCGCGCCTTCAACGCCTGCCTCGGGGAGGCGATGGGCTTCGCGCATGCGGCGCCGGTGGATGCGGCGCGGATGGCGGCCTGGATCGAGGACCTGCCGCACGAGGCGAATTCAGGCGACGTCTATGCCAGCCTGGAGCCGGCGCGGCTGGTGCCGAGCGGCGGAGGGCACTCGTGCCCGTCGCCGTGAATCCGCAGCCACGCCATCGAACCGGGGCGCGGTGGCCAGCGGAAATTGGCCGCCGCGCCGCGGTGCAGTGATGGAAACCTCCGCCGTCCTCCGCCACCTCGGCTTCGCCGCCGGGCTTGCGCTGCTCTCCGCGGCGGTGGTGCGGGCGATGATCGCCTTTCCGATCCTGGACCACCCGAATGCGCGCAGCGCGCATCTGCGGCCGACGCCGCGCGGCGGTGGGCTCGGCGTGGTGGTGGCGTTCATCGTCGGGATGCTCTTGCTGTTCCAGGCGGCGCAGTTCGCCCGCATCGCGGAGGATCAATTCGTCGGCGTGATCCTGGCGGCGGTGGCGATCGCGGGCGTCGCGCTCCTCGACGACATCCGCGACCTATCGGCGCGCATCCGCCTGCTGGCGCAATGCGGCGCGGCGCTGGTGGCGCTGGCCAGCGGGCTCGTCGTGACGCGGCTGTCCGTTCCCTATGTCGGCGTGGTGGATCTGGGCTGGGCGGGGCCGGTGCTGACGCTCCTCTGGATCGTCGGCTGCACCAATGCGGTGAACTTCATGGACGGGCTCGACGGGCTGGTCGGCGGCACGCTGCTCGTCGTCTCCGCTTCGCTCTGCGTCATCGCGGCGGTGCAGGCGGGGTGGTTCGTCTATGCGGCGGCGCTGTTCCTCGCCGCCGGTTTCGCCGGCTTCCTGCCCTTCAACCTGCACCCCGCACGCATCTTCATGGGCGATGTCGGCAGCCAGTTCGCCGGCTTCATGCTGGCGGTGCTGGCCGTCGCCGCGTCGCGCTTCGACGGGCAGCAGCTCTCCTTCCTCATCGTGCCGCTGCTGATGTTCGGGCTGCTCTTCGACGCCGCCTTCACCCTCGCGCGGCGGGCGCTGATGCGCGAGCGGCTGGCGGAGGGCCACCGGACGCACCTGTATCAACTCGCGCAGCGCAGCGGCATGCCGGTGCGCGCGGTGGCGGCGGTGCATTGGGGCTTCGCCGCGCTCGGCGCGGCGCTTGTCGCGGCCTTCCTCGCGCTGCCCTCGGGCAGCAAGCAGTTCGTCGTGGTGCCGGCGATCGCCGCGCAACTGGTGTGGCTGGCCTATGTCGTCGTCCGCATGCGCCGCGCCGGTCTCGGCTGGCGGTAGCCGAACGGGGGAGGGCGCCGCCCTCCCCGCATCCCGGTCAGTCGAGGGTGGCGCCCGCCAGGCGCACGATGCCGGGCCAGCGGGCGGATTCCGTGCGGATCAGCTCGGCGAAGGCCGTCGGCGTGCCGCCGCGCAGCTCGAAGCCCTGGGCCGCGAGGCCGTCCGCCACCTCCGGCCGGCGCAGCGCCTCCAGCAGCACGGCGTTCAGCCGCGCGACGATCGGCTCCGGCGTGCCCGCCGGCGCCAGGATGCCCTGCCAGGTCACCACCTCGAAGCCGGGCAGCCCCGCCTCGTGGAAGGCCGGCACCCCGGGCAGCGCCGGGTTGCGCGCGAGGCTGGTGACGCCGAGCGCCTTCAGCCGCCCGCCGCGGATGTGCTCGATCGCGGCCGGCAACGTGACCAGCAGCGCATCCAGGTGCCCGGCGACGACGTCCACCACGGCCGGCCCGCCGCCCCGATAGGGCACATGGGTGAAGCCGATCCCGGTGCGCTGCGTCAGCACCGCCCCCGCCAGGTGCCCGATCGAGCCGTTGCCCTGGCTGCCCATCGTCGTCGCGCCCTCGGCGCGGCGGGCGAGCGTCAGGAAGCTCTCGAGGTCGGTGGCCGGGTTGGACGGGTGCACCACCAGCACCTGCGGCGCGCGCACCAGCTCGATCAACGGCGCGAAGTCGCGCACCGGGTCGTAGCCGATGCGGCGGTAGAGCGAGGGGTTGATGGTCAGCGGGTCGGAACCGACGAGCAGCGTGTGCCCGTCGGGGCGCGCGCGGGCGATCAGCTCGAAGGCGAGGTTCGAGCCGGCGCCGGGATGGTTCTCTGCCACCACAGGCTGGCCGAGCGCCGGCGTGATGGCACGGGCGAAGGTGCGGCCGAGGATGTCGAGGCTGCCGCCCGGTGCGACCGGGATGATCACCCGCACCGGCCGGTCCGGGAAGGCGCCGGGCTGGCCGAGCGCGGGCAGCGGCAGCGCCGCGCCGAGCAGGGTGAGAAGGGATCGCCGGGACAGGGCCGGGCGGGTCGTCGGATCGGGTTTCATGGAAATGTTTTCTGCACAGCGCGCTCATACGTGCAAGCGGAAGATTTCCATGCTACCAGAAGGCCAAAGATCGACGATGGAGTTCCATGATGGCTGCCGCCGCGGAGTTGGACCGCATCGACCGCGAGATCCTGCGCCTGCTGATGCGCGACGCCTCCCGCTCGCTCGCCGAGATCGCCGCCGAGGTCGGGCTGACCGCGACCCCCTGCTGGAAGCGCATCAAGCGCATGGAGGAAGCCGGCGTCATCACCGGGCGCGTGGCGCTGGTGGATGCGGAGCGCGTGGGGCTGCCGATCTCGGTCTTTGTCGCGATCGAGACAGGGGACCACTCGGCCGACTGGATCTCCCGCTTCGCCGCCGCGGTGGAGGGCACGCCCGAGATCGTGGAGTGCTGGCGGCTGGGCGGCGACGTGGACTACCTGCTGCGGGTCGTGGTGCCGGACATGGCGGGCTACGACGCCTTCTACCGGCGCTTCGTCGCCGCCGTGCCGGCGCTGCGCAAGGTCACCGGCCGCTTCGCGATGGAGCGAGTGAAGGGAACCACTGCCCTTCCGATTTAGCCGTCCCGGGGCGGTTCCAGCGCCGGGCCTTGACGGCTAGAACGCCCGCATGCCCCCCCCCGGCCGCATCCGTGTCGCCCCGTCCCTGCTCGCCGCCGATTTCGCGCGGCTGGGGGAGGAGGTGCGCGCGATCGAGGCGGCGGGCGCCGACTGGCTGCACCTCGACATCATGGACGGGCACTTCGTGCCCAACATCTCCTTCGGCCCCGGGCTGGTGAAGGCGCTGCGCAAGCACTCCGGCCTGCCCTTCGACGTCCACCTGATGATCGCCCCCGCCGACCCCTACCTGGCCGCCTTCGCGGAGGCCGGGGCCGACCTGATCAGCCTGCACCCCGAAGCGGGTCCGCATCTGCACCGGTCGCTGCAGACGATCCGGGCGCTTGGGAAGAAGGCGGGGGTGGTGCTGAACCCGGCGACGCCGGTCGCGGCGGTGGAACCGGTGCTGGATCTCTGCGACCTGGTGCTGGTGATGTCGGTGAACCCGGGCTTCGGCGGCCAGTCCTTCATCCGCTCCCAGCTGGCGAAGATCGCCGCGCTGCGCGCCATGATCGCCGCGACGGGGCGCGACATCGCGCTGCAGGTGGATGGCGGCGTGACGGCGGAGACGGCGCGGGACTGCATCGGGGCCGGCGCCGACGTGCTGGTGGCGGGGACGGCGGTGTTCGGCAGGCCGGACTACGCCGCCGCCATCCGCGCCTTGAGGGGGGCCTGAGCATGGAAGGGATCCTGCGCGGCGCGCGCCGCATCCTCGCCAACCTCAAGCCGATCAAGGTGCCGGACGGGCCGGCGCGCTCCTTCCGTGACCTCTGGCCGGGCGAGGCGGCGCGCGGCGCGCGGCTGCTGCGCGGCGAATACGAGGTGCTCGGCACCACCCGCCCGCTCCGCCCCTCCGAAGCCGGCGGCCTGCAGGATTGGGGCCCGGAGGGCGGCTCGCCGATCTGGCGCGCGGCGGCGCATGGCTTCGCCTGGCTGCGCGACCTGCGCGCGCTCGGCACCGATGCGGCGCGGCTGCGCGGCCGCGCTCTGACCGCCGACTGGCTCTCGCTGTCGGGCGATCCGCTGGCCGACGCGCCGGAGGTGGCGGGCGCGCGGGTCTCCGCCTGGCTCGGCCATTGGGATTTCCTCGCCGCGACCGCCGACGACGCCTTCCGCCGCGCGCTGATGCAGCGGCTCGCCGGGGATACGCGCGAGGTGATCTCCGGCCTGCCCGCCGAAGCCGCGCATCGCGGCGCGCTCGTCGCCCTCAAGGGGGGCATGGCCGGCTCCGTCGCGCTCGGGGAGGAGACCTGGCTGGCGCGTTGCGTCCGCTTCCTCCCCGCCGAGCTCGAGCGCCAGTTCCTCGCCGATGGCGGCCATGTCGAGCGCAGCCCGGCCCAGCTCCTCGCCGCGCTGCAGGACGTGATC
>Ga0164290_1000764_pt1 | contig 82118 bp, 67 predicted proteins | sample Micstemetagenome_FD_108782 | JGI IMG/M metagenome (GOLD analysis project Ga0164290, IMG submission 108782) | Contaminated culture microbial community from soil near Moab, Utah, USA - Microcoleus steenstrupii SON62 (Illumina Assembly) | ecosystem: Environmental > Terrestrial > Soil > Soil crust... | reverse complement strand
GCGAGATCATGTTCGTCACCGGCCTCTGCCAGTTCATCGCCGCGCCCATCGTGGGCCGGCTGTCGCAGTCGATCGACCCGCGGCTGATCCTGACCGCGGGCTTCGCCGGCCTCGGCATCTCGACCCTGATGCTGGCCGACCTCACCGGCGAATGGGGCTTCGATCAGCTGCTGCTGCCGCAGATGATCCGCGGCGCCGCGCTGATGATGTGCATCGTGCCGCTCAACGTGCTGGCGCTCGGCACGCTGCCGCCGGAACGGCTGAAGGGCGCCGCCGGCCTCTACAACCTGATGCGGAACTTGGGCGGCGCTTTCGGTTTGGCGGGGATCAACACCGTGCTGGCCGAGGCCCGGGCCGAGCATTGGAGCACGCTCGTCCCGCATGTGAATCCCGGCCTGCCGCATGTGCAGGCGCTGCTCGACCGCCTCGCGCTCCGCCTGGGCGGCCTCCTGCCCGGCGATGCCGAGCTGATGGCGCTGGCGCGGGTCACCGCCATGGTCCGCCAGCAGGCCCTGGTGCTGGGCTTCGCCGATACCTTCTTCGTGCTGGGCCTGGTCTTCCTCCTGGTCGCCGCCGGGGTCTGCACGGTGAAGAAACCCAATACCGGCCCCGCCGGGGGGCGCTGATGAACGACACCGCCGTCCTCGCCCCGGCCCCGCGCGGCCGCCGGCCCGATCAGAGGAAGCGCGAGGCGATTGTCGCCGCCGCGGGCCGGCTGTTCCTGGAACAGGGCTACGGCGTCAGCGTCGAGGCCATCGCCCAGGCCGCGAATGTTTCCAAGCAGACCGTCTACAAGGCCTTCGCCACCAAGGAAGGGCTGTTCGCCGCCGTCGCGGGCCGGCTCGCCGACGAGATCGCCGCGCCGCTGACCCAGGCCCGGCCCGACAGCGCCACGCCCTCCGAGGTGCTGACCGAATTCGCCCGCCACCTCTTCACCGTGGTGCAGACGGAAAACGCCATCGCGCTGCACCGCATGCTGCTGGCCGGCCAGGCCCAGTTCCCGGACCTGGCGCGCACCTTCTACCGGGTCGGCCCCGGCCATACGCTCGAGCAGGTGGCACAGTATCTGGGCCGCGAGGCGGCGCGCGGCCGCCTCGCGGCGCCCGATCCGCGCCAAGCGGCCGAGCATTTCCTCGGCATGCTGAACGGGCATGGCTATATGCGCCGCCTGTTCGGGGTCGAGGCGCATCTGCCGCCCGAGACGCTGGAGAGCCGCATCCGGGCCGCCATCGGCGCCTTCCTGCGCGCCTACGGCATGCCGGCCGGCCAGGCGAATATTGCCGAAGACCCGGGCGCTTAACCAATCCTTCACCGCGCGGAAACCATAACAGGGGCAACAAGGCTTCCTCCCGGGAAATCATCGCCCCCATGCCGCAAGCCCGTGGCCCATCGATCGGTGTCCGCTTCCGCCGCTGGCTGGCGGGCCAGCTGGGCCGGCTGCAGCTCGCCGTCGCCCCGCCGCCGGCGGGACCCGCCAAGGCCCAGGCCGAGGCGAAGCCGCCGCCGCCCTCGCTGCCCCCGGAACTGATCGAATCGCTCCGCCGCTCCGGCTCGGTCACCGCCGGGCGGGTGCAGCTCATTGGCCTCGACAAGATCCGCGAGATGCTGGGGGATCGCTGGCGCGACCGGCGCGACCACGTGGTCGCCGCCGCCGGCCAGATCATCGGCCAGCATGTCGCCGCGCCCGATTTCTGGCGCGCCCTCGGCGATGCCGCCTTCCTCATCGTCTTCACCCAGATCGGCCGCGCGGAAGCCGAACTCCGCAGCACCATGATCATCGACCGCATCCACCGGCATCTCCTCGGCGAAGGCGCGCCCTTCGAGCAGATCGAGGTGCAGTCGGTGATGGTCGAGGTCGACGGCCGTATCGCCGTCCGCCAGATCGACGCCATGGCCGCCCTCACCGAGGCGCTGGATGCCGAGGAACGGGCGATGCGCCCTGCGGGGCCGAGCGTCGAGGGGCCCTCGCCCAGCATCCCCTCCAACCTCGTCTTCCGCTACCGGCCGATGTGGCAGGTGAAGAAGAACACCATCACCGCCTATCACTGCGTGCCGGAATCGGTCGCCACCAACGGCTTCGTCCGCCGCGACTACGGCGTGCTGGTGGGCGCGCAGCAATCCTCGCTGGTGAGCGAGCTCGACCAGCGCGCGCTGCGGCATGTGCTGGGCCATCTGCGCGACCAGGCGCTCGCCACCTCGGACAATCTCGCCACCGTCGCCTGCACCGTCCACTGCCGCACGCTCGAGACCTATGCCGCGCGGCAGAATTTCCTGAAGCTGCTGAACGAGGTGCCGGAACGCCTTCGTCCGCACCTGATCTTCGAGATCGCGGCCCTGCCGCCCTATGCGCCGGAGAGCCGCATCCACCAATTGACGCTGCTGCTCTCGCCCTTCTGCCGCGCCGTGGTGCTGCGCCTGGTCGAACCCGAGCGCTATCCGCCCACGCTGCGCCAGCTCGGCATCGCGTCCATGTCGATCTCCCTCGACGACCTGCAGACGACCGAGGATCTGGCGCTGGAGGCGATGAAGCGCTTCTGCCACGGTGCCGCCCGGACCAGCTGCGCCACCGTGGCGCACGGCCTCGCGACCAAGGGTCTCGCCGCCGCGGCGCTGCATGCCGGCTTCGACATCATCGACGGCGAGGCGCTCACCGCCGCCCGCGACCGCCCCGGCAGCACCTCCGGCTGGACGGTGGAAGACTTCGAGAAGGCGGCGGCGAAGATTCCCGCCTGAGCGGGCGCCGGCTCAGCCCCGCGACCGCCGCGCCAGGCCGAGCCCGGCGAGACCGAACAGCAGCAGGCCCATCGTGGCCGGCTCCGGTATCCCCGTGGGCGGCTGCGTCGCCTGCACCTCGAAGATGAATTCATCGAGCTCGATCTGCCCGCCGGCATTGGTGAAGACGATCGATCCGATCAGGTCGCCGTCGGTGGCCCGGCCGCCGACGAAACGGTCGACATTGAAGTTGAGCGCGAGCCCGTCCTGGTCGATGAAGGAGAACAGGAGCGTCCCGGTCCCGTTCTGGCCGGACCAGAATTCGACGCCGTCCTTGTCGGGTGAGGTGTTGATGGCGCCGACCGCGACCACCGGCACCGTGAAGCTGAAGATCAGGTCGAGCCCGGCGGTGAAGGGCGTCGTCGTGGCGTTGGGTGCCGAGGCGGGACCGCCGAAAACGCCGTTCGAGACGGCGAAGCCGTTCATCAGCACGCCGAGCGAGGCATACTGGTTGGTCATCGACGTGCCGGAGGCGATGGCGGCACCGCCCGGTGTCGTGTCGAAATTGACCTTGCGGACATCGGCGCCGGTGAGGCCGAACAGTGACGGATCGGCGGTCGGCAGGGTGGTGAAGATGTCGTGGACTGTTCCGCCCCCCGAGCCGACATCGGTCGGCGTCAGTTCGATTTTCGTAATGCCGGCCGCGGCCGGACCGGCGCCCAGCAGGCCGAGGACAGTACCGAGCGTGGCGAGACGGAGGAGGGTCATTGGCTTCTCCCTTGATTTTCTCCTGTCGAAGCAATTCTCATGCCTGCGCGATTGTGCCGCGGAAATGAAGGGGTTGTACGGGATGTCCACTGGATTTGAGCAGCGAGTGTAAACTGGATTGACTGCACTGATTATGGTACAGGAATACTGTCGTTATGCAGGACTAAACCGATGATGATTGCCGTAGGCAGCCCGCGAACCGGGTTCGGATGAGCCTCGGCGGCGCCCTGTCGCACCGCTTGCGGAAGGGGCAACTTAAGTAATATAGAAGCTGTATGGCTACTATAGTGGACGACACCGGCGCCCGGATCGCCCGGCGCCTGCGGCAGGAGCGCGACGCCCGCGGCTGGTCGCAGGCCGAACTCGCCGGCCGCGCCGGCATCGCCAAGGCCAGCGTCAGCAAGATCGAACGCGAGGAGATGAGCCCGACGGCGGCGATCCTGGTTCGGCTCGCCGCCGCTTTCGACCTCACCTTGGCGGGCCTGCTGCTGCGGGCCGAGGGCGGCGAGGCCGGCCGCCTGTCGCGCGCCGCCGATCAGCCGGTCTGGCGCGATCCCGATACCGGCTATCGCCGCCGCCAGGTGTTCAGCCGGCCCGACCATCCCCTGGAGCTGGTGGAGGTGGAGCTGCCGGCCGGCCGCCGGGTGGTACTGCCGGCCTCTTCCTATGCCCGCATCCGCCAGGCCGTCTGGGTGCGGACGGGCGAGCTCGTGATCGAGGAAGGCGGCGAGCGTCACCTGCTCGGGCCGGGCGACTGCCTCGGCTTCGGCCCGCCGGGCGAGGTCGGCATCGCCAACGAGACCGCCGCCCCCTGCACCTATCTGGTCGCCCTTGCCCGGAGCTGAAAGCCGATGCCCGCCTTCGAGATCACGCCCCTCGACCCCGCCCCCGGAGTCCGTGAGGCGCTCGCCGCGATCCTGGTCGAGACGGTGGCGCATGGCGGCTCGGTCAGCTTCATGCATCCGCTGGCGCCCGAGGCCGCCACACGGTTCTGGGAAGGCGCGCTGGCGGCGGCGGCGCGGGGCGAGCGTATCGTCTTCGGCGCCTGGGACGGCCCGCTCCTCGTGGGCACCGTCACGCTGCTGCTCGACTTCCCGCCGAACCAGCCGCACCGGGCCGAGATCGCCAAGATGATGACGAGGCTCAGCCATCGCGGCCGGGGCGTCGCGGCGGCCCTGCTGGCAGCGGCCGAGCGGGCGGCGATCGAACGCGGTAAGAGCCTCCTCGTCCTCGACACCGCGAGCGAGGACGGCGCCTCCGGCCTCTATGAGAAGGCGGGCTTCCGCTTCGCCGGCGAGATCCCGGATTTCGCGCTCAAGCCGCATGGCGGCCTCACCGGCACGCGCTTCTACTGGAAGCGGATCGGAGCGGCGTGAAGAGGCGCCATCCGCGTATGGATCGCGAAGTTTCTAAGGTGAGGTATTGTATCCTAAATTTACAATTATAATGTGTCCACCGGCGGGTTACGTCGCCTTGGGTGGATATGAAACCGACGCTCCTCGACCTCTACCGTCTCGGAAACATGACCAGTTCGCGCCTCGACAGATATCGGCGGGGCGTCGACCTCGGCGTCAGGATGGTTGATGGCATCGAATGGGTCCTCGGCAACACGGGTGGAGTTTCGACTTTCGCGCAGATGAACCCTCGCCCCGGCATCTGGTGGAGACTGCCCATAGGCACTCCCTACGATGACGGCGTCCTGCTGGTATGGAATGATCACGCGACCCATTGGCTGTGGGAACCGGCCCGCGACATGCCCGCGTCTGAGTACAGTGCGGCACTGCGCCGGGTAGGCGCCCTTTTCATTCGCGTCTGAACCGATCTCGGCGATAGCATGGTGCGAAGATGAAACTCTCACCCAAGGCACATCGGTTCGTCACGGAAGCCATCGCGGCCCATGGCGGACGGGCTGCTCGCGCGACCTGGACGGATTTCGAAACCTCGGGTGGCGCGGCGCTGCCGCCCCCGGCCGCCGCCGTGGCGCACGCGGCGCTGTCCAGTCTGGAGGAAAGGTTGGCCGAAACGCTGCAGACGCTCGATGCGGCATCCGACGCTTATGCCGATCTCTCCAATGACCTGCTGTTCATCCAGGCGGTCGGCCGTGACCTTCGCCGCGAAGTGCTCGATAACGAGCCTACCAAGAAGGCGGGTTGATTGGGCGGTGTGTCTTTGAATGACGCGCGGCGGCGCGTCCTCTACGCCCGCGAGCAGGATCTCGGGCTCGATGATTTTGCCCGCGTCCTCGCCGAAACCACCCTCGGCCCGACCCGCCCGCTCGATGACCGGCCGCGCCTGCAGCGGATGCTGGCGGGCGCCAACTTCATCCTGACCGCGCGGCTCGACCAGCCGGGACGGCCGCTCGTCGGCGTCGCCCGGGGCGTCACCGATTTCGCCTGGTGCTGCTACATCGCCGAGCTTGCGGTGTCGGAAAAGGCGCAACGGCTCGGGATCGGCAAGGGTCTGCTCGACGAAGCCCGCAGACTGCTCGGGCCTCAGGTCACCCTGACTCTGGTCTCGGTGCCCGAGGCAGTCGACTTCTACGAGCGCGCCGGAATGCAGCTTGTACCGAATACTTTCAAGTACCAGCGAGAAAGCTGACCGACGGAATAATGAAACAGAAAAAACTCGTGTATTCTATATTATTTGAGGTCGCTTTCGTTTAATTGTCATTGATCACCGGTACCGGCCGTTTCATCCGCTCGATGAAGTCCTGCAACTGGTCGAGGTTCCTATAGGCGATCTCGACCTTGCCCCGGCCGGCCTTGTCCTTGATCGCGACCTTGAGGCCCAGTGCTGCCGTCAGGTCGTGTTCCAGCGCCAGCGTATCGGCAGTCTTTATCTTCGGTGCAGCGCGACCGCCTGCAGCGGCGGCAGGTTTCGCCGAAGCCGCTTCCGCTTCGCGCACACTCATCCCCTTCTCGATGATCTCTTTCGCGAAGCCTTCCGGATCGGGGTGGCGCATGGCGGCGCGGGCATTGCCGGCGGAGAGCTTGCCCTCCCGCACCCAGGCCTGCACCCGGAGGGGGAGCTGGCGCAGGCGGAGCGTATTCGCCACATGGCTGCGGCTCTTGCCGACGATTTCGGCCGCGGTTTCCTGGGTATAGCCGAAGTCGGCGATCAGGTGCTGGTAGGCCTCGGCCTCTTCCATCGCGTTCAGGTCGGCGCGCTGCACGTTCTCGACGATGGCGATTTCGAGCGTCTGCCGGTCGTCCAGCTCGCGCAGAACCACCGGCACTTCGTGCAGCTGGGCCTTCTGGGCGGCGCGCCAGCGCCGCTCGCCGGCGACGATCTCGTACTGGTTCGGCCCCGGCAGCGCCCGGACCACGATCGGCTGCACGATGCCGATCTCGCGGATGGAGGCAGCCAGTTCCTCCAGCGCCTCCTCGTCGAAGTCGCGGCGCGGCTGCAGGCGGCCCGGCTGCAGGTACTCCACCGGCAGCATCGCCGTCGGCTTCAGCTTGGCCGCCGCGGCCGCCGTCGGCGCCCGGCCGGCCGTATCACCCAGCAGCGCCGAAAGCCCGCGCCCCAAACCCTTCCGCTTGCTGTCGTCGATCACGCTCTCACCTTCGTAAGCATCACGGTTTCCTCACCCTTCGAGACACGCCCCTCACGGGGCGCCCTCAGGATGAGGAATCCGAATGAAAACACGGGGATAGCCCTCATCCTGAGGAGGCTGCGAAGCAGCCGTCTCGAAGGGCGAGGGCGGGCCACGATGCCGGCGTCACGCCGCCTCGGCCGGGCTGCGCTTCCGCTCCTGGCGGAGCAACTCGCTCGCCAGCCGCATATAGGCCTCGCTGCCCGGGCAGCGGTAGTCGTAGATCAGCACCGGCTTGCCATAGCTCGGCGCCTCGGAAATCCGCACGTTCCGGGGGATCGAGGTCTCATAGACCTTGTCGCCCATATGCGCGCGCACGTCGCGGGCCACCTGCTCGCTCAAGGAGTTGCGCCGGTCGTACATGGTGAGCACCACGCCCTGGATCTCGAGGCCCGGATTGAGCGTCTGCTTCACCCGGTCGATGGTCTTCATGAGGAGCGACAGGCCTTCCAGCGCGAAGAACTCGCATTGCAGCGGCACCAGCACCGCGTCCGCCGCCACCATGGCGTTCAGGCTGAGGAGGTTCAGCGAAGGCGGGCAGTCGATCATGATGTAGTCGTACTCGCCGGGCCCCCGGTCGAGCGCGTCCTTCAGGCGATGCGAGCGGCGGTCGAGATCGACCAGTTCCAGCTCGGCGCCCGAGAGGTCGATGGTCGAAGGCACGACATCGAGATTGGGAATGCCGGTCGCCACCACGGCAGCGAGCAGTTCCGCCTCGCCCAGCAGCACGTCGTAGATGGAGATGTCGCGGTCGGCCCGGTCGATGCCGAGGCCGGTCGACGCGTTCCCCTGGGGATCCATGTCGATCAGCAGCACCCGCATGCCGACGGCGGCGAGCGCGGTGGCGAGATTGATGGCCGTGGTGGTCTTTCCCACGCCCCCCTTCTGGTTGGAAAGCGCCAGAATCCGCGGTTTTTTCACGCCCTCAGCCACGTCTGTCCCTTCCCCCCGCCCGCAATCCGCGTATCCGCAGGACCGCCCCGGCGGCGTCCGAACGGCTCTCGAACCGCTCAAGATCGAATGTCCAGGATTCAGCCGCGGCCGTCAATTCGGCCTCGGCCGCCCCGCCCTTCAGGAACAGTCCGGTGGTCTCAGGCCCCCAGAAACGGGCGGCATAGCCGAAGAGCGTGTCGAGCGGCGCCAGGGCCCGGGCCGTCACCACATCGGCCGGAAAGCCTTCCGCCTGTTCGATCCGGGTGGTGTGGACGCCGACCTTGGCCCCGGTGATGCGCGCCACCTCGCGCAGGAACGTCCCCTTCCGCGCGTCGCTCTCCACCAGATGCACTTCCGGCACGCCCATGATCGCCAGCACCAGGCCGGGAAAGCCGGCGCCGGAGCCGAGATCGGCCAGGCTTGCCGTCCCAGCCGGCAAAAGCGGATATAGCTGCGCCGAATCAAGGAAATGCCGGCGCCAGAGATCCGGCAGCGTCTTCGGACCGACGAGGTTGATGGCCTTCTGCCACTTCGTCAGCAGCTCGGCATAAGCCTGCAGCCGATCCAATGTTTCACGTGAAACACCAGTGGCCGCCTGGAACTGCCGGGCGTCCATCAGGCGGAAAGTGGCGCTGCGGTCACTCGGCCCCTCACCCTGAGCCTGTCGAAGGGCGAGACGCGGGCTTTGCCCGCCCTCAGGATGAGGACCCCGACTTTGAAGTAATCCTCATCCTGAGGAGACCGCGGAGCGGTCGTCTCGAAGGACGAGGATGGATCCGCAGACACTGCGATCACGCGCTGAGCCGCTTCGACCCTCGCCGCACATGCACGAGAAGCGCGGAGACCGCCGCCGGGGTCACGCCCGGCAGGCGCGCCGCCTGGCCGAGCGTGGCCGGCCGGGCCCGGCTCAGCCGCTCGCGCATCTCGGTCGATAGCCCGCCGATACCGGCATAGTCCAGGTTTTCGGGCAATTTCAGATCCTCGTCCCGGCGGAAGGCGAGGATATCGGCCTCCTGGCGCTCCAGATATCCGGAATAGGCGGCATCGATTTCGAGCTGCTCGACCACATCCGGCCGAATCGCGCCCAGATCGGGCCAGATCCGGCAGAGATCGGCCCAGCCCACCGTGGGATAGCCCAGCAGGTCGAGGGCCGAACGCGCCACCCCGTCCTGGTTCAGTCCCAGGCCGAAGCCCGCCGCCTTGCTGGGAGAAATCGAAAGCGTTCCCGCCAACTCACGCGCCGCCGCCAGGGCTTCCGCCTTGGCGCCGAAGGACGCCGCCCGATCGGCCCCGACACAGCCCCATTCCACCCCCAGCGCCGTCAACCGCTGGTCGGCATTGTCGGCCCTGAGCGTCAGGCGGTACTCGGCCCGCGAGGTGAACATGCGATAGGGTTCGGTCACCCCCCGGGTGACCAGGTCGTCGATCAGCACGCCGATATAGGCATCCGCCCGCCCCAGCGTGACCCCCTCGCCTCCACCCGCCACCCGCGCGGCGTTCAGCCCGGCCATCAACCCCTGCGCCCCGGCCTCCTCGTAGCCGGTGGTGCCGTTGATCTGCCCGGCGAGATAGAGGCCCTTGAGCCGCTTGGTCTCGAGCGTGGGCAACAATTCGCGCGGATCGACGTAATCATATTCGATGGCATAGCCGGGGCGCACCATCTCCGCCCGCTCCAGGCCCTGGATGGTCCGTAGGATGCCAAGCTGCACATCGCGCGGCAGCGAGGTGGAAATCCCGTTCGGGTAGACGGTGTCGTCGTCCAATCCCTCCGGCTCCAGGAAGATCTGGTGGCGCTCGCGATGGCCGAAGCGGACGATCTTGTCCTCGATCGACGGGCAATAGCGTGGGCCCACCCCCTCGATCTGGCCCGAGAACAGCGGCGCGCGGCCGATATTGGCGCGGATCAGATCACCGGTTTCCTTCGAGGTCCAGGTGATGTGGCAGTCGATCTGCGGCGTGGTGATGGCCCTCGTCAGGAAGGAGAACGGCACCGGCGGTGTGTCGCCCGCCTGCGGCTCCAGCGCCGCCCAGTCGATGGTCCGCCCGTCGAGCCGCGGCGGCGTGCCGGTCTTGAGGCGGCCCAAGGCGAAGCCGGCCCGCGCCAGCGTCGCCGACAGGCCGAGCGCCGGGGCATCGCCCACCCGCCCGGCCGGAAACTGCTCCTCGCCGATATGGATCAGCCCGCGCAGGAAAGTGCCGGTGGTCAGCACAACCGCGCCCGTACGGATGACGCTGCCATCGGCCAGGATGACGCCGGTCACGCGGGACCCGGCCTCGTCCAGCACCAGGTCCTCGGCGGCGCCGGCATGCAGCGCGAGGCCGGGCTGTGCCTCCAGCGCCGCGCGCATGGCGGCGCGATACAGCTTGCGGTCGGCCTGCGCCCGGGGGCCGCGAACGGCCGGGCCCTTGGACCGGTTCAGCAGGCGGAACTGGATGCCGGCAGCGTCCGCGCAACGGCCCATCACGCCGTCCAACGCATCGATCTCACGCACCAGATGCCCCTTGCCGACGCCCCCGAAGGCCGGGTTGCAGGACATCTCGCCGATCGTCTCGATCTTGTGGGTCAGCAGCATCGTACGGGCGCCGAGGCGCGCCGCGGCCGCGGCCGCTTCGCAGCCGGCATGCCCGCCACCGATCACCACCACATCCCACGCCATCGCCATCCCAAATCCTCTTCAGGCCATTGTTTCCCGTGAAACAAAGGACAGGGCTACTTACCGATACAGAACTCGCGAAACACGACGTCCAGCACGTCCTCGACATCCACCCGGCCGGTGATCCGCCCCAGCGACCGGGCGGCGAGGCGGACATCCTCGGCCACCAGTTCCGGCGCGATGCCGGCCAGCGCCCGGTCGATCGCCGCCCGGCAATCCTCCAGCGCCGCGCGATGCCGGGCCCGGGTGATCGCCGGCGCCGCGCCCGCCGCTTCGAGCCGCGTCCGCACCGCCGCCGTCAGCCCGTCGATCAGGGCCGGAAGCCCCTCGCCGGTCATGGCGGAGACCGGGTAGACCGCCGCCGCCCCTGCGTCAACGGAAAGCGGCGCCGCGAGGTCGATCTTGTTCACCACCAGGATCGCATCCGCCGACAGCAGCGCCGCCGTCTCCGCCGTCAGGCTGTCGCCCGCCTCGATCACCACCAAACGCAGGTCCGCACTCTCGGCCCGGACGCGGGCGCGGCGCACGCCTTCCGCCTCCACCGGGTCCAGCGCGTCGCGGAGGCCCGCGGTGTCGGCCAGCACCACGGGATAGCCGCCGAGGTCCAGATGCAGTTCCACCACGTCCCGCGTGGTGCCGGCCTGGGCCGAGACGATGGCCGCCTCCCTCTGGCTCAATACATTGATGAGACTGGACTTTCCGGCATTCGGCGGGCCCAGGATGGCGATCTCGATACCTTCCCGCAGCCGCTCGCCGCGGCGGTCGTCGGCCAGATGCGCGGCGATCTCGCCCCCCGTCGCCCGCAGCACCGGACCGATCGCGGCGACCGATTCCCCCGGCACGTCCTCCTCGTCGGGGAAGTCGATCTCCGCCTCCAGCCGCGCCAGGCTCACCACCAGCGCCCGGCGCCAGCCCTCGTAGAGCGTGCCGAGCGCGCCATCCATCTGACGGAGCGCCTGACGGCGCTGCGCCTCGGTCTCGGCGGCGACCAGGTCGGCCAGGCCCTCGGCTTCCGTCAGGTCCAGCTTGCCGTTCAGGAAGGCCCGCTTGCTGAACTCGCCCGGGCCCGCCGGGCGCAGACCCAGCCGCAGCAGCGCCTCGCTCGCCGCCCGGATCACCGCCGGCCCGCCATGCAGGTGCAGCTCGACCACGTCCTCGCCGGTGAAGCTCGCCGGCCCCGGGAACCACAGCGCCAGACCCCGGTCGATCGCCTCGCCCTTGGCATCCTTGAGCTCGACCCGCACCGCGCGGCGCGCCGGCGGCAGCGTCCCGCGCCCGCTCAGGCGCAGGAGCGCGTCGCCGGCCTCGGGACCGGACAGCCGCAGCACCGCCACGCCCGCCCGCCCCGAGCCGGAGGCGAGCGCGAAGACGGTCGCGGCGATCGTGGTCATGGTGAAGGACGGCTGAATGCTGGCTTCAGCTGCCGGTCTTGAGCTTCGCGGCCTTCGCCGGCGTCAGCTCCGGCGGCAGCATCAGCCGCTCCACCCGGCCACCGTTTTTCAGATGTGTTTCAAGCACTTCGTCGATATCGGCCTCGGTCCTGACGGTGTACCAGATGCCCTCCGGATAGATCACCATGGTCGGCCCCAATTCGCAGCGGTCGAGGCACCCGGCCTGGTTGATGCGCAGCTTCGACAGGCCTAAGCCCTTGGATTTGCTCTTCATATAGTCGCGGAGCGCCTCCGCGCCCCTGGCCTTGCAGCAACCGCGCGGATGGCCCTCGGGCCGCTCGTTGACGCACATGAAGACATGCGTCTCGAAATAAAGACCAGGATCATCCGGACGACGGGGCATCGCTTACCTCTATCGGGACAGTATCAACATCGACTTCAGCCAGAAGAGACTTCCCTAGCTCTTGTCTTTCTTGGCTCCGCCGCCGCCACTCCATTCAGCGGCTTGCGACATCTGGTTCCAGAACAGCTTCTGCAGTTCCCCGAGACCCTGGATAGACGCCGGCAGCCAAGTCTTCAGCATCGTCTCCGGATCGGTCGCGGCCAGCGCCTGCGCCATCCGCTGCTCCACGTCCTTCATCATCGCCGCCTGCATCGGCGCGACGTCCGGCAGCCCCAGGAAAGCCCGTGCCTCCTCCGGGGTGCAGTCGATATTGACCGTGATCTTCATGCCCGACCCGTCCTCCAGCCTTCGGTGCGCGATCATAGACATTCGCGGCCGGCTGGCATCGGCGTTGATCGACCGCGTCTCGCACCCCATCTTGCTTCAGCCGATCAAGCGAGTCCCGACCTGCTAGCTTGCCGAATGCCCGTCCCCTCAACGGTGAACGCCAATGCCGATCCGGCTCCTGATCATCAACCCGAACACCTCCCCGGAGATCACCGCAAAGCTGGTGGTCCGCGCCAACGCCCTGGCGCCAGCCGGAACGGCGATCACGGGCACGACCTCGACCTTCGGTGCGAGCTACATCGCCTCCCGCGCCGCCGCAGCCATCGCCGCGCACGCAGCCCTCGATCAACTGACCGAAAGGCAGGACAACCACGACGTGGCGATCCTCGCCTGCTTCGGAGATCCAGGTCTTGCGGCCTTGCGCGAAGTCGCCCGCATTCCGGTCATCGGCATGGCAGAGGCCTCAATCGAAGCGGCTGCCGCATTGGGCCGATACAGCATCGTCACCGGCGGGTCGCTCTGGGAACCGATGCTCAGGGACTATATCCGCCTCACCCCCTGGTCGGACGCGCTCGTTTCGATACGAACCGTCACGCAATCGGGTTCCGACCTGGCGGCCGACCCTGAAGCGGCTGTCGCGGCGCTCGGCGATTTGGCGCGCAGATGCCGGGAGGAAGACGGCGCGGCCGCGGTGATTCTGGGCGGCGCCGGGCTGACCGGTTTCGCCGATGACGTGGCGTCGACCGCAGGTACGACGGTACTCGATTCCCTGGAATGCGCTGTCGACGCCGCCATCCGGGCCGCGGAGAAGCCTTCCCTTATGGACACCAGCCGGCCTTCAACGCCGAGCCGCGGGCTCAGCCAGCATCTTGCGGCCTCGCTTCTCGAAACCAGCTGACCCCGCCGGCCGCAATCAGCCGCCCCCCAGCGGCAAGCCCTTGGTATTCCCGGCATCGCTCTGCCGGCGGGCATAAAGGTTGAGGATCGCCGCAGCGGTTTCCTCGATCGAACGGCGGGTCACATCGATAACCGGCCAGCCATAGCGCGTGAACAGGCGGCGAGCCTCCGTAACTTCCTCCTTCACCCGATCGAGATCGACATAATCGGTCTCTTCCCTCTGGTTCAGCGACAGGAGACGATTACGCCGGATCTGCACCAGGCGATCGGGATTCGTGGTCAAGGCGACGACCAAAGGGTTTCGAGCCGACTGCAGTTCCGTCGGCAGGGCCATACCCGGAATGAGCGGGATGTTGATGGTCTTCAAACCGCGATTGGCCAGATAGATGCTCGTCGGTGTTTTCGAGGTACGGGACACGCCAACCAGGACGACATCGGCACCCTCGATATCGACGAGCCCCTGTCCATCGTCGTGGGCCATGGTGAACTGCATTGCCTCGATACGCCGAAAGTACTCCTCGTCCATTTCATGCTGACGTCCGGGCAGAGCCCTGCTTCTGGCGCCGAGATAACCCGCCAGGGCATCGAGTACCGGATCCAGGACATCGACCATCGGAATGTGCATCGCCCGGCAACCACGCTCCACCACCGTCCGCACCTCGGTTCCGACGATCGTGTAAAGCACGATGCCCGGCTGCGACTTTATGGCCGAAAGAACGCGCTCCGCCTGGGTCTTGGTCCGCACCAACGCCCAGAGATGTACCTCCGCCTCCGCGGAATCCTCGAACTGTACCAGCGCCGCCTTGGCGATGGCCGAGAGCGTTTCCCCCGTCGCATCGGAGACGAGGTGCATGTGGAAACGTCGCAAGTTATCCCCGCTGTCTTCCCCGGACCCTGTCCGCTAGGGCCCCCTTAGCCGGGTTATCCCCGACCCGCAACTTCCCTCCCGTACCGCCGAGGATTCAAGCGAACATGGGGACGGATCGATGCACCGGAATCTGATACGGGGATACTTTCCTTCAGACTGGGCAAGGCCTGTCGCTGTGCATTTTCTCCCCGCTATTCATATCCCTTGTTTTCCGGTGTTCTAGCCCATCTTTCAACTGAATTGCCCACAAACGGGGAAAAAGACCGGTTTTCCACAGCGGCCAGTGCATTGATTCAAGATTGCGTTGATCCCCAGGACTCACGCCACAACATCAACTACCACTACCCCTCTCTCTGATAAGAGAGAGGTAGTAGGAGCCTGAAAATGAGGGGGATCGTTTGACCGGATCGAGATTTATGTCCGTGCTGCGAGGGGAGGTCCTGGACCCACCCCCGGTCTGGCTCATGCGTCAGGCAGGACGTTACCTGCCCGAATATCGGGCTACCCGCGCGAAGGCCTCTGGTTTCCTCGCCTTTTGCCTGACGCCGGAGCTTGCGATCGAGGCGACTTTGCAGCCCATTCGCCGGTTTGGTTTCGACGCGGCGATTCTGTTTTCCGATCTTCCGATCCTCGCCTACGGCCTGGGCAGGGCCCTCGACTACCGAGACGGCGAAGGTCCCGTACTCGAGCCTATCGTCAGCGAGACTGAAATCGATGCGCTGGATCTCGCCACCGTCCTGACGAAACTGAAGCCTGTTTTCGAGACGGTGACGGGAGTGAGAGCCAACCTGCCTCGAGACACCGCCCTGATCGGGTTTGCAGGGGCGCCTTGGACGCTCGCTTGCTACATGGTCCAAGGCAAAGGAGGACATGAGTTTGTCGTCGCCCGTCGCTTCGCCTTCGCCGATCCCCTTCGTTTCGATCGCCTGATAGACCGTCTGGTCGAGGCCACGATCCTTTATCTGGATGCCCAGGTGGAAGCCGGTGCTGAGGCGATTCAATTGTTCGACAGCTGGAGCGGTCTCTTGCCTGAGACGGCGTTTCGGCGGTGGTGCGTCGAACCCGTGCAACGCATCGTATCGGCCTTGAAAGCGAAGCATCCGGGCCTGCCGGTCATTGCCTTTCCCCGCGGGGCTGGCGCGTTGCTTCAGGGTTTTGCGGAGGCCACCGGAGCCGATGCCGTACAACTCGACGCTTCGACACCGCTCGCCTGGGCAGCACACTGGGTGCAAGCCAATGCCGGTGTTCAGGGCAACCTAGATCCGCAGCTGCTCGTCGTCGGTGGGGCCGTGATGCGTGAGGAGATCCACCGGATCCGCCGGGCATTGGCTGGAGGTCCGCATATTTTCAACCTTGGGCATGGAATCGTGCCGGAAGTGCCTCCGGAGCACGTCGCGGAGTTGGTTGCTGCGGTCCGGGAACCACTTTGATGCGAACGGGCGTCGTGCTGTTCAATCTCGGCGGGCCCGACAGTCTGGAAGCCGTTCAACCGTTCTTGAAGAACCTCTTTTCCGACCCTGCAATCATCCGCGTTCCAGGGCCGATCCGCTGGCTGCTGGCCAGGCTGATTTCTCGCCGCCGTGCCGCCGTGGCCCGAAACATCTACGCCAGGATCGGAGGGCGCTCGCCCCTTCGTGAGCAAACCGAGGCCCAAGCCGCCGCGCTGGAAGAGGCGCTGTCGGATATCAGTCCGGTGAAGGTCGTGGTGGCAATGCGCTATTGGCATCCGTTTGCCGAGGAGGCCGCCCGGACACTTGCGAAGTTTCAGCCGGATCGCATCGTCCTGCTGCCGCTTTACCCCCAGTTTTCGACGACGACCACCGCCTCTTCCATGCTCGACTGGCGGCTAGCGGCGGACAAGACGGGACTTGGTCATGTCACAACGCACACGGTCTGCTGCTATCCGCAGAACTCCGGCTTTGTCGAAGCTCAGAGCGCACTCGTGCTGCCGGCGCTGAAAGCCGCCGCGGCGCAAGGAAGACCGCGCATCCTGTTCTCTGCCCATGGCCTGCCGAAGCGCGTCGTCGACGACGGCGATCCCTATCCCGAACTCGTCAGACGCTCCGCCGACGCCATTCTCGCGCGGCTTGGTTCTCCGGTGCCCGATCATGTCGTCTGCTACCAGTCCCGTGTCGGCCCCTTGGAATGGATAGGTCCTTCGACGGACACCGAGATCGATCGTGCCGGACGCGATCGAGTACCGGTTGTTGTCGTGCCCCTCGCCTTCGTTTCCGAGCATTCGGAAACCCTGGTCGAGCTCGATATCGAATACGCCGAGCGGGCACACCACGCGGGCGTGCCCGGCTATCATCGTGTGCCGACGGTGCAATCGAATGCGGTGTTCGTGGATGGATTGTCCCGCTTGGTCCGGGAAGCGTCGACCCGCCCGGGCATCACCGGCGAGGGCTGTGCCAGGCACTGTTCGAGCCAGTGGCGACGCTGCGCGATGGCGAGCTGAGGGACGCTGCTGATGGCGAGTGAACTCTATCTTTGGGTGAAGGCAGCCCATGTCGTGGCGGTCATCGCCTGGATGGCCGGTATGCTCTATCTGCCTCGGCTCTTCGTCTATCACGTCGGGGCGGCTCCCGGTTCGGTGCAGTCGGAGACCTTCAAGGTCATGGAGCGGCGCCTGCTGCGGGCGATCATCAATCCGGCGATGATTGCCGCCTGGGTCTTCGGTCTTTGGCTGGCGGAGCTCGGCGGCTTCTGGAGCGCCGGGTGGTTTCACGGAAAGCTGCTGCTGCTGCTGGGGATGCAACTCGTTCACGCGGCCTATGCGCGCTGGCGCCGACAGTTCGCCGACGACGCGAATACCAATAGCGGCAAAGTTTACCGGATCGCGAACGAAGTCCCGACCATCCTGATGATCGGAATTGTGATTCTCGTCATCGTAAAGCCCTTCTGACAAGGCGCCTGGGCGTTAACGGGATTGTCACTGGATTTTGGAAGTGTATCTTGGGCTTTACTCACTAGATTTTCCGGAAATGAAGAAGCACAGCGTCCTGTTGGTCGTGCATCAGGAACATTCAGACCCGGGCCGGGTGCGCGAGCATCTGATGTCGCTCGGTTACGGCTGCGATGTCCGACGGCACGCCTGCGGCGATCCTTTGCCCGCTTCTCTCGACGAGCATGCCGGCGTGGTCGTCTTCGGTGGTCCGATGAGCGCGAATGACGATCATCTTGATTTCATTCGAAACGAAATGCGGCTCATTGAAAGGGCCGTGGCCGCCGACAAGCCGTTCCTCGGAATATGCCTCGGCGCGCAGATGCTGGCCCGCGTGTATGGAGCCAAGGTGGCCCCACATCCGGAAGGCTGGCACGAAATCGGCTACTACCGGGTGGATCCCACTCCCGAGGGCAGGTTCCTGTTCGAGGAGGGTTTTCACGCCTATCAGTGGCATGGAGAAGGATTCGACATGCCCGGCTGCGGGCTGCGCCTCGCAGGATCCGAGTACTTCGCGAACCAGGCCTTTCAAGTCGGTGACACCGCCTATGGCGTCCAATTCCATCCTGACGTCACGGCACAGATGATGGACCGCTGGTCGGCCCGCGCGCGTCATCGCATGGTTCTCCCGGGGGCGCAGGCACGCGACAAGCAACTGAAGCTGCGTCAGCTTTACGAGCCGATGATGCAGGCCTGGTGCGACCGTTTCCTGCGGATTTGGCTAGGGCTGTCGAACGAGCGCGCCGGCGACCTGCCAATTGCCGCCGCCGCCGAATAGGGCCTCATTCATCGATCATCCGCTCCGGCGGCAGACGAAGAACCACCAGCGTGCCCTGGCCGGGAGTGCTTGTGAGGACCAGCGTACCGCGGTGAAGTTCCATCAACGATCTGGCGATCGGCAGGCCGAGCCCCACGCCGGGTGTGCTGGCGACGAAAGCATCGGAAGTCTCACGCGCGAAGGGCTTCATCACCCAGTCCAGGTTCTGGCTGGAGATCCCAACCCCCGTATCGCGGACATGGACCTCGACGCCACCGTCGCGTCGCAGGACCTGCACCTCGATCCGGCCCCCTGAAGGCGTGTATTTCACTGCGTTCGACAGGATGTTGAGGGCAACCTGGCGCAGGCGAACCGGATCCGCGCGTACGCGTATCGTCGGATCCAATGCAGCGGTCACCGCGACTTGCCGCGCCGCGGCGGCATTCTCGACCATGCGGATAGTGGTCTGCACCAGGTCGGCGATGATGACGGGTTCCTCGCGCAACTCGATCTTGCCGGCTTCCAAGGTAGAGGCATCGAGTACATCCACGAGCACGGATAGCAGATGCTCTCCGCTTTGACGGATATCGCGGACATATTCCTCGTAGTGAGGATCTCCGAGCGGTCCAAACAATCTCGCTTCCATAGTCTCTGCGAAGCCGATGATGGCGTTGAGCGGGGTGCGGATCTCGTGGCTCATGTTCGCGAGGAAGGTCGACCGCGCGCGGGCGAGCCTCGTCGCTTCCTCCACGGCCCGCTCCAGGGCCGCCTGTGTCTGCTTGCGCTCGGTAATATCTTCCAGGATGCCGGCGCATCCGGCTGTCCGACCTGAGGCGGTACGGATGGGCGCCACAGTCATCAGCGCGTCGAAGTTCTTGCCGGCCTTCGTCCGACTCTCGATCTCACCGCGCCAAACCTGTCCGCGCGAGACCACGTTGAAGATCGACACATAGCCCGGGCCTGCATCACCCGCGCGCCAGAACGCAACGGGGGGCTCATTGATGACATCAATCAGCTCGAATCCGGTCAGCGTAGAGAATGCCTGATTGGCATAGGATAACGTGCCATCCGGTTCGGTGAAGAATATGGCGAGCGGGCTCTGCCCTACAGCCTCACCGAAGCGACGTAGTGCAAAAAGCAGATCGGTATTGTCCTCGTCGCGCTCACGCAGGCCGCGCGCCGTGGCATCGAAGGCTTCTTCCGTTGCCCGCGCCTCCGCAATTCTGCTCGCCGGAGCCGCCAGGCGGCCATAAGACCCGTCACGAAGCGCGGCTGCATTGGCCGCAAGACGCTCGAAGGGACCCGCCAAGCGCGCCGCGAAGTACACCGCTCCGAGAAGACCGACGCCGATCGCGCCGAGCGCAAAGATCACGACCTGATTGCGCAAGGTATCGAACCACCGGAAATAGCTTGCCCGCGGCACCGCAAGCGCGAGAACCCAGGACGTCCGTGTTCCCGGAAGCAAGGCCACGGCCCCGAGATGCGGCTCGCCAGCATGGTCGAATCTGGCAAAGGCCGTTTCTCCCTCCGCCAGTGTGGCGATCGACCGGTGCGCCACCTGCAGCAAGGCATCCACCATCGGTCCCGGCGCCGCTTCGGGGCCGCGCAGGCGCTCCACACCGGGTGCCGCGATCATTCCGCCATCGCGTGCCAGCAGTACGGCCCGATTGCCGGCTCCGAGCTTTAGATCGGCCAGGAACTGAGAGAGGGCGGCAAGACTGACATCGACGCCGATCGCACCGCCGGGGAAAGCCCCTGCCCGGGCCACCGAATGGCTCGCAGTCACGCCTTCCAGCTTTGTGGTGTAGAACTCGTAGGGCGATGACCAGACGATGCTGCCGCTTTCGATCGCGGGTGCGAACCAGGGTCGCGTCCGGGGATCGAATTCATCGGCGGTGTCCGGTGCCTCCGTGACCAGGCCGAAGGCGGAATCATAGCGCCCGACCCCTACAGAGCGCCGACCGCCTTCGTGCCGGATGACTTTGCTGATGAAACCATTGTCTGCAGGGTTGCGCGCAAGGAAGACGAAGTCACCTGCGTTCGAACCGAGATAGACCGCCGCCAGGCTGCTATCGCGCACCAGGAATTCATGGAACAGATGCAGGAGGCTACGGCTGTCCGCCGGGTCGATGACACCCTGCAGAACCAACGCCCGTGTCATGGTGATGGCAGCCGGGGCCGGTGCCAGAAAGCCCTCCGTCCGGCGACGTGCTTCCGCGACCGCGACATCTATCGCGGATCGTGCCTCGTTCTCGACGGCCCGGCTTGCATGATGATGAAACAGAGCGAGAAGTATGCCGAACACGGCCAGTTGCAGCGCGACAAATGCGCCGACAAGGACGCGCCTAATGGTCACCGTCACAGCGTTGTTCCCCTATCCAAGGGAAGCGTAACATCACGATTGCCCAGTGACAGTTAACGATTCCGATAGGAAGGCCGCCTTGCACCCCGGGGGGGTGACCGCTAGAAGGCGGCTCCTCATGATTCAGATTCTTGTTCTTGTCGCCGACCCAACCCGCCATGCCCTTGGCCCGGCGGATCTGGCCTCTCTGCCCGCCATGGGACCGGCCGTCTGGCTTTCGCCCGGAAAGGCCGTGGAGCTGCCGGTAGGTCCCGATGTGTCGGCGAATTCGGTGCGCGAGATCCTGGGTGAAGCACCGGTGGACTTCGCCTTGGTACCCCGGGAAGGCAGGCGCAAGCGCCTGCTTCTCGCCGACATGGATTCCACCATCATCACTGTCGAGTGCCTGGACGAGCTTGCCGGTTTCGCGGGCATGAAGCCGCAGATCGCGGCCATCACCGAACGTGCCATGAGAGGCGAACTCGACTTCACTGCCGCCCTGCGGGAACGCGTCGCGATGTTGGCCGGCCTTGAAGAGACAGCCCTGTCGCGAACCTATGTGGAGCGAGTCACGCTCACGCCCGGGGCCCGCACGCTGGTGATGACGATGCGCAGGTCGGGCGCCTATGCGGCATTGGTCTCAGGCGGCTTCACATATTTCACCAGCAGAGTGCGCGAAGCCGCCGGCTTCGACATCGATCTCGCCAACCGTCTTGTGATCGATGCCGGCAAGCTATCGGGCCGGGTACATGAGCCAATCCTCGATTCCGCCGTCAAGCTTTCGACCCTGCGGCGTCTCGCAGCAGAGCGCGGCTTGGGTAGAGAGGAGACGCTGGCGGTTGGCGATGGCGCGAACGATCTGCCCATGTTGCAGGCAGCCGGCCTCGGAGTCGCATACCACGCGAAGCCGCTGGTCGCCGCTGCGGCGCATGCTCGGGTCGAGCATGGCGACCTGACCGCTCTCCTGTATTTTCAAGGTTATCGCGACGCGGAGTTCGTCACCGATTGATCTTCCCCCGGCCGCCGGTCCAGACTGCGCGCCGCAGGATGGGACGGGCGTGATGGATCAGGCAAGACTTCAGCGGTTCGTGGACGGTTCGTGGGACGACGAGATCATTCCCACCCTCGTCGAGTACATCAGGATTCCGAACAAGTCGCCGTCGTTCGATCCCGACTGGGCCAAGCACGGCTACATGGACGAGGCGGTGACGCTGTTCGAAGCCTGGGCCAGGAAGAAGCTGCCGGCGCTCCCCGCCGGATCGACGCTCGAGGTCGTGCGTCTGCCGGGCCGTACCCCGGTGCTCCTGATCGAAGTGCCGGGCGCGAGCAGCGATGCGGTCCTGCTCTACGGGCATCTCGACAAGCAGCCTGAAATGCTCGGCTGGGCCGAAGGTTTCGGGCCATGGATTCCCCGTATCGCCGACGACAGGCTCTACGGCCGCGGCGGCGCCGATGACGGCTATGCGATGTTCAGTGCCCTCACGTCGATCGCTGCGCTATGCGATCAGGGCATCCCGCATGCGCGCCTCGTCGTCCTGATCGAGGCGTGCGAGGAAAGCGGCAGCTTTGACCTGCCCTTCTACATGGACCATCTGGCCGATCGGATCGGCAAGCCTTCGCTGATCGTCTGTCTCGATTCCGGCTGCGGCAACTACGAGCAGCTTTGGCTCACGACATCGTTGCGCGGCATGTTCGCGGGGGCGCTCACCGTCCGGGTGCTGAAGGAGGGCGTCCATTCGGGTGATGCCTCCGGCATCGTCCCCTCCAGTTTCCGTATCCTGCGTCAGCTCGTCTCGCGGCTGGAAGACGAGATGACGGGCGAGATCAGGCTCGGCGACCTGCATGTGCAGATCCCCCCCGAGCGGATCGAGCAGGCCAAGCGCGCGGCCGAGGCACTGGGTGACAAGGTCTATACCAAGTTCCCGTTCGCCGGCGGTACCCAGCCGATGACGAGCGGGCTTGTGGAGATGATACTGAACCGCACATGGCGCCCGCAGCTGGCCGTCACGGGAATGGAGGGCCTGCCGGAACTCAACTTCGCCGGCAATGTCCTGCTTCCCACCACCACCGCGAAATTGTCCCTGCGCCTGCCGCCGACCATGGATGCCGAAACCGCCGCGAAAAAGGTTCAGGCTCTGATGGAGGCCGATCCTCCGCATGGCGCGGAAGTGACTTTCGAGCCGAGCAGTGCCGGCTCGGGCTGGAACGCACCCGGGACGGCGCCGTGGCTGGAGAAGTCGCTTGCGCGTACCTCCGAGGCCGTGTTCGGCCGCCCGCCGGCCTATATGGGCGAGGGGGGAAGCATCCCGTTCATGGCCATGCTGGGAGAGAAATTCCCGCAAGCGCAGTTTGTCATAACCGGCGTACTCGGTCCGCAGTCCAACGCCCATGGTCCGAACGAATTCCTGCATATTCCGACCGGCAAGAAAGTGACGGCCGCGGTCGCGAGAATCCTTGCCGACCACCATACCCGGCCGGTCTGATCGCCGGATCCGAGCCTGTTCATCTGCCGGCGGGTTGAGGGCGCGAATCCGGCCCCAGTGCAAAGACGGCAGCGCCCGCCAGCAGACAGAGTGCCAGGAAGCCGAAGACCATCTGATAGGCGAACCAGGGATAGGGCGCCCCGCCAGGCGCGATCGACTGGACCAGAAGCCCGGACAGGTAGGGCAGGACGAAACAGCCACCCACCTGGGCCAGGTTCACCGTGGTGACGCCCCGGCCCAGCAACTCCGGCGGGAACAGGCTGCGTCCATGCGCCACGATGACGACGCTGTAGGCGCCGACGACGCAGAGACCGATGAGGAACGCCAACGCCGTCCAGCTTGCTCCCGGCGGAACCATTGCCAGCCCGACGAGGGCCGCCGCCGTTCCAATGGCGCCTGCGATGGCAACCCATTTTCGTGTTCCCAGCAGGCGGTCCATCGGCCCGTAGGCGGTGATACCGAGGATCTGCCCTACAGCCATGGCGAGGATCACGTTGCCGCGCGCGATCGCATCGAAGCCGTGCACATGCTCCAGATAGGGCGGCGTCCAGAGGCCGAGGAGCGTCACCACGCTGGCATAGGCGACGGTGTGGATTGCGAAGATATGCGGAAGGCCCCTGGCCTTCAGCACCCGCGCGAATCCGGAAACTATCTCCGGCAGGGTTTCCGGGCGTGTCGCCGGGACCGGCGCGCCGGGCGGGTGATCGGTCACCAGCAGAAAGAAGACCAGCCCCACCGCGGCGGCGATGGCGGCGATGACCAGGAACGAACCGCGCCAGCCGATCGCTTCCGTCAGCCACGCCAGCGGCGTACCGGCGAAAAGCGTTCCCACATTCGATAGCGAGAAAACCCAGGAGAGCACCAGGGCATAGCGTTCCGGGGGAGACCAGCGGGCACATAGGAAGACCGCCCCCATGAAGCTCCCGCCGCAACCGATCCCTATGAGCAGCCGCGCAGCAACCAGTTCCGTCGCATCTCGGGCCAGCGCATTGCCGACCGCGCCGACCACCGCTGCGAGGGTCAATACCGCGACCGTCTTCCGTACGCCGAAGCGGTCAAAAGCCATCCCCACCGGGATCTGAGCGATGCCGAGGCCGAGGAAGAAGGCGCCGCCGGCAAGGCTGAGGCTCGAGGCTGAAAGATCCAGGTCGCGCAACAGGTCGGGCGCGATTGCGCCATAGGCGACGCGAAAGAACTGGCTGACGAGCGTTAGGAGTACGAGCAGCGCGACGATACGCGCCAGGGGCGGGGCAACGTGCATGATGCCCCAGCATAGCGCCCGTCCTCCCGTGCCGCTTCGGGATGCACCGAAGTATCCGCGAGACTTGCACGGCTCCCTTCCGGCAGGCACGTTGGCCGGATGCGCCGACCCTATATCGTCATCACCGCAGTCGTGGCCCTGCTGGCCCTCGGCTGGACCGGCTATTGGTTCTGGATCCGTGATCGCCTGATCGCCGGTATCGAACAATGGCAAGAAGCGCGCCGCGCCGAGGGAATCGATGTTGTCGACGCCGGGCGCAGCATCGGTGGCTTTCCGATGCGACTCGAGATCGTGGTCGAGCAGCCGCGGATAGCGCGGGCAGGCATGTGGGCCTGGTCCGCGACACGCCTCCGGGTCTTCGTTCAGCCGTGGAACCTGTCGCATGTCATAGTGGATATCGGTCGCGAGCAGACCATCGAGTGGACCGAGGCCGGCGCGGCCAGAAGCGCTCGCCTGGTTGCGGAGCGAGCGCTTGCGAGTACGCATCTTTCGCGCGAAGGCCAGCTTCGCAGCGCAGCGCTCGACCTCGCGGCGCCGAGATTGACAGACAACGTCTTCGGCGAGATCAGTGCCAAGCGAGCCCAGCTGCACCTGCGTGCCAATCATGGTGAGACAACGGATCGCCCCGCAAACAGCTACGGCCTCGCTTTTCAGTTCGAGGATGCGAGACTTCCTCCAGCTGCCGACACACCGCTCGGCCTCGATATCGCGGCACTGAAGCTTGTGCTTACCCTGCCGCCGCCTTTACCGCCGATCGACCGAGCGGATCTCGACGCCTGGCGGGATGCCGGAGGCATCATCAATGTCGATCGTCTCGAGGTAACCTGGGGGCCCCTGGACGGGACTGCCAACGGCAGCATTGGCCTCGACCGGGCGATGCGACCGCTGTTCAGTTTCGGTACCGAGGTTCGCGGCTTCAATGCAACGATAGACGCCTACGCCAACGCCGGGCGGTTGAAGCCCAATCAGGCCACCGGCCTCAAGTTGGCCCTGACCGCTCTCGCGAAGCCGGATGCCAAGGGCAGGCCGACGGCTCAGATTCCGATCGCCGGACAGGACGGCCGGCTCTATGTCGGACCGCTCGGCGTAGCGAACCTACCGCCGTTGTTTCCGGCAAACTGACCGGCGTGATCAGGCTCCGCGCAGCCGCCGAAGCAGTCGCAGGGGGTCCGGAAGCTGTTCCTTCAGCTTGTCCGCCCGGCCTGTCAGCCGCTGAATGTCCATGACGTTGGCAATCCGGCGATCGAGAAACGCCCAGGTCTTCTCCTGACCGGGGGACCGGTCGTCGAGCCAATACAGCAGCGTAGAGGAATAGACCGCAGCCAGAAGCGCCCGCTTGGAGTACCAGGAGAAGTCCGTTGACGTGTCGCCGGCGGCATACCAGATGGCGTCGACGGTCCGGTGAAGCTGGCCGATCGCGGCAGGCATGCGGTGTGGAAGCGCCAGAGCCGTCAACGCCTTGCGAATCGCTTCGCGGTGGGGGAATTGGTCGGCCAGGCGTAGCCGTATTGCGAGAGCCACGCGCTCGCGCACCTTCAGCGCCGCGAGATCCTGCCCGGCAAGCGCCTCGAGCATTTTTCGGTCGGCCTCGCGGATATGGAAGTCGAGCAGACCCAGCGCGCCGCCCGGGAAGGCCCGCATCGCCATCGAGGGTTGAAATCCGGCAAGTGCGGTCGCGCGCAGAAGCGCGGTATCGGTCCAGCCGTCAAATGGGATGTCCGGCAATGCCGCGGCCAGGATGGCGCGCTTCTCGGGGAGGAGGTGTTCGCTCAATCCACGTCCTCCGGCAGGACAATGCCATTGAGATAATGTTTTGCTTCGGTTTCGAACATCAGCAGCCGCAGGTCGTCCATTCTCTGGGGATAGAGCACGCCATCCAGATGATCGCACTCATGCTGGACCACGCGGGCGTGCATGTCGCTCGCCTCACGCTCGATGGCATTCCCATCGAGATCGAGGGCGCGGTACCGGATGTGCCGGAAACGAGGAACCACACCGCGCAGACCCGGAACGGACAGGCACCCCTCCCAGCCCGGAACCCTTTCATTGCCGAGCGGCTCGATGATCGGGTTGATCAGCACTTCAGGCACTGTGTTGCGCCCGTCGTTCAGATGGAAGATCACCACGCGCCTGGGGAAATGAACCTGCGGCGCCGCGAGTCCCCGGCCCCCGATATCCTCCAATGTCTCGATCATGTCGCCGACTAGGCGGCTGACTTCGGGATCGGTGGGATCGGCCACGTCCTCGGCGCGGCGCATCAGGATGGGATGGCCCATGCGGGCGATCTTCAGGATCGACATCCCGTCAATATGGCCCGGCTCGGCGGAAACGCAACCGGGCGCGGAGGATCAGCCGGGCTTGGCGCTCCGAATGAGACCGCCTATGTCGCCGATCAGGGCAGCGACATCGACCGGCTTGCGGCGGAAGGCGCTGGCGCCGAGCGCCAATGCCTGCTGCTCATCGATATCGAGTCCGAATCCGGTACAGAGTACGCAGGGCAGGTCAGCCCGCAGCTTCCGGATGGCACCGATCAGTTCGGTACCGCTCAGGCCCGGCATGTTTAGATCGGTGACCACGAGGTCCCAGATCGCCGGGTCTTCGCTCAGGACCTTCAGCGCCTCGACGGGATCGTTGATCACCGCCGTTTCATATCCTGCCCGGTCGAGTGCCGTCTGCACCATGTCGCCGAAGTCCTGATCGTCGTCCACGATCAGGACACGGCCAGATCCGGGTGCCGTCGCATCGGCGGCCTCGCGCCTGGACCGGATGACTGGAGCGACAGCCGTCGGCAGCAGGATACGAAACAGTGATCCTTGCCCTGGAACAGTTTCCACGATGATGGCTCCGGCATGCGCGAGGACGATCCCATGCACCAGGGGAAGGCCGAGGCCGGTTCCCTTGCCCCTTCCCTTCGTGGTGAAGAACGGGTCGTAGATCTTCTCCAGAACGTCGCGTGACATACCCTGGCCGGGGTCGGCGACGTCGATGGTCACATACGTCCCGGGCAATACGCGTCCGGCGACGCTGCGCCACCCGCCCTGTGGCAGCTCGACCACGTCGAGGCCGGGTGAGGTTCGTGCCGGCTCCATGTCAATTCCCGCACCGATCTCGGTCGTGCCGACGGTGATGCGCACATTGCCGGCGGCGCCCTCCAAGGCATCCGAGGCATTGATCAGGAGGTTCATCAGCACACGTGTGATCTGATCGCCATTGGCCGCCACGGCCACCGGCTCGTCGGGTGTCGACACCTCGATGTTGGTGGTGGCGGCCAGGGTCGAATGAATGATATCCACCGTCTCGCGAACCAGATCGCCGATCACGACCAGTTCCTTGACCGGCTCGTCCGTGCGCGAGAAGCCCAGTATCTCCTGAATGACGTTTTTCGCCCGATTGCCTGCCGCCAGAATTCTTTCCGCATAGACCCGATTGCTGTCCTCAGGCCCGGAATCTTCGGCAATGAAGCCGGCGAAGCCGACGATGGCACCGAGCAGGTTGTTGAAGTCATGTGCAATGCCGCCGGCGAACCGGCCAAGCGCTTCCATCTTCTCCGAATGTTGCAGGCGCCGCGCGAGGACCTCCGTCTCACGACGCCGCGCCCGATCATCGGTCACGTCTTCCACGATCGAAACGACCGTGCCGTCGGCCAGGGCGACACTGTCGACGCGAACTTCCAGCGCACCACGGCTGGAATGGCGCACCGTCACTTCTCCCGACCAGTGGCCTTGCTCGATCAGCTTGGTGTTGTGCATCTCGGCGTCCAGCAGGGCGAGTGCTCCCCGGCGCCGATCGATCAACTCACGGGCGGCATGGTTGGCATAGAGAACCTGACCGGTTCGGTCCTCGACCGTGATCCCCTCGCGCATCATGTCGAGCGCCGCCAGCACGCGCCGCAGATCGGCCTCTCTGGCGGCGATGGCCTCGGTCAGCTGTTTCTGGCCTGTGATATCGGTGATCATGGTTCCGATGCTGACGGTTTCGCCGGCCTCGTCGGGGATCGGGAACTTGGAGATCAGATAGAAATTGTTGCCATTCGGTCCTGACGCGTGCGGCAACGTCACCTCGAAGGTTTCAGGTCGTCTCTGCTCGAGGACGACGCGGTCGGCAACGACGAACCGATCGTAGAGACCAGGCAATCCGCGCTCGGTCGCAATCTGTGGAGCCGTGGAGCCAAGCGATTGTGTCGCGGGAATGTTCATCATGGACTGATGGGCGCGATTGACGGCGACGAATCGTCCGTCGAGCGTCTTGATGCTCAGCCCGATGGGCATATTGTCGATGACGGCCCGGAAGCGCGCCTCGCTCTCGCGGATCGAAGCCTCGCGTGCGGCCCGCTCGCTTTCCAGCCGCCGGCGTTCAGTGATGTCGGTAACCAGGGTTCCTATGGCTACGAGATTGCCGGAATCGTCGAGGAGCGGAAATTTGATCCGCGCCAGGAAGATGTGCCTGCTGGGATCCTTGGGGTCGGGCTCTTCGACCTCGCGCGAAACGGTCCTTCGCGCCTCCAGCACCTCGCGATCGTCCGCCGCGGCTCCGGCAAACAGCCGCGGGTCGCCGATGGCCAGGCTCAACTCTTCGGCTGTTCGGCCCTGCATGGCTTCCGCCGTTCGCCCGACCATCGCGGCCAGGGCCTGGTTCACCATGATGTAGCGTTGATCGCGGCCCTTCAGCTGGAAGCCGATCGGCAGGTTGTCGACCACGGCGCGAAAGCGTGCCTCGCTCTCCCGCAATGCCGCTTCCCTGGCTTGGCGCTCGCGTTCGAAGCGCCGGCGTTCGGTAACGTCGATGCTGATGAAACCAACCGAGGAAACCGAGCCGTGCTCGTCCAGCACGGGAAACACCGTCCTTTCCCAGTACTGGGGGACACCGGGATGGTTAGGGGTCTCGAATGTGATCTCGCGGGTGAGCGGCTTCTTGGTCTCGATAACAGTCTGTTGGTCCTCGACGTGGAAGGAACGGCTCTCGCCCAGGCCGGAGCGTGCCGCAATCTCATCCGTGGTCAGGCCGAGCATCTCGTCTGCGCTGAGCCCGGTGACCTGCTCCACGATGCGATTGGCGATCAGAAGCCTGCCCTGCACGTCCTTCAGCCGGAAGGAGATCGGCATATGATCGATCACTGCCCGGAAGCGGGCCTCACTCTGGCGAAGCGCGGTCTCGCGCGCATCGCGTTCCAGCTCGAGGCGGCGGCGTTCGGTTATGTCGATGCCGAGGGTGGCGGCTGCGACAATCGACCCCTCGGCATCCCGGATCGGAAACTTGGAGATGAGGTAGGGGCTGACCTTCCCACCGGATCCCGTCATCGGATAGTCGGCTTCGAACGACCAGGGACGGCCTTCGCTCAGGACACGGGCATCGTTCTCGCGCCAGTTTGAGAACAGATTCGGAATTCCGAGCCGTTCGGCGATCTGATCCGGGTTCGATCCAAGGATCTGCTCGGCAGGAAGACCAAGGCGTTCTGCGTACCGATCGCCGACAAAGACAAACCGCCCTTCACGATCACGCGCACTGAAATCATAGGGCATTCCGTTGAGCACCGAGCGAAGCCTCGCTTCATTCTCCCGAATGGCGGCGTCGCGCTGATCTCGTTCCAACTCCATGCGCCGACGATCGCTGATGTCGATTGCGAGCGTCCCGACAGCGACAATCTCCTGTTTTGAATCGCGAATCGGAAACTTGCTCATGAGCCGCGGGGAAATGCGCGAGCGGTCTCGCGGCTCGAAATAGTCGGCTTCGAACGTCCAGGCCTGGCCTTCGTCGAGGACGCGCCGGTCGTTCTCCTGCCAGCCCGCATAGAAGTCCTGGAGATCCAGCCGCCCCGCCAGAGTCGCAGGCGTCTCGCCCAGGATCTCTCCCTCGCTGGCACCGATGATCTCGGCATAGCGGCGATTCGCGATGATGAAATGTCCCTGCCGGTCGCGCGCGGCGAACTCATAGGGCATGTTGTCGAGGATCGAGCGCAGTCTTGCCTCGCTCTCGCGCATCGCCTCGTCCATGCGCTGGCGTTGTGTAACGTCGATCAGCAGCGAACCGACGCCCGAGACCCGGCCGTCGGCCGCCGCGACGGGAAACTTGGTGACAGAGATGTGGACCTTGGCCTCGGGATCGTGGGGGTCGGGAAGCTGGAGTTCGAACATCGCCGTCTGGCCGGTTTTGACCACGGCTTCGTGGCGCTCCTCGGAGCCATCGGCACCTTCGGGATACCGCGCATGGGATGCCAGTTCCCGGGGTGTCTTGCCCAGTATTTCGGCGGTGGGAACGCCGCGCGCAATCTCGAACGCACGATTGACGATGACATAGCGTCCCTCCAGATCGCGCAGGTGGAAGCCGAAGGGCAGATTGTCGATCACGGCCCTGAACCGCGCCTCGCTCGCTCTCGCTTCCGCCTCGCGTGCGGATCGCTCGCGTGACAACTGCCAGTCGGCAGTCACGTCCTGCAGCGCGGTGCCGACGGCGATGATCTGTCCTGCGGAACCGCGGATGGGGAACTTGGTCATGGCGACCACCACCATCTCGCCGGTGCCGCGCGGGTCGGGCTGAACGTATTCCCCGCTCACCGCTTGGCCCGAAGAGAGTAGCTTTTCGTCCGCCATGCGCGCATTGCGGAAGAACTCCGGCTCGACGACGCCCGTTTCCAGATCTTCCAGCGTATGACCGACGATCCGGTCGGTCGGCAGGCCGATCATGTTGGCGAACGCGGCGTTGGCGATCAGGTAGCGGCCGGACAGGTCCTTCAGCTGGAATGCGATCGGGAGGTTGTCGACAACCGCCCGGAAGCGCTCCTCGCTGATCCGAAGCCGATCCTCCATCCGCTTGCGCTCGGTGATGTCGATCGCGGCGGACCCCACCGCGACCAGCGTGCCGGTCGCGTCGCGAATGGGAAACTCCGTGACGAACTGTGTCGTCATCGCACCTTGATGCCGTGCGTCGGCGCGGGTGGCCTCTTCGGTGACGATATCGCCGGAATCGACCACCGCCCGATCGGTCGCCTCGATTCGACGGATCATGACGTCGTCACCGAATCGCGATGACAGTTCGCGCAATGTCCGACCGAGCAGTTCCTCCGCAGGTATCCCCACAATGCCTTCGTAGGTCCGGTTGCTGAAGACGAAGCGTCCGTCGAGATCCCGGGCGGCCAGGCTGAGGGGCAGATTGTCGATCACCGCCCGGAAACGGGCGTCGCCCTCTCGAAATGCTTGCATCGAGATTTCCCGATCGAGTTCGGCCGCGGCGCGGGGGGCCGCGGCCGAAAGCGCCCTGCGGATCGTATGCTCGTCGCCGCAGCGTGTTCGGCTGCCGAGCGCAAGGATGCCGATGGCGCGGCTATCGGCACCGATCAAGGCGATGGCCGCATAGGAATCGAGTTCGAAATCGCGCAGTACAGTATCGTCTGGAAAGCGCGATCGCGCATTCTCGAGGCAGACGAAAGGCTTGCCGTCGAGTGCGTCCCGGCCCGCCGATCTCGACAGTTCGTAGGTGAAGTTGTCGATGTTCGCGCCTTCCTGATATGCCGCGATGCTCCGCGCGATCCCGTCACCGCCGTCGATGCGGGCTATGAATGCCACGCCGGTCCCGAGAACGGTGCCGAGGCGTGCGACCAGTGATTGGAAGAATGCGATGCCGACCTGGTTGGCCGCTGGTCCAGCGAAGGTCTCGTGAATGGCGCCGACGATCGTCTCCTCCGTGACGTCGCGCCCGGACCCCCGATAGCCTTCGAAGCGTCCGCTGGAATCGAAAATGGGTGAGCCGCTGATCGACAGCGTGATTCGCCGCCCGTCACCGGAGATCGCGGGATAGCGGAAGTCGCGGAACGGCCGGCGCGCCTGCAGATGGGCTCGATAATCTTCCCAGAGCGGACTGTCGGGAAAATTCGCCCAGAACAGGTCTCGGCGCTCTCCGATCAGGGTCGGGATATCGGCCTTGGTCACTTCCTCCACACGGGGCGAAAAGAAGGTGTAGCGGTGCTGCTCGTCGATCTCCCAGACCCAGTCGGAGGTGGCGTCGACGACCTGTTCGAAACGCCGTTTGGCGCGCTGGGCTTCGTCCGCGAACGCGCGCGTCCGCCGCTCGGTCTCGAGGAGCGCAATGACAATCAGCAATATCCCGACCAGTGCGCCCAGCAGCATGTTGACGATGGTCGCAGCCGGCAGGAATTCGGGCACGAGGCGAGACCACGCGGGAAAGGTCGCGGCGAGAACGCCCCACAGCCCATAGGTCGTCGCGACGGCGAGGCAGGCATGAAATGCCTCGCTTCGGGCCCTGACCGCGAATGCCCAGCCGGCAGCCAGGAGATAGCCGCCGATCAGCATCGCGATGGGAAGGGCGGTCAGGGCGGAAGGCGCACCCGCCATGCGTCCCGCCAGATAGAGGGCGGCCGCGAAAACAGGCACGCCGATCAGGGCAAGTTTGGAAATTCGCCAGCCTGCGGCGGCGCCGGCGCCGGCGGCGTGCAGCGACGTTGCCCCGAGAGCGAACAGTGCCGCCGCCTCGCTCGTATAGTGTCCCTGGACGTCGGCGAGGCTGAGGACGTGGCGAACCGCTCCGAGGGCATAGGCCGCGGCCCAGAACCAGACTGCCCGCCTTCCCGGCTCGGCGCGGCCAAGCGCCGCAAAGGTGAGGGCGAACAGAAGCCAGACGACGGCGGCGCACAGAATGGCGGTGTCCAGCGACAGCTTCGCGAGCAGCATGGCGTCCTTGTCTCCCCCCGCAGCGAGGTATACTTACCCCTATACTATGGTATAGCTATCCCTGACGCTCGGAGTTTGCGGGCCGGTGGTATCAGCAATGTCGGAAGCCAACCCCAAGCGGGTTCTCATCGCGGATGACCATCCGCTTTATCGGGATGCGTTGGCGACCCTTCTCGGCCGCGCCGGAGATCTCTCCGTGGGCGTAGCTGTGGGTTCGCTCGATGCCGCGGTGGCGGCCGGCCGGCGGGAGCACTGCGACATCGCCCTGATCGATCTCGGCATGCCCGGTATGGACGGCGTGTCCGGGATACGGGCCTTCCGCGAGGCGCTCCCCGACATCCCCGTCGCGATCGTCTCCGGAACCACGGATTCCGCCGCGATCCGCAGTGCGCTCGCCGCCGGCGCGATCGGATACCTGCCGAAGACACTCGAGCCGGCGACCGTGGTCGCGGCGCTTCGGCTGATGCTGGCTGGCGGGACCTACCTGCCGCCTGAACTGCTGGCCGTGGCCGCGCAGCCGGCCGATGCCGCGATCGACCCGGGGACTGCCGGCAACGCCCTCACCCCGCGCGAGCAGGAGGTCCTCGACCACATCATCCACGGGGCATCCAACAAGGAGATCGCCCGTGCGCTCGGTGTCGCCGAGGTGACGGTGAAGCTGCATATGCGGCGGATCCTGCAGAAGCTCGGCGTCCGCAATCGCGCCGGGGCGGTGGCCGTGGCGCTGGCCCGTGGCCTCGCCACCGCCTGAAGGGATATCCTCCTTCCGCGAGGGGTCGCTGTCCGTTTGCCCAAGTGACGTTGCCGGGTTGCGGGCGTATTGCCTGGGTCTGACCAAGATCTCGGATCCCTCGCATGCTCGACGTTCTCGTCATCGACGACGATCCTCTGTTCGCCGACTTCCTGAAGCGGCTGCTTGTTCGTCAGGGCCACCGCCCGGTCGGCGTCGATTCGGCCGCCGACGCCATTCGAATCCTTCAGGCGTTGCGGTTCGACCTGATCATCACCGACGTGGTGATGCCGGAGATGGACGGTATCGAGTTCATCCGCGCCCTGCGCGGCCTGCCGGCCCCGCCGCCGGTGGTGGCGGTGACCGGCTCGGATCTGAACGAGAACGGCACGATCGGCCGGATTATGAAGGCGCTGGGCGCACTTGCGGTGATGCCGAAGCCGCTCGACCAGGCCGCGCTCGAGTCGCTGCTGGGCCAGGTGACGGCGCATCAGCACGCCGAGGGCGAGGCCTGCTGCTGCCTCGCGACGGCCTGAGCGGGCGGGAAATCCACCAGCACTCATCCAGCCTTCACCATGACCATGTATGCTGAGAAGCGCATCGGCCACCGGTCAGCCACAAGATGTTGGATCGTGACGAAATCGCCGCCTTCGAAACCGCCCTCCTCGCGGGTGAGGGCGACGCCATCGGCCGGGTCTTCGCGGCGCATGGCAACAGCCCGCCGGTCTTCCGCTGGCGGCCAGAGGCGGACAAGCTGGAAAAGCCGCAGCTGGCCTTCCTGCGCTCCTTCTGGGAGGAGCACAGGGACGAGCGCGGCCTGATCCCGCGCGGCCGGGTCGATCCCTTCGCGCTCAGGCCGGCGCTCGGCTTCATCATGATCCTGGAGGCGATCGAGGATGGATGGGATTTCGTCTATCGCCTCTACGGCAGCGGCATCGCCCAATACGCCGTGCGCGACTACACGGGCCTGCGCACCTCCGAGCTGATCGTGCCCGGCCATACCTATATCCAGAGCTTCTACATCGCCGGCTACCGCGCCGCGGCGGCGCGGGGCGAGCCGCTCTATACCGAGAACACCCCGCCGCCCGCCGTCGCGGTGGAACGCTGGCACCGCCTGATCCTGCCGATGGCGGATGCCGCCGGCCGCCCGACCCAGTTCCTGGTCGGCAACGTGCCCGGATCCTGGCGCCCCCCCGAATCTCCCGCCGCCTGACGCCCGTTCCCCGCCGCCGCTTTCGCCCGCTAGTATCGCGGCGAACCGTGAGGGAGAAACGCCAGTGAGCATGAAGAAATATGCCGACGAGAAGGTCGAGTTCGGCGGCGCGACGCTGTGGTATTCGAAAGTCGTCCGGGCCGGCGACTTCTACTACCTGTCGGGCCAGCCGGGCGCCGACGAGGAAACCGGCATCGGCCAGGGCGACGCCGTCGCCCAGACGAGGATCGCCTTCAAGAATGCCGAAAAGCAGCTGGCCAAGGTCGGGCTCACCCTCAACGACATCGTCAAGGTCACCGTCTACCTCGCCGATGCGCGCGACTTCATGCTGATGAACCTCGCCATGACGCAGGTCTTCCCCGGCGAGCCGCCCGCCCGCGTCACCGTGGTGGCGCAGCCCGTGCTGGACACCAAGATCGAGATCGACGTGGTGGCCTACAAGGCCTCCTGAGCAGCGGCCGCGGCGGCTTCAGCCCGGCCGCCGCGGCCGGTTCTTGTTGACGATGGCGAGAATGATCAGGCCGAAGGTGACGGCGCGGGCGAGGTAGAAGAAGGGTTCGACCTCGTCGGAGACCCGCGTGGCGCCGAGTATGAAGCGCGACACCGCATCGACCCCGAAGGCGATGGCGAAGATCAGGAAGAAGCTGTCGCCGGTATGCCGCCAGAAGCGCAGGAAGAACAGCATGGCGACGAACGACGCCATGGCGACGGCGCCGGCGAGGACGGAAGGGATGCTGCCGCTCATTCCGCGTCCCAGATCAGGCCATAGAGGAGGACAGCCATGGCGACCAGGGCCATTCCGGTCCGCCAGAGCGTGAAGTCGACGCTCGGGAAGATGATCTTGTCGGCGACGACGAAGAGGTTGTTGAGCGTCAGCCCGGCGAAGCAGAGGCCGGCCCAGAAGAGCAGCCGGTATCGCCCGCGATGCCAGGCGGCGAGCAGCAGGTAGGTGCATACCGCCGCGGTGAGAGCGCAGAGTCCGTAGATGAGGCCTGCCATCTTCAGCGACCTTTCCTGAATTTGAACGCGTCAGCGAATTCACGAATACGCCGCGGCCGGGCGTGGATGATGTTGGTGATCGCGATCAGGTGACGGGAATAGGCGGCCGCGAGGCGGCCGGTCATGTCCGCGAGATCGGCCGATTCGCAACGGAAGCGATAGGCGGCATCCTCGGCGGCCAGAAATCCGTCGGCGGAAAGGTCCTCCAGCACCGCCGCGGCGTTCTGCTCCGTCGTATAGAGGCGCCTTGCCATCTTGGCCGCGTCCCAGCCCTCGGCGGGGTCCGCGCGCAGCAGCAACAGCGCCTCCACATGCGCGACCGAGGCGATGTGGCGGAGGATGAAGTCCCGCAGGTCGGCGGGTATGATCTCGTCCGACATCCGGCTCAGGCACTCATGCCGAGGGGGATGACGCCGCCGTCGGCCGCACCGCCCGCATTCCGAAACAGCGCCGCCAGGGCAATACGCAATCCTTCCGGCTCGACCGGCTTCTGGATCACCGGAACCCCCGGATAGCGGGTACCGATGCTTTCGGCGTCATAGCCGGTGATGAACAGGAACGGCAGGCCGCGGGCGATCAGCGCATCGGCCACCGGGTAGATCGGACTGCCGTTCAGGTTGACGTCGAGTATCGCCCCGTCGAACGTCTCCGCCGCGGCGGCGCGCAGTGCCGCACCGACTTCGCCGGCCGGGCCGAGGACGGCATAGCCGAACTCGTTCAGCAGTTCCTGCATCATCATGGCGACCAGGCTCTCATCCTCGACCAGCAGCACCCGCCGCGTGCGATGCGGCGCGTTGTCCCCTGCAGGCAACGGCTTGCCGCCGCCGGGCACCTTGATCTGTTCGCCCGGTTCGGCTTCCGCCTGGACCCGGTCCTCGGGAATGGAGAGCAGGCAACGCAACCCCTCCGGCCGCCAGTCGAAATGCACCTTGCCGGCGAGGCCGCGCTCGATGCTGGCACGGATCATCTTGGTGCCGAAGCCCACGATGCCGGGCGTCTCCGGGGGGGGCCCACCAGTCTCCACCCAGCGAAGGACCAGATGACCGTCTTCCATCCCCCAGCGCAGCACGACCCGGCCCTCGGGGACGGACAGGGCGCCGTACTTGGCCGAATTGGTGAGAAGCTCGTGCACCGCGAGCGCCATCGCCTGGGCCACCGGCGGGGGCATCAGCACGCCAGGGCCTTCGAGCAGCATGCGCGCGCTGTCTTCCGCCAGATAGGGCGCGGTCTCTTCCCCGACCAGGCGCATCAGATCGGCGCCGAGCCAGCGCGCCTCCGACAGGAGCGTATGGGCCCGGGCAAGCGAACTGATCCGCCCGGTAACCGCCTTGACGAAGGCCTTGGTGTCGTCGGCGCGCGACATCTGCAGGATCGACTGCACCACGGCGAGCGCGTTGCGGGCACGATGATCCACTTCGCGGGCGAGCAGGGTCTGGCGGTCCTCCGCTTCCTTGCGATCGGTGATGTCGACGGTGACGCCGCTGACATGCACGGTCCCGGATTCCGGGTCGCCCGAGGCATTGAGCGCGCCGATGCACCAGCGCACCTCGCCGTCGGGCCGCAGGATGCGGAACTCGGTCGGACAGGATTGCCGCGCCTCGATCACGCGGGCCAGGGTCCGCTGCCAGCCGTCCAGGTCCTCGGGGTGTATGAGCGCAGCCATGCCGGCCGGCGTCGGGGTCATGCTGCCGGGCTCTATCCCCAGGATCCGGTGCTGGCCGTCGTCCCAGGAATAGTCGCCGCTGACGACATCCCAGTCCCAGGAACCCATGCGCCCGGCGGCCAGGGCCAGCGTGCGGCGCTGCTCGCTCTGCTCCAGCCGCCTGGCCGAGGCGATCAGGGCGGCGGTTCGCTCGCCCACGCGCTGTTCCAGCTCGCGGTTCAGCCGCTCCAGCTCGCGGGTCTTGCGGTAGAGTTCGGTGAAGACCCGGACCTTCGCGCGCAGCACCGCGGGAATCACGGGCACCGGCACGTAGTCCACACCGCCCAGTTCGTAGCCGCGGAGCGTATCCATGTCGGTGACCTGGATCGCCGAGATGAAGATGATCGCGGTCTTCTGGAAGCGCGGATGCTCGCGGATCATGGTGGCGAGCTGGAAGCCGTCGAGGTCCGGCATGCAGACATCGACCAGAACGACCGCGATCTCGGTCTTCAGGAGATACTCCAGCGCCTCCCGCGCCGATCCCGCCTTGATCAGGTTTTCGCCCAGATCATGCAGGATCACCTCGTAGCTCATCAGCTTCGAAGCGAGATCGTCGACCAGAAGGATATTGACCTTGTCCGGGACGGACATGCTGGACACCTACCGATGCAGCCACATGCGGAGCGCCGACAGGAGCTGCTCCGTATTCACCGGCTTGGCCAGATAGTCGGAGGCGCCGGCTTCCAGGCACTTCTCGCGGTCGCCTTTCATCGCCTTCGCTGTCAGCGCGATGATCGGCAGCCGGCGGAAGGCCGAGTTCCGCCGGATCACCTGCATGGTCTGATAGCCGTCCATTTCGGGCATCATGATGTCCATCAGGACGATGGCGATGCCGGGACTGTCCTCCAGCAGGCGGATCGCCTCGCTGCCGGTGGTCGCGGTCATCACCTTCATGCCGCGCCGTTCCAGTACGCTCGACAGCGCGAATATGTTGCGCGCGTCGTCGTCGACCAGCAGCGCCGTCCGCCCGATCAGATCGTCGTCCGAACCATGCAGCCGTTCGAGCAGACGCTGCTTCTCGGGCGGCAGGTCGGTCATCACCCGGTGCAGGAAGAGGGCGGTCTCGTCCAGCAGCCGTTCCGGCGATTCCACCCCCTTCACCACGATGCTGCGCGCCATGGTGTGCAGCTGGGCATCCTCCTCGGCGGAAAGCTCCCGCCCGGTGAAGACGACGACGGGCACGTCCGACAGCCGGTCATCCGCGCGGATACGCTCCAGCACGTCGAAGCCGCTCATATCCGGCAGCTTCAGGTCCAGCACCACACAGTCGAAGGGCGCTTCCTTCAGCGTGGCCAGGGCGTCGGCACCGGTGCCGGCGGTCGCGATCTCGATATCGTCGTGACCGAGGAGCTCGGTGATGCTCATCCGCTCGGCGGCATCGTCCTCGACGATGAGAAGGCGCTTCCTGCGCGGTGCGGCATATTCCTTGATCCGGGCCAGCGCGCTCTCCAGCCCGTCCTTGCTGGTGGGCTTGGACAGGAAGGAGAAGGCGCCGCGAGCCAGGCCGTGCTGGCGATCCTCGTCCAGGGTCACGATCTGTACCGGGATATGCCGGGTGGCCGGGTTCTGTTTCAGCTGGCTTAGCACCGACCAGCCGAGCATGTCCGGCAGGAACACGTCGAGCGACACCGCGGTCGGCCGGTAGTCGTTCGCCAGTTCCAGCGCGTCGTGGCCGCGCATGGCGACCAGCACCTTGAAACCCTCGTCCCGGGCGAGGTCGGCCATGATGCGGGCGTAATGCGGATCGTCCTCGACGATCAGCAGCACCCGGTCGCCTTCCTGCAGGTCATGCCGGTCGTCCGGTATCTCCTCCGCGCGCTCGGGCAGGGCGGGCGAGAGGATCGGCCGCATCGCCGGCTGCGCGCGCTCCGTCTCCAGGGCGGGCGCCGCCGCCGCGTAGCGGGTCGGCAGGTACAGCGTGAAGGTGCTGCCGACGCCCGGAATGCTGCGCAGCTGGATTTCGCCGCCGAGCAGCCCCGCCAACTCGCGGCTGATGGCGAGACCGAGGCCGGTACCGCCATACTTCCGGCTGGTGCCGGCATCGGCCTGCTGGAAGGCCTCGAAGATGATCTTCTGCTTCTCGGGGGGGATGCCGATGCCGGTATCGGAGACTTCGAAGCTGACGACTTCGGGCGCCCCGTTCAGGACCGGGTGATCGGCGCTCCAGCCGCGCGCCGCGCTGGTCACCGAAAGCCGCACGCCACCATGTTCGGTGAACTTGCAGGCATTCGACAGGAGGTTCTTCAACACCTGCTGCAGCCGCTTGGAATCGGTGGTGATGGTGCGGCCCAGCAGCGGATCGATGTGGATGTCGAAGGACAGGCCGCGGTTGTCCGCCTCGTGCCGGAAGGGGCGGCCCACGGTGTCGATGAGGTTGTTGAAGTTGATCTCCTGCACGTCGACGCTGACCGTGCCGGATTCGATCTTGGAGAGGTCGAGGATGTCGCTGATCAGGTTCAGGAGATCGGTGCCGGCGCCATGGATGGTGCGGGCGAACTCCACCTGCTTGGAGGTGAGGTTCCCTTCCGGATTGTCGGTCAGCTGCTGGCCCAGGATCAGGATGCTGTTGAGCGGCGTGCGCAGCTCGTGGCTCATATTCGCCAGGAACTCCGACTTGTACTTCGAGGTCAGCGCCAGCTCGGCCGCCTTCTCCTCCACCGCGCGGCGGGCCTGTTCGATCTCCTGGTTCTTGCGTTCCACTTCGACGTTGCGCTCGGCGAGCTGCTGGGCTTTCTGCTCCAGCTGCTCGTTGGTCTGCTGCAACTCGCGCTGCTGGGTCTGGAGTTCGGCGGCGAGCTGCTGGGACTGCTTCAGCAGGCCTTCGGTCTGCATCGAGGCCTCCATGCTGTTCAGCACGATGCCGATGCTGGAGGTGAGCTGGTCGAGGAAGGTTTTCTGCAGCTCGGTGAAGACATCGAGCGAGGCGAGTTCGATCACGGCCTTCACCTGGCCTTCGAACAGCACCGGCAGGACGATGATGCTCTTGGGCATGACCTTGAACAGGCCGGTGGTGATCGGCACCGCGTCGGGGGGAACCTCCGAGATCAGCACCCGCCGCCGGTCGAGGGCGCACTGGCCGACCAGGCCTTCGCCGATGCGCAGGCGCTCGGCATGCCCCGCCGAACCGCCTTCGGCATAGGTGGCGAGCAGCCGGAGCGTGGCGATGCCTTCCGGTTCCATCTGGTAGATCACGCCCTGATGCGCGTTCACCAGCGGCGTCAGTTCCGACAGCAGGTTCTTGCCCACCATGGTGAGGTCGCGCTGGCCCTGCAGCATGCTGGTGAAGCGGGCGAGATTGGTCTTCAGCCAGTCCTGCTCGGTGTTGCGGTCGGTGGTGAGCCGCAGGTTGCCGATCATCGTGTTGATGTTGTCCTTCAGCTCGGCCACCTCGCCGAGCGCCTGGACCTGGATCGAACGGGTGAGATCCCCCTTGGTGACGGCGGTCGCCACCTCGGCGATGGCGCGCACCTGGGTGGTGAGGTTGGCGGCCAGGAGGTTCACGTTGCCGGTGAGATCCTTCCAGGTGCCGGCGGCACCCGGCACGTTCGCCTGGCCGCCGAGGCGGCCCTCCACGCCCACTTCGCGCGCGACCGAGGTCACCTGGTCGGCGAAGGTGGCGAGGGTGTCGGTCATGTCGTTGATGGTTTCGGCCAAGGCCGCGACCTCGCCCTTCGACATCACGGTCAGTTTCTGTTTCAGGTCGCCGTCGGCGACGGCGGTGACGACCTTGACGATGCCGCGCACCTGTTCGGTCAGGTTGGCGGCCATGACGTTCACGGTGTCGGTCAGATCCTTCCAGGTGCCGGCGACGCCGGGAACCTGGGCCTGGCCGCCGAGCTTGCCTTCCGTACCCACCTCGCGGGCGACGCGGGTCACTTCCGAGGCGAAGCCGTTCAGCTGATCGACCATCGTGTTGATGGTGTTCTTCAGCTCCAGGATCTCGCCCTTCACGTCGACGGTGATCTTGCGCGACAGGTCGCCGCGCGCCACGGCCGTGGTCACTTCGGCGATGTTGCGGACCTGGGTGGTGAGGTTGGCGGCGAGCAGGTTGACGTTGTCGGTCAGATCCTTCCAGGTGCCGCCGACGCCCGGCACCACCGCCTGGCCGCCGAGACGGCCGTCGGTGCCGACCTCGCGCGCCACGCGGGTCACTTCGGCGGCGAAGGAGCGGAGCTGCTCCACCATGGTATTGAGCGTGTCCTTCAACAGCAGGATCTCGCCGCGGACGTCGACCGTGATCTTCTTCGACAGATCGCCGCCGGCGATGGCGGTGGCCACCTCGGCGATGTTTCGCACCTGGGCGGTGAGGTTCGAGGCCATGAAGTTGACGTTGTCGGTCAGATCCTTCCAGGTGCCGGCAACGCCGGGCACCTGGGCCTGGCCGCCGAGCTTGCCTTCGGTGCCAACCTCGCGCGCCACGCGGGTGACTTCGGAGGCGAAGGCGTTCAGCTGATCGACCATCGTGTTGATGGTGTCCTTCAACTGCAGGATCTCGCCGCGCACGTCGACGGTGATTTTGCGCGAGAGGTCGCCGCGCGCCACCGCCGTGGTCACCTCGGCGATGTTTCGCACCTGGGCGGTCAGGTTCGAAGCCATGGAATTGACCGAGTCGGTCAGATCCTTCCAGGTACCGGCGACGCCCGGCACGTTCGCCTGGCCGCCGAGGCGGCCGTCGGTGCCGACCTCGCGGGCCACGCGGGTGACCTCGCCGGCGAAGCGGTTCAGCTGATCGACCATGGTGTTCAGCGTTTCCTTCAGCTGAAGGATCTCGCCGCGGACGTCGACGGTGATCTTGCGCGACAGGTCGCCGCCGGCGATGGCGGTGGCGACTTCGGCGATGTTGCGGACCTGGGCGGTCAGGTTGCCGGCCATGGAATTGACCGAATCGGTCAGATCCTTCCAGGTGCCGGCGACGCCGGACACCTGGGCCTGGCCGCCCAACTTGCCGTCGGTGCCGACCTCGCGGGCGACGCGCGTCACCTCGGCGGCGAAGGCGTTCAGCTGGTCGACCATGGTGTTGAGCGTGTCCTTCAGGAGAAGGATTTCGCCCGAGACGTTGACGGTGATCTTCTTCGAGAGATCGCCCTGGGCCACCGCGGTCGCCACCTCGGCGATGTTGCGGACCTGGGCGGTGAGGTTGCCGGCCATGGAGTTCACCGAGTCGGTCAGATCCTTCCAGGTGCCGGCGACGCCGCGCACCACCGCCTGGCCGCCGAGCTTGCCTTCCGTCCCCACTTCGCGGGCGACGCGGGTGACTTCGGAGGCGAAGGCGTTCAGCTGGTCGACGGTGGTGTTGATGGTTTCCTTCAGCTGCAGGATCTCGCCGCGCACGTCGACGGTGATCTTCTTCGACAGGTCGCCGTTGGCGATGGCGGTCGACACTTCGGCGATGTTGCGGACCTGGGCCGTCAGGTTGCCGGCCATGGAGTTCACCGAATCGGTCAGATCCTTCCAGGTGCCGGCGACGCCGAGCACGTTCGCCTGACCGCCGAGCCGGCCGTCGGTGCCGACCTCGCGCGCGACGCGGGTGACTTCGGAGGCGAAGGCGTTCAGCTGGTCGACCATCGTGTTGATGGTCTCCTTCAACTGCAGGATTTCGCCCGAGACGTTGACGGTGATCTTCTTCGACAGATCGCCTTGGGCGATGGCCGTCGCCACCTCGGCGATGTTTCTGACCTGGGCGGTCAGGTTCGAGGCCATGAAGTTGACGTTGTCGGTCAGGTCCTTCCAGGTGCCGGCGACGCCCGGCACGGTGGCCTGGCCGCCGAGGCGCCCCTCGGTGCCGACTTCGCGGGCGACACGCGTCACCTCGCCGGCGAAGGCGTTCAGCTGATCGACCATCGTGTTGATGGTGTCCTTCAGCTCCAGGATCTCGCCGCGCACGTCCACCGTGATCTTGCGCGACAGGTCGCCGCGCGCCACCGCCGTGGTCACCTGGGCGATGTTGCGCACCTGGTCGGTCAGGTTGCCGCACATGGCGTTGACGGAGTCGGTGAGATCCTTCCAGGTGCCGGCGACGCCCGGGACGATGGCCTGGCCGCCGAGCTTGCCGTCGGTGCCGACCTCGCGGGCGACGCGGGTCACTTCCGAGGCGAAGGAGCGGAGCTGATCGACCATCGTGTTGATGGCTTCCTTCAGCTGCAGGATCTCGCCGCGCACGTCGACGGTGATCTTCTTCGACAGGTCGCCGTTGGCGACGGCAATCGTGACGTCGGCGATGTTGCGGACCTGGGCGGTCAGGTTCGAGGCCATCGAATTCACGCTCTCGGTCAGGTCCTTCCAGACGCCCGAGACCTCGCGCACCTGGGCCTGGCCGCCGAGCTTGCCGTCGGTGCCGACCTCGCGCGCCACGCGCGTCACTTCCGAGGTGAAGATCGAGAGCTGCTTGATCATCGTGTTGACGATGGTGGCCGAGCGCAGGAACTCGCCCTCCAGCGGACGGCCGTCGACATCGAGGCGCACGGTCTGCAGCAGATCGCCCTGGGCGACGGCCGATATCACGCGCGTGACCTCGGTGGTGGGCCAGAGCAGGTCGTCGATCAGCGTGTTCAGCGAGCCTTCCATGTCGCCCCAGGCGCCTTCGCTGACCGACAGCTTCACGCGCTGGCGGGTCTTGCCTTCGCGGCCGACCGCCTCGCCCACCCGCTCCAGCTGCTGGGCCATGCGCTGGTTGGCGGCCACGATCTCGTTGAAGGTGTCGGCGATCTTGCCGACCACGCCGGTATGGTCGCGGGGCAGGCGGACGGTGAAATCGCCCACCCGCATCGCCTGCAGCGCCGACAGCAGTTCGTTCAGCGCCTGGTCGCGGTGGCGCCCGGCACCGCCATTCAGCTGCTCGCCGGGAATGGCCCCGACCGGCAGGATCGTTTCCACTTCGTTGCTGGGAGACTGCATGTTCCGCTCCATGGGCGCGGACCGCCGGAGCGGCCGCGAACGCCCGCGTGACGACTAGGAAAGGTGTTTCGACGGTGCAGGGGCCCTGGATCTGGGGGATGACGGGCCGCGTGACCGGCCGGCGAAGGCGTTTGCACAACGGCTGCTGTGGCTACGAACATTCGTCACTGGCGCATTCCCCCACGAAGCGCGGCCAGGGTTCAAAACGTGCATCGGGGGATTTGGTTCCGCCCGATTCACCGCGAATTGAAAAAATGTGATTCAGCACCGGGCGGCGAGGAAATCGACCAGGGCCCGGACCGAGGCGCCGGCCCGGCCGGGCGGCATCAGGAGGTGGATCGGCAGCGGCGCCTCCTCGTAAGGGGCGAGCAGGAGGACGAGGCGGCCGGCCTCGATCTCCGGTCCGACGATGAACCAGGGCTGCTGCACGATGCCGAGGCCGCGCAGGCCGGCGCGCAGCAGCGCCTCGCCGCTGGAGGAACGGAAGGCGGGCCTGAGCGGCAGGACGATCTCGCCCTCGGGCCCGCGGAAGCGCCAGCGCTCGACCGGGCCGGTGTAGCCGTAATGCAGGCAGCGGTGGTTCAGGAGATCGGCCGGGGTCTGCGGATGCCCCTGTGCCTCGAGATAGGCCGGGGCGGCGCAGACCACGCGCCGCACCTCGCCCAGCCGCCGCGCGAGCAGGCTGGAATCCGGCAGATGGCCGATCCGGAGTCCCAGGTCGAAGCCCTCCTCGACCAGATCGACGAAGCGGTCGTTGAGATCGAGATGCACCACCACATCCGGATGCAGGCAGGCGAAATCGAGCACGGCATCGGTCAGGTGGCGGAGGCCATAGGACATCGGCCCGCTCACCTTGATCGGCCCGCGGGGGCTGATGGCGCCGGCCTTCACCTCGGCCGCCGCCTCGTCATAGGCTTCGATGAGGCCGCGGGCCTTGGGGTGGAAGGCGAGGCCCGGGCCGGTGAAGGCGACGGCCCGCGTGGTGCGGGAAAGGAGGCGCGTGCCGAGCTCGGCCTCGAGTTCGGCCACCTGGCGGCTGACCAGCACCTTCGAACGGCCGAGCCGGCGGGCGGCGGCGGAAAAGCTGCCCAGATCGCCCACGGCGACGAAGGCGCGGAGGTTGTCGATCCGGTCCATCCGACAACTGTATCATAATCGGATACAATAAATATCGCGATCGACGGATTGTTTCCGTCCTTGCTCGAGCCGATCTTCCCTCCATCGAAGATCGGCAAGGGACAAAGACGATGATCCAGGTTCGCAGATCAGCCGAGCGCGGCCGCACCAAGATCGACTGGCTCGACGGCAGGCACAGCTTCTCCTTCGGCCATTACCACGACCCGCGCTTCATGGGCTTCGGCGACCTGCGCGTCATCAACGAGGACGTGGTGGCGCCGGGCGGCGGCTTCGCCACCCACGGCCATGCCGACATGGAGATCGTGACCTACGTGCTGGAGGGCGAGCTCGGCCACCGGGACAGCCTCGGCAACGGCGCGGTGATCCGCCCGGGCGAGGTGCAGCGCATGACCGCCGGCACGGGCATCCGCCATTCGGAGATGAACGCGAGCGAGACGGACCCGGTGCACCTGCTGCAGATCTGGTTCCTGCCGGAGCAGAAGGGCCTCGCGCCCGGCTACGAGCAGACCATGTTCGAGGAGAGCGAGCGGCGCGGAAAGCTGCGGCTGGTCGCCTCCCGCGACGGGCGCGAGGGCTCGGTCACCATCCACCAGGACGCGGCGCTCTATGCCAGCCTGCTCGAGCCCGGCGAAAGCGTGAGCCATACGCCGGCGCCGGGGCGGCGGCAGTGGCTGCAGGTGGCGCGCGGCTCGGTGGTGGCCAATGGCGAGAAACTGGAGCAGGGCGACGCGCTCGCGCTCGTCCAGGAGCCGAAGATCGAGATCACCGGCGCCGAGCCGGCCGAGATCCTGCTGTTCGACCTCCGCTGAAACGAAAGACCCGAAGAAGGAAGACGATCATGACCAAGGTTCTGGTGCTCTACTACTCGATGTACGGCCATATCGAGACCATGGCGAAGGCGGTCGCCGAGGGCGCGAAGAGCGTTCCCGGCGTCGAGGTCACCGTGAAGCGCGTGCCCGAGACGATGGATGCCGAAACCGCCAAGAAGGCCGGCGCCAAGCTCGACCAGGCGGCCCCGGTCGCCACTCCCGGCGAACTCGGCGACTACGACGCGGTGATCTTCGGCGTGCCCACCCGCTTCGGCAACATGCCGGGGCAGATGCGCACCTTCCTCGATCAGACCGGCGGGCTGTGGGTGAAGGGCGGCCTCGTCGGCAAGGTCGGCTCCGGCTTCGTCTCCACCGGCACCGGTGGCGGCAACGAATCGACGCTGATCTCGCTCTACACCACGCTGATGCACCACGGGATGGTGATAGTCGGCCTGCCCTATGCCAGCCCCGACCTCGCCGACATTTCCGAGGTGAAGGGCGGCAGCCCCTGGGGGGCGGGCACCATCGCCGGCGCCGACGGCAGCCGCCAGCCCTCGGCCAAGGAACTCGCCATGGCGAAGTTCCAGGGCGCGCATGTGGCGAAGATCGCGGTGAAGCAGAAGGGCTGATCCGGCGCTTCTCTCGACCCTCCCGGCCGGCGGCCGGGAGGGTAGCGTTCAGAAACCGAGTTTCGGCAGGGCGGCGGCGATCTCGCCGTCGAGCAACTGGCCGATCTCGCCACGGACCAGTTCCGGCGGCTCGCTGCCGGCGTTGCGCATGAAATCGAGGGCATAGAGCGTCTGTGCCGGATCGATGCCGCCCGGATACTTCGTGGCCCAGAGCGGCATGCTGGCCAGCGTCTTCAGGTCCCTGGCGCCGATCACGCGGAGTTCCGCATTGACGAATGACGTGTAGCGCCGCATGCCGCCGAACAGGCTGCGGCCGAAGAAGCCGACACCCGGCAGGTTCGGCGCCCGGTCCATGAAACCCGCCGGTTCGGTGTTCAGCTTGGTGACGATGAGGATGGCATCCAGCCGCTCGGCCTCGGCCCAGCGACGCAGGTCGCCGGCCACGGCGCCGGTATCGAACTCCTTGAACACGCCCTTGTAGGCGGCGAAGAGAGGCGCCTGCGGGCCCGGATAGGTCACGATGCTCGATCCGGGCCGGCGCCGGGTGAGCCCCGCCCGTAGATCGTCGACGGCGCGCTGGTCCAACTTCCAGGCCTCGATCGGCACCGTCTTCTCTTCGTTCTCGAGGACGGTGAGGCCCCGCTTCACGAACCATGCCTGATCGCCGATCGCCGAGGCGACGCCGATGCGCTGGAAGCGTTCGACGGTGCCCGCCGGCAGCGTGGCAGCCGCGCAGCCGGAGAGGAAAATCAGGGCGAGCAGTGAGACAAGGGCGCGCCAAGGCGAGATCACGACGACTCCATCACGGCTTGCGCGCGGCCGAGACGGCACGCGGTATCGGGACTCGCCGAATACTGCGTTTCGGGATCGTATCGCAACCAAAACGACAATTTGCCGCAGACCAGCGCCCTCGGACTCCCTTCGCCCGAGATCGGCCGCTCGGTTGACAGGGCTGGCGGCTTGACCCTTAATCGGTGCGACAACCCGACGCGCCGAAGGGAGACGGCGGCGGGAGCGCGCGACGGCGATGCCGGCGCATCCCTCCTTTTCAGCCCTCCCCTCCTGCGTATGAGTGAGCGTGGCTTACGCGTAAGCACAACGGCACCAACAGGGAGGGCTTGCCATGAAATCCATCGTGAAATCGACGGGGTTGGCCGCTGCCGCCGCGGCGCTCATGGCCATTGCGCCGGGGCTGGCGGATGCGCAGGAGCGGGTGATCAAGGTCTATGGTTTCGGCGCCAAATCGGGCGTCGTGCGGTCCTTCGGCATCAACAGTGAAGCGGCCATGGCCGCCGCCGCCGACGAGATCAACAAGGCCGGCGGCATCAAATTGGGTGACGGCGCCAGGGGCAAGGTCGAGATCGAATTCCTGGACGACCGCTGCAACGCCGAGGAAGGCATCTCGGTGGTGCGCCGCATCGCCTCCACGCAGGCGATGGTGGCGATCGGCCCCACCTGCTCCAACGTCGCCGAGCCGCTGTTCGGCATCCTGCAGAAGAAGGCCGGCGATGCCGGCGACACCGGCCTGCAGTTCCCGATCTTCACCGACGTCGCGGTGAAGGGTGGCCTCGCCAAGATTTCCGAATGGGCCTTCCGCAACGTTCCTTCGGAAGCCGAAATGTACGACAAGCTGTTCGCCTGGCTGAAGGACAAGCACCCCGAGCTGAAATCGGTCTATGGCGGGGTGGAGGAGGATTTCGCCCACAGCCGCGCCACCTGGTACTCGGTCATGAAGGAGAAGGCCGGCGCCGGCGGCTATCAGGTGAAGGGCGAATCGAAGTGGCTCCTCGCCGACACCAACTTCTCCACCCAGGTGCGCGAGATCAAGGCCGCCGGGGCGGATATCGTCGCCATATCGGCGCATCCCTTCACCACCTGCGGCGTGTTGAAGGAAATGCGCCGGCAGGCGGTGCGCCCGAAGCTCCTGATCGGGCTGACCAGCTCGTCCAGCCTCGAGACGCTGCAGGGCTGCGCCAGGGAGGCCGAGGGCATCATCATCCCGACCAGCTTCGCACCGGTGACGCCGGAGGCCGAAAAGGCCGCCGAGGTGGTGGCGAAGTTCAAGGGCAGCCTCGACCTCCATTCGGGCGCCGCCTACGAGAACATGTTCATCCTGAAGGACGTGTTCGAGAGCCAGAAGGTGATGGGCAAGCCCGATACCGTGGCGGCCGACCGCGAACTGGTCCGCCAGGGCCTGGCCAAACTCACCACCACCAAGGGGCTGATCGGCATCGTGAAGCGCACGCCCGACCGCGAGGCGGAGAAGCCCTTCCTGTTCGTGCATGCGAAGGACGCGAAGTGGGCCGTCCTGCACAACCCGATGAACTGACGCCGAGGCGGGCCGCGGATTCCCGGAACATCCTCTCCCCTCGCGGGGAGAGGAACCGGCGCAAGCATGGGGGACGGGGTGCATAGTCGAATGGCGGTTCGCGCATGATCGACCTCGCGCAGTCGATCCTAGACGGGTTGCTGTTCGGCACCACCTACGCGGTGATCGGCATCGGCTTCACGCTGATCTTCGGGGTGATGCACAAGATCAACATGTCCTTCGCCGCCGCCTCGATCGGCGGTGCGTATTGCGGCCTGGTCGCGGTGGCCCTGTGGCCGGCGGCGCCGCCCATCGCGGTCTTCGCGACCGCCGTGCTGCTGGCCGGCGGCATCGGCTACCTGATCTACCTGCTCTGCTTCCGCTTCATTCCCATCGCATCGCCGCTGGCGACGCTGATGTCGACGGTGGGCATGCTGCTTCTGGTGGACGAGATCATCGTCCACCTGACCGCGGGCATGCCGCTTTCCTATCCGGCGATCTACGACGGCGATCCGCTGGAATGGGGCCAGCTGATCGTGCGCGTCGATCTCCTGCTGATCTTCCTGGTCTGCCTGATCGCGATGGCGGTGCTCCTGTTCCTGCTCTACCGCACGCGCCTCGGCATCGCCACCCGCGCGGTGGCCCAGCAGCCGGTGGCGGCGCAGCTCTGCGGCATCCGGCTGTCGCAGGTGAATGCCGGCACCTTCATCATCACCGGCGCGCTCGGCGGCCTGGCGGGCGCGATGATCGGCGCCTCGGTCGGCGTGTTGTCGCCGCTGCTGTCGCTGCCGCTGACGGTCAAGGGACTGATCGTCACCGTGATCGGGGGGCTGGGCAGCATTCCCGGCGCCATCATCGCGGGCCTCATGGTCGGCGCCTTCGAGAACGTCTTCCAGATGTGGCGCGGCGTCACCGAGCGGGACATGTACGTGATGGCGCTGCTCTTCGTCTTCCTGGTGTTCCGGCCGGGCGGCCTGTTCCGCGCCGCCGGCGCGGGCCGCTGACGGCGGGCGGCATGGACTTCTATTTCGGGCTGCTGCAGATCATCGGCGTCCACACGCTGCTCGGCCTCTCCGCCTATATGCTGCTGCTCACCGGGCAGGTCAGCATGGCGCAGGCGGGCTTCGCCGCCGTCGGCGCCTATGTCGCCGGCATGCTGACGGTGCTGGCCGGCCTGCCGCTCCTGCCCGCGCTCCTGATCGGCGGCGCCATGGCGGCGCTGCTCGCCTGCGCGGTCGGCTTCCCCGCGCTCCGCGTGCATGGGCTGATGCTGGTGATCGCCACGCTGGCATTCGGTGAGGCGGTGCGCCTCTTCTTCTTCAACTTCGACTATCAGATCGCCAAGGGCGAGATGCAGGTCGGGCCGCTCGGCGGCGAGGGGTTCCGGCAGATCCGGTACTTCCCCGAGAACGGCTGGACCACGCTCGACGTGATGATCTTCATCTGGGCCATCGTCGCCACCGTGATGGCGGCCCTGTGGTGGATGGACAGGAGCAGGGCGGGCGCCGTGCTCCGCGCCGTCGGCGAGGACGAACTGGCGGCGCAGAGCGTCGGCCTCAACCTCACCGCGGTGAAGGTGACGGCGATGACCGCCGGGGGCTTCATCGCCGGCCTGTCCGGCGGCATCTACGCGCACTACACGACGCATATCGAGCACGCCAACTTCGGTGTCGTGCTGGCCACCTTCGCCATCGCCTATCCGATCCTGGGCGGACTCTCCTCGGTCTTCGGCACGCTGGTTGCGGTCGTCTTCATCCAGGGCGTCCTGATCGAGGGCCTGCGCTTCATGGGCGATTGGCGCAATCTGTTGTTCGGCGCGCTGATCGTGCTGGCGATGAACCTGCGCCCGCGCGGCCTGATCGACGCGCGGGCGCTTTCCGCGCTGCGCGGACTGTTCGGCGGCCGGCGCTGATGCTGGAGCTGAACGGGCTTGCCAAACATTTCGGCGGCATCCGGGCCGTCGACGATCTCACCCTCTCCGTCCCCCGTGGCGAAATCCTGGGGCTGATCGGGCCGAACGGTTCCGGCAAGAGCACCACCGTCAACCTGATCTGCGGCCTGTTCCCGGTCACCGCCGGGCGCGTGTTGCTCGACGGGCGCGACATCACCGGCCTGCCCACGCATCGGCGGCTGTCGGAAGGCATCGCCCGCACCTTCCAGAACATCCGCCTGTTCGGGGGCCTCACCGTCTGGCAGAACCTCTGGGTGGCGCAGAACGCGCCGGCGCACCGTGCCGAGCAGCATTTTCTCGCCCGCTGGCTCGGCGGCTCGAGACGGGCGCGGGAAGAGACCGAGCGCCTGCTCGACTTCGCCGGCCTCGGCCACCGGAAGGACGACCTCGCCACCAACCTCGCCTTCGGCGAGCAGCGCCGCCTGGAACTGGCCCGCGCCCTGGCGACGCGGCCCTCGCTGCTGCTGCTGGACGAGCCGGCGGCGGGCATGAACGCCGAGGAGATCGCGGCACTGGACGAGCGCATCCGCGCCCTGAAGCGCGAGGGCTATACGATCGTGCTGATCGAGCACCACATGGAACTGGTCATGGCGGTGTCCGACCGCGTCTGCGTGCTGAATTTCGGCCGCAAGATCGCCGAGGGCAGCGCCGCCGAGGTGCAGGCCGACGCCGCCGTGCGCCAGGCCTATCTGGGCACGGCGTGAGGACGGGACGATGCTGACCGTCACCGACGTCGTCACCGCCTATGGCAAGATCGAGGCCCTGAAGGGCGTCAGCCTCGCCGCCGCGGAGGGGCGGATCACCTGCCTGCTCGGCCCGAACGGCGCCGGCAAGACGACGCTGATGTATTCGATCGCCGGCATCCTGAAGCCCCGCGCCGGGCGCATCGTGCTCCGCGAGCGCGACATCACCGGCCTCGCCCCCGATCAGGTGGTGGCCGCCGGAATGGCGCTGGTGCCGGAGAACCGCCTCGTCTTTGCGCAGATGTCGGTCCGCGAGAACCTCTCCGCCGGCGCCTATCTGCGCCGCGACCGAGACGGCGTCGCCGCCGACCTGGAGCGCATGTTCGCCCGCTTCCCCAGGTTGCGCGAGCGCTCGGAGCAGATGGCCGGCACGCTCTCCGGCGGCGAGCAGCAGATGCTGGCCGTGGCCCGGGCGCTGATGTCGCGGCCTCGCCTGCTGCTGATGGACGAGCCCTCGGTCGGCCTCGCCCCGATGGTGGTGGAGGAGATCTTCAGCATCATCGCCGAGCTCAACGCCGACGGCACCACCATTTTCCTGGTCGAGCAGAACGCCCATATGGCGCTGAAGGTGGCACACCACTTCTATCTGATGGAGCAGGGCCGGGTCAGTTTCAGCGGCACGCCTGGCGAGGTCGAGGAGGCGGAGGTGATCCAGCGCGCCTATCTCGGGTCGCGCCGCGCCGGATAGGCCGGCATGATCCAGGATCTGATCCGCAACACCGCCGACGGGCTGATGGCAGGCAGCGCCTATGCGTTGCTGGCGCTGGGCTTCACGCTGATCTTCGGCGTCATGCGGCAGGTGAACCTCTCCCATGGCCCCTCGATCATGGTGGGCGTCTATCTCGGCACGCTGGTCCATCTGCAGTTCGGCCCCGGAATTCTGCTGGTGGCCGGCGTCACCGTGCTGGGGGCTGTGGCGGCCGGCTTCTATGTCGAACGGCTCTGCTTCGCGCCCTTCCGCGGTCGGGCGGCGACCGCCTCGATGGTGGCGAGCTTTGCCATCTGGATGCAGCTCGAGGAGGCGGCGACGCTGGTCCTGCCACGCCATACCTATCCCTTCCCGGCGCTCGGCGGCGACACGCCGGTCATGCTCGGCGGCATCGCGCTGCGCAGCGAGCAGCTCGTCGTGCTCGCGGTGGCGGGCCTCGCCATGGCGGGCCTGTGGCTGGCGGTCAATCACAGCCGCTTCGGCCTCGCGCTGCGCGCCGTCGCAGGCTCGCCCGCGGCGGCCCGGCATCTGGGCATCGATGTCGAACGGACCGGCCTGATCGCCTTCCTGGCCGCCTCCGCCCTCGGCGGGCTGGCGGGATTCCTGGTCGCCGGGACCGACCAGCAGGTGACCCCGATGCTCGGCATGTGGGCGACACTGAAGGGGCTGGTCGCAATGATGCTGGGTGGCCTCGGCAGCATCCCGGGCGCGGTCCTGGGCGGGCTCGCCCTCGGCATCGTCGAGGCGCAGGGCCAGTGGTTCCTCGGACCGCAGCTGCGCGACCTGCTGGTCTATGCGCTCCTCTTCCTCTGCCTCGTCCTGCGCGCCGGGCGCGGGGCGTCGGCGGAAGGCCGGCGGGTCTGACATGGACGGCCACCTGATCGGCATCATCACCAATATCGGCATGATCGCCTTCGTCGGACTGTCGGCCTATCTGCTTCTGCTGGTGGGCGAGATCTCCTTCGGCCAGCAGGCCTTCTTCGGCATCGGCGCCTATGTCGCCGGCATCGGCACCGTCCTGGCCGGCCTGCCGCTCGGCCTCGCGCTCGCCTGCGGCGCGGCCGCGGCCGCCGCGGGACAACTCGTTCTCGCCCTGCCGACCCTGCGGCTGCGCGGGTTGTATTTCGCCATGGCGAGCCTCGCCTTCGCCGAGATGCTGCGTATCTGCTTCGAACTCCTGGAACTGCGGGTCGAGCGTGACGGGGTGATCGTCGGCCCGAACGGAACCGAAGGCTTCGGCGACATCCGCTATGTCTTCGAGCAGGGGATCGAGCCCGCCGGCTTCCTCGCCCTCGTCGCGGGTCTGCTGGCGGCCGTGCTGCTGGCGCTCGGCCTGCTCGAGCGCAGCCGCTTCGGGCGGCGCATCCGCATGGTGGGAGAGGACGAGGTCCTGGCCGCGCTGCAGGGCATCGACGTGCTGCGCACCAAGCTTGCCGTCGCCGCTGCCGCCGGCGCGCTGGCCGGGCTGGGCGGCGGGCTCTACGCCCATGCGAGCACCTATATAGAGCCGCGCCTGTTCGACATGATGCTGGGCGTGCATGCGCTGGCCTATGGAATGCTCGGCGGACTCGGCACCGCGCTCGGGCCGGTGCTGGGCGCGGTACTCGATATCGGCCTCCTGGAATCCAGCCGGCTGTTCGCCGGCTATCGGATGATCGTCTTCGGCGGCCTGGTGGCGCTGCTGCTGATCTGGCGCCCGCGCGGCCTGCTCGACGAGCGCGCGGTGCATCGCCTCGGCCGGGCCTGGCGGCGATGCTGGCCCTGAGCGGTATCGTCAAGCGGTTCGGGGGACTGGAAGCTCTCGCCGGCTTCGACGCCGCGCTGACGGAAGGGTCGGTCACCGGCCTGATCGGGCCGAACGGCTCGGGCAAGACCACGCTGATCAACATCGCCTGCGGCCTCCTGGCGCCGGATGCCGGCCGGGTGCGGCTTGCCGGGACCGACGTCACCGGCTGGCCGGCGCATCGCATTGCCCGGCTCGGCCTCGCCCGCACCCTGCAGCAGCCGGCTGCCTTCGCCAGGATGAGCGTCCTCGACAACCTGCGGGGCGCCGGCGCGCTTTCGCGCGCGGAGGCCGAGCACATGCTCGAGCGCTTCGGCTTGGGAAACCGGGGCGACCGCCTCGCCGAGGCCCTGCCGATCGGCGACCTGCGCCGCCTGGACCTCGCCCGGGCGGTGGCGCGGAATCCCCGGCTGCTGCTGCTCGACGAACCGGCCGGCGGACTGACCCCGGGGGAAACCGGGGCGATGGCCGATCTCCTGCGCCGGCATGTGCTGCCCGGCCGTACCGTGCTGTTGATCGAGCACAAGATGGAGCTCATCGCCGCGCTCTGTCCCCGGGTTCTGGTGCTGGACTTCGGTCATCTGATCGGCGACGGCGATGCAGCCGCCGTGCTGCGCCTGCCGGCGGTGCGCGACGCCTATCTGGGGCCGGAGGACGGCGATGCTTGAATGTGCCGGCGTCGGCGTGCGCTACGGCGCCCTGCCGGCGGTGCGCGCCGCCGATCTCAGTGTACCCCCGGGCGGGATCGTCGCCGTCCTGGGTCCGAACGGGGCCGGCAAGTCCTCGCTGCTGGGCGCCGTCTCCGGGCAGATCCGTCCGATCGAGGGTAGCATCCGCTTCGAGGGCGAAGCGATCGAGCGGCTGCCGGCGCATGCGATCGCCGCCCGCGGCATCGCCCATGTGCCGGAGGGCCGCATGCTCCTCGGCGGGCTCACGCTCAGGGAAAACCTTCTCCTCGGCGCCCATAATGCCGGCTCGCTGGCGCGGGCGGCGGACCGGCTGGAGGGCGTGCTGGCGCGCTTTCCCGCCTGGATGACAGCGCGGATCGGGGAGGCGGCGGGAAACCTGAGCGGCGGCGAGGCGCAGCTTCTGGCCTTGGCACGCGGCCTGATGGCGGCACCTCGGCTGATCCTGCTGGACGAGCCTTCGCTCGGCTTGTCGCCGAAGGCGACGGCGAACGTGTTCCGCCTGATCGCCGGATTTCCCGCGGCCGGCATCGGCGTGCTGCTGGTGGAGCAGAACCTGCGCCGGGCACTCGCCGCCGCCGGCCATGCCTGCCTGATGCGCAACGGCAGCATCCAGCGCCAGGGTCCGGCCGGCCTGCTGGCGCTGGACCCGGACCTCGATGCCGCCTATTTCGGTGCAAGTCCGCCGAAGGAGTGATGCGATGCGAAAGATCCTGCCGGCCCTGCTGCTATCCGCCCTGCCCGGCATGGCCGGGGCGGCCGACCGGGCGAAGGCCGAGGTGACCTGCCTGCCGGCACAGGGAGTGCTGGTCTACGACTGCCTGGTGCGCCTGTCGCATGCCGGCACCAATGCGGCCATCCCCGGCGCGGAGATCTCGGTGGGGGCCGACATGCCCTCGATGCCGATGGCCCACAACATGGCCCCGGTCGCGGCGACGGCGGTCAAGGGCGAGCCGGGCATCTACCAGTTCCGCCTGGAGCTCGAGATGCAGGGCGTCTGGGCCCTGAAGATCGGCGTCGCCAGACCTTTCCGCGACATGGTGGTGAGCGTCCTCGAATTCGGCGAGAAGGCGGTGCAGCCGAAACGCTGACGGGCGAGCGTGGATCCTGCGGCCTTGACAGCGGGCCGGGGGCGGCAAAGCTGCTGACGCATGTCCCTTCCCCAAGCCCTGACACCGCCCCCCGTCCCGACCGAGGCCTTCAGCGACGCCGCCGCGGCGGTGGCGCGCATCGCGCAGATCCATGCCCGCAACACGGCCTTCCTGCGGGCGCATTTCGAGGACTACCTGCGCGGCGCGGCACCACCGGCCAGGGTGCGGGCGCATTATCCCTTCGTGCGCATCGGCGTCGGCACGCATGCCCGGCTGGATTCCCGGCTGTCCTACGGCTTCGTCGCCGGGCCGGGCGTCTACGAGACCACGCTGACCCGGCCCGATCTCTATGGCCGCTACCTGACCGAGCAGATCGGGCTGCTGATCGCCAATCACGGGGTTCCGGTGGAAGTGGGCGAATCGGACGAGGCGATCCCGGTCCATTTCGCCTATGCGCGCGACATCAATATCGAGACGGAGGCGCTGCGCCAGGCCCAGGCCGCCGGCGCGGCGCCGCTGCGCGACCTGTTCGACGCCCCCGACCTCGCGGCGATGGACGACAGCATCGTCAACGGCACGTTCGAGCCGGGCCCGGGTGGGGCGGCCCCGCTGGCGCTGTTCCGGGCCGGCCGCACCGACTATTCGCTGCACCGGCTCTCCCACTACACCGGCACCAGCCCGCAGCATTTCCAGAATTTCGTCATCTTTACCAACTACCAGTTCTATGTGGATGCCTTCGCCCGCATGGCGCGGGAGCGCATGGCCGCGGGCGGCGAGGGCGCGCTCGCCTTCGTCGAGCCCGGCGACCGGATCACCGGGCCCGGCGGGGTGGTGAGCGGCGGCGAGCCGCCCGCCCGCATGCCCCAGATGCCGGGTTTCCACCTAGTCGAACCCGGCAGCGCCGGCATCAGCATGATCAATATCGGCGCCGGCCCGTCCAATGCCCGCACCATGACCGACCACGTCGCGGTGCTGCGGCCGCATGCCTGGCTGATGCTGGGGCACTGCGCCGGCCTCACCAACACCCAGAACCTGGGCGACTACGTGCTGGCGCATGGCTATGTCCGCGAGGATCATGTGCTGGACCAGGATCTGCCGCTTTGGGTGCCGATTCCCGCACTGGCCGAGATGCAGGTGGCGCTGGAGCAGGCGGTGAGCGCGGTTTCGGGCCTCAGCGGCCGCGGGCTGAAGCGGGTGATGCGGACCGGTACCGTGGTCAGCGTCGACAACCGCAACTGGGAGCTTTCCGGTCAGGCCGACATCATCCGCCGCCTGTCACAGTCGCGCGCCATCGCGCTCGACATGGAATCGGCGGTGATCGCCGCCAACGGCCTGCGCTGTCGGGTGCCCTACGGCACGCTTCTCTGCGTGTCCGACAAGCCGCTGCACGGCGAGATCAAGCTGGCCGGCATGGCGGGCGAGTTCTATCGACAGCGCGTCGGCCAGCACCTCGAAATCGGGCTGCGGGCGCTGCAGACGCTGCGGGCCGAGGAGGGCGAGCGGCTGCATTCCCGGAAGCTCAGGAGCTTCGCCGAAGTGGCCTTCCAGTAGGCATCAACGCGCCGGGGCGGCTGTCAGGCTGTCGAAGGCGAGGGGCAGGAGATCGGCCAGCCGGTGGCAGGAGAGGCTGGCGCGCGCGCTTCCGATCCAGACCTCGGTATCCGCATCGGCGAATTCGAGCAGCCGCTGCCGGCAGCCGCCGCAAGGCGCGCAAGGAATGAGACTGTCCCCGCCGCCGAGGACGACGACGCGGCGGATGCGCCGCCCGCCCGCGGCCACCATGGCCCCGATCGCGCCGGCCTCGGCGCAGGCGCCTTGCGGATAGGCGATGTTCTCGACATTGCAGCCGGCGAAGCGCCGCCCGTCGCCGGTCTGGATGGCCGCGCCCACCCTGAAGCCGGAATAGGGAGCGTGCGCGTTGTCGCGCGCGGCCGCCGCCAGGTCGAAGAGCGCGTCGAGGTCGCTCTCGCTCACCGGTAGGGATCGGCCGCGTCGCGCAGGCCGTCGCCCAGGAAATTGAAGGCGAGGACCACGAGAAGCACCGGCAGGGTCGGCAGCATCAGCCAGGGATAGAGCGCGACCACGTCGATGTTCTGCGCCTCGTTCAGCAGCACGCCCCAGCTGGTGATCGGCGGCCTGAGACCGAGGCCGAGGAAGGAGAGCGCCGTCTCGCCCAGGATCATCGCCGGGATGGAGAGCGAGGCGGAGGCGATCAGATGGCTCATGAAGGAAGGCAGGAGGTGCCGGCCGATGATGCGGGCGGGTTTCGCGCCCATCAGCTGGGCGGCGGTGCAGAAATCCTCCTCACGGAGCGCGAGGAGCTTCGAGCGGACGGCCCGCGCCAGCCCCGGCCAGTCGAGGAGGCCCAGGATGATGGTGATGCCGAAATAGATGAGGATCGGGCTCCAGGTCACCGGCAAGGCGGCCGAGAGCGCCATCCAGAGGGGGAGCTCCGGGAAGGACTTGATCATCTCGATCACGCGCTGGATGACGTTGTCGATCCAGCCGCCGTAATAGCCCGAGATGCCGCCCAGCGTGATGCCCAGGATAAAGCTGATGGCGATGCCGACCAGGCCCACGGTCAGCGAGATCCGGGTGCCGTATACGATGCGCGAGAACATGTCGCGCCCGAGGCGATCAGTGCCGAAGAGGAAGAACGTGCCCCCTTCCGCCGGGCAGACGAAATGGAAGCTCATGGGGATCATGCCCCAGAAATGGTAATCGTCTCCGGAACAGAAGAAACGCAGGCGCTGCACCTTGTCGGGATTGGCGGTGTAGGTCCGCTGCAGCGTCTCCATGTCGAGCTTGTAGTCGAAACCGTAGACGAAGGGCCCGACGAAGCTGCCTTCGTGGAACAGGTGGATGCCCTGGGGCGGGGCGTAGATGTGCCGCGCGTCGCGCGACGCCTGGGCGTAGGGCGCGATGAATTCGCTGATCAGGATGGAGAAGTAGAAGACCAGAAGGACGAAGGCGGAGATCACCGCGACCCGGTGGCGGCGGAACTTCCACCACATCAGCTGCCACTGCGAGGCGCGGTAGAACTTCTCCTGCTCGGGGTTCATCACCTCGCGCGAATAGGGGTCGAACGGCGCGTCGTTGACCCAATGCGCGAGCTTCTCGTCGTCGATCCGTGCGGTCATTGCCCCCTCCCTAGCGTGTCGCCCCGCCGGCGAGGCGGATGCGGGGGTCGAGGACAGCGAGCAGCAGGTCTGAAACGAACATGCCGACCACGGTGAGAACGGCGAGGAACATCAGGATCGAGCCCGCCAGGTACTGATCCAGGCTCTGCAGCGACTGCAGCAGTAGCGGGCCCACCGTCGGCAGCGAGAGCACCACCGAGACGATGGCCGACCCGGAGACGATGCTGGGCAGGAGGTTGCCGATATCGGCAACGAAGGGATTGAGGGCCATCCGGATCGGATACTTCACCAGGAGACGGCCGGTCGGCAGCCCCTTGGCCCGGGCGGTGACGACATACTGCTTTTGCAGTTCGTCCAGCAGGTTGGCGCGCAGGCGGCGGATCATCGCCGCCGTTCCCGAGGTGCCGATGATGATGGTCGGGATGATCATGTGGCTGCCGATGGACATCATCTTCGCCATCGACATGCTTTCCTGCTCGAACTTCGGGTCCATCAGCCCGCCGATCGACAGCCCGAACCAGCGGTTGGCGAAGAACAGCATGACCAGGGCCAGCAGGAAGTTGGGCACGGCGAGGCCGAGATAGCCGAGCAGCGTGAATCCGTAGTCGCCGATGGAATACTGCCTGGTCGCCGAATAGACCCCGATCGGGAAGGCGACGATATAGGTGAAGAGGATGGCGGCGAAATTCAGCACGATGGTGAGGAACATGCGGTCGCCGACCACCTCGCCCACGGGCCGGTTGAATTCGAAGGACCAGCCGAAATCGCCCTGCAGGATGCCGGAGAAGCGGCCCTGATGCGGCAGGAAGCCCATCCAGATGGCGTATTGCTTCAGCACCGGCTCGTCGAGCGCATACTGCTTGCGCAGGAACTCGGCCTTCTCGATCGCCGCCGCCTCGCCCTGCGAGCGCAGTTCCTCGATCTGGTTGGTGAGGTAGTCGCCGGGCGGCAGGCGGATGATCAGGAAGGTGACGACGCTGATCACGAGCAGCGTCGGGATCATGACCAGGATACGGTGCATCAGATAGGTGAACATGCGTCGGTCGCCTCAGGCGGCGCTGCGAAGGGCGTCGGCGCCCTCCGGATCGGCCCGCACGCTGTGCCCGCCGCCGAGGTCGATCAGCGCGGGATGCGTGGTGCCGTCGATGGTGAAGGGCATCGGCCAAGCACTCGGATCGGAGGCGCGGCCGTCCATCAGCGCCTGCAGGTCGAGCTTCGCATCCGGGTCGGGATGCGGCACGGCGGAGAGCAGCGCCTTGGTGTAGGGATGGACCGGATTGCGGAACAGGCGGTCGCGCGGCGCCGTCTCCACCAGCCGGCCGGCGCACATCACCGCGATGCGGTCGGCGATGTAGTCGACCACCGCGAGGTTGTGGCTGATGAAGAGATAGGTGAGGCCCAGTTCCGATTTCAGGTCGCGCAGCAGGTTCAGCACCTGGGCCTGGATCGAGACGTCGAGGGCGGAGACCGGCTCGTCGCAGATCAAAAGGTCGGGCTGCAGCGCGAGCGCCCGGGCGATGCCGATGCGCTGGCGCTGGCCGCCCGAGAAGCTGTGCGGGTAGCGCCTGAGCGAGCGCATGTCGAGGCCGACGAGCGCCATCAACTCCTTCACCCGCTCGAAGCGCTCCTCGGTATCGCCGATGCCGTGGATGATGAGAGGCTCGGAGATGATGTCGAACACCGTCATCCGCGGGTTCAAGGACGAATAGGGATCCTGGAAGATGAACTGGACCTTGCGGCGATAGGCGAAGAGGTCCTGTTCGTTCAAGGCCATCACGTCGCGAACAGTGCCGCGGTCGTTGAACAGGACCTGGCCGGAATCCGGCCGCAACGCCCGCAGGATCATCTTCGAGGTCGTGGTCTTGCCGCAGCCGGATTCGCCCACGAGGCCCAGGCACTCGCCCTTGCGGATATGGAAGCTGACATCGTCGACCGCGAGGTTCTTCGCCACCACGTTGCGGGCGAACATGCCGGACTTGCGGATGCCGAAGGCCTTGGAGATGCTCTTTACCTGCAGAAGCGGTTCCGCATCGGCGCCTTCCGGCCAGGCCGCCTTCTGCTTCAGGAGGTGCCCGGATTGCGATTCGATCTCGCGGATCGGGATCAGCCGCTCGCCCGGTTCCATGTCGAAGCGCGGGACCGCGCGGTGCAGCGCCTTCAGATAGGGATGGCCGGCATGACGGAACACATCGTCGATGCTGCCCTGCTCCATCACCTTGCCGTGATACATCACGACGACCTCATCGGCGACGTTGGCGACGACGCCGAGATCGTGGGTGATCATCAGCACCGCCATGCCGAGTTCCGACTGCAGGTCACGGATCAGTTTCAGGATCTGCGCCTGGATGGTGACGTCGAGGGCGGTCGTCGGTTCGTCGGCGATCAGCAGCGCCGGCCGGCAGACCAGCGCCATCGCGATCATGGCGCGCTGGCGAAGCCCGCCCGACAGCTCGAAAGGATAGGTGCGGAGCGCGCGGGCCGGATTGGGAAAGCCCACCAGGCGCAGCATCTCCTCGGTCAGGCGGTCGGCTTCCTTGCGGGAGGCGGCGCGATGCAACTTGAGCGCCTCCGAGACCTGGTCGCCCACTGTGTGTAGCGGCGACAGCGAGGTCATCGGCTCCTGGAAGATGATGGATATCCGTCCGCCCCGGATACTGCGCATCTGCGCCCCGTCCGGCTTCAGCTTGGCGATGTCGACCTGGGCGCCGGTCGCGGGATCGGTGAACAGGATCTCGCCGGCGGCGATCCGGCCGATGCGCGGCAGGATGCCCATGATCGCCTGGCTGACGACCGACTTTCCCGATCCGCTTTCGCCCACCAGGGCGACGGTCCTGCTTTCCGGAATCCGGAACGACACGCCGTCGACCGCCTTGACGATGCCTTCATTGGCGTGGAACTGGACCTTGAGGTCGCGCACCAGCAGCACGTTGCCCATTGCCGGATTCCCTATGCTGCGTCGGCAACGGGCACGCCGGCGGCCCGGAAATTGGCGATCGTCGGCGGATCAAGCCGCAGGCCGCGCGCCTGCACCGTCCGCGCCGTGCGTTCCACCACGTCCTGGAAGCCGTCCAGCGTCGAATCGAACCGCAGCGAGCGCCCCGAGCCCTTCAGGATCAGCTGCATCCAGCCCTTCTCACGGTCCTTGCGGGTCGAGAAATAGCGGAGCGTGACGCCCGAAATCTCCTCCCAGCGGAGGGTCGTGGTAAACGGGCCGCGCGCTGTTACTCCCTCGGCGTCGAGCTCGAAGGTGGTCGCATGCTTGATCGCGGTACGAGCGCCGAATGTCGCAAACAACAGTGAGAGGCCCCCCAGCACCCACACCATGACAGAGGCCACATCCATGAACAAGAGCGGGCCGGCCGAGCAGAACAGCCCGAATGCCGCCCGTGCGTAGTCGCCGGCGAGAGCGCTGGTCGGATAGCGGTAGGTCACCATCGGGCCGCTTCTGGTTTCTTGGTTGCGGGGTTCCAGGGTCCCCTATTTACCATTCTCTCCTAAGGAATCGTCACGACTCTGTGACGATGTCAGGAAGCCCGCTTCAAATCCGTCGCTGCGAGATCGAGTGCACCGGCGGCCGTCACAATCACGCCGAATAATTTCTCCGCCGTCTCGCGGGAAACGAAGCCGTCCAGCACGTCGTCGAGCACCCGGGCCGGATCGCGCCGGAACGGATCGCCATAGCCGCCGCCGGCCGGGCCGACGCAGATGAAGCGGTCGCCCGCGCGGGTCCCGGTATGGGCGACTTTGGAAGGCAGCGCCGTCCGCGCGCCGCCGGCCCGCGCCAGGGTCAGCGCTGCCGGTTCGCCCTCCGCGCCACCGCCGAAGCCCCAGGGCCGGAAGCCCTGGCCGTCCCCCTCGACCGAGGCGCCTCCCTCCTCCAGGAAGACGAATTCGCGGACGCTGCCGAGGCCGCCGCGGAACTCGCCGGCGCCGACGACGTCCTCGCGCAGCTCATAGCGTTCCACCCGCAGCGGCAGGTGCGTCTCGATATCCTCGATCGGGTTGTTGCGGGTGTTCGCATAGAGCGTGTCGACGGCGTCCATCCCGTCCTTGCCCGGCCGGCCGCCGTAGGAGCCCTCGAAGATTTCCATGTGCACCCAGTGGGTGCCGGCGCGGAGGCCGGAGAAGGCGATGACCTTCAGGTTGCCGATCCCCGCGGAGACCTGCTGCGGCACGGCCTGGGCCAGGGCCTTCATCACCGTGTCGGCCAGCTGGTTGCCGGAGGTGAAGCGGGCGATGGTGGGCGCGGGGAAGGTCGGGTTGGCGAGGCAGCCGAGCGGTGCCGTGATGCTGATCGGCCGCAGCAGCCCGGCATTCACCGGCACATGCCCGTGCACGGCGGTGTCGAGCAGGATGGAGCGTACGGTGAGCCAGACGGCGATGTCGACCGTGCCCTCGAAGGGCATGTTGATCGGCCGGTCGGACACCTCCGGCGCCGTGCCGGTGAGATCGACGGCGAGGCTGTCTCCCTCGATCGTCACGGTGGCGACGATGGGTAGCGCCTTCTTCGAGGGGTCGTCGGAATCCATGAAGCCGTCGTAATAGGTGGTGGCGCTGTAGACGCCGTCCGGCACCGCCGCGATGGCCTGGCGCATCAGCCGCTCGGCGTGGTCCATCAGCGCGGCGCAGCCGGCCTGGAAGGTCGGCAACCCATAGCGGCCGACCAGTTCGGCGAGGCGCTCGGCGCCGATGCGGCTCGCCGCGATCTGGGCCTCCATGTCGCCGACCACGAGGTCGGAGGCGCGGATGTTGTCGCGCAGGATGTGCCAGACCATTTCGTTCCGCCGGCCCTGGTCGTAGACCTTGATCGCCTTGAACTGCAGGCCCTCGGCATAGGCGTCCATGGCATCGACGATGCCGCAAGACCCGGGCGAGAGCGCGCCGATGTCGAGGTGATGCGCCGTGGTGGCGGAGAAGGCGACCAGCCTGCCCTCCACGAAGACCGGCACGATGAAGGCGATGTCGGGCCCGTGGCTGGCCCCGGAATAGGCGTCGTTGTGCATGATGACGTCGCCCGGCCGGATCTCCTCGCCGCGGGCCGCCATGATCTTCTTGATGCCGCGGATATAGCCGGGAATGGGACCGGATTGCAGCGGCGTGGACTGCGCCGATTCGGCGAGGCCGTTGCCTTCCGCATCGACCAGTCCGGCGCCGAAATCCTCCGATTCCCGGATGATCGAGGAATAGGACATGCGCATCAGCTTGTAGCCCATCTCGACCGCGATGTTTTCCAGCGCGCCCTGGATGACACTGGCGGTGATCGGGTCGATGCCCGGGCGGTTGGCGGCTTGGATGCTCATGACGCACCTCCGATGCGGATGATCAGATTGCCGGATGCCTCGGCGACGAGGCTACACCGTGGGGGCACCACGGTGGTGGAATCCTCCTGCAGCACGATGGCCGGGCCGGGGATCGACGTGTCGAGCGGCAGCAGGTCGCGGCGATAGAAGGGTGTGTCGAAGGGTTCCAGCCTGCCGTCCAGCCGGAACAGGCAGCGGCCGGTCTTCGCCAGCGCCTTCTGAAGCGACCCGCCGCCCTTCACGACAGGCCGCCCCAGTTTCGGGCCGGCGGCGACGCCGGTGACGCGGATGTTCACGATCTCGATCGCGCTCTCCGGGAAGACGTGCCCGTACTCGGCCTTGTGCTGGGCATGGAAGGCCTCGAAGACGCCGGCGATGGCGGATTGGTCGAGCGACCTCGCGGGGCAGGCGACGCGGAGCTCATAGCCCTGGCCGACATAGCGCAAGTCGCCCGCGCGCTTGAAGGCGACCTTGCCCCGTTCGATACCGTCGGCGGCGAAGCGGGCGGCGATTTCCGCCTCCATGGTATCGAAGTCGCGGTTCAGGCGCGTGAGGTCGTATTCGCCGCTCGACTGGAATTCGGTGCGGATGGCGTCGTATTTGAGGTCGGCGGTGATCAGGCCCATGGCCGAGGTGATGCCCGGGTGCGGCGGCACCAGCACCTCGCGTACCCCCAGTTCCGCCGCGACCTCCGCTCCGTGCAGCGGCCCGGCACCGCCGAAGGCGACGAGCGTGAAGTCGCGCGGGTCGATGCCCTTCTGCACCGTGCGCGAGCGTATGGCGTTCGCCATATTGGCGTTCAGGATGGCGACCACGCCCTCCGCCGCCTCTTCCGGGGCGAGCGAGAGCCTGTCGGCGAGGCCCTGGATGACCTTCCTCGCGGCTTCGGCGTCGAGCGTCATGCCGCCGCCGAGGAAGTTTTCCGGGTCCAGCCGGCCGAGAACCACATTGGCGTCCGTCACCGTGGGCAGCGTGCCGCCGCGCCGATAGGCGGCCGGGCCAGGCACCGCGCCGGCGCTGCGGGGACCGACCCGGAACCCGCCGGCCGGATCGACATAGGCGATGGAGCCGCCGCCCGCCCCGATGGTGTGGATGTCGATCATCGGCGCCATCACCGGATAGCCGGCGATCCAGGTGTCGCGCGCCGTCGCTTCCGAATAGACGCCGTTCCGGATGATGCCGATATCGGCCGAGGTGCCGCCGACATCGAAGGTGATGAGGTCGCGCCGGCCCGACAGCGCCCCGCACCAGTCGCCGCCGATGACCCCGCCGGCCGGGCCGGAAAGCAGGGTCATCACCGGCTTCTCGGCCACCATGCCGGCGGTGGCGGCGCCGCCGTTGGAGGCCATGATGCGCAGCTCCGCCTTCATGCCGCGGGCCTTGATCTCGCGCTCCAGCCCGCTCACGTAGTTCCGCACCTTGGGCCCGACGAAGGCGTTGATGGCCGTGGTGGTGAAGCGTTCGAACTCGCGGAACTGCGGCGAGACCGAGGCAGAGGTGGAGACGAAGCAGCCCGGATACTCTTCCTCGATGATCGCCTTGGCGCGGTCCTCGTGGCGGGGATCCAGATAGGCGAAGAGGAAGCAGACGGCGATGGCCTCGACGCCGGCTTCCTTCAGCTCGCGCGCGGCGATGCGCACGCCCGCCTCGTCCAGCGGCACCAGCACCTCGCCCTTCGGTGGAATCAGGCGTTCGGTGACCGTCTTGCGGAAGCGCCGGCGCACCAGCGGGCGGTCCTGCCAGGGGACCTCCTGCATGATCGAATAATGCTCGGGCCGCTGGTGGCGGCCGATATGCAGGATGTCGCGATAGCCGGCGGTGGTCAGCATGCCGGTGACGGCGCCGTCGTATTCCAGGATGGCATTGGTCGCGATGGTGGTGCCGTGGAAGACGAAGTCGATCTCGCCCTCGGGCAGGCCGACCCGCCGGCAGAGGCCGGCAATGCCTTCGACGACACCCCGCGCGGGATTGTCCGGCGTGGTCGCCACCTTGTGGATGGCGGTGCGCCCGGCTTCGATATCGGCGAAGACCAGATCCGTGAAGGTGCCGCCGACATCGACCCCAATCACCTTCATGCGTCGCTCCCCGGCTGGCTTTGTTGCTAGAGTTGGTGTGGTTGCTGGTGAAATTGCAAGCAGCGTGCCGCGCGCCGGTGCCGGTTACCGGGCATCCGGGGCGTGACAGCCGCCCAGGAGTTGGGCATCTGCTGCCTGCGGCGCCACCGAGGGGGAGGATCGCATGCCGGAACCTGTCACCGCCGCGGAAGCGCTGCTCTGCCGCTTGAAGGCGAATGGGATCGACTATCTCTTCGCCAATGCCGGGACCGACTTCGCGCCGGTGATCGAGGGGCTGGCCCGGGCGGCCACCACCGGGACCGGCATGCCCGAAGCCCTGCCGATCCCGCACGAGACCGCCGCGGTTGCCATGGCGCATGGGCTGCACCTGGTAACCGGCAAGCCCCAGGCGGTGATGGTGCATACCAATGTGGGTCTGGCCAATGCGGTGATGGGCCTGATCAACGCCGCCTGCGACAACATCCCCATTCTCCTGATGTCGGGCCGCACGCCGGTGACCGAGCGGGGCCGCACCGGCAGCCGCAACGCCGCCATCCATTGGGGCCAGGAGATGCGCGACCAGGCCGCCATGGTGCGCGAATGCACCAAATGGGACTACGAGCTGCGCTTCCCCGAACAGGCGGTGGAACTGGTCGACCGCGCGATCGCCATCGCCAGCAGCGCGCCGATGGGTCCGGTCTATATGAGCCTGCCGCGCGAGGTCCTGTGCGCGGAAGTCCCCGGCGGGGTGTCGGATGGTCCGCCCCAGCAGGCCTCGGCCCCGGCGCTTCCCGAAGCGGCGGCCATCGAGGCGGCGGCGAAGATCCTCGCCCGCGCCGAGCGGCCGCTGATCATCGCCCAGCGCGGCTGCTTTCATGAAACCGCGGCGTTGGCCGAGGCGCTGGGCGCCCCGGTGGTCGAGCATTGGCCGGTGCGCAACGCCATGCCGACCGGGCACGACCTGCATGCCGGCTTCGATCCGCATCCCTTCTTGAAGGAAGCCGATGCCGTGCTGGTGGTGGATGCGCTGGTGCCCTGGATGCCCGACAAGGTGACGCTGCCTCGGGAGGCGCGTGTCATCCAGTTGGGCACAGACCCGCTGTTCTCGCGCACGCCCGTCCGAGGGTATCGGGCCGACCTGTCGCTGGCCGGCGACAGCGCGGGCATCCTCGCGGCGCTGACCGCCGCCGTCGGCGATCGGGTGCAGGGACGGGCCGCGCGCCGCGCTGCGCTGGCCGAGCGGCACCGCAGCCAGCGCGCCCAGATGCGTGAGCGTACGAGGGCCGGCAATGGGACGCCGATGTCGGGTGCCTGGGTGAGCCAATGCGTATCGGATGTGTTGGGTGACGGCATCGTCTTCAGCGAATTGGGCGTCAACCCGGCGGCGATGGCACTCGACCGGCCCGGCCAGTACTTCGCGCATGCCCTGTCGGGCGGCCTCGGCTGGGCCCTGCCGGCGGCGCTGGGGGCACAGCTCGCCGACCGCGACCGCCTCGTGATCGCCACCATGGGCGACGGGTCCTACCAGTTCGCCAATCCGGTCTCCTGCCATCAGGTGGCCGAGGCGCAGGGCCTGCCGGTGCTGACGGTGGTGTTCAACAACGGTATCTGGAACGCCGTGCGCCGCTCGACGCTCGCCATTTACGGCGATGGCCATGCGGCGCGGGCCAACCGGATGCCGATGACTTCGTTGCAGCCCTCACCCGACTACGCGAAGATCGCCGAGGCCAGCCGCGGCTTCGGCCTCAGGGTGGAGCGCGGGGAAGACCTGCCGCGGGCGCTCGCCCGGGCCCTCGACGTGGTGAAGCGCGAAGGCCGGCACGCGCTGCTCGATGTGAGTGTCGCGGTCGAGGGCTGACGCCGCTCAGTCCTCACCCGGCTGGGCGATGGCGTGGCCGGAAGCGTGCGCCGGCTGCACCGCCCGCGCCCGCGACAGCACGGTGTAGACCGTCGGCACCACGAAGAGGGTCAGCAGCGTGCCGAAGCTCATGCCGCCGACGATGACCCAGCCGATCTGCTGGCGGCTCTCGGCGCCGGCACCGGTGGCGAGAGCCAGGGGCAGGGCGCCGAGCACCATCGCGCCGGTCGTCATCAGGATCGGGCGCAGCCGCGTGACCGAAGCCGCGATGACCGCGGTCACCTTGTCCTCGCCCGCTTCCCGGCGTTGGTTGGCGAATTCGACGATCAGGATGCCGTGCTTGGTGATCAGCCCGATCAGGGTGACCAGCCCGATCTGGCTGTAGATGTTGAGCGTACAGCCCGCCCAGTGCAGCGTCGCGAAGGCGCCGACCATCGAAAGCGGCACCGAGATCATGATGATCAGCGGGTCGACGAAGCTCTCGAACTGCGCCGACAGCACCAGGAAAATGAAGCCCAGCGCCAGCAGGAAGACGACGAACAGGCTCGCCCCGGTGCTCTTGAACTCGCGCGAGGCGCCGTCGTAGTCGACCTGGAAGTCCGGAGGCAGGATCTCCCTCGCGGTCTGCTCGAGGAATGCCAGCGCCTCGCCGAGCGAATATCCAGGGCCCAGGTTGGCGGTGATCTGCACGGCACGCATCTGGTTGAAGCGGTTGAGGTCCTTGGGGGCGACGGTTTCGCCCACCTGGACCAGGTTCGACAACTGGATCATCGAGCCGTCGCGGCCGCGGACATAGACCTGCGAAAGATCGTTCGGCGTCTGCCGATCCTCGGGCGCGACCTGAACGATGACGTCGTACTGCTTGCCGTTCATGTTGTAGCGGGTGACCTGCCGGCCTCCGAACAGGGTCTCCAGGGTGCGGCCGATATTGTCGACGGCGAGCCCCAGGTCGGCGACCTTGTCGCGATCGACCTGAATATCGATCTGCGGCTTGTTCAGGCGCAGATCGGTGTCGGCGTTCGAGAGACCCGGATAGTCCCTCGCCCGCGCCAGTATGCGTTCGACATAGGTCTCGATCTCGGTGAAGGATCGATTGCTCATCACGACGAACTGGATCGGCCGGGTGCGGACGCTCTGGCCGAGCGAGGGCGGGTTGTTCACGAAGGCCCGGATGCCGGCAATGCGTGCGAGTTCCGGCCGCACCAGTTCGGCCAGTTCCTGCTGCTTGCGCTCCCGCTCGTCCCAAGGCTTCAGGCGGGCGAAGGCGATGACGTCTGTGACCGTGGGAGAGCCGGCGATCGCATAGGAGGAGGCGACCTCGGGCAGGCCCATCGAGATCGGTTCGAACTGCTGGGCATAGCGGCTGGAGAAATCGATCGTGGACCCTTCCGGGGCGGTGCCGATGAACAGCAGCGTGCCGCGATCCTCGATCGGCGACAGCTCGGACTTCAGCAGCCCGAAGAAATGGACGCCGGCGGCGATGGTGCCGAGGAAGGCGAAGACGACGAGGAACCGCGTGCGGAGCGCGCCGGCCAATGCCGCGCGGTATCCATTGGCCAGGCCGTTGAACCCGCTCTCCAGGATGGAATATACGCGGCCATGGGATTCGTGCTGCTTGAGCAGGCGCGAACACATCATCGGCGTCAGCGTCAGGGCGATGAAGCCCGATATCAGCACCGCGCCGGCGAGGCTGAGCGCGAACTCGATGAACAGCTTGCCGGTGCGGCCGGGAGTGAAGGCGACCGGCGCATAAACCGCCACCAGGGTCAGGGTCATCGCGATGACGGCGAAGACCAGCTCGCCGGTGCCGCGGATGGCGGCGCGGAAGGGGGCCATGCCCTCCTCGATGTGCCGGTGCACATTCTCCAGCACCACGATGGCATCGTCGACGACCAGGCCGATGGCAAGCACCATGGCGAGCAGGGTCAGCGTGTTCACCGTGAAGCCGAGCGCATACATGATCGCGAAGGTGCCGATCAGCGATACCGGGATCGTCACCACCGGGATCAGCGTGGCGCGGAACGAGCGCAGGAAGACCAGGATGACGATGACCACCAGCACGACCGCCTCGGCGATGGTGCGGAACACGGACTTGATCGATTCCTGGATGAAGACCGAGGTGTCGTAGGCCACCTCGAGGGCCATGCCGTCGGGCAATTGGGTGCGGATCGAGGGCAGGCGTTCCCGCACGCCGCTCGACACTTCCAGCGGATTGGCGGTCGACTGCTTGACCACGCCCAGCGAGACCGCGGTGCGCCCGTTGAACCGGGTCGTGCGGCGTTCGTCGGCGGCGCCGACCTCCGCCCGCCCGACATCGCCGAGTCGAACCAGGATGCCGCCCGCCTGCTTGAGCACCACTTTCTCGAACTGCTCGGGCGTGGCGAGGCCGGTTCGCGACAGAATGGTGAATTCCCGATCCAGGCTCTCGATGCGCCCGGACGGGATCTCGACGTTCTGCTGGCGCAGCGCCGCCTCGATGTCCTGGACCGTCAGGTTGTAGGCGGCAAGGCGTGCGCGATCGATCCAAATCCGCATGGAGTAGCGGCGCTCGCCATAGATGTTGATGCCCGATATGCCCGGCAGGTTCTGCAACTCGTTGCGGACGTAGCGGTCGGCATAGTCGGTGATCTCGAGCGTCGAATGCTTGTTGCTGGTGAAGGCGATGAAAAGGATCGGCTGGGCGTCGGCTTCCACCTTGGCGATCACCGGCTCGTCGATCTCGTCGGGCAGGCGGCCACGCACGCGGCCGACGCGGTCGCGCACATCGCTCGCGGCGACGTCCGGATCGACGCCCAGCCGGAAGCGAACGGTGATACGGCTTTCTTCCGGCCGGCTCTTCGAACTCAAAACCTCGATTCCCTCGATGCCGGCGAGCGAATCTTCCAGGATCTGAGTGACCTGGGTCTCGATGATCTCCGGGCTGGCGCCACGGTAGCTGGTGACGACCGAGACCACGGGCTCGTCGATATTGGGGTATTCACGGACGGACAGGCGATCGAAACAGACCAGTCCGACCAGGACCAGCACGAGGCTCAGCACCGTCGCGAAGACGGGCCGGCGGACGCAGAGTTCGTAGATTCCCATCGTCCTAGCCCCGTGTCGCCTTGTCGGCTGCGACGCGAATTTCGACCGGCGCCCCGTCGAACAGCTTGAGCTGGCCCGCCGTCACCACCCGGTCACCGGGCTTGAGGCCGGCGCGGATTTCCGCGATGCCGGCGCGGCGCTCGCCCAGTTCGACCTTCACATAGACGGCCTTGTCGCCGTCGACGCGGTAGACGAAGCGGTCCTGGCCCTGGGGAATCAGCGCCGCCTCTGGCACCAGAATGGCCTCGTTGCGGGAATCGGTCGTCAGTTCGATCCGCGCGAACAGGCCGGGCTTCAATGCGCCATCGGTGTTGGCGACGCGCGCCCTGAGCTTGACCGCGCGGCCGTTCACGTCGACCAGGGGATCTATCGCGTAGACCTTCCCTTCGAAGCTGCGCCCCGGATAGGCGTCGATGGTCAGGGTTATGCCCTGGCCGATGCGCAGCGCGGGCAGGAACAGCTCGGGCACGCGAAAGTCCACTTTCAGGGGATCGATGCTCTCCAGATTGACGATGCGATCGCCGACATTCAGGAAGCGGCCGACGGTCACGTCGCTGAGGCCGACCACGCCGTCGAACGGAGCGGCAATGGTGGTCTTCTGCAGGCGCGCCTTGGTGAGTTCGTTCTCCGCGACGGCGGTCTGATAGGACATGACGGCTTCGTCGCGCGAGCGGGTGGTGCCGATACCCTGCTTCGACAGGGTGTCGGCACGACGATAATTCGCCTCGGCCAAGTCGAGGGCCGATTTCGCCTGTTGCTGCTCGGCGGCCAGGATCGACCGGTCCAGTTCGACCAGAACCGTGCCGGCCTTCACCTTCTCGCCCTCGCGGAAGCCGACCCTGATGACCTTGCCCGCGATTTCCGGCTGGATGGTGACCGACTGATCGGCCTGCAGACTTCCGAGGGCGGTAATCCGGGTGGTCATCCTGCCGGATGTCACGGTGGCGGCCTCCACCGACACCGGTTCGGCGCGGGCCGGCTTCGCGGCGGGTACATCGTTCTTCTTCGATGCGAATGCGGCCCTGATCGTCTCGACATCGACGTAGCCGCTGTGCAGGCCGTAAGCGCCGGCTCCCACCACCGCGGCCAACAGACAGAAGATGACCCACTTGCGCATGCCGAGCGTGTCCGAACCTGAAGGATGACGATGGAAGTACTAGACTACACGGTCCAGTCTAATTAAGTAGGGTGGGGAACGCGAGAGGAAATAGCAGAGCCGATGCAGGTTCTACGTGCGGAAGCGCCATCTACTGCGAAACATGTCGCGATCGTGATGGCCGCGCGGCGCATCTTTGTCGAGCGCGGATACGGGGCCGCGTCCATGGATGACGTCGCGCGCGCCGCAGGAGTTGCAAAACAGACCGTCTACAAGCATTTCGGCAGCAAGGCGGCACTGTTCCGCGCGATCGTCGAGGGCATCGCCGTGGACCTGCTGTCACCGGTCGCGGTTCCGGGGGCCGGTACCCGCGAAACCGACCCGGCGGCAGCGCTGGGCGCGCTGGGCCGGCGGTTCGTCACCCTGGTGGTCGACCCGGCCTCGGTCGGGCTGTTCCGGCTGCTGGTGGCCGAGGCGTCACGCTTTCCCGAGCTGGCGGAGCCGATCTACCACGCCGGACCCGACCGGCTGGTGCGCGAGCTTTCCGCCTTCCTGGAACGGGCGACCGAGGCGGGCTGGCTCGCCGTCGAGAATCCGCGCATGGCCGCCGAGCAGTTCTTCGGTGCCTTGCGGGGGAATATCCAGCTTCGGGCGGCCTTCGCCGCGAATCCCATCGCGCCGGAACCCTACCTCGCCTATGCCGACAGTGCGGTTGCGGCGTTTCTACGGGCTCATGCGGTGAAATGAGACGCGGCCCCCGGCAAATCCGGGGGCCGCCTGTCGCCGCCTATGCGGCCGCTCTGTTCGGCTCGACGTCGAAGGCGAGCTGGCCGTCGCGGACGCTGACCAGCACCGTATCGCCGTCGCCCACCTCGCCCGCCAGCACCTTCTGGGCCAACGGGTTCTGCAGGGAGCGCTGGATCACCCGCTTCAGCGGCCGGGCGCCATAGACCGGGTCGTAGCCGGCATTGGCGAGCCAGGTGCGGGCCATGGCATCCAGGCCGATGGTGATCTTGCGATCGGCCAGCAGCTTTTCCAGATGCGCCAGCTGCACCTTGACGATGCCGTCCATGTGCCCGCGGTCCAGCCGGTGGAACAGGATGATCTCGTCCAGCCGGTTCAGGAATTCGGGCCGGAACGCCTGGCGTACCACTTCCATCACTTGCGGCCGGGCCGCCTCCGCCTCGGCGCCGTCCGGCAGCGCGGCGAGCGCATCCGACCCCAGGTTGGAGGTCAGGATGATCAGCGTGTTGCGGAAATCGACCGTGCGGCCCTGCCCGTCGGTCAGCCGCCCGTCGTCCAGCACCTGCAGCAGCACGTTGAAGACGTCCGGGTGCGCCTTCTCCACCTCGTCGAACAGGATCACCTGATAGGGCCGCCGCCGCACGGCTTCTGTCAGTGCACCACCCTCGTCATAGCCGACATAGCCCGGAGGGGCGCCGATCAGCCGCGAGACCGAGTGCTTCTCCATGTATTCCGACATGTCGATGCGGACCATCGCCTGGTCGTCGTCGAACAGGAACGAGGCCAAGGCCTTGGTCAGCTCGGTCTTGCCGACGCCGGTGGGACCCAGGAACAGGAACGAGCCGATCGGCCGGTTCTGGTCCTGCAACCCGGCGCGGGCGCGCCGCACGGCATTCGACACCGCCGCGATCGCCTCCTCCTGGCCGATCACGCGCTTGCCGACGACCTTCTCCATGGCCAGCAGCTTCTCGCGCTCGCCCTCCAGCATCTTGTCGACCGGCACGCCGGTCCAGCGGGAGACGATACCGGCGATGTCCTCCTCGGTGACGGCTTCCTTCAGCATGGCGTCGTTCTCGGCCCCGTCCGCCGCCTTCAGTTTGCGCTCCAGGTCGGGGATGACGCCGTAGGCGATCTCGCCCGCCTTGGCGAGGTCGCCCTTCCGCTGCGCCTGGTCCAGCTCGTTGCGGGCATGGTCCAGGGCCTCCTTCAGCTTCTGGGCCGAGGCCAGAACGTCCTTCTCCGCCTTCCACTTGGTGGTGAGCGCGTCGGACTGCTCCTCCAGCTCCTTCAGCTCCTTCTCCAGCTTCACCAGCCGGTCCCGGGAGGCCTGGTCGCGCTCCTTCTTCATCGCCTCGCGCTCGATCTTGAGCTGGATGATGCGCCGGTCCAGCTCGTCGATCTCCTCGGGCTTGCTGTCGACCTCCATCTTCAGGCGGCTCGCCGCCTCGTCCATGAGATCGATCGCCTTGTCGGGCAGGAAGCGGTCGGTGATGTAGCGGTTGGAGAGCGTCGCCGCCGCCACCAGGGCCCCGTCGGTGATGCGGATGCCGTGGTGCAGCTCGTACTTCTCCTTCAACCCGCGCAGGATCGAGACCGTGTCTTCCACGCTCGGCTGGCTGACGAAGACCGGCTGGAAGCGCCGCGCGAGGGCGGCGTCCTTCTCCACATGCTTGCGGTACTCGTCCAGGGTGGTGGCGCCGATGCAGTGCAACTCGCCCCGGGCCAGCGCCGGCTTCAGCAGGTTGGAGGCGTCCATCGCCCCGTCGGCCTTCCCCGCGCCGATCAGGGTGTGCATCTCGTCGATGAAGAGGACGACCTCGCCGGCGGCGGCGGTCATTTCAGAGAGCAGCGACTTCAGCCGCTCCTCGAATTCGCCGCGGTACTTGGCGCCGGCGATCATGGCGCCGAGATCGAGCGCCATCAGCCGCTTGTCCTTCAGGCTTTCCGGCACGTCGCCGTTGACGATGCGGATGGCCAGGCCCTCGACGATGGCGGTCTTGCCGACGCCCGGCTCGCCGATCAGGACGGGATTGTTCTTGGTCCGCCGCGACAGGACCTGGATGGTGCGGCGGATCTCCTCGTCGCGGCCGATGACGGGGTCGAGCTTGCCGTCGCGGGCTGCCTGGGTCAGGTCGCGGGCGTACTTCTTCAGCGCCTCGTAGCCGGCCTCGGCATCCGGGCTGTCGGCGGTGCGGCCCTTGCGCAACTCGTTGATGGCGGCGTTCAACCCGTCGGGACTGACACCGGCGTCCTTCAGGATATCGGCCGGGACGGTGCCTTTCTCCAGCGCCAGCGCCAGCAGCAGCCGCTCGACGGTGACATAGCCGTCACCGGCCGTCTTCGCGATCTTGAGCGCGTTGTCCAGCACCCGGGCGGTTTCCGGCGCCATGTAGATCTGGCCGGCACCCGACCCCTCGACCCGCGGCATCTTCTCCAGCGCCGCCTCGAGCGCCTTCAGGGCCTGTTCCGGCCGCCCGCCCGCCTTGCGGATGAGCCCGGCGCAGAGCCCCTCGGCATCGTCCAGCAGGACTTTGAGGAAATGCTCGGGCACCAGGCGCTGATGCCCGGAACGGAGCGCCAGCCCCTGCGCCGACTGCACGAAGCCCTTGGCGCGCTCGGTATACTTGTCGAATTCCATGACCTCGCCTCCAGACGGACAGCTTCGGATCCGGCCCCCCTCCATGAGGCAGTGGCCTTCCTTCCGACATATGGGGAGCGCCGGGAGGGGCACAAGGGAAACCGGCGCCGGATTCCGCCGCCATCGCTGGCCGGCATGGCATGGCACTTTCAAGCAGTCGGATATGACAGCATCCGATAACGGCCAGTCATATACAAAATATCCCGGCCATACGGCAATAATGATACAATATTGATGATTTATAGATTTCTCTTAGTACTTCATGATTGGTGGTTTCGTAAAATTTTATGCAAAAGAACAGCAAAGTCTGTGACATAAATGAGATGAGAATTAGTATTTAACCATCCCCGATTTACTCGCAGGTAAGGAGTCTTCGGCATTCTGCAGCCAACGCCCGAAGGCCTTTCCTGGAGTCCCTGGCCAATGTCGAACGAAATCTGGGTCGGTCCGACCGAAACCCATCGCACCCTCGATGCCGCGCTCGCCGCCAGCCTGGCGGGCGACACGATCTATGTGCGCGCTGGGGTCTACACGGTGGGCGATACGACGCTGCAGCACGCACTCACCATCGTGGGCGTCGGCGGCGAGGTGATCCTGACCAGCGCCCGCACGCTCGGCCGCGAGCGCGGGCTCCTCACCACCCAGTCCGATCTCACGGTGGAGAACATCACCTTCCGCGGCGCCTGGTCGGCCGAGGGCAGTGCCGCGGGCATCGTGGTCGAGGGCGGCGACCTGATTGTCCGCAACTCCAAATTCGAACAGAATGAGACGGGCATCCTCGCCCGCGACGGCGCGACCGGCAGCATCCTGATCGAGAACAGCCGCTTCGCCGGCAACGGGTGGGGCGATGCCACCACCGCGGCGGTGGTGGCCGGCCGGGGCACCGAGAGTCTGACAGTGGCGGACAGCTATTTCCTCGAGAACGCCGCGGGCCATCACATCCTGAGCCGCGCCGCGGCGACGGTGGTCGAGCGCAGCATCCTCGACGACGGCTCGGCCGGCTCCCTGGGCAGCAGCATCGAGCTGCCCGACGGCGGCCGCGTGGTGATCGAGGACAACGTCATCAGGAAGGGCGCCTCGGGCGCCAACCAGGTCGGCGTGGAATACGGCGCAAACGCCGACCTCGCCCATGACGGCTCCAGCCTCTCGGTCAGCTCGAACCACTTCTCGGATGCCTCCGGCACCGGCCGGGGGGTGGTGAACGGCCTCGCCGGCACCGTCGCCGACATCAGCTACAACGCCTTCCACGGCCTCGCCACGGTGAGCGAGGGCGCCGCCCAGGTGAGCGACAACGTCGTCGAAGCGCTGCCGGCGAGCGAGAGTGCGGCTCCCGGTGGCAGCGGTGGTTCGACCGGCTCGGCCTTCGGCTCCGCCGGCGCCAGTTCGGGCGGCGGCGTTTCGGCCTTCAGTTCCGAGGCGGGATCGAGCGTCTCCAGCCTCTCCGTCGGCAACGCCGGTGGGGCCGCGAAGCCCGCCGGCACGACCCAGATGAACCACACCTTCGCCCGCGGCGAAATGGTGGCCGACGCCCCGCTGCAGGTGCTGCTGAACGGCGTGCTCACGCCGGTGACCGTGGTGGTGCAGTCGACCCATGACGACGGTTCGATCAAAGTGGCGACGCTCAGCTTCGACACACCGGCCCTCGCCGCCGGCGCCGCCGTCAGCGCGACGCTGGTGCGCGGCAGCCTGACGCCCTCCGAGCAGGCCCCGGCCACTGGCGGCGGCACGGTCGAGGATCCGGGCTCGTCCACAGGCGACGGGTCTGCCGGCGGCGATACGGGAAGCGATACCGGCACCAATACCGGTGGCGGCGACGCGGGGGACGGCGGTGATGGCGCGACCGGGGACGCCGGGTCCGGCGACACGGGAGCGGGCGGCGATGCCGGTTCGGGTGATTCGGGCAGCGGCGGCGACTCTGGCGCTGGAACAGGCGGCGGCTCCGGCGATCCGAACGACGGTGCCGGCCCGGGCACGCCTCCCGGTGACGGCGACGTCAACATCGTCGACGTGACCATGGTGAACGCGGGAACGGCTGCGCGCCCCGCCGGCTTCTGGACCTTCGGCCAGGTGTTCAAGCAGGGCGACCTCGCCGACGGCGACGAACTCTACGCCACCATCAACGGCCAGAAGGTGGCCCTGCAGGTGGACGTGAAGAACACCTGGGACGACGGCTCGGTGAAGCATGCCATCGTCACGGTGAAGACGCCCGCCCTCGCGGCCGGCGGCTCGGCCACGATCGAGCTGATGCGCGACACGACACCGGATGCGCGCGGCGGGGCGCTGACGGTCAACCAGATGCTGGCCGGCAACCTCGACCTGAAGCTCGAGCTCAGCAACCTGAACGGGAGCACGGTGACGCTGGACGCCAAGACGGTGCTGGCCCAGGCGATCGCCAACGGCACGGTGAAAACCTGGCTCGCCGGGGAGAACGCGATCGAGGTCGCGGTGCGGGCCAAGATCAACGATCAGCTCGAGGCGGAGTTCGACATTCGATTCCACGCGGACGGAACCTATACGACCGACGTCATCGTCCGCAACGATTGGGCGTTTACCGCAGGGGTGGTGAAAACAAACTACAACGTTGCCATCAAGGATAGCAACGTAATCGTGTTCAGCCAGGACAATGTTAGCCAAAACCAATATTCTACATGGCATCAAACCATCAGTTCTAGTACCAGTCTAAACGCCATGTACGCCCAGGTGGATGCAGTGTATCTGCAGGCAACGGGAGCAATACCTTCATATGATTTTTCGTTTAGTCCCACCGAGACTAGACTGGCAGGGACATATGCAGGCTTGCAAACATCAGATCAATCTCTGATGGGAAATGCGGGAATCACCAGGTCAATTGGGATGACGGGCGAAAGAGATGATATAGGCCCACTTCCTGCCTGGACAGTCGACTACTTGCGAAGTGGCGACATTCGTGCCGCCGAAAATATGTATGCCAAAGCTGATGCTGCAGGCAGTGTCCCTTGGCATTTTAGAGATGAACGAAGCGGTGAGACTGTGAATCTCGACGACTTCTCCGATCGACAGCTGTGGATCGACGGTCGGGCATCGACAAACTCCGCCTATACATCGATAAAATTCACTGCAAACGCTGGTTCCACTGGCTGGGCATTGGACGCCGCGCATCAACCGTCTTTGACCTATGTGCCGTATCTCCTGACAGGCTCTCAGTACTACTTAAGTGAAACATTTGCGGAGGCTTCTTGGGTGATTGGTGCTGTTAACTGGCGAGGAGACCAAAAGTCCCTTGTGGCTCAGAATGAACAGATGCGCGGTCAAGCATGGGGGCTAAGGGATCTGGCCAATGCGGCATTTGCTGCCCCAGATGGAAGCGAGATGCAGAGCTATTTCTTGGGCCTTGTTAACAGAAATCTTGATTGGTACGTCTCCCAATACATAGATAATGGAATTCAGGCGAAGTATGGCGAGCTCGAAGGTTTCTTTTTCCTAAGAGCCGGTAGTCACAGTGGCTACATGGCGCCTTGGCAGCAAGATTTTATGACGATTGTGCTCGGTACATTGGCTGAGCAGGGATATACGCAAGCCGCTGACTTATTGAACTGGTCGGCAAACTTTACAGCCGGGCGCTTTCTACATGCCGCTGACGGGTTTAATCCGTATGCGGGATTTGGATACCAGCTATCAGTTGAAGACCGTATGACAAAATCCCCATTCACATCCTGGAGCGAAGCCTATCAGGCATCGAAGCAGTACCTGTACAACGGCGTCGACCTAAGCGCGCCGCCCACAGACGCGTATGCGTCATCGGGAATCGGGTATGTGGCAACAGCGCGCGCTTCAACTGCCACATTGGCGCGGTTGGGAAATTTGGATGGAATGGAAGCATACGGTTTCACCGTCGAGAGCAGTCCCAGCTTGAGCACAGCATTTCTGTCAGCGGGGAAGTATGCTCTTGCGTTCAAGCTCGGGCCGGACGGGGAAGACGTTGCTCTTTCTGATCATGTAACGGGAACTAGCGCGTCCGATATTATTAACGGCTCAGCCCGCGCCGACGTCCTGGTTGGAGGCAAGGGAAACGACACGATTGGCGGTGGCGAAGGGGGGGATGCCCTCTACGGTTCTGATGGCAACGACGAGCTAAACGGCGGCGCAGGTAACGATGCCTTGTTTGGCGGCGCGGGAGCCGATACTCTTGTCGGCGGCGCTGGCGATGATACGCTCCGTGGTGGGGACGGTGAGGACGTGTTTATGTTCAATACTGCGGACTTTGGTCATGACCTGATTGATGATTTTCAACTTGGAGCCGATGTTATACTCTTTTCGAAGTCGGCGTTACCAAGCGGCATCAATACGGTGGCCGATGTTCTCGCAACTGTTTATGCCGACGCTGTCGGAAATGCTGTAATCCAATTGGGACATGACCGAATAGTACTTAACAATATTTCACCGACGGCCATTATGGAGAACGATATTCTAATTCAGTAGAAGCCCAATAGTCTGCTTTGACTATCTCGCATCGTGGTCTTTCCTGCAACCGGCGTGCGTAGTTCGTACCAGAGATCTAGATTGTATGGTAGGAGGCCACAAAATTGCTGTATTGGCTGGCAAGATGGTTACTTTATCCGTTCCGCGTTGGCGCGGTAGCATTCGATAGAGGCAATCCGCTCAGAAGCTTCTCGATCTTGATCGTTAAAGCAGCATCTCGGAAGAGATCGCTAATGCGCGGGCTCAAGATTGTTAGACCACTAGATATGCCAGGGATTGAGTATCATTACGTAGATTCGATGGTACTTGATGCAGTGTACTGGACTGGTGCTCAAGGTTATGAAGGAATTCTTGCAAAAATTTGGGAAAACTTGTGCAAAAGGTCAACTTCCACTATCGAAGTAGGAGGAAATATTGGTTTTTATACGGTGATTGGAGGTTTAGCTACTGTTGGAAAGTATACCGTACTTGAACCCATACCGCATATAGTCGATATACTGAAAAAAAATTTAGATCACAACGCTGTAAAGAACGTAACAGTGTTAGATTGCGCTGCTGTCCCGGGCAGTGTTGCTGGATTGGTAACTATAAATTTGCCCGATGAAGGCCGCTTTGTTCAGACTGGAGCTCATTTGATGATCGGCGTGGAGATCGCTCAACGGCAGTCGCTTCGTCAACTCAGCGTTAAAGGGATGCCGTTCCGGGATCTCGTGAAGCAAGCCGACGTGATTAAAATTGATGCAGAAGGACTTGAGCACTCCTTGATAATGAGCGCTCTGCCAGAAATACTCATTCGGAAGCCAACAATCTTGGTAGAAATGCTTCCGGAATCTCTAAAGTTGTGTGCCCTTCTAAAAGAAATCGCAGCGAAGGCAGGGTATAGAATATTTATTCCCCCCGCTTACAAAAGCGATAAGTTATTTGAAGTATCTACCGATGACCTGTCTGCAGCAACGCCTTTACAATTTCACTCAAAGGATGTAATTCTCTCAACAGGCGACATTCGGGCTTTGGCCGGCTAGAATTCTCTGTCGCTTACTATTTCCTTCACGACTTACGGCCGAACCTACAAGTTCGGCAGTCGCTCAAAACTACATCGCCGACGGATTCCATGCCGACGAGAATAATGCACCATCAATTCCCGAGACTAAACAACTAGCGTAAGCGTAGCTGCGGCCCCACCTTTCACAGCGGCGCCTGAGGGTTGATTCTTGGGATTCCTGGGTTGGGATCGGGGATCGGCTTGTGTCTAGACTTGACCTTACGCTTGAGCCGGAGCGGGCGGTTCGGCGGTTGGAGATCATCAACGGGACTGGAGGCCGTCGCCGTTGGTCGGCGGATGACAAG
>Ga0164290_1000762_pt1 | contig 82189 bp, 80 predicted proteins | sample Micstemetagenome_FD_108782 | JGI IMG/M metagenome (GOLD analysis project Ga0164290, IMG submission 108782) | Contaminated culture microbial community from soil near Moab, Utah, USA - Microcoleus steenstrupii SON62 (Illumina Assembly) | ecosystem: Environmental > Terrestrial > Soil > Soil crust... | reverse complement strand
CGCCTCAAGGACTTCCGACGCATCTTCACTCGATACGACAGGTTAGCCCGAAACTTCCTCGCCTCGGTCTGCCTCGCTGCCGCTATCGTATGGTGGATTTAATGAGTCTCGACCCTAATCGCGTCCAGTTATGACCTGGCGGGCCTGGCGGATGGTATCGCGGTCGATAGGTGCGGTTCCGAGCTCGGTCTTGCGCGCGGCCATACGTTCGCCGGTGCCGAGGAGATCGAGCCGCGAATGGCGCAGCCGCGGGAACAGCTCTTTCTCCTCCTGCTTCATCAGGCGGCCCGCCTCCTCTCCCAGCACCGTGACCAAGGCATCGAAGGTCGGGTCGTCGGCCGGCGTGTTCTCGACCTTGTCGATCAACTCCTGGATGCCGTCGTGCCTGACGCTGGCTTTGCTCAGCAGCGCCTTGTCCTCGCCCTCCAGGACCGCCTCCGCGGCCGGATAAAGCACTTCGTGCTTGATGACGGCATAAATCTCCATGGCGTGGCAAATCCTCAACGCCACCTTGCCCTTGTCGACAGGATCGTCAGCCTTGCGGGCGCGATCGAACTGACGCACCAGCTTGTCGATGAGGTTGTGCTCGGCTGTCAGGAGGACCAGGGCGTCATGCGGGCTGGTGTCGGCCCTTCCTCGTTGAGTCTGGGCTCGTTGAGGGTGGCCGCGCTGGGCCTGCGCGGCCTTTTTGCGCGCCACTGTCATCGAACCCTCCGCTGGCTGCCGCCATCGGAGTCAACGCAACGTCGGGTTCCCGGTTGCGCCCGCTTTTCAGGCCTTTTCCGGCGCCGCCGGCTCGCCCAGGGACAGCATCAGCCGGTTCGCCCAGTTGAAGAACGACGCGGCGTTGATGACGTCGACGATCGAAGCCTCGTCGAGCCCGACCTTGCGCAGGGCATCGACATGCTCGGGCCCGAAGGTGATGGGCGTCGAGGTGAGCGCAACCGACGCCGCGACAATGGCATTCCAGCGCGCATCGAGATCGGTGCCCACGCCCTTGGCGAGCAGGCGATCGACATCCTCGACTCGCTTGGAGTAGGTCGCGGCGAAGCGCGCATGCACGGAGGCGCAGTAGATGCAGCCGTTGTAGCGCGAGGTCGCGGCGGCGGCGAGCTCGCGCTCGGCGCGCGGCAGGCCGGCCTCGGGGTTGTAGAAGATGTCCTTGTCCGTCTTGGTGCGGTGCTCGAGCACCTCGGGATCGCGCACCAGCAGGCGGAAGTAAGTCGATTTGGCGCGCGCGGCGTCGACCAGGCCTGTCATGTGGCGATCGGTTAGCTCTCCCTCGGCCATCGGCTCGAGCCAGGGCAGCCAGTCGAGCATGTCGCGGGTGAAGACCACGGGCTCGACATGCGGCGGCGGTGTAAGGACCTTGTCGGTCATGCGGGCCTCGCTTTCAGGACGCGCAAGCCGGCAACGACCCTGATCTGGTAGGACAGGAAAGCGACGAGCTGGGAAATCACCACGATGCCCGTGGTCGACCAGCCGCCATCGATCAGCGCTTGCAGGTAAGGCGGCGCGGCGTCGCGCGGATGGAACACCAGCATGTGCGTGTGCTCGAAGGCGGCAGCGAGCTTGGGCCCCAGGGCGGCACGTGCGGTCGCGCCGACCTTGAACACCGCGCCCGGCTTGTCCTCGGCGCTGAGTGGACCCTTGGGATAGTGGCCATAAGGCCCCTCTCCCAGTCCTTGGCCCTTGGCCGCAGCGACTGCCGCAGCGATCGCGCCCTTCCAGGCGGCGGGCGCGCCGGCTTCGGCCAGGGCCGTGCCGTAGAACGACTCCATCTCGGATCGGCCGTGCAGGCCGGTCACGAAGCAGGCGATGGCGATGCGTTCGAGCTTGCTGGCATCGGCCTCGCTCTTCGGCTTGAACAGCGAATCGTAGCTCGCCTGTGCATGCTGGCGGGCTTGCAGCCGCTGGTTTCGGATCGCGTCGAGCGGCGATCCCGGCTCAATGCCGGCCAGCTTGTCGATGACGTCGGACATCGTTTCCTTCCGTGGAATCGTTGCGCACCCAGCCCAGCGCCGGCGCCACGGCCTCGGCCATCAGCTCGATCGAGCGCAGGATGAAGGGATGCGGCGGGTCGATCGAATGGACCTGCATGGTGAGATCGGTGGCCCGCTCCAGCGTGCTGTCGGCCTTCAGCGATTCGATCACCTGCTCGGGCGTGCCAAGATGCACGTCGAAGGCGGTTATGAGGTCGCCGACCAGGCTGCCTGACGACAGGTTGCCGGTCGCGGCGAGCCGGTGGCGCATCTTGGCAAGCCCGGTCTCCGCAAAGCGCATCGCCTCCTTGGCGTCATCGGCGGTGAAGATGGTGCGCGACGCCAGGATGCGCGGCTCGCGGCCCTTGGGCAACGCCTCGAGATAGGCGTCGATCATGGGGTTCTGGATGTCGGCCAGCGACGCCTTGGGCGCGGCGGGCGAGCGCGGCTGGGTGCGCGAGAGCATCAGGCCATCGCCCGCGAGACCGGCGCGGCGCGAGCCTTCCACCGTGAAGGTCGCCTGCCAGATGCGATCGACCAGCGTCGGGCTCGCGGGATAGAGCTTGTCGCCGCCCGGCAGCACGCCGCCGCCCCACGCGGTTCGCATCAAGTCGAGATTGCCGTTCATCAGCTTGTGACGATCGTTGGCATCGAGACCAAAGGCGGTGAAGGCGGTGAGATTGCCGCCAGGGCCCACGCCGACTTCAAGGCGGCCACCGGAGATCAGGTCGGTGACGGCGGCATCCTCGGCGACGCGCACCGGCAGCTCGAGCGGCAGGGTGACGATGCCGGTGCCGAGCCGGATACGCGAGGTCTGCACCGCCGCCTGGGACAGGAACACGAACGGTGAGGGCAGCCCGCCCTCGCCCTCATGGAAATGATGCTGGGCGATCCAGGCAGAATCGAAGCCGTAGCGCTCGGCATGAACGATCTGCTCGGTGGCCAGCCGATAGCGCTCGGCCGCGGTGGTTTCGTCGAGCAAACGGGTGAAAAAGCCCAGGCGCTTGGGCTGCGGCGTACTCATCGGGTCAACCTTGTAGGGAGATCGCGGGCGATGCAAGGACCGGCATGGCGCGGCCGGGAATGGCATCGATCAGTTCGCGGGTATAGCTGCTATCGGGTCGCATGAAGACCCGGTCGATCGGCCCGCCATCGACCTGGCGGCCCTTGTGCATGACCGAGACGGTGTCGGAGATCTGCTTAACCACGGCCAGGTCGTGCGACACGAACAGGTAGGTGAGCCCGAGCGCCTTCTGCAGCTCGTCGAGCAGCGCCAGGATCTGCGCCTGCACCGTCACGTCGAGCGCCGACACCGCCTCGTCCAGCACAAGCACACGGGGATCAAGCACCAGGGCGCGGGCGATGGCGACGCGTTGGCGCTGGCCACCCGACAGCGCGCGCGGGTGGCGCTCGAGGAAGGCCTCGGTCAGGCCGACGCGCCGCATCATGTCGCGCACCTTGCGGGCGCGGTCGGCAGCCGGGATGGGCTCGAAATTCAGCAGCGGCTCCTCGACGATCCGGAACACCGTCTGCTTGGGATCGAGCGAGCCGTAGGGATTCTGATAGACGAGCTGGATGTGCTTGCGGAAGCGGCGCAGCGCCTCGCCCTTCAAGGTCGTGAGGTCGACGCCGTCGACCAGGATGCGGCCGGCCGTGGGTTTCAGGAAGCCGACGACGCTGCGCACGGCCGTGGTCTTGCCCGAGCCCGATTCGCCCACGATGGCGTGGGTCGTGCCGCGCTGGACCTTGAACGAGACACCATCGAGCGCGCGGAAGGGAGCGCTACCTGCGACCGGAAAATCCTGGGTCAGCCCCTCGACGACGATCGCGAGATCGGTTTCGGTTGACGCGCGGCGTTCGGGTCGCGGCTTGGCCAATGAAGGCGCGTCGGACAGCAGGCGGCGGGTATAGGCGCTGGTGGGCGAGGCCAGGACCTCCTTGACCGGGCCCTGCTCCTGGATGCGGCCGCCTTGCAGCACCACCAGCCGGTCGGCGCGATCGGCGGCGACGCCGAGATCGTGCGTCACCAGCAGCACAGCGGTGCCGTTCTCGCGGCGCAGCTCATCGATCAGGTCGAGGATGCGGCGCTGCACGGTGACGTCGAGGGCGCTGGTCGGTTCGTCGGCCACGATCAGCGCCGGATTGAGCGCGACCGCGATGGCAATCAGCACGCGCTGCTTCATGCCGCCCGACAGCTCGTGCGGATATTGCCTGGCGCGCAACTCGGCGGGCGTGAGACCGACGCGGGTCAGCAGATCGAGCACGCGCGCCTCGATCGCCTTGCGGTCGCCGCGCTTGTGGATCTGCATCACTTCGGCGAGCTGCGAGCCGATGGTGCGCACGGGATTGAGCGAGCTGCCGGGATCCTGCGGGATCAGGCTGACCACGGCGCCGCGAATGCCGTCGAGCCGCTTCTGCGACCAGTGCGCGATGTCGGTGCCGTTGAGGCGGATGGCGCCGCGCTCGATGCGACCGTTGCCGGCCAGCAGGCCCAGCACGGCCTGGGCCGTCGTGGTCTTGCCCGAGCCCGATTCGCCGACCAGTGCCACGACCTCGCCCGGCTTCACATCGAACGAGACGCCATGGACGACGCGCTGCTCGTGGTCGCCCACCTTGTAGGCCACCGCCAGATCGTCGATCTCGAGCAGGGCGGTCATGGCGTCGTCTTCTGGATGGCCTTGCTGATGCGGTCGGCCGACAGCACCACCAGGACGACGACGACGCCGGGCGCGGCGGTGAGCCACCACGCGCGCGACAGGTAGTTGCGGCCCTCGGCGATCAGCAGGCCCCATTCCGGCGTCGGCGGCGGCGCGCCATAGCCCAGGAAGCCCAGGGTCGAGATCGACAGGATGGCCGAGCCGAACTGCAAGGCGGCGAGCGCCACCACCGAGGTCAGCGAATTGGGCAGGATGTGTCGGACGAGAACGGCCCAGAAGGTGCCGCCGCTGCCGAAGGCAGCCTCGACATACTCGCTGCGCCGCACACGCATGACTTCGGACCGCGCGAGGCGGGCGAAGCGCGCAACGGCCACGGCGCCGACCGCAATCGCGACATTGATGGTGCCGAAGCCCAGCAGGACGATGATGCTGAGCGACAGCAGCAGCGAGGGCACCGCCAGCAGCGAATCGACCAGACGCATGATGGCGGCATCGGCCCAGCCGTCGCGCGAGCCGGCGATCAATCCCAGCAGCGTGCCGATCAGCAGGCCGACCGTGACGGCGACGAAGGCGCCGGCCAGCGAATAGCGGGCGCCATAGACGATGCGGGCATAGACGTCGCGGCCGAGGCCGTCGGTGCCCAGCACATGCTCGAGGCTGGGCGCCTGCAGCTGCTCGCCCGGCACGCCCTCGGTGCCGCTATAGCCGGTGAAAAGCTGCGGCAGCGCCGCCCAGACCAGCACCGACGCCACCACGGCCCATGAGAGTGCGAGGCTCACCGGCACGCGCTTCAGACGGGTGAGCCAGGACGGGCGAAAGCCGACGGCGAGATCGGTCTCGCTGGTCATGTCGCCGCGACCTTGCGGGCAAGCCGCGGATCGAGCACGGGATAGAGCAGGTCGACGATAAGATTGATCGTCACGAAGGCGAAGGCGGAGATCACCACGATCGCCTGCAGGACGGCCGTGTCGTGGTTGCCCACCGCCTGGTAGGTGAGGCCGCCGAGCCCGCTCAGCCCGAACACCGCCTCGGTGACCACGGCGCCGGCCAGCAACTCGCCGAACAGCACGCCGGCGATGGTGAGCGTAGGCAGCACGGCATTGCGTGCGACGTGCCGGCTGAGCACCCAGGCGCGCGAGGCGCCCTTGGCGCGGGCAACCGCGACGAACGGCTGGGTCAGAACCTCGTCGATGTTGCGCATCAGGATCTGCGCCAGCGGCGCGGAGATCGGGATGGCGAGCGTCGCCACCGGCAGGATCAGCTTCTCGACCGGACCGGGACTGATCACAGAGACCAGGCCGAGCTGGAAGGAGAAGATCTGGATCAGCATGATGCCGAGCCAGAACACCGGCACGGAGATGAACAGCGAAGGCAGGGACTGCAGGCCCGACCGCAGCCAGCGCATGCCCGTCAGGTTCGACAGCGCCGCCAGCACGACCGTGAGGATGACGGCGGCGGCGAAGGCGAGCGAGGCCAGCAGCAGCGTCGACGGCAGGTTGGTGGCGAGCTGCCGGCTCACCGGCACGCCGGCCTGGATCGAGTAGCCGAAGTTGCCGGTGAGGAAGTTGCCAACGGTCTTGAGGTACTGCTGCCACAACGGCAGATCGGCGCCGTACGAGGCGCGGATGTCGGCGATCTGCGCCGGCGTCAGCCCCATCTCCGGGCTCATGAACTTGATCATGATCGCATCGCCCGGCAGCACCTGCAGCAGCAGGAACGCCGCCGTGAACGTGACGGCCAGCACCACAAGGGCCTGTCCGACACGTCCCAGCAGGTAGCGGGGCATCTTGCTATTTCGGCGCCAGCCAGGCGGCGTAGAAGCTCGGCCGGCCGACCGCCTCGAAGGTGAAGTCCTTCAGGCGCGGCGAGGCGGCGAAGGCCTGCGGCTCCTCGAAGATCGGGATCGCGTAGGCCTGGTCGATGACATGGTTCTGAACCTCGCCGACCAGCGCCATGCGCTTGGCCTGGTCGGTCTCGGCGGCGATCGCCTCCAGGATGCCGTTCAACTTGTCGTCGACGAAGGTCTGGACGCGCGGCGCCAGGGGGCTCTTCTGCAGCAGGACGTTGCGCGTCGTCGGATAATACTGACTGCGGATCACGTCGGGATCGGCGCGACCGACCATCGCCGGCGCTGCCGGCGTCTTCATCGGGTCGAGGCTGTCGGCGACCCGGCTGCCGGCATCGCCCGCCAGCACCACAAGCTTCACGCCGACCTTGCCCCACTGCTGGGCGACGAGTTGCAGCGTCTCCTTGTTCTGCGGCTGCGGCGGCGACTCGTAGGCCGTCAGCACCAGCTCCTTGCCGTCCTTCTGGCGCAACCCCTTCGGTCCCACCGTCCAGCCGGCCTCGTCCAGGAGCTTGGCCGCACGCGCCGGGTCGTAGGCGAGCTTGGACGAAAGATCGACATAGCCCTGGGCCGTCGAGGCGATGATCGACTTGGCCAGCGGATAGTTGGCCGAGAACAGCGTCGCCACGATCTCCTTGGTGTTGGTCGCATGCAGGAGCGCCTGGCGGACCTTGATGTCGGCGACCAGCGGATTGTCGGGCCTGAACACGATGCTGTTGTTGATGCCGCGCGTTGGCGGCGCGTAGATCAGGAAGTTCTTCGCCAGCACCTGCTTCTCGTCATAGGCCTGGACCTGGCGGATCACCTGCGCCTGGCCGGCGAGCAGCGCGCCGATGCGCACGCTGTCCTCCGGCGTCACCACGTACTTGATGGCATCGAGATTGGCGCGGCCCTGATGGGCGAGCTTCGTCGGTCCCCAGGCGTAGTCCTTGCGCGCCGTCAGGGTGAGCTCGCGGCCCAGCGTCTCGCCGGTCACCACGAACGGGCCCGACCCGATGATCTTGGTGGCATCACCCAGAGCGTCGAACGGCAGGGCGAGCGTCTTCAGCGACACCAGGCCCGAGCCGATCACCGACGTGCCCTGCAGGAAGCCGACCGACGGCTTGGTGAAGGTGAACTTCACCGTCAACGGATCGATCACCTCGCTTGCCTTGTAGTTGGTGATCACCTCCGAGACGGGATGCTTCAGCTCCTTGTTGCCGAGGCCGTAGGTGTCGAAGTTCTTGGCCACCGCCGCGGCATCGAGCGGCGTGCCGTCGGAGAAGGTGACGCCGGGCCGGAGCTTGAAGATGTATTCGGTGGCATCGGCGTTGACCGTCCAGCTCTCGGCGATCCACGGCTCGATCTCGAGCGTCTTGGGATTCTGGTAGGTAAGCTTGTCGGTGATCTGGTTCAGCACGCCGCCGTTGGGATAGAAGCCGCCGGCCGGCGGATAGAGATTGGTGTGCGCCTGCTGCTCGAGATAGATCAGCGTGCCGCCCTTCACCGGCGCCTGCGCGTTGACCGAGAGAGGGAGCGCGAAGGCGGCGACCGCCCCGGCGACGAACCTCAAGCCTTTGGCCAAAACCACGACCATTCCTTTCCAATCGATATCGCCATTATGCAGAATCCGCGCCGGATGCCGCGCCGCGGGAGGCGAGATAAATGGTCTGCGACCGGACAGTGGTCAAAGGCAGCGGTTTCCGGCGATGCTGTCACGCGAAGAAATTTCATCTCTCCGCAAACGTAAAATCGACCGCCTTGCTTCTCAACGCGCGAAGACGACCTTCTCGAGATCGGTACGCTGTTCCCAGTGATGGCGTTCGAGCTCGGGATCGAGATGCTCTTCCGCCGGCAAGCCGAGGCAGAGATAGGCGACGAGGCTCCAGCCTGGCGGCACGTCGAGCGCGCGGACGACGGCGGCAGGATCGAGGATCGACACCCAGCCCATGCCGATGCCGTCGGCGCGCGCCGCCAGCCACAGCGTCTGGATGGCGGCGACCACGGAATAGAGCAGCGTCTCGGGCATGGTCTGCTGACCAAGCCCGCTGCCGGTGTGCGTGCCGTCGTCGGACAGCACGGCGAGATGCACCGGCGCCTCCTTCAGCCCTGCCAGCTTCAGGGTGGCATAGGTCGCCTGCTTCGTGCCGGAATAGCCTTCGAGGGCACGCTGGTTGGCGCCGGTGAAGCTTTTAACGACGGCGAGCCGGCGCTCAGGCGAATCGACGTGAACGAAGCGCCAGGGCTGGCTCAGGCCGACGGACGGCGCGTGGGTGGCGATCTCGATCAGGGCGTCGATGCGCTCGCGCGCTATGGGATCGCGCCGGAAGCGCCGCACGTCGCGCCGCCACAGCACCAGCTCGCGGAACTGTGCGCGAAAGGCCGCATCAAACACCGGTTTCATGGCTGTCGCCCATCGATCACGTGGAAGAAAGTGCCGCTCACCGAGCCGCGCCGCGCACCAGCTTCGACCACGGCCGTTCCGGTCGCGTCGCGGCAGTCGACCAGCGGATCGTCGCCGACCGTGAGCACGCTGGCATAGTGGAACTCATGACCCAGGACATCGGTTCCCGCGGCACCGAGCGCACCGTCGACCAGCAGTCGCGCGCGGCGATAGCCGATATGGAGCCGGCGCCGGGCGAATGAGGTCTCGACCTGCAGCAGTCCCGCCATGGCGTGCCGCCGTCCCTCGCCATCCTCGATCCCCTGCCCCAGCACCATGTAGCCGCCGCACTCGCCATGGATGCGCACCGACCGCGTCGCCAAGGCCCGCAAGCCGTCGTGAAAACGGCGGGCGGCGGCAAGCGTGCCGCCATGTAGTTCTGGATAGCCGCCCGGCAGCCACACGGCGTCGACACGTGGATCGGGCGCCTCGTCGGCGAGCGGCGAGAAAGGCACGATCTCCGCGCCGTCCTGGCGCCAACGCTCCAGCAGATGGGGATACATGAAGGAGAAGGCGCGATCCTGGGCGAGGGCGATGCGCTGGCCCGGTGGCCTCGGGTGCGGCGCCGTGCCGGCGGCGAGCTTGGCCGGCAGCGCCGCCTTCTGAACCGCCGTGAGGTCGACAGCCTTCTCGATGGCATCGGCCAGGGCATCGAGACGGCGCTCGATGTCCGCCGTCTCGCCGGCCTGCACCAGGCCGAGATGCCGCTCGGGCAGTTCGAAGCCCGCGTCGTGACCGAGCGCACCAAACACTTTCAGTCCAACCCGCTCGAAGCCCGGCGTGATCAAGGCGAGATGACGGGGGCTGGCGACTCGATTGAGGATGACGCCTGCGACGGTGACGTCGGTGCGATAGTCCGCGAGCCCCTTGGCAACGGCCGCCGCGGTTTCAGTCTGTCCGGAAACATCGAGGACAAGGACGACCGGCCAGCCGAGCAAGGCGGCAAGATCGGCGGTGGCGCCACGTGCCGTCTGGCCGGCGGCGGCCACGCCGTCGAACAGGCCCATCACCCCTTCGGCGATGGCGATGTCGGCCGGATGGTGCGTGACGAGATCGGCGAGCGTGGCCTTCGACATTGCCCAGGTGTCGAGATTGAAGCTTGGCCGACGCGTCGCCGCGGCATGGAAGGCCGGATCGATGTAGTCGGGCCCGCACTTGAAGGGCTGCACGGCAAGCCCGCGGCGGCTGAGAGCACGCATCAGGCCGATGGTGACGGTTGTCTTGCCGGCGCCGGAATGCGGCGCGGCGACGACGAGGCCGGGTGTCATCGCCAGCCGACCAGCGAGCCCAGGAGCTCACGACGCAAGGCTGCGATAGCGCCGATGACGACGATCGACGGCGAGCCGATGCCATGACGGGCCGCGTCGGCGACCAGCGTGCCGAGCGTGCTGTCGACCACCCGCTCCTCGTCGGTCGCAGCCGATTGGATCAGTGCGGCCGGCGTGTCCGATGCGAGCCCGCCCTGCTGCAGCGACGTCACGATCTCGGCGAGTTGCGACATCGGCATGTAGAGCACGATCGGCTGGCCAAGCTTGGCCAGCGCCGACCAGTCGGCGGAACCGCCCTCCTCGGCGCGATGGCCGGCCGCCAGCACGACGGCGTGGTTGGTGTCGCGCGACGTCGCCGGGATGCCGGCCAGCGCCGTGCCGGCGAGGCCCGCCGTCAGGCCGGGAATGACGCGGAACCTGATGCCGGCCCTGGTCAGCGCCGAGGCCTCGTCCCAGCCGCGACCGAACACGAACGGATCGCCGCCCTTCAGCCGCAGCACGCGCCGGGCCATGCGGGCGCGTTCGATCAGCACCTCGTTGATGTCGCGCTGGTGCGGCGACGGCCGGCCGCCGCGCTTGCCGGCCGCTATCAGCTCGGCGCCATCGCGGCAGAGATCGAGGATGCGACGGTCGACCAGCGCGTCATAGACGATGTCGTCGGCCTGCCCGATGGCATGCAGCGCCAGCACCGTGAGCAAGCGCGGGTCGCCCGGACCGGCGCCGGCCAGCCACACCTCGCCGGGCGGGAAGTCGGGCAGCTTCGGAAAGCTCTTGGGAATCACGTGCCCCTTCCCCGGAAGCGTCGCTGGTAGGCCGCGTCGTAGAGCGCGCTGTCGCGGAAGTCGCGTGCTTGCAGGACCTTGCCGACCAGGATCAGCGCCGTGCGCTCGATCGGCTGTTTGGCGACCTCGCTGGCGATCGTGCCGAGCGTGCCGCGAACCACGCGTTCCTCCGGCCAGCTCGCGCGATAGACGACCGCGACCGGGCAGTCGGCACCGTAGTGCGGCATCAGCGCTGTCACGACCTTGTCGATGACGTGGATCGAGAGATGAATGGCAAGTGTGGCTCCCGTCGCCGCGAAGGCTTCGAGCGTCTCGCCCGGCGGCATCGCCGACGCACGGCCCGAGGTGCGCGTCAGCACGACCGACTGCGCAAGTTCCGGCAGGGTCAGCTCCTGCCCCAACGCCGCCGCGGCGGCGGCGAAAGACGGCACGCCGGGCGTCACGGTGTAGGCGATGCCCGCTTCACGCAGGCGACGCAGCTGCTCGCCCATCGCGCTCCAGACCGACAGATCGCCGGAGTGCAGCCGCGCCACGTCGCGGCCGTCGGCGGTCGCGCGCCGGCACTCCTCGACGATCTCGTCGAGCGACATCGGCGCGGTGTCGACGATGCGCGCGCCTGGCGGGCAGTGCTCCAGCAGCGCCTTGGGCACCAGCGAGCCGGCATAGAGGCAGACCGGACAGCGCGCGATCAGGTCGCGGCCGCGCACGGTGATCAGGTCGGGTGCACCGGGGCCGGCACCGATGAAATGAACCGTCATCGGCCATCTCCGGTGGCGATGGCGCAGGTCGCGCGCTCGGTGGCGACGCGCGCACCCAAGAGCCGGGCATTGCGGCCGGCAACGACGATGGCCGCCGCCTCGGCGATCGACGGCACTCCCTTGGCCTCCAGCGCGAACTTCGACGGCGTCAGGACCTTGTCGGCCACGCGCGCGAGATCACCGGTCGTACAGGCAACCAACGGCACCGCAAATCGGCGCGCCGCCTCGGGCAAAGCAGGCTCGGTCGCCTTATCCGATTCGGTCGCGATGGCCTGCAGCTGCTCGGCGCGCACGGCGTGCGTGCCGAGCGCCAGGCGCACGACGCGCTCGATCTCGTCGGCCGACGTGCCGTGCCTGAATCCCACCCCTGCCACGATCATGGCTTCCTCGCCCGCCACTGCACGATCGGCGCTGCCGCGCGCCAGACGAAGACGCTGCCGGTGCCCGCCTTGCCCGCCTTCGACACATCGAGCCGCACCAGCTCGCCGCCATGGTGCTGCAAGCATTCGATCAGGCGCGCTTCCGACTGGAGCGACACGGCATTGGCGACCAGCCGGCCGCCCGGCTTCAGCGCCGTCCATGCCGCATCGAGCATGGTCGGGTTCGAGAGCCCGCCGCCCAGGAAGATCGCATCGGGCGCAGGCAAGCCCGCGAACGCCTCGGGCGCGCGCTTCTGCACGATCTGCAGGTCCGGCGTGCCCAGCGCAGCCGCGTTGCGGGCCGCGCGCGCCGCCCGCTCCGGCTCGGATTCGATGCCGATGGCCTTGAGCGACGGATGCCGCAGCAGCCACTCGATGGCGATCGAACCGGCTCCCAGGCCGACATCCCACAGAAGCTCGCCGTGGCGCGGTGCCAACGCGGACAGCGTGACCGCCCGGACGTCGCGCTTGGTGAGCTGGCCGTCATGCTCGAACAGGGCATCATCCAGCCCGGGCGCCAGCGGCAGCACCGTCGCCGTCGATGAAGCCTCGACATGAAGAGCGATGGTGTTGAGCGCCGCGACGTCGCCAAGATCGAAGGCCGCCGCCGTCGTCGAGCGCCGGCGCTCGCGGGGACCGCCCATCGCCTCCAGCACCGTGATCGACGAGCCGCCCATGCCGCGCTCGACCAGCAGCTTGGCGAGCTTCGCCGGCGTCGTGCTGTCCCACGAAAGCGCCAGGATGCGCGCACCCGGCTGCAGATGGCGAACGATGCCTTCCAGGGCGCGGCCATGCAGGCTCACCAGCGCCACGTCCTGCAGCGACCAGCCGAGCCGCGCTGCGGCCAGGCTGAAGGCGGACGCGTTGGGCAAGCAAAGCGTCTCGCTCACAGGGATGGAACGCAGCAGCAGGTCGCCGACGCCATAGTGGAAGGGATCGCCGCTTGCCAGCACCACGACCGGCCGGCCGCGATGCTTCTCGATCTCCGGCAGGGCGCCGGTGATCGGGCTTGGCCAGGCGAGCGTGCGGCCATGGATCAAGGCTTCGGCCAGGCCAAGGTGGCGTTTGCCACCGACCACGAGCTCGGCCACCCCTAAAAGCTTCTGCGCCACAGGAGACAGTCCAGCAATGCCATCCTCGCCGATGCCGACGATGGACAGCCAGCGCGTGGCCGTGCAGCTTGCGGCGTCAGTCATGCGCGTTCTCATTCTCGGCGGCACCACCGAGGCCTCGGAACTGGCCAAGCTTCTCGCGGGCGATTCGCGCTTCGCGGCGATCCTGTCGTTCGCTGGACGCACCGCCCAGCCCAAGGCGCAGCCCATCGAGACACGCGTCGGCGGCTTTGGCGGCGCCGACGGTCTGGCGCGGTACATCGAGGAACAGGCGATCGATGCGGTGATCGACGCCACCCATCCTTACGCCCCGCGCATCTCCGCCAACGCCGTCGTGGCGTGCCAACGCGCGGGCGCTCCGCTCGCGTCGCTCATTCGCCCCGCCTGGAAGCCCGTCGCCGGTGACAACTGGCAAACGGCTCCCACCGCCGTCGCCGCGGGCCTTGCCATCGGCAAGGAGCCGCGCCGCGTGTTCCTGGCGCTTGGCCGACAGGAGCTGCATTTCTTCGCCGCGTTTGCCCGGCATCACTACATCGCGCGCCTGATTGAGCCGCCGCAGGGCGCGCGGCCGCACAATCTCGTCGTGCTGCAGCAGCGCGGCCCGTTCGATTTCGACGCCGAACTGCGCTTGCTGAAGGAGCGCAAGATCGAGGTGATCGTTTCGCGCAACTCGGGCGGCGACGCCACCTATGCGAAGATCGAGGCGGCGCGCGTGCTTCGCCTGCCGGTGATCATGATCACGCGGCCCGCCAAACCCGCGGGCCACATCGTCAAGACGGCCGAAGAAGCAGTGGCGTGGCTCGCTCATGAGCGCGATACCCGTTCGCTGCGCGGCGTGTAGACCCAGCGTCCGACCTGCCGGGTCGTGCTGGCGCCGACGATGACGAGCGTGCGCATGTCGGCGCGCGAAGGATCGGCAGCGCCGAGCGTTGTGGCAATGACCTTCGCCTCGGACGTTCCGGCCGCGCGCACGAGCAGGACCGGCGTCTCGGCGGCCTTGATCGTGCGCAGGATCTCGAACGCCCGTCCGAGCTGCGTCGGTCGCGCCTTCGAGGCAGGATTGTAGAGGGCGATCACGAAGTCGGCTTCGGCCGCCGCCTTCAGCCGGCGCTCGACTGTCGTCCAGGATTTCAGGTTGTCCGACAGCGAGATGGCGCAGAAGTCGCCGCCCAGCGGGGCGCCGACCTCGGCCGCGGCGGCCAGCATGGCGGTGACGCCGGGCTCGACCCGGATGTCGAGGCTGCGCCACTGCGCCTCGCCGCTTTCGACGGCTTCGAACACGGCGGCGGCCATGGCGAACACGCCGGGATCGCCGCCGGACACGACGACCACCCGGCGACCCGCGGCGGCGAGCGACAGCGCGAGCCGCGCGCGCTCCAGCTCGACACGGTTGTCCGACGCGTGCCGGCGCTGGCCATCGCGCGGCGGCACGCGGTCGAGATAAGGGCCGTAGCCCACGAGATCGGTGGCATGCGCCAGCGCGACTTGCGTTGCGGGCGTCATCAGCTCGGCCTTGCCCGGTCCAGTGCCGACCACTACCAGGGAGCCGCTCACAAGCGCCTCCCCTCACCCGGGATCAGCACCATGGCGAAATAGGCGCCGTTGGTGCCGCACTCAGCCAGCGGCACGATGCGCTCGTCGGCCATGGTGCCGCGCTCGACATAGACGGCGCGGGACAGCAGGCCCGCCGTCTCGACCGCACGTCGCACCTTCGCGAGGTTGCGACCGACCTTCATGATCACCGCGGCATCGGCAAGCCGCAGGCGATCGACCAGCGCCGCTTCTCCCAGAGTCCCGGGCAGCACGGCCAGCGTGTCGTCGCCCCAGGTCATGGGCATGTTGGCCCGTGTCCAGCAGCCCGACATGCCGGTCACGCCCGGCACGACCTCGACCGGGAAATCGGCCACCAGCCGGCGCCACATATGCATGAAGGAGCCATAGAAGAAGGGATCGCCTTCGGCCAGCAGACCGACCGACTTGCCTTGTCGCAGCAGGCTCGTCAGCGTCGCTGCCGTCTCGCGATAGAACGTGCCGATCTTGTGTTGATATTCCACGCTGTCGGCCGGGACTTCGTCGGTCACGGGATACTCGAAGCGGTGCTCGGCGCGGCCCTGCTCGACCAACGGCGTCACGATTCGCCGCGCGTTGCCGGGCGAGCCCGTCTTGGCGAAGTAGGCCAGCACGTCGACGGCGCGCACCAGGCCCGCCGCACGCAGGGTGAGATAGCGCGCGTCGCCCGGCCCGACGCCGATACCGTAGAGCGTGCCCGGGCTCGCCGAGCCGGCCAGGGTATCGAGGATGCTCATTCGCGCTCGCTCGCCAGCGCATTGACGGCTGCGACCGCCATGGCGCTGCCACCCTTGCGGCCGCGCACGATCAGGAACGGCACGCGACCGTCGACGGCCAGCGCCTCCTTCGATTCCATCGCGCCGACAAAGCCGACCGGCAGGCCGATCACGGCGGCCGGCGGCGGCGCGCCCTCGTCGAGCATCTCCAGCAGGCGGAACAGAGCGGTGGGCGCATTGCCGATGGCGACGATCGATCCGCCCAGCCGATCACGCCACAGATCCAGCGCCGCGGCCGAGCGCGTGTTGCCGATCTTCCTGGCAAGCGTCGGCACCGATGGATCATCGAGCGTGCACAGCACGTCGTTGTTCGCGGGCAAGCGCGCGCGGGTGATGCCGTTGGCTACCATCTTGGAATCGCAGAAGATCGGGGCGCCGGCCTTCAGCGCCGCGCGAGTGGCCTCGGCAAAGCCTGGCGACAGGACGATGTCGCGCGCCACCTCGGTCATGCCGCAGGCATGGATGATGCGCACGGCGACCGGCTCCTCGGCGGCGCTGAAGCGAGCAAGGTCGGATTCGGCGCGAATGATGGCGAAGGATCGTCGATAGATCTCCGCGCCATCGCGGATGTAGACGCGGTCGCTCATCCGAACAGGCTCTCGAGCTGATCGGCGCCAACCACGCGCTCGACTGGTCCGCGCGTCGTGGCATTGCGGATCAGGCGATAGGCGCCTTGTTTTCCTGCCAACACCAGGTCGGACGGCGCCGATCGCGCGCAGCCCTTGCCGCATCCCGAGACATGAATGCTGCCACGATAGCCGCGCACCTCCGCCATGATCGCCAGCCGGCGGGCATCGCCGCGGGCATCGACGCTGCTCGATGTGCAATCGGGCGCGCCGGGGCAGGCCTCGACCTGCAGCACCGGGTCGTTGTCCTCGACGATCAGGCCGCCGTCGCGCGCGTCTTCCAATGTCTCCAGCGCCGCCGCGGCATCGCGCACGCCAAAGTAGACAGTGCGCCACGGCGACGGCCGCAGATCGGCGGCGCCGGCCGCCGTCGCCAGGGCGACGAGATGGCGAAGATGATGAGCCTCCAGACGGCCGAAGGGCGCCGCGATGCCGACTCCGCGGCGCACCATGCCGAGCTTGCGGCCGCCGGCCGGCGGCGCCCAGGCAGCAGGCGACACGAGCCGCGCAACCGATGCGCTCACCTCCGAGAAGGCGGCGCGCATGCGCCCGCGCGGGGCAACCGCCAAGAAGGCATGAGCGGCTGCAATCGCGGTCTCCGCCGCACGATCGGGAGGCACCGCACCCAACCACTCGGTGCCATCGACCGAGTCGAGGCCCAGCATCATGACGTCGCCCGCCGCCGCGAGACAGATGTCGGCGCGTTCTGACGCGATCGAGAGCGTGCCGCCGCCATCGACCAGCAGGCCGAACTTGCCCGGTAGCGCTCGCAGGCGACTGTCGGACGTCAGCGCGTCCTCGATCTCGACGACGATCGGACGGACGTCGAGAGCCTCTGCGGGATCAAGCCCCGCCAGCGGCGCCACCATGACGTTGCGCACGGCCTCGGTCTCGGCATCTCGATCAAGCAGACCGAGACGGTTCAGCTCGGACTGCAGCTCGGGCAGGCGTTCGTCGCTGAGCCCGCGCAGCTGCAGGTTGGCGCGCCGCGTGAGGTCGATATGGCCGTTGCCCAGCCGTTGGGCGAGATTGGCCAACGCGACAGCGGCCGGGAGCGTGAAGGCGCCGCAGCGCGGCCGTACGCGCACGATCAGCCCGTCGCCGCTTGCCATCGGCCGCAGGGCGCCGGGGCACCAGCCTTTGATCTCGATCGCGGCGCTCATCCGCGGGCCTCGGTCATGATACGCCGCAGCTCGTGATCGACGGCGTTGCGCCGCGTCGTCCACAGGCCGCGCGCCAGGGCATCGTGCAGCCGCGCGGCGATGGCGCCGGCCGCGGCGGGATTTTTAGCCAGCATCGCGCCGCGCACGGCATCGTCGGCGATCAGGGCGCCGTGCGTCGCATCGAACAGGTGGCCGGAGACACCTGCAGTGGCGGCAAAGGCATACAGCGCATCGACCGCCTGGGCGATCTCGGCGACGCCGCGATGGCCGTGCTCCAGCATGCCCGACAGCCAGCGCGGATTGGTGAGCCGGCCGCGCACGATACGCGCGATTTCCTCGGCCAGGCGCCGCGCCTTGGGAGCGTCCGTCCGGCTCGTGTCGAGATGGTAGAGCTCGGGCTCGTTGCCCAGCAGGGAAGCCGCCGCGGCAAACCCGCCGGCGAAGTCGGCGACGCCGTCGCCGTCCAAGACATCGCGTTCGCGATCGTCCTGGGGATGCACCAGCACGTCTGCCTCGGAGACCCGGCTGCGGAAACCATCGCCCGCGGCGCGCGCGCTCTCAGCGCCGCCATAAGCGTGGGTGACGGCGGCGAGATAGACCTCGCCCAGCTCCTGCCGGTCACGCCAGGCGCCGTCGAGCGCCACGTCGGCCGCCTGCGCGCCGTAGCTGCCGGGCGCGCCGCCGAAGACGCGGGCGAGATCGGCGCCCTGCCGGCGCATCTCGGCCAGGGGATTGTCGTCGGCCGGCTCGTCGAGCGCCGCGACGCGGCGCACCGCCATGTCGAACAGTGCGATCTGCGCCTCGAAGATGTCGCGGAACAGGCCGGAGATGCGCAGGGTGACGTCGATGCGCGGACGGTCCAGCGCGGCGAGCGGCAACACCTCGATGCCGGTGACGCGGCTCGACGCCTTGTCCCAGGTCGGCCGCACGCCGAGATACCACAACGCCTGGGCGAGATCGTCGCCGCCGGTGCGCAGCGAAGCCGAAGCCCAGAGATCGATCACCAGCGCACGCGGTGGCTCGCCGTGATCCTGCAGGTAGCGGCGCACGACCTCGTCGGCGGCGCGCACGCCGATGGCCGCGGCGGTGCGCGTCGGGATGGCGCGCGGATCGATCGAGGTGAGGTTGCGCCCCGTGGGCAGCACGTCGGCGCGACCACGGGTCGGGGCGCCGGCCGGCCCGGGCGCCACGCGCCGGCCGTCGAGGGCGGCTAGGAGTGCCGCCCGTTCGCAGTCGGCCGATGCGCGCACCGCGCGTTCGTCGCCAGTTGCCGTTGCGAGCAACCGTACTGTTTCTTCGTCGGGCGCCTCGCCAAACACATGCAGTCCGTCGCGGATGCTGAGCTCCTTGATGTCGCACAGCTGGGCGTCGAGCTTGGCGATCGCCTGCCGATTCGGCTCGCCCTCGACCAGGCCGCAATCGGCTGCCAGCCCGCTCGACCAGGCGCGCTCGACGATCTCGTCCTCGAGGAAGCTGAGGCGACGTCGGTCGAGGCCGTCGGCCGCGGCGTATTCCTCGATGATGCCTTCGAGCTCGCCGAGCGGGCCGTGCAGGCCGGCGGCGCTGAGCGGTGGCGTCAGATGGCCGATGGTGACGGCGCCGAGCCGCCGCTTGGCCTGCACCGCCTCGCCGGGATTGTTGACGATGAAGGGATAGATCACCGGCGTCGGTCCCAGCACCACCTCGGGCCAGCACTCGGCCGACAGCGCCAGCGCCTTGCCGGGCAGCCATTCCAGCGTCCCGTGAGTGCCGAGATGGACCAGGGCGTCGATGCGCTGGCGCAGCCAGGCATAGACGGCAACATAAGCGGCACTCGGCGGAGAGGTCGTGTCGTGATAGCCCGACTTGCGATCGGCCAATGACCCGCGATCGGGCTGCAGCAACACGAGCACCTTGCCGCACCGCAGGACGGGCACCGCCCCTGCCCCCGCGATGTCGATGCGCTCGACGTCGGCGCGCAACAGCCGCTCGACGTCTGCCGCCTGCCAGTCGCAGCCGCCGATGTCGTAGCCCTCGCTGCCCAGAAGCTTCAGGATCGCGGCCGCGCTCGCGGCGGTGTCGAGGCCGACGGCATACCCAGTACGTCCGCCGCGCGCCGGATAGTCCGACAGGACCACGGCCAGCCGCCGCTCGAAGCGCGGCGTGCTGCCGAGCTTCGCCCAGGCGGCCGCGAGCTGCGCCACATAGTCGATGCGATCGACAAGAGGCTCATGGCGCACGCTGGAGAATTCCAGGCGCGGATCGAGCGGGCTCTCGGCCTTGAAGGAGATGGCGCGGGTCAACAGCCGGCCGTCGAGCTCGGGCAGCACGACGTTCATGGCGAGGTCGGCCGGTGTGAGACCGCGCTGCGATTCCTCCCAGGCGGCACGCGGGCTGCCTGACAGCACGACCTGCAGGACGGGCACGTCGGCACCGTCGAGCACCGTCGTGTCGTTATCGGTCATGGCCGAGAAGGCCGTGGTGTTGAGGATAATCGCGGGGCGGTGCCTGGCGATCAGCGCCTCCAGGTCGGGTTTCGCCAACGGGTCTTTCAGGCTGTTCACGGCGACAGCGAGGGGCGCCAGGCCTTGCCGAACGAGCGCATCCATCAACGCCGTGATCGGCGCGATGTCGGCTGCCATCAGGTTGGCGCGGTACAAGACGATCAGCGCGACGGGTCGCTCGTCTTCGATACTGCCCAGCACGGTGACGGGACCGATCGGCACCGGCGGCGTCCAGGCGAGATCGCGGCCGATCAGCGTCGCGGCGTAGCGCAACGCCTGGCGCAGATTGTCGGTGCCGCCCGCACGGAAAAAGTGGTCGAGCAGGGCGAGCGGCTCGGCCGCCAAGGTCGAGGCCGCCGCCAGCCGCGGATCGGCGCGATCGTCACCCGGCAGGGCGGCGAACAGCAAGCCTTTCTCGCGCGCGATGTCGGCGATGTGTTCCAGGCCGTAGCGCCAGTAGTCGAGCCCGCCCAGGCAACGCACGATGACCATGCGGGCATGCGCCACGACGTTCTCGACATAGAGATCGACCGACATCGGGTGCCTGAGCCGCCTGAGGCTGGCCAGCCGCATCGTCGGCAGCAGGTCGGCGTCCTCTTGCCAAGCGGCGGCGAGCGCCGACAGGTCGCTATCGGAGAAGGAAAGTACGACGATATCCGCCGGCGACTGGCCGAGGTCGACGGCGACATCGGTCTCTTCCAGCGTCGCGAGCTCGGTCGCCAGGACATGCATGGGCTATCCCCGGATAAGCTCCGAGATGGCGTCCCTGTCGAAACCCTTCTCGCCGATCACCACCAGGCGGCCGCGACGATCGCCGGCCGGCCACTTGCGATCGTAGTGATGCTGGATGCGCGAGCCCACGCCCTGCACCAGGAGCCGCATCGGCTTGCCGGCGATGTCGACGAAGCCCTTCATGCGCAGGATGTCGTGCGCTTCGGCGGCCTTCGCCAATCGATCGACCAGCTGCTGCGGCGTGTCGAAGGCCGGCAGGTCGACGATGAACGTGTCGAAGTCGTCGTGGTCGTGCTCGCCCTCTAGATCGTGATGCGAGGGCCGGCTGGCGAGATCGGATTCGGCCTCCGCCCCCAGGCCTAGCAGCACCTTGACCGGCACCTTGCCATTCTCGGTCTCCACCACCTTGATGGCGCGCGGCAGCGTCTTGGCAATCTCGCCGGCAACGCTCTGCCGCTCATCCGACGAGATCAGGTCGGCCTTGTTCAGGATCACGAGGTCGGCACAGAGCAGCTGATCCTCGAACACTTCTTCCAGTGGATTGTCGTGGTCGAGCGACGAATCCTCGGCGCGCTGCCTTGCGACAGCCTCGGGATCATCGGCAAAACGTCCGGCCGCGACCGCGGCGCCGTCGACCACAGCAACGACGCCGTCGACCGTCACGCGCGAGGCGATCTCGGGCCAATTGAACGCTTTCACCAGTGGTTTCGGCAGCGCCAGCCCCGACGTCTCGATGACGATATGCTCGGGCGGCGTGGGCCGGTCGAGCAGCCCTTTCAGCGCCGGCACGAAGTCGTCGGCCACGGTGCAGCACAGGCAGCCATTGGCCAGCTCGACGATGGCGTCCTCGGGGCAGCTCTCGATACCGCAGCTCTTCAGGATCTCGCCGTCGATACCGACATCGCCGAACTCGTTGACGATGACAGCCAGCCGCCGGCCGTCGGCGTTCTCCAGCACGTGCCGCACCAGCGTCGTCTTGCCGGCGCCGAGGAAGCCGGTGACGATCGTGCAGGGAACCTTGGCGACGCTCATTGCTGCTCCTCGGACGGTACGGCGCGTTTCACCGGCGGCACGCGGGCGATGGTGTGCTTGCGGACATGCTCGGGACGATCACGCCATTCCGGCACGCCCTCCGCATGTGCTCGGTGCAGGCGGGCAAAATCGACGATGTCGGCAGCATGCCGATCGGGATCGAGGTCGCCGATCACGTAGGTCCATTTGCCCGACCCCGACACGGCGGCGCTGCAGCCGCGCGGGCAGTTCGACAGGCAATTGGCCGGCACCACATCGATCCCCTCGTCGTTGTCGGATGCGAGCCTCTGCTCCACCGCCGCCAGCAGGCGAGCGCCCGGCCGCAAGGCGGCGGGCACGTCGACCGGCGGCGTGCCCCGACAGGTCACGCAGACATAAAGAATGGTCGTGGTCACGTCAGGCGAGGCCTGCCGCGAACGCCGTGGCGACACCGCCCGCCAAAGCCACCAGGACGCCGACGATGGTGAGACCGGTCGTGCGCGCCGGCCACTGGCGCAACGCCTGCACGCCGGCATAGACCGCAACACCGATGGCCGTCTGGATGATGAACAGGCCCACGAGATAGGCGAACAGTGGTGAGGTCTCCGCGCCGACGATCGACTCGCCCAGGGCATAGCCATGCACAAGGCCGGCGATCGCGAACAGCGCCAATGCGCGTCCGTTGCTCATCGACTGGCGCAGGATGACCAGCCCGCCGATCAGCAGCGTCGTCAGGCCAACCAGAAGCTCGCTCGCAGGCAGGTCGATCTTTGCGAGATGCACGCCGACACCCGCGATCACCGCGACGCTGAAGGCCAGCACGACGGCGGCGCTGCGCCCGGCGAGCGCAGCCAGGATGCCGACGCCGACGATCGCCGCGAGATGATCGATGCCGATTACCGGATGACCAAGGCCCGACAGCAGTCCCTGCATGAAGGTCTCGGGCATCTTGCCGCCCATGACGTGATGCGCCCAGGCTGGCTCGGCCGCCATCGTGACGACCATCGCAATCGCAGCGATCCTTGCACGTGAAAACGCCATCGCTTCCCTCCGTCGCGGGTCAATCGACCCAATGGATGCCGTCTCCGACGGAGCACCGTCCTCCGGCCGATGGCCGGGCGAGCGGTTTGCCTCGACCCTTGCTGCGCCCCGCGCAAAGGACTCGGATGCGGCGTCGACGGCAGGTTTCCTGGCTCTCGGGTCTTCGCCTTTGGCCACCTTCCCGGTTTCCCAGTGGTATCCTGGCCATCGGCTTGCCGACTACAGTTGCGGGGGCAGCCGCGGATTGCACCGCGTTCCCTTTTGATCCCCTGTCGGGGCACCGTCGCCCGTTTGATACGGGCCACAGTGAAGGCCCGTCAATGGGATTCGCGGTCGCCTTGAAGGCGGCCGCTCCGACGACCAAAGTGCCAACATGTCTGCAGAAATCGACGAAACAGCCCGCCACAAGGCCAAAATGGCCAACCGCAAGGCCGCACAGGATGCCGAGGTATCGGCCAAGACCGCCGAGAAGGGCCTGCTGATCGTCCATACCGGCAAGGGCAAGGGCAAATCGACGGCGGCCTGGGGCCTGCTGCTGCGCGCGCTGGGCCGTGGCTTCAGATGCGGCGTCGTGCAGTTCGGCAAGGGCGCCTGGCAGACCGGCGAGCGCGCCGCGCTCGAACGCTTCGGCGAGCAGATCGAATGGCACACGCTGGGCGAAGGTTTTACCTGGGAAACGCAGGACCGCGCGCGCGACGTCGCCGCCGCTGAACGCGCCTGGGCAAAAGCGAAAGAACTGCTGGGCAATCCGGCGATCCGCCTCGTCGTGCTCGACGAGCTCAACATCTCGCTGCGCTACGACCATCTCGACATCAACGATGTCGTCGCCACCCTGAAAGCGCGCCGCGGCGACCAGCACGTCGTGGTGACCGGCCGCAACGCCAAGCCCGAGCTGATCGAGGCGGCAGACCTCGTGACCGAGATGACCCTGGTGAAGCATCACTTCGCCGCCGGCGTGAAGGCGCAGGAGGGCATCGAGTTCTGATGTCCGCCCGGATGCCTGGCCGCGCCATCATGATCCAGGGCACGGGGTCGGACGTCGGCAAGTCGCTGATCGTGGCGGGCCTGGCCCGTGCCTTCACGCGGCGCGGCCTCAGCGTGCGCCCGTTCAAGCCGCAGAACATGTCGAACAATGCGGCCGTCACCGCCGACGGCGGCGAGATCGGTCGCGCCCAGGCGCTGCAGGCGCGCGCCGCGCGCGTGGCGCCGACGGTGCACATGAACCCGGTGCTGCTGAAGCCCCAGAGCGAGATCGGCGCGCAGGTCGTGGTGCAGGGCAAGGTGCTGGGCAACGCCAAGGCGCGTGAATACCAGGGCCTGAAGCCCAAGCTGCTCGGCGCCGTGCTCGAGAGCTTCGGCCGCCTCGTCGCCGAAAGCGATCTCGTGCTGGTCGAGGGCGCGGGCTCAGCCTCGGAAGTCAACCTGCGCAAGAGTGACATCGCCAACATGGGCTTTTCCCGCGCGGCAGACGTACCGATCGTGCTGCTGGGCGACATCGACCGCGGCGGCGTCATCGCGAGCCTGGTCGGCACCAAGGCGGTGATCGATCCTGAGGATGCTGCGATGATCGTGGGCTTCATCGTCAACCGCTTCCGCGGCGACCCATCGCTGTTCGACGACGGCATGAAGGCCGTGAGCGAGCGCACCGGCTGGCCGGCGCTGGGGCTGGTGCCGTATTTCGAAGCGGCGTACCGCCTGCCGCCGGAGGACGCCGTCGTGCTGCAGGATCGCCGGATCGGCAGGCCCGACGGCCGCGTGCGCATCGCGGTGCTGGCGTATCCCCGCATCGCCAATTTCGACGACTTCGACCCTCTGCGCCTCGACCCCACCATCGATCTGGTGTTCGTCGGGCCTCACCAGCCCGTGCCGGGCGACGCCGCGCTGGTCATCCTGCCGGGATCGAAGGCCACCATCTCCGATCTCGCCTCATTGCGGGAATTCGGCTGGGACATCGACCTTCGCGCCCATCTGCGACGCGGTGGCGCCGTGCTGGGGATCTGCGGCGGCTACCAGATGCTCGGCAGGACCGTCGCCGATCCGCACGGCGTCGAAGGTCCGCCCGCCGCGGTCGACGGGCTGGGACTGCTCGATGTCGAGACGGTGCTGGAAGGCAACAAGGTCCTGGTCGAGGTCGCCGGCGAGACGGCAGCCGACAGAGTTCCATTCAAGGGCTACGAAATGCATATCGGCCGCACGACCGGCAACGTCACGCCCCTGCTCAAGCTCGCGGATGGCAAGACAGACGGTGCGATCACCGCCGACGGTCGTGTCGCCGGCTGCTACATCCACGGCCTGCTGGGCGACGATCGCCAGCGCCGTCACTGGCTGCAGCGCATCGGCGCGCAGGCCTCGACCTTTGCCTACGAATCCCAGGTCGACGCCACGCTCGACCTGCTGGCCGACCATCTAGAGAAGCACGTCGATTGCGATCGCCTTCTGGCGCTGGCGCGCGAACCGACGATCGCTGGATGAAGCGGGCCGGCTACACCGTCGCTGGCCTGATCATCGTCGTGGCGGCCTATCACGCGGCGCTGCTGCCCCACGAATATGCGCACTCCTTCATGGCCTGGGCGCTCGGCTACAAGAGCGATCCGCTGGTCATCCATTGGGGCGTCCGCAAGGTGACCGACGTCCTGCTGCTGAGCGGCATCAACGAGAAGGTCGACTATGCCGCCATGGTCGCGCGCGGCGATGGACTCGCCACAGCGCTGGTCGGCTTCGCCGGCGCCGGTTTGGCCAACGGCATGCTCTACCTGGTGTCGCTGTGGCTGCTGCAACGGCCGGCCGTGCGCGATTACACCCTGCTCTTCACGTTCGTGTTCTGGTTCAACTTCATGAACCTCGGCAACTTCTTCGACTATGTTCCGATCCGCGCCTTCGCGCCCACCGGCGACATCGCCCATATCGTGCAGGGGCTCGGCATTTCGCCCTGGGTCGTGCTCGTCGTGCTGGGAGTTCCGACCGCCACCGCCATGTGGTTCTTCTTCGCGCGCACCCTGCCCATGGCGCTTGGCCGGATGGCATCGACCTCTTTCGAGCGCGGTTTCGTCGTCACCCTTTGCGTCGTCATCATGTTCGGCTATTTCGGCCTTGTCGGGATCGAAGGCTACGGGAAGATCTCCCATGTCCTGTCGCTGCTGTCGCTCTGCCTCATCCCGGTCTTGCTGACCCTTTGCTGGCCGACGCGGCGATGGGTGCGGGCCAGGATCGTCGCTTCCGACTCCACGTCGCGGTGATCTGGCCCACTCGACAACGCATGCACTGCTATCAAGGAAGTGATGGACTTATCGGCATTTCCGGTATTTCCGACAGAGGTCGTTGTGGGGGCTGGGAAGCCGACCCTCCACCGATTGGGGTGAGCTTCGAATTCGGACAATTACGCTAATTGCGCTCCCGGTTTTCGCGTTGAGCAGCGACCTCGGTCAGGGCGGGCACGCCCCTCCGGCCGGCAGCCGGAGAGGCGCATGCGAAAGATATCGGATGGACGATGCATAGAGCGGGAACGCGGCAGTGCCGCGCAACAAATTCAATATATAACTAAGGTACATATAAATCAACAACTTCAGTAGATCGACGATCAGTTTCTTTTTGGCGAGTTTTTGCGCTCCGTAGAGGGCTATGTATGGGGGGCTGAACGGGCGGCGACGCGACACCTAGCACCGCTTAACACAAGTGCCAGCAGTGCTTTCAAAGCACTACCAGAGCCTCAGGCTGAGCACGATCAGGACCAGCACAGCGATCTGCAAAGCGCAGGCGGTACGATAAAGCGTCAGCGCGTTGCGGATGTCCTTCGCCGTGAGCTCGCTGCGACCCTGGCCCACCCAGGGCTCTTCGACCGGCACGCCGTCATAGATGCGCGGGCCCGACAGCCGGATACCGAGTGCGCCCGCCATCGCTGCCTCCGGCCAGCCGGCGTTGAGTGAACGATGATGGCCTGCGTCGTGCCGGATGGCGCTCAGCGCCTCGCCCGGCGACAAGCCGAGCGGGACGGCCGCCAGCACCAGCCAAAGCGCCGACAGCCGCGACGCCGGCAGGTTCACCAGGTCGTCGAAGCGCGCCGAAGCCCAGCCAAACGCCAGATGCCGCTCGGTCTTGTGGCCGATCATGCTGTCGGCGGTGTTCACCGCCTTGTAGGCGAGCGCGCCGGGCAACCCCGCCACGGTCATCCAGAACAGCGGCGCCACGACGCCGTCGGAGAAATTCTCGGCAAGACTCTCGATGGCGGCGCGGCAGACGGCGGCTTCATCGAGATTCCTGGTTTCGCGGCCGACGATATGCGCCACCGCGGCGCGGCCACCCGCAAGCCCGTCCCTCTCGAGCGCGCGCGCCACATCAAGCACGTGGGAATCGAGGCTGCGCTGCGCCAGCAGGCTGCTGGCCAGCAGGCCGCACACCAACAGGGATATGATGCCCGGGAGCAGGCGCTCGAGGATGGCGGCGATCGCAAGACCCGCCAGGATCGCTGCGGCCAACAACAGCAGCAACGTCGCAACGCCCCAGGCCCGTCGCTCAGGCCCCGACTTCGCTGCCGAGTTCCAGCTGTCGTCGCACCATGTTATGAGCCGACCGAACCACGAAACAGGATGGCCGATCAGGCGATAGACGGCGTTGGGATACCCGACCATCGCTTCGGCCACGACGGCAATCAAGGCTAGGTCGGCGAACATGAAGGCAATGCCTATCACAGGCGTCACAGCCAAGAAAACCATCGCCCATGGCGGCGACCTCGGCGCCGTCGGTCGCCGTTATCCCAATGCCCCGCGGCCCTTGATCGACCTGTCGACCGGAATCAATCCCGTGCCCTACCCCATTGCCGGGTTGCCGGCCGACGCCTGGTCGCAATTGCCGTCGCGCGAAGCCGAGCAGGCGCTGCTCGACGCGGCGGCAGCACGCTATGGCTGTCCGGCCGCAACAATCGTCGCCGCGCCCGGCACGCAGGTCCTGATCCAGCTGCTGCCGCGACTGGTTGAGCGGTCACGAGTCGCTGTCGTGGGCACGACCTATGCCGAGCACGAGCTCTGCTGGCGACGATGCGGCCATGAGGTCTCGGTCGTTCAACATTGCACCGATGCGGGGGGCGCGGACGTGATCGTCGTCGTGAATCCCGACAATCCTACCGGCAGATTGATCGAGCCGAACGCTTTGCGCGCCGTCGACACGCGGCTGCTGGTGGTCGATGAAGCCTTCATCGACTTGGGCCCGGTTGAGGCGAGTCTTGCCCGCGACCTCCCGGACAACGCGATCGTGCTGCGCTCGTTCGGCAAGACGTACGGGCTCGCCGGCCTGCGGCTGGGATTTGCCATCGCCCCCGACGCCGTCGCGACGCGCCTGCGCGAGGAACTCGGGCCCTGGGCCGTGTCGGGACCGGCCCTCGCCGTCGGCGCGCAGGCCCTCGCCGATGATGACTGGCTTCGACGGACGGCGGAGCGGCTGGCCGTCGATTCAAAGCGGCTGGATGCCCTGCTGGCGGCCGCAGGCTTCACCGTTCTCGGCGGCACCAGCCTGTTCAGGCTGGCGAGCCACCTCGAGGCGGCTGCGCTGGTCGAACGCCTGGGCCGGCAAGGCATTCACGTGCGCGCCTTCGCCCATCAGCCAAGCTGGCTGCGCTTCGGACTGCCGGCGGACGATGAGGAATTCAGCCGACTGTCAGCGGCGCTTCAGGTGCCGCAGAACGTGCGATAGCCCGGATCGGGTCGCGCCGGCTCGGCGTAGTCGGCGAACTCATCGCGCTCGTCATAGGGCCGAGCCAGCACCTGCAGGAGTTCCTCGAATGGCGCATAGTCGTCGCGTTCGATGGCGGCAGCGAGCACAGCCTCGACGCGATGGTTGCGGGGAATGTAGACGGGATTGACCGATCGCATGGCCGCGCGCCGTGTCGCAGCATCCTGCGGCTCGCGCGCCAGCCGCTCGCGCCAGCGTATCGCCCAGACATCGTAGCGCGCGGTGTCGGGGAACAGCGGTCGCGCCCGCTCATCGTTCTCGGGATCGAGGGAGCGGAACGTCTTGGTGAAATCGGCCCGTCCCTCTGCCATGGCGTTAAGGAGCTCCTGCGCCAGCGCACCGTCGGCCTCGTCCGCGGTGAACAGACCGAGCTTGCGCCGCATGCCCGCCATCAACGCCTCACCATAGCGGCCCTGGAATGTCGCCAGCGCTTCATTGGCTACGGCCAGCGCCTTGTCGCTGTCGTCGTCGAGCAGCGGCAGCAGCGTCTCGCCGAAACGCGCCAGGTTCCAATGGCAGATGCGCGGCTGGTTGGCGTAGGCGTAGCGTCCGCCATGGTCGATCGAGCTGAACACCGTGTCGGGCTTGTAGGCATCCATGAAGGCGCATGGGCCATAGTCGATGGTCTCGCCCGCGATCGAGCAGTTGTCGGTGTTCATGACGCCGTGGATGAAACCCACCAGCATCCACCGCGCCACCAGCTCGGCCTGGCGGGCGATTACGCCCTCGAACAGGGCGCGGTAGGGCTCGGCCGCGTCGCGCGCGTCGGGATAGTGGCGGGCGATGACGTGGTCGGCCAGCAGGCGAAGCGCCTCGCCATCGCCGCGGGCGGCGAAGAACTGGAAGGTGCCGACGCGGATATGGCTCGAGGCCACGCGCGTCAGCACCGCACCCGGCAGCACGGTCTCGCGCATCACCGCCTCGCCGGTCGCCACGGCAGCGAGCGAGCGCGTGGTCGGGATGCCGAGCGCCATCATCGCCTCGCTCACGATGTATTCGCGCAGCACGGGGCCAAGCGCGGCGCGACCATCGCCGCGGCGCGAGAACGGCGTCGGGCCCGAGCCCTTGAGCTGGATGTCGCGGCGCACCCCGGCGCGATCGACCACCTCGCCCAGCAGGATGGCGCGTCCATCGCCCAGTTGCGGCACGAAGTTGCCGAACTGGTGGCCGGCATAGGCGAGCGCGATCGGCTGCGACCCGGCCTCGATGCGGTTGCCGGCCAGCATCGCCACGCCGTCGGGTGATGCCAGCATGGCGACGTCGAGCCCAAGCTCCGCCGCCAGCGTCTCGTTCAGCTTGAGCAGGCGCGGCCCACTGACCGGCGTGGGATCGAGCCGCGCATAGAAGCGCTCGGGCAGCCGGGAATAGGTGTTGTCGAAGGCGATGATGGGTGCATCGCGCGGGGGCGCCTCGTGCAAAAAGGACAGACCGGTGTCGTTCGCCATGCTCACTCCACCCGATTAGTCGTCGTAGCTCGCCGTGGTGACGCCGCTCATGCGGTCATAGACCAGCTTGATCTTGGTCAGGGTGCAGAGATTGAGATTGCGCCACACCGCTGGAGCCCCGCCATCCGCAAAACCGACCTGCAGGTCCGCCTGGCAGTAGGTCGTGGGCGCATTGAACGTCACCTGGCGGCGTTGGCCAGCCGTGATTGGCGGCGGACGCAACACGTTGGGGGTCCAGAAGTTGAAGTCGCTTTCCGAGACCTGCAGCGCGTTGATTGGATAGGCCGTGCCGTTGATCAGCAAGAAACTGGTCTCCTGTGCCGCCACCTCACCCGCAGCGAGCGACAGGACGGCAGCCAACAATCTACTCAGCATGTAACGAGTTCTCCGCAGCGACGCTGCATCTTATCGTCGCTTTGCGCGGCGGCTCAAGGTAGAGGTGGTGCCGATGACAGTCTTTGCAAGGACACAGCCCGCCCTTGCCCTCGCGGCCCTTGCCGCGGCGATTCCTCTCTTGCTGCCGGTGAAAGCCACAGCGGACGAAGCGCCGCGCCCCGGCGGCTTCTATGCCGGCGCCCATGTCGGCTTCATGTTCGGCCAGGGCAGCGCCACCCTCAGCGATCCCATCGGCGTCAGCGCGCAGTCGGCAACGAACCCCTACAGCGCCCTGTTCGGCGGCGTTCAGGCCGGCTGGGAATGGGTGCTGCCGTCGCGCGTGATGCTGGGCGTCGAGGCCGATTTCTCGTTTCCGAACTACGAGGACGCCTCGAAGGTCCTGTCGTACCGCGCCACGCCCAGCGGCTATGCCAGCGAGGAGTATGAGTGGATGGCGACGTTGCGCGGCCGGCTCGGCTACGACATCGGCGCCTTCACGCCCTACGTCACCGGCGGTATTGCCTGGGCGAGCACGCGCTATTCGCGCATCAATCTCACGACCGGCAACGAGGACGCCAACCCGAGCAACATCCGCCTCGGCTACACGTTCGGCGGCGGCGTCGACTATCGCTTCGACAAGCGCTGGTCGACGCGCCTCGAATACCTCTACACCAACTTCAACCTCTCGGGTTTCCTGTTCGGCTCGGCACCGTCGCGCTACGACACGCAATACAATCTCAGTCGCATACGTCTTGGCCTGAATTACCGGTTCGGCGGGCCCGACGAGAAGGAGAAGGACGACAAGGACGATCGCGGGCCGGGCAGCTTCGAGGTGCACGGCCAGACGGTGTTCGTCTACCAGGGCTATCCGCCGATCACCGCGCCCTACGATGGCGTCAACAGCCTGCCGGGAGTCGGTCAATCGCGCGATACTTGGGCGATGTCGGGCTTCCTCGGCGTGCGGCTGTGGCAGGGCGGCGAGTTCTACTACAATCCCGAAACGCTGCAGGGCTACGGCGTGGCCTTGAGCGCCGGCGCCGGCGGTTTCCCCAACGGCGAGGCGCAGCGCGCCTTCCCCTACCCGCGCTACAACACGTCGCGGCTCTTTCTCCGCCAGACCTTCGGCCTCGGTGGCGAGCGCGAGCAGGTCGAAAGCGATCTCAACCAGCTCGCCGGCGAGCGCGACATCTCGCGCTTCACTATCCAGGTCGGCAAGTACGCCGTTCAGGACTTGTTCGACAACAACGCCTACGCCAACGATGCGCGCGTCGACTTCCTCAATTGGTCGATCTGGGCGGCCGGCGCCTTCGACTATCCGGCCGACAGCGTCGGCTTCAGCTGGGGCATCACCGCCGAATACAATCAGCCGAACTGGGCGGCGCGCGCCGGTTACTTCCTGGTCGCCAACCAACCGGACACCAACGTCTATGACCTCGCCTTGATCCAGCGTAACGGCGTGGTCGGTGAGCTCGAGATGCGCTACGCGCCGTTCGAGCGCAAAGGCACGACGCGGCTCGGCGTGTGGCTGACCAACGGCTTTGCCGGTTCCTATGCCGACGCCGTAACCCTGGCCAACCTGACCGGCACCGACATCAACACGTCCATCGCCCTGACGCGCCAGACGCGCACCAAGTACGGCCTCTATTTCAGCATCGACCAGCAGCTCACCGACGATATCGGCGCCTTCTTCCGCTTCAGCTGGAACGACGGCCGCAGCGAGATCCTGGCCTTCACGGACATCGACACCAGCGTCTCGGGCGGCCTGTCGATCAAGGGCGCCGGCTGGGACCGGCCGGACGACACGATCGGAATCGCCGGCGCCATCAACTCGATCTCGCCCAGCCACGCCGCCTTCGTCGCCGCCGGCGGATTGGGACTGACGATCGGCGACGGCGCCCTCACCTACGGCTCGGAGTTCGTGGGCGAGGCCTATTATTCGCTGAAGGTCACCAAGGGCCTGTTCCTGACGGCGGACTATCAGTTCATCGGCAATCCCGCCTACAATCAGGTGCGCGGCCCGGCGCATTTCTTCAGCGGCCGCCTGATGGCGAAATTCTAGAGCATCACCTCACCCTGAGGAGCGGCCCAGAGGGCCGCGTCTCGAAGGGTGGGCAACCTGCCATTCTGCTGCCCACCCTTCGAGACGCGCCGCTTCGCGGCGCTCCTCAGGGTGAGGTATGCTCGCCTATGACCACCCTGTTGGTAAGCCATCCTTCGTTCCTCGAGCACGATACCGGCATCCATCACCCCGAGCGCGCCGATCGCCTGCGCGCGGTGCTGGCGGCGCTGGACGACCCCGCCTTCGAAGCCCTCGCGCGCGTGCCCGCGCCCGTCGCTTCGATGGAGGAACTGACGCGGGTCCATCCCCAGGACTATGTCGAGGCCATCATGGGTGTTCGGCCCGGCCCCGGCGAACATGTCCATATCGACGGCGATACGGTGATGAGCCAGGGCAGCGCCGAGGCGGTCATCCGCGCCGCCGGCGCCGCCGTGACGGCCGTCGACGCGGTGATGCAGGGCCAGGCCCGCACCGCCTTCGCCGCGGTGCGGCCGCCCGGCCACCATGCCTCGCCCGGCATTCCCGGCGGCTTTTGCCTGTTCAACAACGTCGCCATCGGCGCGCGCCACGCCCAGGCGCGGTACGGGATCGAGCGCGTCGCCATCCTCGACTTCGACGTCCATCACGGCCAGGGCACCCAGGCGGTCGTCGGGCCCGACCGCACGCTCTTCTACGCCTCGACCCATCAATCGCCGCTCTATCCCGGCACCGGCTCGCCGCATGAGCGCGGCATTGCGGGCAATGTCGTCAACGTTCCTTTGTCGGCGGGAAGCGGCGGCCTCGAGTTCCGCGCTGCCTGGGCCGATCGGATCCTGCCGGCCCTCGATCGCTTCGAGCCGGAGCTGCTGATCGTCTCCGCCGGTTTCGACGCCCATGCCGCCGATCCGCTGGCCGGCCTGGAAGTCGAGACCGAGGACTTCATCTGGCTCACCGAGGAGTTCCGCGCGATCGCCGAGCAGCACGCCCAGGGCCGCATCGTCTCCGTGCTCGAAGGTGGCTACGACCTCGGCGCTCTGGCCGAATCGGTCGCCACGCACGTTCAGACGTTGATGCGGGAGTAGACCTCTTCGTCTGCTGGGAGCGCGCCACTCCGTGGCGCTCATGGCTTCCTCCCTGCGCTCCGCGCGGGGAGGTGCCCGCGAAGCGGGCGGAGGGGTCATGAGCGACAGCAATGATGCTCATGACCCCTCCGTCGCCGTATGACGGCGCCACCTCCCCAACTTCGTTGGGGAGGAAGACCGTGAGCGCTACGGAGTGGCGCGCTCCCAGCAATGACTAAGACTCCGGAATCGACCGATCGATCTGCCATGTCGCCGCCGAGACATTGGGCTCGAGGCTGAGGCGGCCGACGATCTGCTCGAGGGCCGCATCGTTGCGACTGGCGGCGACCGCCTGTGCCGTCACGGTCACCTTGGACGTGTCGGGGATGTCCTCGCTCTCGATGCGCCGCAGGCCGAGGCCCGCCTGGGACAGCGCATGCAACAGGAGGGATCGCATATGCGCTTCCTCGGCGCCGCGGCAGGTGATCTCGACCGTGTAGTAGGTCTCGACATCGCCTTTGGTCAGGAAATGGGTGTTCACGCGACGCACCAGCGGCCGCAGGAAGAGGTTGGTCGCGATCACGAAGGCCGCCGCGACCACGGCTGGGCCCGCGAGACCCGCGCCCGCCAATGTTCCCACCATGGCCGAGCACCACAGCGTCGCGGCGGTGTTGAGGCCATGCACATTGACGCCCTCGCGCAGGATCACGCCGGCACCCAGGAAGCCGATGCCGGTCACCACCTGGGCGGCAACGCGCGTGGGATCGCCCGCACCGACCAGGCCGGAGAAGACCACGAACCCGCACGCGCCCAGCGCGACCAGTGCGTTGGTCCGCAGCCCCGCCATCTTCTGGTTCCACTGGCGCTCGAAGCCGATGGCGCAGCCGAGCAGCAGCGCCACTGTGAGGCGCAGGGCAGGGTCGCCCAGGCCCGTAAGATCCAAATGCATGACGCGTCGTAGCCGCAGCGACGTTACAGGATCATGACGGCTGATGCCGCCGATCAGAAGCTCATGCGCAGCCGCCCGCTGAACACGTTCACGGGACCGCGCACCATGTTGTAGGCCGGGTTGCCCAGGAACTGGTAGTCGGCCGTCACCATGATGCCCTTGGCGAGCTGGAAGGCATAGTAGGCTTCGAACACGTTCTCCGAGGCGTAGCTCAGCGCGCCGTCGCCGACCAGCGGCCCCAGGCCGCCCGCCGCCAGATAGGCGCTGTGGTCGCCCGAGATGTTGTTCCAGGCACCGCCGATGCCCACGACGTCGTCGGGCCGGCCCCAAGGTTTGCCCTTGATCGACACGCCGAGCGACAGGCTGGTGTCGATGTCGGTGAAGGCCATGATCTCATTGCGGCCGTCGTTCCAGCTGAAGCGGCCGAACAGGCCGAGCCACTCGGTGATCTCCTGGTCGAAGTTGAGATAGAGGCCGTACTTTGTGCGCCCCTGCCGCGTCCACGGGATCGTGTCGTTGGCATTGAGGCCGAGGTCCGGGTTGGCGAGCGCGGTGGCCTGGGCGTAGGAGCCGGCATAGACGCTGTTCAACCACGTGCCCAGCCGCAACGAGCCGTCTCTGCCGTAGGGCTTGTATCGCATCTCCAGTTCGCCGAGATAGCCGCCGCGAACGAAGAATGCCGTGTCCAGGGTGTTCGCGTTCGTCACGGCAGGCACGAGGAAATAGCCGGCGCGCACCGACCAGTTCGGCCGGTTGAGCTCGGCGCTGATGCCCCAGGTGAGACCCAGGCGGTCGGCCGGATAGTCGAAGGCGCCCGACGCCCAGATCGACCAATTGAGGAAGTCGATGCGCGGATCGTTGGCAAAGGCGTTGGTATCGAAGACGTCCTTCACCGAGTATTTGCCGACCTGCAGGGTGACCCGATTGACGTCCTTCACGCCCGCGAGCTGGCCATATTCGCTCTCGACCGTCTCGGTCTCGCCGCCCAGGCCGATCTCCTGGCGCAAGAACAAGCGAGACACGTTGAAGCGCGGATAGGGGTAGCTCGATTTCTGCGCCTCGCCGTTGGGATAACCGGCCGCACCGACCGTGTTGGCGACGCCGAAGCCCTGCAGGGTTTCCGGGTTGAAATAGAGCTCGCCACCCTGCCACAGCCGCACGCCGAGGAAGCCCGACACGGTCCAGGTCTCGCGGCTCTGGCCCTCCGGCGGCAGGCTGTTCGTCCCGCTGTAGAGCGCATAGATCGGCGGATATCCCTGATAGATGAACGTGGTCTGGCCGTGGATCTCCCAGGTGCCAGGGCCGCGGTTGTCACCGCGGTCGTCGGACTTGTCCTTCTTCTCGTCCTCGACGCCGAACTTGTAGTTCAAGCCGACGCGGAACTGATTGAGCTGGTATTGCGAGTCATAGCGAGCCGGCGCCGAGGCGAAGAGGGTACCGGTGGGGCCGAGGTTCGTGTAGAGGTACTCGAAGCGGGTCGACCAGCGTGAATCGAGCCGGTAATCGACGCCGCCGCCCACAGTCCAACCCACGCGCACGTTGCTCGGACTTGCATCTTCGTTGCCCGTCGTCAGGTCGGTGCGTGAATAGCGCGTGCTCGCCCAGGCGATGCCGCCGGTCGCGAACGGCGTCCACGGCCCCATGGCATAGCCGACCCGTCCGCGCAGGCTTGCAAGGTAGTTCAGCTGTTCGTTGGCGGTGCCGGTGCCGGTGGCGCGGTACGACAGGACATTCGCAAGATCGCTATAGTTGGCGAACGACATGTCCACTTCCACGCCCAGCATCAGCCGCGAGTTGAAGTAATGCTCGTAGCCGGCCTGAACGCCGCCGTAGAGCGTGCCGTAAGGCGTGGTCCCGCCGGCCGACTGCACGCCGATCGGGTCGGCCAACGTCGCCGTGCCGTTGCCGAAGAGGTAGCCCATGTGGCCGCCGACGTAGAAGCCGGAACGACCTTGCTCCTGCGCCAAGACTGGCAGGGGTCCCACCAGCACCGCGGCAATCGTCGCGACCGTCGCGGCAGGCCTGTTCATTGTTTGCCCAAAATTCACGCATAGACTCCGGCAGAACTCGATCTTCGTTGCCAGCTGTTACGGTCTCGTGCAATGCGTCGCCACCGTCGCAGCCGATATACTTTACCTACCGTCTGAGCGGTCTAAAAAATCCGCGGCACCGAAAAGCGCAGGCGGCAGCGAAGGCCCGCCGCCGCGTAGTCCATCTCCAGCTCGCCGCCGATCTGCTCGGCGCTGCCGGCCAGCAGGCGCGAGCCGAACCCGCGACGTGCCGGCGGCGACACCGGCGGCCCGCCATGCTCCTGCCAGTCGAGATCGACCGCGACCGCCGATTCGGCATCGACGGCGGTCCAGCTGACGGAGAGCCGGCCATGCGGGACCGACAATGCACCGTATTTCGCCGCGTTGGTCGCAAGCTCGTGCAGCATGAGGCTGAGCGTGATGGTCGTGCTCGGCGGGATCATCACCGGGTCGCCGCCGATCTCGATCGGCCGGCCCTCGTCGATGAAGGCGGCGAGCGCGGTCGTGACGATGTTGCGCAGATCGGCACCATCCCACGAATCGTGGGTCAGGAGGCTGTGTGCGCGCGCCAGCGAGACCAGGCGATCGGTGAAGGCCTCGGCGAAATCAGCCGGTTCCGGCCGGGTCCGCAATGTCTGCTGGGCGAGAGCCTGCACGATCGATAGCGTGTTCTTCACCCGGTGGTTCAGTTCGTCGAACAGCAGGCGCTGGCGCTGCTCGGCTTCCTTGTTGTCGGTGATGTCGAGGACGACACCGACGACGCGCAACGCGCGCCCGGCGTCGTCGCGGATCACCTGGCCGCGGTCCATGACCCAGCGCACCTGCCCGTCGCGGCGGCGAATGCGATACTCGAGCTGATAGTGGCTCTCCGCCTCCCTCAGGATCGCGAGCTTGCGTTGCCTGATCGGCTCGCGATCCTCGGGATGGACGAAGTCGAGGCCGGCTTCGAAGGTCACCGTTGCGTCGGCGGGATCGGCGCCGAGGATCTTCAGGAACTGCGGCGAGCGCTGCGAGCGATCGCGGGCAACATCGTATTCGTGTGCTCCGAACTGTGCCGCCTCGGCAGCCGTGCGCAATTGCTCCTCGCTCCGGCGCAGGGCGGCAGAACCCTGCGCGAGATCGTAGCGGGCGCGCAGCAGGGCCTGGCCCACGGCATTGACCTCGCGAACGCGCGATTGGCGGATGGTGAAGGCCTGGCCGCGGCCCAGCGCTGCTGCGGCCGCCGTCGCCGCTGCCAGCGGTCCGGTCAGCGCGCGGCCGAACAGGAAGGCAAGGCCGATCACCAGTCCGCCGACCAGAAGGATGGTGGCTCCCCAGAGCAACACCGAATCCCGCACCTGCCGGTCGACCAGGGCCGCGGGGAAGGAAACATCGACGGCCCAGTCCGACCAATGGCCGTGGCCGATGGCGATGAATGCTTCCTCGCCGTCGATGTTCGTCGTCCGCACCACCGTCTGGAGTGGAAGCTTGACGAGATGCTCTGGAACGGTCGTGCCCAACAGTCGGGCGTGATCTCGGCTGCGGGCCATGGTGACGCCCTTGCTGTCCCAGATCGCCGCCACCCAGGTGGGCGGCAGGCCCTGGCCTTGCAGCAAGGTCCGCAGATCCTCGGGCATCAACCCGAGGCTCATGACGAACCGGAGTTCGTTGTTCGTATCACGGGAATGGAAATATTGTAGACGGGCTGCTGCACGACCAGGCTGGTGAAGAGGTCGGAAGCAACGGGGCGCATGGTCTGCCGTATCTTCTTCACGGTCGCGGGATCTCCCGTCACCTTTGGCGCTTCACCATAGGGTACGTAGGTGTTGAGGATCTGCCGACCCTCGGCATCGACCAGGACCAGGTAGGCCCGGCCGCGCAGGCTTTCCTTGGCCTGGGCGTAAAAGGCCGGCCAGTCCTCCGCTGCCAGCAAGGGCGAGGTCGAGAGCGTCTCCAGAACCGCAATGCGCCGCTCCATGTCGCGATCGAGATCGGCAATCAGCGCTTCCAGGACCTGCGCGACGCGCTGCTTGGTCTGCTCGATCTCGAGCGTCACCGAGCGGTACAGCAAGGCGCCGACCAGCAGCAGCAGGGGCATGGCGACGACGAGGGCGAAGACGATGAGATGGGCCGCGGCCGAATGGCCCTTACTGGCAATGCCATCGGCGCGGTCGGGCGTGGCCGTCATCCCGGGAGCACGGCGTCGAGCGCAGCCCTCACATCTTGCGTCCGGTAGGGCTTGGTCAGCACGACACGGTCGCGATGACCGTCGGGCAGCGACCGTGCGCCGTATCCGGTGGCGAAGAGGAACGGCACGCCGCGCCTCGCCAGGAGATCGGCGACAGGATCGATGGGCTCGCCGCCGACATTGACATCGAGGATCGCGACGTCGAATGCCGCCGAATCGCCCTTGGCAAGCGCATCATCGATGCGCAGCGCGGTCGCAACCACCCGGCACCCCAGCTCTTCAAGCATGTCCTGAAGTGTATAGAGAATCAGCGCCTCATCCTCGACGATGAACACACGCGTGCTCCCCAAGGACAAGTCGTTCTCCATGACACTTCAATGGCCGGGCTGTTTGGTGCCTCGATCCTAACGGCTTCGTCACTTGGTGTCGAAGTGCCAGACCCCGGTCCAACCAGGCGGCGGGCCAGCACGAAGAAAATCGCTGCAGCGCGCGATGAACACGCGGCAAGGCCCGTCGTCCGGCCGCAGCGCCGCGGCGGCACGAAACCGCTCCAGAGCATCCTCGAAGCGACCGGCGTTGTAGGCCTCCCGCCCGGCCCGCCAGCGGTCGAGGAAGTCGTTGTGCTGTGCGGCCGTGGCGATCTCGCCGATCGGCTCATGGATCTCGTGCTCTTCCGTGGTGCCGGCCGCGACGATGCGATCGATCGGACGCCAGACGAAATGGTCGGCGGTGGCGCGGGCGATCTCGCCGCTGGCCAGAATCTCGGTGCGGTAGACCTTGTTCAGTCCCTCGAGCCGCGAGGCCTGGTTGGCGACAGCACCGACCAGCGTGTAGTTGATGTGTTCACGGGCACCGACATTGCCGACCACGGCCAGGCCGGTATGCAGGCCAAAGCGGGTGCGGAAGCCCGGCCGGCCGCGCTGGCGCCACTTGTCCGACAGTTCATGCCCGGCCTGGTTGGCCTGCAGGGCGGCGCGGCAGGCGTTGGCGACATGGTTCGGATCGGGCTCCGGCGCGTTCCAGAACGCCATGATGCTGTCGCCGATATATTTGTCGATCGTGCCGTGGTTGGCGATGATCGCCGAACCCAGCGCATCGAAATAGCGCGACAGGCGGCTGGTGAGCAGCTCGGGCTCCATGGTCTCGCTGAGCCGCGAGAAGCCCTCGATGTCGGTGAACATCACGGTGATCTCACGCCGCGTCCCGCCGACGCCCGCGACCTCGGGCGAGCGCATGATCTGGTGCACCAGGTTTCTGGAAACGTAGCGGCCGAACACCTCCAGCCCCTCGCGCATGCGCTCGACCGCGTCAGACAGGCGCGCGATCTCGGTAATGCGGCTCTGCACCGGCGTGCGATCGGAAAAGTCGAGGTCGCGGATGCGCACGGTCTTGGCGGCGATGCGCGCCAGCGAGCGCGACAGGACCAGCGAGGCCAGCAACGCGCCCAGCACGGCAAGCACCACCGCAGCGGTCGCGGCATAGGCCGCCCGCTCCAGCAGCATCCGCGAATCGGCCGACAGCTCGACGATCGGAACCGCACCGGCGACGTAGTAGCGCCGGCCGAAGGCCGGGGCCATCTGGTGCACCAGCAGGCGGTAGTCGCGGCCGCCCATCGTGACGTCCTGCTCGAGGCGTTCGCCGCTACCGATGGCATGCAGGATGGCGGCACGCATCGCGGTGCGCGCCTCGGCCTCGCGCGGCAGACAGTGACCACCTTCGTGCCGGCACGCTTCCGATTCCATGAACACCGTGCCCTTGTCGCTCGCCACCATGACGATCGAGTTGGGCGTGAACTTGTAGTCGCCGATCAGGCGCGACAGGGTGTCGAGAGTGAAATCGAAGCCGATGACGCCGCCCTGGGGCAGCGGCACCCCGGCCGACACGCCGACCACGTTGCTCTGCGCGAAGCTGTAAGGCTCGGTCAGGACCGGCCCCTTGGCATGGTCGGCTTCCTTGAACCACGGACGGGTGCGCGGATCGTACGAGGTGCGCTTGGTCTGGACCGGCGTGCGGCTGCCGTCGGCCATCTTGAACCACCAGGTCTCTTGGCGGTCAGCGCCGTCGCCCACGAGCGAGCGCATCAGCAGCGATGGCCCATCGGGAGCATCGAACTCCAGGCGCTGGGTGACCGTCAGCGTGTCGGTCTGGCCGACATAGAGGAAGCGCCCGTCGTCGTACCCGACGTAGACGGCGGCCATTGCCGGATAGCGCTCGAGAATGACGGCGAACTGGCGCAGGCGCTCATCATCGACGATGGTGCTGCCGGGGGCGAAGGCCTGGGTCTCGGCGAGCGTGCCGCCGACGGCCACGACCACGCGCAGCCCCGACATCAGGAAGCCCTCGACCGCCGCGTCGAGGGCGGCCATGCGATGGCGGACGCTGCGATCCTCGAGCTGGTCGACGGCGCGCCAGCCGAGCCACAGGAGCGCGCTGGCCAGCGGCAACACGATCAGCGCCATCAACGTCAGGATGGTGACGTGGAAGGGAATAGAGCGGCGCGATCCGGTCATGTCACCGCGCGCTGAGTGGCCCGAAGAGGTGCTAGGCCTTCTTCGCCGACCACTTGCAGCCGAGGTTCTTCTCAGTGACCGTGAGGGTGGGCGGCGTCACCGACAGATCGGCGACCAAATGCAGATTGAGCCGGCCGAGGTCGTAGTTGGTCTCGTAGACATTGGGCCGCACCATCTTGAGCTTGGTGTTGATGCCACCCGCCGTGGTGAGTTCGGCCACACCGTCGCTCACCGTCAAAGTGTGCTCGCGCGTGAACTGCGGGTCGGCGGCGATGCAGCCCTGGATGTTGCCGGGCTGCGCCGCCAGCCAGAACTTGGCTTGCCCGCTTGACTGTGCCCACGCGACAGCAGGCAACGTGGCAGCCACGGCGAGCGTGGCAAGGCGACAGGTGATGGTCATGGCCGATTTCCTCCCATGGACATCATCTTAGCGCCCGGCCGGGCCGGCGTCAGTCCTTGCGCCCGAGCAGGCCATAGGCAAATCCCGCGATTGCGCCGCCGACCAGGGGCGCCACCCAGAACAGCCAGAGTTGGGCCAGCGCGGCACCGCCCACGAACAGGGCCGGCGCCGTGCTGCGCGCCGGGTTCACCGCGGTGTTGGTGACCGGAATGCTGATCAGGTGGATGAGCGTCAGCGCAAGGCCGATCGCCAGCGGCGCCGCCGCCGAAAACGCAACGGCGCGCTTGTCGGTGACGCCCAGGATCACCGTCACGAAGCCGAAGGTCATCACGACCTCGGTGACCGCCGCGGCGATCAGCCCATAGCCGCCCGGCGAGTGCTCGCCAAACCCGTTGGTGGCAAAGCTGCCGATCCCGGTATCGGGCCGTCCGGTCACCACGACATAGAGGATCGCGGCTCCTACGATGCCGCCCAACACCTGGGCGACGACGTATTGCACGACCTCGCTCCAGGGGAAGCGGCCGCCACAGGCAAGGCCGACAGTCACCGCCGGGTTGAAATGGGCTCCCGAGATCGGGGCTGCGACATAGGCCATGGTCACGACGGTGAGGCCGAAGGCGAGCGCGACGCCCATGAAGCCGATCCCAAGTCCGGGAAAGGCCGCGGCGAGCACAGCACTGCCGCAACCACCAAGCACCAGCCAGGCCGTGCCCAAGAACTCCGCATAAAGTCGATTGGTCATTGGCATGCTTGTGTCCCCCGGTTGCCAATTCCTTGGGCAATTCTAATCGCGGTGGGGGTCCGGCTGCCGCTCATTTTTGCAGCCCTGGGGAATACCTGCCGCAGTGCACATGCGAAGCGTCATGGCACCGACACAGATCGTTCATCCAACCGGCATAGCTTGCCCGCCTCATTGCCCGCCTTCGCTGATCTGGGAGTTCGCGTCATGTTCCTGCGTCGCCGCCGCCTGCTCACCACCACCGGCCTTGCGGCCGCAAGCTTCGGCCTGCCGCGCGTCGCCATCGGCCAGGCCGACCAGCGTCCCAGCATCACCATCGCCGTGCAGCAGATCGCCAACTCGGCCTCGCTGGAGCCGCTGCGCGAGCAATCCAACGTCGGCCAGCGTGTCTTCTCCTTCCTGTTCGAGCCGCTGATCATGCAGAACCTGCTGGGCCAACTCGAATCGGTGCCCGGCGTAGCCGAGAGCTGGAAGCGACTGGACGAGCGCACCGTCGAATTCACCCTGCGCAAGGGCGTGAAGTTCCACAATGGCGATGAGCTTACCGCCGACGACGTCGTCTTCACCTTCAGCCGCGAGCGCATGTTCGGGGCGGACTACGACATCACCTCCAACAAGACGCTGTTCACCTCGGTCCTGATCCGCGATTCGGTGCAGGGCAAGACCTTGCCGCCCGAGGTGCCGGCCGTCGCCAAGCGCCTGCTGCCGGCGCTCGAGAAGGTCGAGGCGATCGACAAGTACACGGTGCGCTTCACCAACCGCACGCCCGACGTCACCCTCGAGGGCAGGCTCGGCCGCATGGGCAGCGACATCGTCTCGCGTCGCGCCTTCGACGAGGCCAAGACCTGGATGGACTGGTCGCGCGCTCCGGTGGCGACCGGCCCCTACAAGGTGCGCGAGTTCGTGCCCGACCAGTCGCTCACCATGGACGCCCACGACGACTACTGGGGCGGCCGGCCACCGCTCAAGAGCGTGAAGATGGTCGTGGTGCCGGAAGTGGCGACGCGCATCAACGGCCTGCTGGCCGGCCAGTTCGACTTCATCTGCGATGTGCCGCCCGACCAGATCCCGGGCATCGAGAAGAACGCCAAGTTCGAGGTTTTAGGCAGCACCATCGTCAACCACCGCCTCACGGTGTTCGACAAGAACCATCCGCGGCTCGCCGATCCGCGCATCCGCCAGGCCTTCACCCATGCCATCGACCGCCAGGCCATCGTCGAGGCGCTGTGGTCGGGCCGCACGCGCGTGCCGGCCGGCCTGCAGTGGGAGTTCTACGGCCCGATGTTCGTCGAGAACTGGACGGTGCCTCCTTACGATCCGGCCAGGGCCAAGCAGCTCCTCAAGGAGGCCAACTACAAGGGCGAGCCGATCCCGTATCGCCTGCTCAGCAACTACTACACCAACCAGGTGGCGACGGCGCAGGTGCTGGTCGAGATGTGGCGCCAGGTCGGCCTCAACGTGCCGATCGAGATGAAGGAGAACTGGCAGCAGATCTTCGACGGCAACGGCCAGCGCGCGGTGCGCGACTGGTCCAACAGCGCGGGCTTCAACGATCCGATCTCCTCGATCGTGGCGCAGCACGGCCCACAGGGCCAGCAGCAGCAGGTCGGCGAGTGGACCAACGAGGAAATGAACAAGCTGTCGGCGGCGATGGAGGTCGAGACCGACATCGCCAAGCGCAAGGCGATGTTCAAGCGCATGCTCGAGATCTGCGAGCGCGAGGATCCGGCCTATACGGTGCTGCACCAGAACGCGACCTTCACCGCCAAGCGCAAGGACATCCGCTGGAAGGCATCGCCGTCCTTCGCCATGGAGTTCCGCACCGTCAACTTCGCCACCAACTGAGGCTGAGAGTGAGCGTTCCCCTGGTCGAGGTCGCGGGACTCACCGTCGATTTCGTGAAGGACGGGCAGGCAAGCCGCGCCGTCGACGGCGTCGATCTCACGATCGCACCCGGCGAGGCGCTGGGCATCGTCGGCGAATCGGGCTCGGGCAAGAGCGTGACCTGGCTGGCTGCCCTGGGCCTGCTGCCGGCGCGGGCGCGCGTTGGCGGGTCGGTGCGCATTGAGGGACAACAGCTGCTCGGTGCATCGCCGCGGCTGCTCGAGAGCGTGCGCGGCAAGCGCATCGCGATGATCTTCCAGGACCCGTCGAGCTGCCTGAACCCTGTGCATCGCATCGGCTGGCAGCTCGTCGAGGCACTGCGGCTGCATCGTGATCTCGACGGCGCAAGCGCCGAGGCCGAGGCGCTGCGCCTGCTCGACCAGGTCGGCATCGCCGACGCGCGCCGCCGCCTCGGCGACTATCCGCACCAGCTCTCGGGCGGGCTGAACCAGCGCGTCATGATCGCGATGGCGCTGGCCGGCCAGCCCGACCTGCTGGTCGCCGACGAGCCGACGACGGCGCTCGACGCCACCATCCAGGCGCAGATCCTGGCGCTGCTCGCGAGCATCCGCCGCGACACCGGCATGGCCCTGGTGCTGATCAGCCACGATCTCGGCGTGGTCGCCGAGAACGTCAACCGCGTCGCCGTGATGTATGCCGGCCGCCTGGTCGAGGAGGCGCCGGGCCAGGATCTGTTCGGCGCGGCGCGCCATCCCTACACGCAGGGCCTGCTGGCCGCCCTGCCGACGCTTAGCGGCCCGCGCCGCCGGCTCGCCGCCATTCCCGGCACCGTGCCCGAGCCCGGCAAAGCGCCGGCCGGCTGCGCCTTCGCTCCGCGCTGCCCGCTGGCCGAGGCGCGCTGCCACAGCGAGCCGCCGCCCAGCCGCCACGTCGGCCTGCTGCATCGCGCCACCTGTCACTTGCAGCTCGATGCCGGCTTCTCGGCCTGGAACCTGCCGAAGGCCGCGGAATGACCGGATCGTCCGAACCTTCATGCTCTTTGCCGGGAGCGCGCCACTTAGCGCGCCACTCCAGTGGCGCATCTTTGTCGATCACACCGCCCATGAGCGCCACTGGAGTGGCGCGCTCCCGGCAATGACTCTTCTCGAAGCCATCGACCTGCGTCGGCACTACCAGGTCCGCACCGGTCGCGGGCCGTTCGGCGGCAAGGCCGTGTTGCGCGCGGTCGACGGCGTGTCGCTCACGATCGAGGCGGGCCGGACGCTCGGACTGGTCGGCGAATCCGGTTGCGGCAAGTCGACCACCGGCAAGCTCGTGCTCGGGCTGATCCCGCCGACCTCCGGCGCCGTGCGTTATGCCGGGGCGGACATGCCGGCGGCCGGCACCACCGAATGGCGCGCGCTCCGGTCGCGCATCCAGATGGTCTACCAGGACCCGCTGGGCGCGCTCGATCGCCGTCTACCCGTCGGCCTGCAGATCATGGAGCCGTTGACCATCCACGGCCCCAACGGAGCCAGCGAGCAGCGCGACCGCGCGGCCGAGGTGATGGACGCGGTCGGCCTGCAGCGCCACCAGTTCGACCGCTATCCGCATGAGCTCTCCGGCGGCCAGCGCCAACGCGTCGTGCTGGCGCGCGCGCTGATGACCGAGCCCGACCTCCTGGTGTGCGACGAGCCGATCTCGGCGCTGGACGTCTCCATCCAGGCGCAGGTCGTGAACCTGTTGCTCGACCTGCAGGAGCGGCTGGGCATCGCCTACCTCTTCATCAGCCACGACCTCAAGGTCGTGCGTCAGGTTAGCCACGACGTGGCCGTGATGTATCTCGGCCGCATCGTCGAGCAGGGCGAAGCCGAGAGCCTGTTCGCCCAGCCGGCGCATCCCTATACGCGGGCGCTGGTCTCGGCGATTCCCGTTTTGGGGCCACGCCGGGAGCGGCTGCTGCTGCAGGGCGACCCGCCCAATCCCGTCGACGTGCCGGCGGGCTGCGCCTTCCATACGCGCTGCCCCTTCGCCACCGCCGCCTGTCGCGCCGAAGCGCCGGTTTTGCGGCGCTTGGCCGACGGCCGCCAGGTTGCCTGCCATCGCGTCGAGGAGCCCGCCTTGCGGGCGGCCGCCTGATGCTGCTGTTCGTCGCTTCCCGAATGCTACGCGCGGCGCTCACTATCCTGTTCGTCATGACTTTCGCCTTCGTGGTGCTGCGGCTGTCGGGCGATCCGGCGCTGCTGATCATGTCGGTCGACGCGCCGCCCGAGGCGATCAAGGCCTTCCGCCAGGCCTGGGGCCTCGACCGGCCGATCTGGGACCAGTACCTCTCCTACATCGCCCACGCCTTCACCGGCGATTTCGGCAAGTCCATGCGCGACGGCAGAGCCGCCATCGACCTGGTTATGGAGCGCGTGCCGGCGACGCTTGCCATCACCCTGCCCGCGTTGGCGCTCAAGATCGGGCTCGGCATTCCCGCCGGCATTTATGCCGCCCTGCATCGCAACTCCTTCGCCGACCGGCTGACCATGGCGGTGGCGGTGGCGGGCTTCACCGTCCCGAGCTTCGTGCTGGCGCTGCTGCTGGTGCTGGTGTTCTCGGTGAATCTCGGCTGGCTGCCGGCGAGCGGCGCCGATTCGGTCCGCTACGCCATCCTGCCCATCATCACGCTGGGCGCCGGCGGGGCAGCGATCATGGCGCGCTTCACGCGTTCGGCCATGCTCGAGGTGCTGGGCCAGCCTTACATCCGCGCGGCCTCGGCCAAGGGCGTCGAATGGCGGCGCGTGATCTCGCGCCACGCGCTGCCCAACGCGGCGATCCCGACCGTGACCATCATCGGCTTCATGATCGGCAGCCTGGTGGCCGGCGCGGTCGTGGTCGAAAGCGTGTTCGCCTGGCCCGGCGTCGGCCGGTTGCTGGTCTCGGCGGTGGCCAACCGCGACCTCGCCGTCGTGCAGGCGATCCTTATGGTGATCGCGGCCTGGATGGTGGCGGCCAACTTCACGGTCGACGTCGCCTATGGCTGGCTCGATCCGCGCGTGCGCGGCACGGCGGCGGGACACTGACCATGGCCATCCGCGACGCCCCATCCGCTCACTTGGCCGCTCCGCTTCCGGCGTCGGTGCTGGGCAACCTTGCTCGCCAGATCGGCCGGTTCCCCTTCGCCGTAAGCCTGGCCACGGCGTGGCTGGTGCTGATGGTCGTGGTGGCGCTGGGCGCCGACTGGCTGCTGCCCTATTCCATCACCGCCTTCGACCTCAAGGCGCGGCTTAGCCCGCCGCTGCTGTTCGGCGGCTCGTTTGCCCATCCGCTCGGCACCGACGAGCTCGGCCGCGACGTCGTCTCGCGGCTGATCATGTCGATCCGCATGAGTCTGCTGATCGCGCTTTTCGGCACCCTGATCGCGGCCACGCTGGGCACGGCGCTCGGCATCCTGGCCGCCCACTTCCGCCGCTTCGTCGAGACGCTGATCCTGATGGCGATCGACTTCCAGGCCAGCATGCCGTTCATGATCATCGCGCTGTCGGTGCTGGCCTTCTTCGGCAACAGCCTGCCGCTGTTCATCGCGCTGATGGGCTTCCATTCCTGGGAGCGCTATGCCCGCATCACCCGCGGCCTCACGCTCGCCGCCAACGAGCAGGGTTACGCCGCCGCGGTGCGCCAGCTCGGCGCGGGACCGGGCCGCATCTACGGCCGCCATGTCCTGCCCAACATCGCCTCAACCCTGATCGTGTCGATGACGCTCACCTTCCCCGAGATCATCCTGCTGGAATCGGGCCTGTCGTTCCTCGGGCTGGGCGTTCAGCCGCCGCTCACTTCTCTTGGCAACATGGTGGGCTACGGCCGCGAGTACATCACCCGCGCCCCCTGGATCATGCTGGCGCCGGCCACGGTGATCGTGCTGACGACGCTCTCGATCAGCCTTCTGGGCGACTGGCTGCGCGACAAGCTCGACCCGACGCTCAGATAAAAATCATGTTCCTCTCCCCCAGGGGGAGAGGAACATGAATCACTCGACCCCGAGATAGACCTTCTGGACGTCGGGATTGTGCGCCATCTCCTGCGCCGGGCCTTTCAGCACCGTGCGGCCGACCTGCAGGACGTAGGCGTAGTCGGCGGCCTCGAGCGCGAGATCGACCGACTGCTCGGCGAGCAGGATAGTCTGGCCGTCTTTGTGCAGGGCCGCGAAAGCGTCGTACATGGCGTCGACGATGGCCGGCGCCAGGCCGAGGCTGGGCTCGTCGAGCAGCAACAGGCGTGGCTCGCTCATCAGCGCCCGACCGACCGCCAGCATCTGGCGCTCGCCACCCGACATGGTGCCGGCCATCTGGCGGCGCCGCTCGGCCAGTCGCGGGAACACCGCATAGACCCGTTCGAGGAGCTGCGGGATGCGCTTGCGATCGGCAAGCGGCGTCGCACCCAGCAGCAGGTTGTTCTCGACGCTCTGCTGGGTGAACAGACGCCAACCCTCGGGCGACAGCGCCAGACCCTTGCGGACGATGGCATAGGCCGGCTGGCCCGCGATGTTCTCGCCGTTGAACGCTACGCTGCCTGCAGACACCGGTACGATGCCGGCGATGGCATTCAGCGTCGTCGTCTTGCCAGCGCCGTTGGAGCCCAGCAGCGCCACCACCGAACCCGCCGGCACCTCGAGCGACACGTCGGCGACGCCGATCAGGTCGCCGTAGCGCACCTCGAGATTATCGATCTTGAGCAGCGTGCTCATGCGTGCCGCACCTTGCGGCGGCCGAGATAGGCTTCGATCACCTTGGGATCGCTGGTGACCTCGCGCGGCGTGCCACGTGAGATCTCGCGGCCCTGGTGGAACACCACGACGCGGCGGGTCAGCGACACGATCACCTCCATGAGATGCTCGACGATCACGATGGTGATGCCGTCTCCATGGATGCGGCGCACCAGCTCGATCGCCTCACGCACCTCGGTCGGCGTCAGGCCGGCCATCGCCTCGTCGAGCAGCAGCACCTTGGGCTCCGAGGCGAGCGCGCGGGCGATCTCCAGCCGCTTGCGGCCGGGCGTGCCCAGACTCCTGGCCGGCGCATCGATGACGTGGCCCAGGCCGACGCGCTGCAGCACCTCGCGCGACTTGGCGCGGGCGTCGCGGGCATTGTGATGGCGCAGCAGGGCGCCGATCGTGGCGTTGTCGAGCACCGACATCGATTCGAAGGTGAGCGGCACCTGGAAGGTGCGCGCCAGCCCGAGTTTGGCCCTCGCCTCCGGAGGCAAGCGCGTGACGTCGGCGCCGTTGAACGTCACCGAGCCCGACGTCACCGGCAGATCGCCGGTCAGGCAATTGAAGAAGGTCGACTTGCCCGCGCCATTGGGCCCGATGAGGCCCAGGATGTCGCCTTCCTCGACCTCGACCGAGGCATCGTCGACCGCCTTGAAGGCGCCGAACGCCTTGGTGACGTTGCGGGCGTCAATCAGCATGGCCGCTCACGACGTCGGTCTTGGTTGCGGACCGCGCGGGCCGGCGGCGCTCGAACAATGACAAGAGTCCGCTCGGCAGGAACCGGGCGATGATGACGATGATGGCGCCATAGACCACGAAGGTCAGGCCCGCGCCTTTGCCACCGAGGTAGCTGTTGGAGAGCTCCTCCAGCGGCACCAGGATCAATGCGCCGACCAGGGGACCGAACAGCTGGCCGGCGCCGCCCAGCGCCGCCATCACCACCATCTTGACCGAGATCAGGATGCCGAAGCCCGATTCGGGATCGACGAAACCGAACATGCAGAGATAGAGCGAGCCCGCCAGCGCGGTGAAGGCACCGCTCAGCATGTAGGCATAGAGCTTGTAGCGGCCGGCCGAGACGCCGAGCGAGCGCGCGGCGCGCTCGGAATCCTTGATGGCGCGCAGGTAGAAGCCCATGCGGCCGCGCTCGATCCACCAGGTCAGCCCCAGCAGGAAAGCCAGCACAACGAGGAAGATGTAATAGAACGGCGTCGCCGAGAGGAAGGAAAGGTCGAACACGGTGCGCGGCATGGCCGGCCCACCCAGCCCCTGCGCGCCGCCCAGGAACTCCGAGGTCGAGCTCAGCACGCGCACCAGTTCGGCCACGGCGATGGTGGCCATGCTGAAATAGTGGCCGGAGAGTCTCAGCGTCGGCACGCCGATGACGGCGGCGACCAGCAGGCTCAGCACCATGCCGATCGGCGCACCGGCGATCGGCGGCCATTCGAGGTGGGTGTAGACCACGACCGAGGAATAGGCGCCAAACCCGAAGAATACCGCATGGCCGACCGAGACCTGTCCGGCATAGCCGCCGACGATGTTCCACGCCGAGGCGCCGATCGCCGCCAGCAGCACCAGGGCGCCCATGCGCTCCCACACCGGTATGCCCGCGACCAGCAGCGGATAGACGAGCGCCAGCACCACCAGCGCGCCGGGGAGGAGATAGCGGCTCATGCCCCCACTCATCATGCCTTCCCCATCAGGCCCTGCGGGCGGAACCACAGGACCAGCACGAACAGCACGTAGACGACGACATCCTTGTAGACCGGCCCGATGAGATAGGCCGACGTCGATTCGACGACGCCGATGATCAGCCCGGCCACCAGCGCGCCCAGCACGCTGCCGAAGCCGCCGAACGATACGGTGACGAAGGCGATGATGGCGAGCGTCTCGCCAACGGTGGGCGAGGTATAGAAGAAGGTGGCGATCAGAGCGCCGGCGATGCCGGTCGCCGCCCCCGCCATGGCCCAGGCCAGCGCCTGCATGCGTTGCGGACGGATGCCCATCAGCTGCGCCGCCGTCGCATCCTCCGAGACCGCGAGCATGCGGCTGCCGATGGCGGTGCGCGTCAGGATGACGTGCAGCAGCAGCGTGACGACAAGCCCGCTGACGCCGGCCACGACGCGCGAGCCCTCGAAGCGTACGCCGCCCAGAACGAAGGAGCCGCCGATCAGCGTGTCGGGCAGGGTCTTGAAGTCGGCGCCGAAGAACCAGAACGCCGCGTAGCGCAGGAACAGCGCCAGCCCGAACGTGCCCAGGATCTGCGCCAGCATCGGCCCGCGCATGATGTGGCGCACCAGCAGGAAGTAGCTCGCCACACCCAACGTCGCGATCACGATGGCGGCGGCCGGCACCGAGGCGAACGGTCCGCCGCCCAGCGCCGTCCAGATCACGACAGCGGTGTACATGCCCAGCATGACGAAGTCGCCGTGCGCGAAATTGACGACGTTCATCATGCCCCAGATCAGGGTCAGGCCCGACGAGAACAGGGCATAGACCGCGCCGAGCAGCAGCCCGCTCACGATCACCTGGACCAGAGTGAACGACACGGCCTTCAGCTCGCCGTCAGGCGCTTGGGCTCACTCACCAGCCCTTGTACGGCAGGATGACCTGGTCGGTGGCGCGCGCTTTCGGCCAGATCGCGACGTACTTGCCGCCGCGCATCTGAGTGACCAGGGTCGAGGCCAGCACGTTCTGGCCCTTGTCATCGAACTTCACGCCGTCGTAGCCCGTGACCATCTGGTCGGCCGGCAGGTTGGTGGCCTTGAGCGCGTCGCGGATCTTGGCCGGATCGGTCGAGCCCGCGCGATTGATGGCGTCGGCCAGCACCAGGAAGCCCTCCAGGCCACGCGCCGACACGTCGTCGAGATCGTCGCCACCGGTCTTCTTCTTGTAGAGCTCGTTGAAGACGTAGGGGACGCTGCCGGGCTTGCCGCCGGCGAAGGTCGAGCGGTTGACCAGGCCCTCGACCGAGGTGCCGAGCGTCTTCACGAACGCCGGGTCGTTGAAGCCGGCATTGTCGGCGATCATGATCGACGGCTTCCAGCCCAGCTCCTTCATCGTCTTGGTGTAGAGGATCGCGTCCGAGGTGTAGGAGATGAAGATCGCGACCTCGGGGTTCTTCTCCTTGAGCTGCAGCACCTGGGGCTGCACGTCGCTCGAGTTGGCCGAGTAGGCGATCTTCTGGGTGACCGGCAGGCCGTCCTTGGCGAACTGCTCGGCGATGACGCTGGCCACCGAGTTGCCGTACTCGGTGTTCTCGTGCACCAGCGCGATCGAGGCGACCTTCTGGCCGGCCGCCTTCTGCTGGCGCAGGAACTCCGAATAGGCGCGCGCGAAGTCTATGGCGACGGGCGTCACGCGGAAGAACCATTTGAAGCCGCGCTCGGTGAGGTTGGCCGCGACCGATTCGGCGGTGATGAAGGGGATGCCGTGGCGCTCGGCGATGGCGCTCGCCGTGACGGTGATGCCCGACTGGTAGGCGCCGATCAGCGCGGCCACCTTCTCCTCGGAGATCAGCCGCAGCGCCTGGTTCTGGCCGGCCGCCGGCGTGCCCTGGTTGTCGGCGAAGATCAGCTGGATCTTGGCGCCGCCCATGCCCGGCAGGCCACCGCCCTTGGCCAGCGGGATGATCTTGGCGAGCTCGGCGTTGCCGTTGTTGATGACGTCGGCACCGACCTCGATCGCCATCTTGGAATAGTTGCCGGCGCTCGCCGAGTTGCCGCTCAGCGGATAGATGACGCCGATCTTGACCGTCTGCTGGGCGGCAGCACCCGCGGCCAGGCCGAAAACGACCGAGGCGGCGCCCACCGCAAAAGCCCGACGTGATGCCATGTTCATCTTCCCGTCCCCATATTGGTGTTTTCCCCTGTGCCGAAAGAGTGGCACGGCGCCCGCCAATCAGCAAACCGATTGCGCCCGTGCAAGCGCGCGAGTCCATCAGCAAACGCGATAGCGCTCCACGGCGGCGCGGTCGAGCTCGACCCCGAGCCCCGGTCCCTCGGGCAACAGCACGTGGCCGGCCTCGAGCGTGAGCGGCTTCTTCAAGAGCTGCGTTCGCAGCGCATTGTCGCTCATGTCGTATTCCAGCATCAGCGGATAGGGCGGATGGTCGGTGTGCGGCGTGTTGGGCAGCGAGGCGATGAAGTGACAAGCCGTGGCGAGCCCGATGGCGCCTCCCCAGACATGCGGCGCCACCCGGAGATTGGCGGCGTGCGCCAGGGTGGCGATGCGCCTTGCCTCGGTGAGGCCGCCGGTGCCGGGAATCGACGGCTGAACGATATCGATGCAACGGCCGTCGATCAGGGCGCGGAAATCACGCACGGTGTGGTGTGCTTCTCCGGCGGCGAGCGGGATGGGCGAGCGCAGCCTGAGCTCGGCATAGCCACGCACGTCGCCCGGCGGCAGCGGCTCCTCGATCCAGTGCACGGCGAAGGGTTCTATGGCCCGCGCACATTCCAGCGCCAGGTCGGCAGTGTAGGCGCCGTTGATATCGACCATCAGGAGCTTGGTCTCGCCCAGCGCCTCGCGCGCGCGGCGCACACGGGCGACGTCGTCCTTGATGCCGCGGCCGATCTTGATCTTGGCCCCGGCATAGGGATGGGTCGCCGCCTCGGCCAGCATGTGGTCGAGCTGGCGGTCGGGATCGTTGGAGAAGAAGCCGGTCGAGGCATAGGCCGGGATGCGGGTCGTGCCGCAGCCGCCGATCAGGTCGCAGACCCTGACGCCGAAGCCGCGGGCGATGGCGTCCCACAGCGCCACGTTGATGGCGGCCAGGCAGGCGGTGAGCTGGTTGCCGACACCCAGGTGATACATGGCGTTGCGCACCCGCGCTTCGACATGGTCGAAGTCGAACACGCTGCGCCCCGCGAACATCGGCTCGACCATGCGGAAGTATTCGGCCGTCACCCGCGGATTGCCGAAGGCCTCGCCAACGCCGGTCACGCCGGCATCGGTCTCGACCTCGACCAGCCCGCCCTGCCGCTTGAAGCCGCCGCCGCGCGACATGCCGTAGGCCTTCTCCGGTGCGAAGGCGTATTCCAGGCCGATGAAGGTGAGGCGTCGGATGGTGTGCATGCCCGCATCTTGGGAAGCTGCTACTATCGCGTCAAAGGGGGCTGTCTATTTTCCGTTCGACGGGTTCTTGGCGGTCGTGCGCCTTGATGATCGGCCTTGGCCTGCTGGCCGGCTGCCGCAATGACGCGGCACCGCAGGCGCCGCTCACCCGGGTCAAGGCGGTGACGACCGAGATCGTCGACTACACGCCCTCCATCACCCTGACCGGCGTCATCGAGGCCAGGACCAAGACCGACCTCTCCTTCCGCATCAACGGCAAGATCAGCGAGCGCATCGCCAATGTCGGCGATCATGTCGTGAAGGGGCAGGTGCTGGCCAGGCTCGATCCAGACGAGCAGAACGAGGAGGTCGTCTCGGCCAAGGCAGGAGTCGCTTCGGCCGAGGCCCTGGTGCAGCAGACCTCGGCCGCCTTCACCCGCCAGAAGGACCTGCTGGCGCGCGGCAACACCACGCGGCGTGATTACGACCAGGCCGAGGCCGACCTGCGCTCGGCGCAGGCTCAGGCGAGCCAGGCGCAATCCGACCTCAAGCTCGCCGAAGACCAGCTGTCCTACACCGAGCTGCGCGCCGAGGCCGACGGCATCATCACCGCGCAGAACGCCGAGGTTGGCCAGGTCGTGGCGCAGGCCCAGACGATCTTCGTCCTGGCGCGCGACGGGGCGCGCGACGCCGTGTTCAACGTCCATGAATGGGCGATGAACAACGCGGTGACCGACAAGGACCTCGCGATCTCCCTGGTCTCGGATCCAGCGGTCCGGACCGTGGGCGACGTGCGCGAGATCGCACCGGCCTTCAACACCGAGACCGAGACGGTGCGCGTCAAGGTGGCGCTGCGCCAGACGCCCGACGCCATGTCGCTCGGCAGCCTGGTCAATGGCACCGCGCCGATGATGACGCACAAGGTCGTGCTGCTGCCCTGGGGCGCGCTGTTCGAGATCGCGGGCAAGCCGGCCGTCTGGGTGATCGATCCCGGCAGCACCACGGTGTCGCTGAAGCCGATCAGGCTCGACCGCTACACCAAGGACCGGCTTGTCGTCGGTGACGGGCTTGGTTCGGGCGAGACCGTGGTCAGCGCCGGCGTGCAGCTGCTGCGTCCCGGCCAGAAGGTCGAGATCGCAAAATGAGCGCGGCACGGGCCCTGCTGCTTGCCCTTGTGGTCCTGCTCACCGCCTGCCGCGAGGAATCGGCAACCGCACCAGCGCCGCCGGTACGACCGGTCCTGTCGGTCGTCGCCACCGTGCAGTCCGCCGAGCAGCTCGGGCCGTTCATCGGCCTGATCGAGCCGCGCTACAAGACCGATCTCGGCTTCCGCATCTTCGGCCGCATGGTGGCGCGCTTCGTCGATGTCGGCGCCGTCGTGAAGAAGGGCGGCGAGATCGCCGTACTCGATCCCGCCGTGCAGGCCCTGGCCGTGCGCAGCGCCGAGGCGTCGCTGGCCAACGCCGAGGCGCAGTTCGTCAATGCCCAGGCCGAGGAGGCGCGGCTGAAGGACCTGGTCCAGCGCAACATCATCCCGCAGGCCCAGTACGACCTCAGCCGCCGCAACTTCGAGACCTCGCAGGCCAACGTCACGCGCGCTCGCGCCTCCCTGCGCAAGGCCCAGGATGCGCTAGGTTATACCCGGCTCGATGCCGACTTCGATGGCGTCGTCACCGCCAAGTGGGCCGAGCCGGGACAGGTGCTGACGGCTGGCCAGAAGGTGATCACTCTGGCGCGGCCCGAAGTGCGCGAGGCGGTGATCGCCGTCCCCAACCGCATCGCCGAGCTGCTGTCGCATCCCAACGATTTCGCCATCACCGTCGATCTCGACCGGGTGGTGTCGATGAAGGCGGCCGGCATTCGCGCCATCGATCCCATCGCCGACCCCAATACCCGGACACGCAACGTCTACCTCACGCTCAACGACCCGCCGACGGCGTTCCGGCTGGGCGTCACCGTCTCGGTCGCTTTCACGCGCCCGGTGGCGCCGCATGTCTACCTGCCGGAGACGGCGATTCTGGAGAAGGACGGCAAGAGCTTCGTTTGGGTGGTCGAGCAGCCGAAGAGCACCGTGGCGCTGCGCGCCGTCACCCTGGGCGTGCGCGAGGACGACAAGGTCGCGGTCACTTCGGGCATCTCCGCCGCCGAGCGCATCGTGATCGCGGGCGTGCACAGCCTGGCCGAGGGCGAGCCCGTCAAGGTGCCGCAATGAATGGCTTCAACCTCTCCACCTGGGCGCTCGGCCACCGCTCCTTCGTCTGGTACCTGATGCTGCTGATCGTGGTGGCGGGTTGGCTGTCCTACACGCGGCTCGGCCGCGAGGAGGATCCGTCCTTCACCATCAAGGCGATGGTGGTGTCGGCGAGCTGGCCCGGCGCCACCGTCGTCGACATGACCAATCAGGTCACCGACCGCATCGAGCGCAAGCTGCAGGAGCTCGATACCCTCGACTTCACCAAGAGCTACACGATCTCGGGCCAGACCACGATCTTCGTCAACCTCAAGGACGACACGCCGGCGAGCCGGGTCAAGGACATCTGGGTCGACGTGCGCAACAAGGTGAACGACATCCGCGGCGACCTCCCCTCCTCGGTGCAGGGCGTCTACTTCAACGACCAGTTCGGCGACGTTTACGGCAACATCTTTGCCTTCACTGCCGACGGTCTCTCCTTTCGCGAGCTGCGCGACTACGCCGAACAAGCGCGCTCGCAGATCCTGAAGATCCCCGGCGCCGGCAAGGTCGAGCTTTTGGGCACCCAGGACGAGGTCATCTTCCTCAACTTCTCGACCCGGCATGTCGCCGGGCTCGGCCTCGACCAGCAGGCAGTGCTCAAAAGCCTCCAGGAGCAGAACGCAGTGGCGCCATCGGGCGTCATCCAAGCCGGCCCCGAGCAGGTGACCTTGCGCGTCAGCGGCCATTTCAAATCCGCCGCGAGCCTGGAGGCGGTGAACCTGCGCGTCGGCGACCGCTTCTTTCGCCTCAGCGACATCACCACCATCACGCGCGGCTACGTCGACCCGCCGCAGCCGATGTTTCGCTACAACGGCCAGCCGGCGATCGGCATCGCCATCGGCATGAAGGCCAACGGCAACATCCTGCAGTTTGGCGAGGACCTGCGCGCCCGCATGCGCGAGATCGTCGGAACGCTGCCGATCGGCGTCGGCGTCCACCTGGTGTCCAACCAGCCCGCCGTCGTCGAGGAGGCGGTGGGCGGCTTCACCCGGGCGCTGTTCGAGGCCGTCGTGATCGTGCTGGTCGTGAGCTTCCTCAGCCTCGGCCTGCGCGCGGGCCTCGTGGTAGCGGTCGCGATCCCGCTGGTGCTGGCCGCGACCTTCGTGTTCATGGAGTATTCCGGCATCACCCTGCAGCGCATCTCGCTCGGCGCGCTGATCATCGCGCTGGGTTTGCTGGTCGACGACGCCATGATCTCGGTCGAGATGATGGTGGCGCGCCGCGAGGCCGGCGACACGCTCGAGAAAGCCGCGACCTTCGCCTACAGCTCGACGGCTTTCCCCATGCTGACCGGCACGCTGGTCACGGTGGCGGGCTTCGTGCCGATCGGGCTGAACGGCAGCTCGGCCGGCGAATACACCTTCACCCTGTTTGCCGTGATCGCCGCGGCGCTCGCAATCTCCTGGGTGGTCGCCGTCCTGTTCACGCCGCTGCTCGGCGTCACCATACTGCCGCGCATCGCCAAGACCGAAGCGGAGAAGCCGTCGAAACTGAAGATGCGCTTCCGGCCGATGCTTCTGTGGGCGATGCGCCGCCGCTGGATCACCATCGGCGCCACGCTTGCCCTGTTCGCGCTGTCGCTCTTGGGCATGAGCTATGTGCAGAACCAGTTCTTCCCCGCCGCCGACCGGCCCGAACTGCTGGTCGACATGACCCTGGCGCAGAGCGCCTCCATCGCGGCCACCAAGGCGGAGATGGACCGCTTCGAAAAGGTGCTGCCGGGCGATCCCGACATCGTGCGCTGGAGCTCCTATGTTGGTCGCGGCGCCGTGCGCTTCTACCTGCCGCTCGACGAGCAGCTGAACAACGCCTTCTTCGGCCAGCTGGTGATCGTGACCAAGGACTTCGCGGCCCGCCAGCGTGTCGCCGCGCGCCTGAAGAAGGTGTTGCGCGAAGACTTCGTCGGCATCGACGGCTTCGTCCATCCGCTCGACCTCGGGCCGCCGGTCGGGCGGCCGGTCCAGTATCGCTTGAGCGGTCCCGACATCCAGACGGTGCGCGGGCTCGCCCTGCAGTTCGCCGACCTCATGGGCGCCAACCCCCATGTCGGCAACATCGTCTACGACTGGAACGAACCCGGCATGGTGCTGCGCGTGGAGGTCGACCAGAACCGGGCGCGCCAGTTCGGTGTCTCCTCGCAGGACATCGCCACCGTCCTGAACAACGTGGTCGGCGGCTCATCGGTGACCCAGGTCTACGACAGCATCTACATCGTCAACGTCGTCGCCCGCGCCGACAAGGCCGAGCGTCAGGCGGTCGAGACCTTCCAGGCGCTGAGCATCGCCGGGCGCGACGGCCAGCCGGTACCGCTGCCGGCTATCGCCACCATCGAGTTCCAGATCGAGCAGCCGATCGTGTGGCGCCGCGACCGCCAGCCCACCGTAACCCTGCAGGCCCCGGTGCTCGGCGACCTGCAGCCCGACACGGTGGTGCATCAACTGAAGCCCGCGGTCGCCAAGTTCGTCGCCGCCCTACCGCCGACCTACTCGGTCGAGATCGGCGGCACGGTCGAGGAAAGCGGCAAGGGCGAACGGCCGATCGCGGCCGTCGTGCCGCTGATGCTGTTCCTGATGGCGACCGTGCTGATGTTGCAGCTGCAGAGCTTCCAGACGCTCTTCCTGGTGGTGAGCGTGGCGCCGCTCGGCCTGATCGGCGTGGTGGGGGCCCTTCTCATAAGCGACCAGCCGCTGGGCTTCGTCGCCATCCTGGGCGTGCTGGCGCTGATCGGCATCATCATCCGCAACACCGTGATCCTGGTGACCCAGGTCGACGCCTTCCGCGACGACGGATTGGGTCCGTGGGACGCCGTGGTCGAGGCCACCATCCATCGCCTGCGCCCCATCCTGCTGACCGCGGCGGCCGCCAGCCTGGGCATGATCCCGATCGCTCGCGAGGTGTTCTGGGGACCGATGGCCTTCGCCATGATTGGCGGAATTGTCGTGGCCACCCTGCTGACACTGCTCTTCCTGCCGGCGCTGTACGTGGCATGGTATCGGCTGAAGGAACCAGTCGAACCGAAACCATGAGCTATGACGCGCCATTCGCCGGGCTGAAGGTCGTCGATCTCAGCCAGGGCATCGCCGGGCCCTATTGCGCCATGCTGCTGGCGCAGTACGGCGCCGAGGTGATCAAGGTCGAAGGCATCGGCGATGGCGACTGGGCGCGCACGCTGGGCACGCGCTACGGCACCCATTCCGCCTATTCCATCATTGGCAACCTCGGCAAGAAGAGCATCGCCGTCGACCTGAAGTCGGATGCCGGCAAGCAGGTCGTGTGGCGGCTGCTCGAGGGCGCCGACATCTTCCTCGAAGGGTTCCGGCCCGGCGTCATCCAGCGGCTGGGCTTCGACTACAAGTCGGTCACCGCCCGTGAACCCCGGCTTCTTTATATCTCGATCTCGGGCTTCGGCCAGTCCGGCCCGCTGTCCGGCCGGCCGGCAATGGATCCGGTGCTGCAGGCCTATACTGGCATGATGAACGAGAACAAGGGCGAGGACGGCATCCCCCATCGCGTGCCGGTCATCGTGGTCGACATGTCGACGGCGCTCTACGCCTTCCAGGCCCTGTCGGCCGCGCTCTATGCCCGCCGCGACGAGGCCCATGGCCGCTACATCGACGTCAGCCTGATGCAGGCGGCGACCGCGCTGCAGTCGATCCGCCTGATGGCCTGTCATCTCGAAGGCGGCGTCATGAAGCCCGGCGGCGCGCCGGGCGGCGTGTTCAAGATCGCCGACGGCTAGATGTCCCTGCTCGCCTTCACCGACCGCGACTTCGCGATCCTGTGCCAGGCGATGCAACGGCCGGAACTCGCCCGGGATCCGCGCTTCGCCTCCCGCGCACAGCGGCTTGCCAACGACGTGGCGCTCTACGCCATCGTGCGGCCGGCCATCGCCGCCGAGCCGTGGTCGGTGTGGAACAAGCGCCTCACCGAGGCCGGGCTGATGCACGAACGCCTGAACAGCTACGCCGAATTCCTCGACCAGCCGCATGTGCGCGAGACCGGCCTGATCCAATGGCTGACACAAGCTGGCCTCAACCAACCGGTGCCGGTGCCGGCCTTGCCCGGCATGACGGCCCAGGCCAGCGGCACGCCGCGCGCCACCGCGCCGGTCACCGGCCAGCACACGGCGGAAGTCCTCGCCGCGCATGGCTATGCGACGACGGACATCGACCTGCTACTGGCAGCGGGCGCCGTCGCTGCCGGCTGACCGATCAGTCGGCCAGGGCCTCGGCGCATTTCGCCGCGCGCTTCTGCAGAACGTGGAACAGCCTGCCCACAACGCGATGGTTCAACTCTTCCCGGTTGACTCTCTCGAACACGGTGGGCAGTTCGAGCACCATCGCCTGAGTAAGTCTGCGAGCCCGCCGAACCAGCCAACCGGCTTGCAGGCGAAGATCGGCCTCAAGCTGCAGCCACTGCCGCAATCCAATGTTGTGCAGGAGATACTCCCGGCCCATTCTCATCGAGAGCTTGAGCTTGCGTTCGTCGAGCTGGTCGTAGGGCAGCGCGCTCGCTAGGTCGTACAGCGGCGCCAGGCGCAGCTGCCTGCCCGATCCATGCAGGACCGAGTAGTTCTTGGCGTGGGCGTCGGTGCCACCGATCAGCCAGTTGAACACCAACGCATCGACGAACGTGCCGATGTCTTCATGCGGCTTGCTCGAATGCTCCTGCAGCAGCTTGGCGATGTCGGCCGGTTTCGGGCCGCCTTCGCTCTGGTACTTCGACGTCGGCATCACGCCCAGCGCCTGGCACATGTCCTCCTGATGGACACGCACGATTTGGCCATCGTCCAAAGGCACCCGATCGTAGCGCTCCACGACGATCGCGACCTCATGGCCGAAGCGCTCGACCTTGCTTTGCGCCGCGGGGAGGCCGAGCGCGCGAGCCAGTGTCAGGCAGAAATGCTCGTTCTCGGCACGGCCGTCGAATTCCCGGCTCTGAGGCTTGAGGATGTGAGTTGTCGGTAGGCGGCCGGACGGCACGCCCCACCGACCGTCGTGAAAGAGCAGCGCCGTCTTGGCCTGAGCGCCTGCCAGGCTGAATTGGCCGGTATCCCGCGGCAGCCGCCAAGCCGCCTGGTCCTGCCGCAGGGCACGCAGGCGCGCCGCGACCTCGACGTCGGTGAGCCATTGCACCGGCGGCGGCGACCCCGCCATAAGCTCGGCCATCCTTTCGGAGCGCACGAACTGGGCGGCGCCGGCGCAATCCTCCCCGACATTGGCGATCAGCGCGAAGGGATTGCGCGCCGAGACGTGGAAAGTCTTGGCCCATCGCTCGAGCACGAACTCGTTGTCGGGCAGAAGCCCCCAGATGAAGGCCTCGATCGCATCGCCGGCGTGCTCGCTGTGCGACAGGGGCAGGGAAAGCGACAGCGGCACAGCGCCACTGTCCGCCTTCCAGTCGGCGTCGTAGGCGAAGCTCAACCTGTTGCGTCCGCGGCGAACCTCGCCCATGACACTTCCGTTGAGGAGCACGACAAGACTCCGCTCCGTCATGTCGACCACTTCCGGGCTCGCTCGATGATCGCGTTGATGTCGATTTGCTTCTTCCGTTGAGCATCAGGAAGCACTCTCTCGAGCGCAATCTCCCGGGAACTCTTCGCGGATGTGATGCTGGCCTGCAGGCCAAGCACGTCCAATGTCCGCAGCACCAGGCCAATCTCGGCTCGTGGCTTGCCCTGCTCGATTGCAACGATCCATTGCCGGCCAACCTCGACTCGGTCGGCGAGCGCCTGCTGGCTCAGCCCGAGCTCCCGCCGTTGGTCGCGGATGGCGCGACCGACCTCCTGCGCTGTCGTCACTTTCATAGTTGTCGCACGATTACCGATCATCATGTCGCCGAACGACGACATCCTATAGATGTCGTCGTACGGTGACAACAGAAATGTCACCGAACGGCGACATCGCGGCCTGTCGTCGAACGATGACATTCGCAACAGGCTCCGGCTCATGCCATGAACGGCGCCAAGGAACTCACCGTGATCGTATCGCTCGACCCCGCCGGATACGTCCGCACGCCGTGGAAGAACGGCGGCGGCGTCACCACCGATATCGCCTGCGACGGCGATGTCTGGCGCTTCAGCCGCACACCCATCACCGTCGCCGGTCCGTTCTCCGACTACACCGGCTTCGACCGCCTGCAGGTGCTGATCGCAGGCAGCGGCCTGGTGCTGCAGACGCCGCCGGGCGAGATCGATGTGCGCCGGCCGTTCCGTCCGGTGCGCTTTACCGGCGAGACCCCGATCGTGAGCCGGCTCGAGGCGGGACCCGTCGAAGTCATCAACCTGATGGGCGAGCGGGCGCGCGTCGCGCTCGACTTGCAAGTGCTCGATGCCGGCGACTCCCGGCGCCTCGGTCCCGGCATTCACATCGCCTACTGTCCCGCTGGCCGCGCCAGCTTGCGCCTGCGGGACGGGACTCATGAGCTGCCGGCCGATGGCGGCGTGCGTATCGAGGATTGGGACGGCGTCGCGACCTGCCTGGCAGGTCCGATCGTGCTGGGGAGCGTGACATGCGTATCGCGGTAGTCGGAGCGGGCGGCGTCGGCGCCGGCTATGGCGCGGCGCTGGCCAAGGCGGGCGCCGATGTCACCTTCATCGCCCGCGGCGCGCATCTGGAGGCGATGAAGAGCAAAGGCCTCAGGCTCGAGAGCCCGCGCGGTGACATCCATCTGGTGCCGACGCAGGCGACCGATGATCCCAAGACGGTGGGTCCGGTCGACATCGTATTGTTCTGCGTGAAACTGTGGGACGTCGAAAGCGCCGGCGCTGCGATCAAGCCCATGGTTGCTGCCGGCACCGCGGTCATCCCGCTGCAGAACGGCATCGATGCCGCCGAGCGGCTCGTCCCCATCCTGGGCAAGCGGGCGGTGATGGGCGGCGTCGCCCAGATCAGCGCCACCATCGCCGAGCCCGGCGTGGTCCGCCAGACCGGCACCCTGCTGCGGATGGTGTTCGGTGAGCTCGACGGCAGCAGGAGCGCGCGCGGCGATGCCTTCGCTGGCCTCTGCGCCAAAGCCGGCATCGACGGCGGCGTCTCCACGTCGATCAAGACCGAGCTCTGGATGAAGTTCATCCTGCTCGCGTCCAACGCCGGCATCATGTCGTTGGCGCGGCTGCCCGTCGGCAAGCTGCGCGACGATCCCGACATCGGGCCGTGGTTCGCGACCGCCTACGAGGAAGTGGCGGCGGTCGGTCGCGCCGCCGGTATTGCCCTGCCGACCGATGCCGTGGACAGGACGCTCGCGTTCAACCGCAATGCGCCGCCGACCCTCCTTCCCTCGATGGCGGTTGATCTCCTGCGCGGCAATCGCCTCGAGCTGCCGTGGCTCTCCGGCAAGGTGGTTGAGCTCGGGCGCAAACACGGCATCCCGACGCCCACGCACGCCCTCATGTATGCGATGCTGAAGCCCTATGTCATGGGCAGGCCTGCCTAGGAGAAGACAATGCGCGCCCTTCTGATTGCTCTCGCGGTGTTGGCGGCGACGCCGGCGTTGGCCGCCGACCTCAAGCTGCTGACCTCCGGCGCCTTCAAGTCGGTGGCACAGGAGCTGGTCGCCGACTTCGAGAAGAAAACCGGCAACAAGGTCACGATCGAGAACGACACCGCGGGCGCCGTCGCCCGCCGCGTCCGCGACGGCGAGTATGTCGACGTGGTGGTGATCCCGCCCGGCGTCATGGGCCCGCTGCTCGGGACCAGGCTGGTCGAGAGCAGCGCCAAGGCGCTGGCGCGCGTCGGCATCGGGGTGTCGGTCAAGGAAGGCGCGCCCAAGCCCGACATCTCGACGGTCGACGCCTTCAAGCAGAGCCTGCTGAAGGCGCGCGCCATCGCCTACACCGACCCAGCCTCGGGCGGTACCGCCGGGACCTACCTCGCCAACCTGTTCGAGAAGATGGGCATTGCCGCCGAGCTCAAGCCGAAGACGGTGCTGGTGAAGGGCGGGTTGGCCGGCGAGAAGCTTCTAAGCGGCGAAGCGGACATTGCCATGCAGCCGTCGAGCGAACTCTTGGCCGTGCCCGGTACTGTGCTGGTCGGCCCGATCCCGCTCGATGTCCAGACCTACATCCTCTATTCCGGCGCCGTCAGCACCGGCGCCCGCGACCAGGCCGCCGCCGATGCGCTGCTGCGCGCCTTGTGGGGGCCCGGCAAGGAGGACATCCTGAAGAAGAAGGGGATGGAGCTGCCGTAGGCGTTGGGACCTACGTTCCTTGCAGGAGGCAATCTTCGCGTTGAACCCCCTCACCTAACCTCTCCCCCAAGGGGAGAGGAACATGAGGCACGTTCGGAAGCGCTACGACTTCAACTCCCGCACCGCCTCCGTCCATGCCGCGATGGTATGGTCGATGTCGGCGCGGTCGTGGGCCAGGCTCACGTAATACTTGCTCTCGCCCTTCATGATGCCCTTGGCGCGCAAGAGCTGGTTGAAGCGCGTGGCGATCGCCTTGTCGCCCTTCAGCGTGTCGCGATAGTCCTTGATCGGCTGGTCGGTGAAGACGACGTCGAACAGCGGCGGCTCGCCGATCACCTGGGCCGGGATGCCGGCCTTCTTCAGCAAGTCGTCCAGCGCCTTCATCAGCTCGCGGCCGGTGGCGAACACCTGCTCGTAGGTGCCCGGCCGCCTCAGGATATCCAGCGTGGCGAGGCCGGCCACCGCCGCCACCGGATTGCCCGACAGCGTGCCGACCTGGAAGATGAAATCCTCGTCGGTCATCGCCAGCCGATCGAAATGTTTCATGATGTCGGCGCGGCCGGCGATGGCGGCGAGAGCAAAGCCGCCGCCCACGATCTTGCCCAGCGTGCACAGGTCCGGCGTGACGCCGTAGTACTCCTGCGCTCCGCCATAGGCAAAGCGGAAGCCGGTCACGACCTCGTCGAAGATCAGCGGGATGCCGTGCTTCTGCGTGATTGCCCGCAAGCCCTGCAGGAAGCCGGGCTTGGGCGGGATCAGGCGCTGGAACGGCTCGACGATGACGCCGGCGAGCTCGTTCTTCTGCTCCTCGATCAGGCTTTCCACCATGTCGAGGTCGTTGAACGCCGCCACCAGCATCTCGTCGGCCACCGACTTCGGGATGCCGGCCGAATCCGGCGTCGGTCGCGGGAAGTTGCCCGGCCGCTTGGGCGCCAGCGACATCAGCGCATAGTCGCTCATGCCGTGATAGCCGCCCTCGAACTTCAGGATCTTGTCGCGCTTGCGGAAAGCGCGCGCCGCACGCATGGCATAGAGATCGGCCTCGGTGCCCGAGCAGACGAAGCGCACTTGGTCTGCGCAGGGCACCGCATTGCAGATCGCCTCGGCCAGCGCCACGCCGTGCCGATTGTTGCCGAAGAAGGTAGTGCCAAGCGGCACCTGCGCCTGCACCGCCGCCGTCACCTCGGGATGAGCGTGGCCGACGAACATCGGTCCCGAGCCCAGCAGGAAGTCGACATATTCGCGGCCGGCCTCGTCCCAGATGCGGCCGCCCTTGCCTTCCCTCAGCACGACCTCGGCCGGCATGTTGCCGAAGCTGCCGCCCGGCAGCACGCGCTTGGCCTGCTCGACGATCTTTGCGACGGGCTCGAGGACGGTCTGGTCGCTCATGGTCACTGCCTCATTGGAACACGATGTTGGCCCGATCATGCATGACGCGAGCCAGACGAGCGTTGCCCCTGGCTCGAAATTTTCTAGGCAGGCCTTATTCGATGGGCACGAAAATCGAATGGCGCATCTTGCCTTCGACCGCCTTGGAGAAGTGGCCCTTGCCGGTCGTGTCCTCGACCAGCAGCACCTCGCCGGCGCCGATGATGCGTGTCTCGCCGTCGCTTGCCTGGATCGAGACGCCGCCGTCGAGATTGATGATGTACTGCCGGCGCGGCGCGGGGTGCCATTCGTAGTCGTAGCTGCCCGGCGTCTCGCGGAAGATGATGCCGGTCGCGGGGAAGGTCGCCGAGGTCTTGCCGCCGCGGCCCTCGTGCTTCCATTCGACCTCGATGTCGCGGAAGTGGGTCTCGCCCTGGGCGTCGACATAGAGATTGTGGATACGCATGAGATTTCTCCGGCTTGTCGTTTCCTGCGGCAAGCTTAGAACGAAACCATGCTCAGGAAACCCATCGAGGCCGTCCTTTTCGACATGGACGGCCTGCTGATCGACAGCGAGGCCGTCTACATCGAGGCCTACCGGGACGCCGCCGGCGAAATCGGCGTCGAGATCCCCATGACGCTCTGCCACGCCATGGTCGGCCTGCCGAGCCGCGAATGCGATGAGATGATCCAGCAGCACTACGGCCCGCAGTTCAACGTCGAGAGCTTCCAGACCCGTTTCCGCCACCACGCCGATCGCCGGTTCGACGTCCGTGTGCCGGTGAAGCCCGGCGTGCCGGAGCTGCTGGCATTCCTGGGCGCCCGCGGCCTGCCGCTGGCCGTCGCGAGCTCGGCGCGCGCCATCACGATCGAACGCAATCTCGGCCGCGCCGGACTTCTCGGGCATTTCAAGGCGATCGCCGGGCGCGACCATGTCGAGCGCGCCAAGCCGCATCCCGACATTTATCTCGAGGCGGCGCGCCGGCTCGGCGTCGCACCGCAACGCTGCATCGCCTTCGAGGACTCCAACGTCGGGCTTGCCGCCGCGCATGCCGCCGGCACCATGGCCTTCATGGTGCCCGACATCCTGCCGCCGACCGACGAGGCCCGCACCAAGTGCCTGCAGGTCCTGCCCGACCTGCACGCCGCGCTGACGCTGCTGAGAGAGCATCTGTAGTCTTGCCGGACCGCGGGCCTCCAGGCCCGCTCATTGTCCGGAAGAGCATGAGCGGAGCTGGAGCTCCGCGGTCCGGCAAGATCAGAACTTCTCCACCCACGGCCGCACCTCGATCTCCCAGCTCCAGGCGCTGCGGTGCTGCATCAGGGTCGCCCAGTAGGTCTCGGCGACGGCGTCGGGATCGAGCAGGCTGTCGGGCGCATTGTCGGGCACCGGGCGCGCCGCGCTCCTGATGCCGCCGTCGATCACGAAATGGGCGACGTGGATGCCCTGGGGCGAGAGCTCGCGAGCCATCGATTGGGCGAGCCCGCGCAAGGCGAACTTGCCCATGGCGAAGGTGGCCGACAGCGCGAAGCCTTTCACGCCCGCCGTGGCGCCGGTCAGGAAGATGGCGCCGTGCGACTTCGGCACCATGCGGCGCGCGGCCTGCTGCGACACCAGGAAGCCGCCGAAGGCGCTGATCTCCATGGCACGTTTGACGTCGTCCGGCGCCAGGTCGATCAGCGGCGCGCGCACGCGATTGCTGGCGTTGTAGACCACGACGTCCGGCGTGCGGCCGGCCGCATCGAGCTTCTCGAAGAGATCGGCAACGGCCGCAGGTTCGGCGGCGTTGCAGGCGTGAACTTGGGCGCCGGTCTCCCTGGCGAGACCGGCAAGCTTGTCGGTCTGGCGCGCGGCGACAGCGACGGCCAGGCCCTCGCGGGCGAACAGCCGGGCAAGTGACGCGCTGAGGCCGGGGCCGGTGCCGACGATCAGTGCAGAGCGGTACTGAGGCTTTTGCATGGGGGGCTCCTCGTTGCCGGGGATTTGGTGCAGGTATAGAATCAATGCACTAGGGAAGGAAACAACCATGGACCAGCCAAAGCCGGTCGGCCGCATCGACGTCATCTCCGACGCGATCTGCCCATGGTGCTACATCGGCAAGCGCCATCTCGAGCACGCGCTCGACATCCTGGCCAGCCATCACCTGCATTTCACCGTCGCCTGGCATCCTTTCCAGCTCAATCCGGACATGCCGCTGGAAGGCGTCGACCGCACCCAGTATCGCATCGCCAAGTTCGGCGGCGCCGACCGGGCGCGGCAGATCGATGAGCGCATCACCGAGACCGCCGCTACCGTCGGCCTCGAGTTCCATCTCGACCGCCTCACGCGCACCCCCAATACTCTGAACGCTCATCGCCTCATCCGGCTGGCCGGCCAGAGAGGCGTGCAGGACGGCGTCGTCGAGGCGCTGTTCAAGGGCTATTTCTGCAACGGCGCCGACATCGGCGATGCCGAGGTGCTGACGACGCTGGGCGTCGAAGGCGGATTGGCGCGCGAGGACATCGCCGCGATGCTGGCAAGCGATGCGGGCCTGCGCGAAGTTGCGGCGGCCGACCAGATGGCGCGCAACGCCGGTATCCAGGGCGTGCCGAGCTTCGCCCTGCAGGGCCACGTCCTGTTCTCCGGCGCAGTGCCCGCTGAAGAAATGGCTCAGGCCTTCCGCCGCGCCTGGGAGATCCTGAGGAACCGCGCGGCCTGACCGCATCGCTGCATTGCAAGTGCTTTCGATTTGGGCGCATGCCTGCGCGCGGATATTCGCAGTGACCGCCGCAAGAATTCGGTGCCCACTGCAATGGCCTGCAAGTTGTTGCGCCGAGGGCACAATTCGGATCCAAGCCGGTTGTTTCTTTTGTTTCTTCAATTACTCTGATGAGGTCACCTGATATTTGTTAGCCGACATCAATCGGGTGTGCGGGAATGAAAGTATCGGTAGTAAATCGCCAAGCTCACCCGACGCCGGACTGCGGGGACCGATGCTCGCGGTGAGAGCGTCGAGACGGCGTACAGGCGCTGCGCTTTTCGGTATCACGCTGGCGTTACTTTGCTGGGCCGATGCGGCGCTGGCGCAGAAGGCCGGTGGGATCCTGCGCATGTTCCACGGCGACAACCCGCCCAGCACGTCGATCCACGAGGAATTCACGCCGGCCACGGTCGTGCCGTTCATGCCGGTGTTCAACAATCTCGTCGTGTTCGATCCCTCGGTCCCGAAGAACAGCGACAAGTCGATCCTGCCCGACCTCGCCGAATCGTGGAGCTGGAACGAGGACAAGACTGAACTCAGCTTCAAGCTCCGTCACGGCGTCAAGTGGCATGACGGCTGGCTGTTCACATCGAGCGATGTCGAGTGCACCTTCAACCTGCTGACCGGCCGGGCGCGCGACAAGCTGAAGAGCAATCCACGGGCGAGCTGGTACACCAACATCAACTACGTCTATGCCGCCACCGACTACGAGGTGACGATCTACCTCAATCATCCGCAGCCGGCACTGCTGTCGCTGCTGGCCTCGGGTCTGACGCCGATCTATCCTTGCCACGTCCCGCTCGCCCAGATGCGGGTCAAGCCGGTCGGCACGGGTCCCTTCAAGCTCGACTCGTTCAAGCAGTTCGACAGTGTGCGGCTGTCGCGCAATCCGGACTACTTCAAGCCGAACCGGCCTTATCTCGACGGCATCGAGTTCACTATCGTATCCAGCCCGCAGACGGCCCTAGTCAGCTTCGTTGCCGGCCGCTTCGACATCACCTTCCCCTGGCAGGTGACGATCCCGCAGCTCCGTGACGTGCGCCGCGCGGCGCCGCGGTCAGTGTGCGAGACGACGTCGATGAACAACAGCACCAACCTCCTGGTGAACCGCGACGCGCCGCCGTTCGACAATCCCGACCTGCGCCGCGCGCTGTCGCTGGTCCTTGACCGTCGTGCCTTCATTTCCACCGTGACCGAGGGCGACGGCATGATCGGTGGCGTCATGCAGCCGCCGGCCGACGGCGCCTGGGGGCTCCCTCCAGACAGGCTCGCGACCATGCCGGGCTACGGGCCCGACATCGAGAAGAACCGCGAGGAGGCCCGGGCGCTGATGCGCAAGGCGGGTTTCAGCAGCGAAAAGCGCATGCGCACGAAGGTCACCACCCGGCCGCAGTCGCTGTACCGCAGCCCCGCCACACTTCTGGTCGACCAGCTGCGCGAGATCCATATCGACGCCGAGCTCGACGTCGTCGAGGCCTCGCACTGGTACGGCCGGCTGGAGCGCAAGGAATACGCAATCGGTCTCAACACCACGGGCAACGGCGTCGACGATCCGGACCAGGCGTTCTTCGAGAATTTCTCCTGCCGGTCGGAGCGCAACTACAACCGCTACTGCAATGGCGAAATCGAGCGGCTGTTCGAGCTGCAGTCGGCCGAGACCGACCCCGACAAGCGTCGACGCATGGTCTGGGACATCGACGCCAAGCTCCTCGACGACGGCGCGCGACCGACCATCATGTGGAACCGCAGCGCCACCTGCTGGCACCCCTACGTCAAGGGCTACGTCTCCCAGGTCAACAGCATGTTCAACGCCTTCCGCTTCGAGGACGTCTGGCTGGATCGCTGATCTGATTTCCTCCCCCGTCATACGGGGGAGGCCAGGAGGGGGAAGGCAGCGCGGACAATCCCTCCACGAAGAAGATCATGATCTGAAATTTCGAACAGCGCGACGGAGGTTCTCCCCCTCCCTACCCTCCCCCGTATGACGGGGGAGGAGATAAGGCTAAAGTCTTCCCAACACCGCGACTCGAATCGCGGGGCTCAAGGGAAGGGAAACAGGATGCGAGCGATCAATCTGCTGGGCGGCATCATCGCCGCCCTGGTGTGCTGCGCGACTGCCGCCGAGGCCCAGAAGAGCGGCGGCGTGCTCAGGATGTATCACCGTGACAATCCGCCGAGCGCGTCGATTCACGAGGAGGCGACCAACTCGACCGTCATTCCGTTCATGCCACTGTTCAACAACCTGGTCCTGTTCGACCAGAGCAAGCCGCAGAACACACTGAAGGACATCGTCCCCGACCTCGCCAAGTCGTGGAGCTGGAGCGCCGACAACAAGGACCTGACCTTCAAGCTGCAGGAAGGCGTGAAGTGGCATGACGGCCGGCCCTTCACCGCCAAGGACGTCGTCTGCACCTTCGACATGCTGACCGGCAAGGCCGACGACCAGCACAAGCTCCGGCGCAATCCGCGCCAGTCGTGGTACGGCAATGTCGAGGGCGCCACCGCCAAGGGCGACGACGAAGTCACCCTGCACCTCAAGCGCCCGCAGCCCTCGATCCTGGTGCTGCTCGCCTCGGGCTTCTCGCCGATCTATCCCTGCCACGTGACGACGGCGCAGATGCGCACCAAGCCGGTCGGCACGGGTCCGTTCAAGTTCGTCGAGTTCAAGCAGAACGAGGGCATCAAGATCGCGCGGAACCCGGACTACTGGAAGAAGGGCAAGCCCTATCTCGACGGCATCGAGTTCACCATCGTGCCCAACCGGGCGACGGCGATGCTGAGCTTCATGTCGGGCAAGTTCGACATCACCTTCCCGTGGGAAGTCACGATGCCGCTGTTGAAGGACATCAAGGGCCAGATGCCCAACGTGGCTTGCCAGGTCACGTCGATGAACAACAGCACCAACCTGATCGTCAACCGCGACGCGCCGCCGTTCGACAATCCCGACCTGCGCCGCGCGCTGGTGCTGGCGATGGACCGCAAGGCCTTCATCGACATCCTGAACCAGGGCGATGCGCTGCAGGGCGGCACCATGCAGCCGGTCACCGACGGCGTCTGGGGCCTGCCAACCGAGATGTACCAGCAGGTGGCGGGCTACGGCTCGGACGTTGCGAAGAACCGCGAGCAGGCGCGCGAGATCATGAAGAAGCTGGGTTACGGGCCCGACAAGCGGCTGCCGCTCAAGATCGCGACGCGCGGCATCTCGCTCTACAAGGACCCGGCGGTCATCCTGGCGAGCCAGCTCAAGGAGATCTGGATCGACGCCGACGTCGACATCATCGAGACCTCGCAGTGGTTCCCCCGCGTGGCGCGCAAGAACTACTCGGTCGGGCTCAACACCACGGGCAACGGCGTCGACGACCCCGACCAGAACTACTACGAGAACTTCGCCTGCAAGTCGGAGCGCAACTACACCGGCTACTGCAATCCCGAGATCGAGAAGCTGTTCGACGTGCAGTCGGCCGAGACCGATCTCGAGAAGCGCAAGCAAGTCGTCTGGGAGATCGACAAGAAGCTTCTCGAGGACGGCGCCCGGCCGATCATCATGTGGAACCGCGCCGCGATCTGCATGCAGCCCTACGTCAAGGGCTACGTCGCCCAGGTCAACAGCGTCTACAACGGCTTCCGCTTCGAGGATGTGTGGCTGGATAAGTGACCTCTTTCTCCTCCCCCGTCTCACGGGGGAGGAGAAGAGGGTCGCCGTCGCAACCTCTGAACCGCCTCGTCGAGCGCCGACAGGAAGCGCGAGCGGTCGCGTTGGGCCATCGGCTTGGGACCGCCGGTCACCTCGCCCATCGCGCGCAGGTTGGACATCAGCTCGCGGCTCGCCATCGCCATGCCGATCGAGGCGGTCGTGAACGGCACGCCATTGGAACCGATGACGATCGCGCCCTTCTTGAGGCTGCGGTCGGCCAGCGGGATGTCTGCCGTGACCACGATGTCGCCCTGCCCTGCCCGTTCGGCGATCCAGTTGTCCGCCGCGTCGAAGCTGTCGCTCACGACGACCAGCTCGACGCGCGGGTCGCGCGGCACGCCGAGGTACGAATTGCTGACGACATAGACCTTGAGGCTGTAGCGCTCGGCGACGCGATAGATCTCGTTCTTCACGGGACAGGCGTCGGCATCGATGTAGATCGAGGTCATCGTCCGGCGTCCTGCCACTTCGCGATCACCGAGGCAAGACGCGAAACGAAACGCCGGCGACCAACGGCCGCCGGCGTACTCGTTGTCAGCCTATTCGACGATCAACGCTGCGGGGTGTGCGGCGAGATGATGTTGCCGCGGCCATCCAGACGGTTGCCTTGATTGTCGTAACGGAACCCGTATTCGTCCCGGAACGACGTCTGACGCGGACCGGTCGCATCCATGGGCACCGGTTCCTGGCCGTAGGCGTGGCCACGCTCCAGCTTGTTGCTGCGGGAGACCTTGTCCTGGCCAGTCATCGGCTGCGTCGAAGGTACAGTTGCCAGTTCCGGACCCATCGGCGAGCCGCCACCCGCCACACCCGGCTGGTCACCAGGCTGGCGGACCCAGTCGTTACGGCCGATCAGCGGACGGCCGTAGGGATCGCGCGGTTCGTTGGTCATCGTCTGCGCATAGGACGCGCCCGCTGTCGTGATCAGCGCGAGCGCAAGCAAGGTACGTTGCATGCGGCATTCTCCTTGCGCAGGTGCAGATGCCGTCTCAACGTGTCCCGGTCGGGCCGGGTTGCTGTGACCTCGGCGTCAGGAAAGCATTGAAATCTTCTTGCGCTCGATCAGCTTGAAATCGATGGCAGCGCCCAGGCCGGGCCCGTTGGGCACATGCACCATGCCGTCGCGGCCGACCACGATGTCCTCTTCAAGGCCGTATTTCTGCGCGCCGTCGGGCAGCAGCACCTCGAAGAACTCGGTGTTCCTGATTGAGGCGATAACGTGAAGATTGGCGACGTTGTTCAGGGAGTTGCCGCCGTGATGGACCTCGTAGTTCATGCGGAACGATTCGGCGAGATGCGCGCCCTTCACCAGGGTGGTGATACCGCCCTTCACCGCGACGTCGCCGCGCAGGAAATCGGTCGCCTGCAGCATCAGCCAGGGCTGATAGGAGTCGAGGCCGGTGATCGGATACTCGGTGGCGAGGATCGGGATCGACAGCTGCTGCTTCAGCTTCACGTAGTTATAGATGTCCTGGTCGGCAAGAGGGTCTTCGTACCAATGGAACCCGAGCTCCTCGGCGGCGCGGCCAACGCGCAGCGCCGTCGGGTAATCGTAGGCCCAGGTCGAATCGAGCATGATGGTGAAGTCGTCGCCGACGGCGGTGCGCACCGCCTCGCAGACCTTGACGTCCTCGCGCCAGCGCGTCGGCGGATGGATCTTGTAGGCCGCCCAACCGTGATCCTTGAACTCGGCCGCCTGCTCGGCATAGGCCGCGGGCGAGGCGAGCACGGCCGAGCTCGCATAGGCCGGCACGCTCTCGCGATAGGTGCCGAGCAGGCGATGGATCGGCTGGCCGACCGCCTTGCCGAGAAGGTCCCATAGCGCCACGTCGACGGCGCCCAGGGCGCGCACGCCAGCCGGCCGCTGCCGCTTCCACAGATCGACGACGAGCGCCTCGCGATGCAGGGGATTGCGCCCCATCAACATGGGCTTGAGGTGCGTGATCAGTCCTTGCCCGTCGGTGGTCGCCGAGTTCGAAGCCGATCCCAGGAAGGCATGGCCCTCGACGCCGTCGTCGGTGGCGATGCGCAACAGGCCGAGCGCGCTCGAGCCCGCGAACTTGCTATGCTGGCCGTACTGCGTCGGCGGGATGTCGTCCCAGGCGAACAGCGTCAGGCTGACGTCGGTGATCTTCATGATGGTGCTGCCTTTCCGATGGCCGGAAGCGCCGTTCGCGGCGGCCGATTTCGCTCCCGAGCGACTTCAGTATAGACTTCCACCATGTCCGACAAAGCCCGAGCCGAACTGGCACCGACCGGCGTTCTGCGTGCCGGCATCAACCTCTCCAACTTCCTGCTGGTCACCGGCCGCAGCGAGAAATCCGAGCCGGTGGGTGTTGCGCCCGACATGGCGAAGGAGATCGCATCATCGCTCGGCGTGCCTGTCACCTATGTGACATTCAAGTCGCCCGGCGAGCTGGCCGACCAGGCCGGCAAGAACGTGTGGGACATCGGCCTGATCGGCGCCGAACCGCAACGCGCGGCGGTGATGACGTTCAGCGCTGCCTATGTCGAGATCGAGGCGACCTACATGGTGCCGCCGGGCTCGCCGCTGAAGACCATCGCCGACGTCGACAAGAAGGGCGTGCGCCTCGTCGTGTCGGCGCGCTCGGCTTACGGCCTGTGGCTTGAGAACAACATCAAGAACGCGACCCTGATCCAGGTTTCCGGCCTCGACGGCGCGTTCAACAAGTTCCTGGAAGAAAAGGCCGACGCCCTGGCCGGGCTGCGGCCGGGCCTGCTCAAGGATCTCGAGAAGCATCCCGAGCTGAAAATCCTCGACGGCAAGTTCACCGCCGTGCAGCAGGCGGTCGGCTGCAACAAGCCCGCGACCGAAGGCGCGCGCTACATCGCTGAGTTCGTCGAGAACGCGAAGAAGTCGGGCCTGGTGGCGAGCCTGATCGAGAAGCACAAGGTGAAGGGCCTGTCGGTCGCGCCGCTGGCCTAGTGCGTCATGGTCTTCCGGACCGCGGGCCTCCGGCCCGCATCTTGTCGAAGCGAAGGATCTCATGCCGGTTGCAAATGGCGATGAGGTCCTTCGCTTCGCGCAGGACGACAGATGCCTGTTCTATGTCTGCCTCGCGCAGCGATCAGCCTGGCTACGCGAAGACACCGGCTCATCACGGTTCATGGCGCCGCGGAGCAGTCCGCCGGTGAACCGACGCCACGTCACCTTGGAGATCGCGTCGGTCACCTGGCTGATCTGGAACTCGGACTCGGCATCCCGGCTCGAGGGATTAGCGACGGCCACGTCGGCCCGCTGCTGCGCGGTGTAGAAGCGCGGGCTCGCCCTGTACTGGGCGGCGAGGCAATTGGCGAGGACGTCGTATCGGGCGTTGAAGTCGGCGCTCCAACCCTCCTCGGACGACTGGCAGCCGCTCATCAGAGCGAAGGCCGCGAGAGTCGCCACGATCCCCAGCCGCATCGCTCACCTCCTCATCGGCCCAAGCCGAGCTGGTGCATACATCCCAACCTGATCGCGAACGAGGCGGAGATGAGGGTCTCACCGATTTTGGAACGCTGGGCACAGTCCTGAGACGGCCAGCCGCTGCCCCCGGGCGATCGGCCGGAGAATACTTCCCCCCAAGCGCGATCGCCTCAGGGGGAGCTGGCATGTTCAAGCACATCCTCATTCCAACCGATGGCTCCGCCCGGTCGATGAAGGCCGTGAAAGCCGGCATCGCTCATGCCAAGACCGCCGGTGCGAAAGTTACGGTGCTCACCGTCATTGAACCGACGGGCGTGCTGGGAACGGATTCGCGACGCGTGGGCGTGGCCTGCACCACCCTGCTGCAGAAGCATGCCCAGCCCTATCAGGCGATCATCGATACGGCGAAGAAGCGGCGATGCGACCTGATCGCCATGGCCTCACACGGGCGAAAAGGCGTCAGCGCCCTCATCCTCGGCAGCGAGACGAACAAGGTGCTCACCCACAGCCGCATTCCCGTCCTGGTCTATCGTTTTGCGTCCTAAAGCTCGCTGCCGACGAACTGCTTGAACTCGGCGGTCCGCGGATTGGCGAAGACCTCGGCCGTCGGACCGGTCTCCCACACCTTGCCCTGGTGCATGAACACCACGACGTCGGCGACGCGGCGGGCGAAGCCCATTTCGTGGGTGACGCTGATCATGGTCATGCCGTGATGCGCCAGGTTCTCCATCACGCCCAGGACCTCGGCGGTGAGCTCGGGGTCGAGCGCCGAGGTCACCTCGTCGAACAGCATGACCTGCGGCTGCAGCGCCAGCGAGCGGGCGATGGCGACGCGCTGCTGCTGGCCGCCCGACAGCTGCTCGGGGTAGGACGCGACCTTGTCGGTCAGGCCGACCATGGCCAGCACCTCGGCGGCGCGCTTCCTCGCCTCGTCCTTCGACTGCTTCTTCACCAGGGTGAGGGCGAGCGTAATGTTCCGCTCGACGTTGAGATGCGGGAAGAGGTTGTAGCTCTGGAACACCATGCCGACGTCGCGGCGCAGCTGGGCGCGCGCAGCACTTCCCGGCCGGCCGACCGGATGGCCGCACACGGTGATGCCGCCGCCCTGCACGGTCTCGAGACCCGCAATGCAGCGCAGCAACGTGCTCTTGCCCGAGCCCGAGCGGCCGACGATGGCCACGGTCTGGCCGCGCTCGACCTCGAGGCTGACGCCGTCGAGCACGCGCAAGGGTCCGAATTCCTTGATGACGTCCTTGATGCTGACGACGGCGGCGGTCGTCTGTTCAAGAGCGGCCGGCATGCGCCCTCCTTTCCAGCGTGCGCGCGGCCACGGAGAGCGGGTAGCACAGCACGAAATAGATGACGGCGACGGCGGTGAAGATCGCGAACGGCTCGAAAGTCGAGTTGTTGACGATCTGGCCGGCGCGCGCCAGCTCGACGAAGCCGATCACCGAGGCGAGCGAGGTGTTCTTCACGATCTGCACCATGAAACCCACGGTTGGCGGGATGGCGATGCGCAGCGCCTGCGGCAGGATCACGTAGGCATATTGCTGGAAGACGTTGAGGCCGAGGCAGTCGGAGGCTTCCCACTGGGTCTTTGGCACCGCCTCGATGCAGCCGCGCCAGATCTCGCCCAGGAAGGCCGCGGCATAGACCGTGAAGGAGATACCCGCCGCAACCAGCGGATCGAGCTTGTAGCCCAGGATGCCGAGCCCGAAATAGGACAGGAACAGCACGATCAGCAGCGGCGTGCCCTGGACGAGCTGGATGTAGCCCCAGGCGATGCCGCGCAGCGTCGGCGACTTCGACACCCGCATCAGCGCGACCGGCAGGCCGACGATCGCGCCGCCCACAAAGGCGATGACCGACAGCAGGATCGTGAAGCGCGCCGCCTCGACCAGATACAGAAGATGGTTGAAGCTGAGTTGAATCATGGTGACGTCCTCACAGGGGCGTCCCCAGCCGGCGGCGGCGCTCGAACAGTGCCAGGCCGATCGCCCAGAAGCCCAGGCGATAGAGTGCCGACAGCACGAGATAGACGACGGCGACGATGATGTAGACCTCGAAGCTTCGGTAGGTGTCGGACTGCACGAGGTTGGCGGTGGCCGTCAGCTCCTCGGCCGAGATCTGCGAGGTGATCGACGAGGCGAGCATCAGCAGCACGCCCTGGCTCGCCAGCGACGGATAGACCCGCTCCATGGCCGGCAGCAGCACGACATGCAGGATGGTCTGCAGCCGCGTCAGGCCAAGGCAGTCGGCCGCCTCGAGCTGGGTGCGCTGGATCGATTCGACACCGGCCCGCATGATCTCGGTGGTGTAGGCGCCCATGTTGATGGTGAGCGCCAGCACGGCGGAGACCTCGGCCGAGAGCTTCAGCCCCAGGCTCGACAGCCCGAAATAGACGATGAAGATCTGGATCAGGAGCGGCGTGTTGCGGATCGCCTCGACATAGGCGCCGGCCACCCGCCGCACCACCGGCCCGCCATAGACACGGGCCAGGGCGCAGATCGTGCCGACGACGAAGCCCAGCGCAATCGACAGCACAGTGAGCTGGATGGTGAGCCACGCCCCGGCCACGAAGTCCGGCCAGCGCTCGGCCAGGAACTCGAAGTCGAACTTATAGGACATGGCTCACGCGACCCGGCAACGACCGCCGACGTCAGCTTCCCTTCTGCAGGAGCTCGTCGGTCGGGATGTCGACGCCATGATACTGCTTGTAGATGGCGGCGAGCTTGCCGTTCTTGAGGTTGGTCTTCACCCAGTCGTTGATCCAGGCGAGCAGCTTGGGCTCGTCCTTGCGCACCCCGATCGCCAGCCAGTTGGTCTGCATGATGATCTTGGGCTCGACCGTGCGCGCCGGGTTCTTCTTGCTGATCGCCGGCAACAGCGAGCGCGCCGTCGCGAGGATGTCGACCTGGCCCGAAGCCACGGCCAGCGCCATGGCGGCATCGTCCTCGTAGCGCACGATCTGTGCGCCCTTGGCCTGTTTGGTGAGATCGCTGTCCTGGGTGGTGCCGCGCACCACGGCGACCCGCTTGCCGTCGAGATCGGCCAGGCTCTTGATCTGCACGCTCTTCAGCCCTGCCACCACCGACGGATGGTCGGCATAGGGGATCGAGAAGTCGATCACCTTGGCGCGGTCGGGCGTGATCGACAGCGTCGAGATCACGACGTCGGCCTTGTTGGTCTGCAGCATCGGGATGCGGCTGGGGCCGGTGGTGGTCACGATCTCGAGCTGCACGCCGAGATCCTTGGCCAACAGCTTGGCGAGATCGACGTCCGAGCCGGTCGGCTGCATCTTGTCGTCGGTCATGCCGAAGGGCGGGATCGCGGTGTCGATGGCGACCCGGATCTTGCCCGCCTTCTTGATGTCGTCGAGCGTGTCGGCGAACGCCGACACAGCGAACGGCAGGCTGAGCGCTGCGCCTGCGATCAGGCGCAGCAGGATACGCTTGTTCATGATGGACCTACTGGTTCACGATCACGTCGGGCAGGTCGGTGCCGAACTGCTTCTTGTAGAGGGCGTTCAGCGTGCCGTCCTTGAGCTTGGCCGCGACCCACTTGTTCACTTCCTCGAGGAGCCGCACCTCATCCTTCTTGACGCCGATCGCGAGCTTGAAGGTATCGAGCACGAACTTCACCTCCACCTGGCGCGCCGGATTCTTCTTGTCGAGCTGGCCGACCAGCATCTCGGCGGTCGAGAAGATGTCGACCTGGCCACTCAGAAAGGCCTGGCCTTCGGTGGCGTCGTCTTCGTAGCGCACCAGCTTCATGCCCTTGGGGCCTTCCTTGGTGAGCTGCGTGTCGTGGGTGGTGCCACGCACGGTGCCGACGGTCTTGCCGTCGAGATCGGCCATGCTCTTGAGGCCGCTGATGCTCTTGGGCGCCGCGATCACGGTGCGTAGCGCGGCATAGGCCTTGGAGAAGTCGATGACCTTGGCGCGCTCGGGCGTGATCGACAGTGTGGAGATCACGAGGTCGGCCTTGCCGGTCTGCAGCGCCGGAATACGGCCCGCGCCGGTGGTCGACACGTGCACCAGCTCCACGCCCCAATCCTTGGCGAGCGCCTTCGCGGTCTCGACGTCCAAACCAGCGGGCTGCATCTTGTCGTCGGTCATGCCGTAGGGTGGCACGCCGAGATCGATGGCGATCCGGATCTTGCCCGACTTCTTGATGTCGTCGAGCTGATCGGCGCTGGCCGACTGCACGAGACCCATCATGGCCACCGCCGCCACGGCGATACCTGCAAACACCCTCTTCATCGTTTCCTCCGACTCATTCCTGTTGTTGAACCTAGCGGGCCGCATCCATGTCGGCGAGCTTGGCGACGCGGCGACGAAATTCTTCCGCGGTCGAGAATTTCGCGTTGAGATAGGCGGCGATCAGGTCTTTGGCGAGCCAGGGGCCGACGATCTGCGCGCCGATGCACATGACATTGACGTCGTCGTGCTCCACGCATTGATGAGCGGAATGCACGTCGTGGCAGACCGCGGCGCGAATGCCCTTCATCTTGTTGGCGCCGATCGAGGCGCCGACCCCGGTGCCGCAGATCATGAGCCCGCGCTGGGCGCGGCCCGAGGTAATGGCGGCGGCAACCTGGCGTGCAATGTCGGGAAAGTCGACCGGTTTGGGATCGTAGGAGCCCACGTCCTCGATCTCGTGTCCCTGTTCCTTCAGGAAGGCCAGCATCTCGGCCTTCATGGGGAAGCCTGCATGGTCCGATCCGACGACGATCTTCATGTCCTGCTCGCTTCGTTCTGATAGTTCGTGATGAGGTTGTTGCGCCGCAATTCGTCGCCGATCTTGAAATGCTCACGCAGCCGCGCTTCCGCGGCGTCGGGATCGCGCTGCACCAGCGACAGGAACACCGCGCGGTGCGCATCGACCAGATGCGAGGTGATGGCGGGCTCGCGGAAGGTATCGCGCCGGCGTTCGACATGGCTGCGCATCAACAGAGGCGAGATCGCCTCGTACATCTTGCTGAGCGCGCTCGAGCCCGAAGCCTTCACGATGGCGAGATGGAAGGCATAGTCGGCACGGCCGCCCGTCTTCGGGTCGTCGAGGGAGTCGACCAGGGTGTCGAGCATGCCGGCCAGCGCCTGCAGGTCGCGCTCGCTCACCCGCTCGCAGGCCAGCCGAATGGCCTGGCATTCGATGGCGATGCGGGCCTGCAGAACGTCGTCGAGGATGTTCGGCTCGGGCGCCAGGCAGAGCGTCAGCGCCTGGCCCAGCACCGAGGCGTCGGCGGCGCGGACATAGGCGCCGCGGCCGTGCTGGATGTCGAGCAGGCCCAGCATGGCGAGCGAGCGCAGCGCCTCGCGCAGCACTGGCCGGCTGACGCCCAGCACATTGGCAAGCTCGCGCTCGGCCAGCAGCCGATCGCCTGCCTTCAGCTCGCCCGACAGCAGCCAGTCGCGGAAGGCGGTGAAGACGCGGGCCGCGCCGCTCTGGGTGTCGGCCTCCTCCGGCCGCACGACGTTGAGGATTGCTTTTGCCATTTGGTCTGTCCGTGGTCTGACCACTAGCAGGACCGCTTGGGCGGAGCAACGTACGTGTGCGAATGGACGATAACCCGGTTTATCACCAAAGAGCCCATCGGAAGGCCCGTTTTGTCACCCCGAGGACGCAACTAACCGGCAACGTCGGCGTTAGCTGTCTCTAGCGGGGGAGTGTCTGGGACTGGCTCCATCGGGAAACCGAAATATGGACCTCCGCTTGGTGCCGGTGACGATCCAAGCAGGGGGAAGGCATGACAGCCGACGTCGATACGACAACGAGTTCCGTGACCGTCCCACCACCGCGTCGCGGAGCCGCCAACGGCGGCATGCCCGTCGAGCTCAATGAGTTGCAGCGGGCCCTCGAGGCCGTACGCGCCGGCAATTTCTCCGCGCGCCTGCCTGCCGGCCAGCCCGGGCCGATGGGCCGCATCGCCGTGCTGTTCAACGAGATCGTCAGCGCCAACCAGATCATGGCCCAGCAGCTCGAGCGCATCGGCAAGTCGGTCGGCGAGCAGGGCCGCACCCGCCAGCGCGTGAAGTTCGCCCTGTCGGCCGCGGCCTGGGGGGAGATGGAGGCCTCAGTCAACGGCCTGATCGACGACCTCGTCTGGCCGACAACGGAAGTGACGCGCGTGATCGGCGCGGTGGCCCAGGGCGACCTGCTGCAGACCGTGCGGCTCGACGTCGACGGCCGCCCCCTCAAGGGCGAGTTCCTGCGCGCGGCGACGATCGTGAACACCATGATCAAGCAGCTTTCGGTGTTCACCTCCGAGGTGACACGCGTGGCGCGCGAGGTCGGCACCGAGGGCAAGCTCGGCGGCCAGGCCAAGGTCAGCGAAGTGACGGGCGTGTGGCGCGAGCTGACCGAGAGCGTCAACTCGATGGCCAACAACCTGACGGCCCAGGTGCGCAACATCTCGGACGTCACCATCGCCGTGGCCAACGGCGACCTGTCGCGCAAGATCACCGTCGACCCGCGCGGCGAGATCCTGCAGCTCAAGGAAGCCATCAACACCATGGTGGACCAGCTGCGCTCCTTCGCCTCGGAAGTGACGCGCGTGGCCCGCGAGGTCGGCACCGAGGGCAAGCTCGGCGGGCAGGCAATCGTGCCGGGTGTGGCCGGCACCTGGAAGGATCTGACCGATTCGGTCAACGCCATGTGCGGCAGCCTCACCGACCAGGTGCGCAACATCGCCGACGTGACCACGGCCGTGGCGCGCGGCGACCTTTCCAAGAAGATCACCGTCGACGTGCGCGGCGAGATCCTGCAGCTCAAGGACACCATCAACACCATGGTGGACCAGCTGAACGGCTTCGCCGGTGAGGT
>Ga0164290_1000761_pt1 | contig 82224 bp, 75 predicted proteins | sample Micstemetagenome_FD_108782 | JGI IMG/M metagenome (GOLD analysis project Ga0164290, IMG submission 108782) | Contaminated culture microbial community from soil near Moab, Utah, USA - Microcoleus steenstrupii SON62 (Illumina Assembly) | ecosystem: Environmental > Terrestrial > Soil > Soil crust... | reverse complement strand
CTATTACCAGCTCATCCGGCTGGATCCTTCCTATACAGTTATCTTCGGACCCGGCGAAGCGGTCGATCTCCCCGCGGGCGTCAGTAATCTGCAGCAGTTGTTTGAAACCATGGAGCCGGGGGCGGGTCGCCGCCTGATGGACTTCCTTGACCAGGCGGCCTACAAGTACGATGTCGGCATCAATCAGTTTGTGTGGAAACCCAGCCGCCGGGTGTCGGAATTCATGAGTCTGAAACTGCTGGGGGATGTGATGCGCCTGGACGTCTTCCAGTCCTTTGCCAGCCACGTCCGGAAGTTTTTCCGCGATGAGCGCCTGATCCAATTGATGGAGTTCCCGATTCTGTTCCTGGGCGCGACCGCCGAGAATACCCCGGCCATGTACAGCCTGATGAACTATGCCGAAATTTCGATGGGAACCTGGTACCCCATGGGCGGTATGCACGAGATCGTGAAGGCGATGGTGGCGCTGGCGGAGGAAAAAGGCGTGACCATCAAACTGGGTCATCCCGTCGAGCGCATTGAGGTGACCAGCGGCGGCACCGCCCGGCGGGTCGTAACGGCCAAGGGTGTCTTCGAAGCCGATGTAGTGGTGGCGGGCGCCGATTACCAGCACGTCGATCACCGCCTGCTGGCGCCCGAATACCGTAATTACGACGAGGCCTACTGGCAATCCCGCGTCATGGCCCCGTCCTCCCTGCTCTTCTATCTGGGCGTCAACAAGCGGCTTCCGAAACTGCGTCACCATAATCTCTTCTTCGACGAAGACTTCAAGCAGCATGCCACCGAAATTTATGAACAGCCGGCCTGGCCAAGTCGCCCGCTCTTCTACGTTTCAGCGCCCTCGGTAACCGATCCGGGCGTAGCCCCGGAGGGGATGGAAAATTTATTTGTGCTCATTCCGGTGGCTCCGGACCTGGACGACCCGGAAGCTACCCGCGAAAAATACTACCACCTGGTGATGGAACGACTCGAACGGTACGTTGGGGAGGATATCCGTAACCATGTGATTTTCAAACGAAGCTACGCCCACCGGGACTTTAAGGCGGATTACCACGCCTTCCGGGGCAATGCGTACGGGCTGGCGAACACCCTTCGGCAGACGGCCATTCTGAAGCCGTCGCTCAAAAACAAAAAAGTGAACAACCTGTTTTATACGGGTCAACTGACAGTACCCGGACCGGGAGTTCCTCCCTCGCTGATTTCGGGCTTGGTGGTAGCGGAAGAGGTGGCGAAAGAGTTTGCGTAACACAGCCTACTAAAAATCAACTCATTCCGCTCTCCGGGAACGGGAGCGGCTAGACCTACCGACTGGTATGATGGACCTCTTCAACCGCACCACCTTCGAGTGCAGCAAGTTAATTACCGAGTATTACAGCACCTCCTTTACCCTGGGGATTAAAACCCTGGACCGCAAATTCCACTTCCCCATCTACGGCATCTACGGTTTTGTGCGCTACGCGGATGAGATTGTGGACACCTTCCACGATTACGACAAGAAATACCTGCTCCGGAAATTCAAGGAAGATACCTACGAAGCCATTACCGACGGCATCAGCCTCAATCCCGTCCTTCACGCCTTTCAGCTGGTAGTCCGGCAGTACGGCATTGAGCGGGAGCTGATCGAGGCCTTTCTGAAGAGCATGGAAATGGACCTCTACAACCAGGATTACAGCAATGACGGCTACCAGGAATACATCTACGGCTCGGCCGAGGTGGTAGGGCTGATGTGTCTGCGCGTCTTCTGCGAAGGGGACGGGGCCATGTTCGACCGGCTGAAAGAGCCGGCCCGAAAGCTGGGGTCCGCCTTCCAGAAAGTGAATTTCCTGCGCGATCTGAAGAGCGACTACCAGGAACGGGGCCGGGTCTATTTTCCGGGTGTCGATTTCAACGACTTTGCCCGCGACAAGCAACTCATCGAAACCGACATTCAGCGGGATTTCGACGAAGCGCTCGTCGGCATCATGAACCTGCCCCGGGGCGCGCGCATGGGCGTCCACCTGGCCTATACCTACTACCGGACGCTCTTCGACAAAATCAAGGCCGTGCCGGCCTCACGCATTCAGCACGAACGGGTGCGGGTGCCGGACAGCAAAAAAATTGCCCTGCTCGCCCAGACCTACCTGAAATACCGGCTGAACGTCATCTGATCCGGGGAAATGGGCTATCTTTGCTGAAAATCAGTTTTCAGTAACGTCGCCCTGCATGGTATCCGAGAAACGGGTGTCGCCCGAAGTGCTGGCCCGCTACGAGATGGTCATTGGTCTCGAAGTGCACTGCCAGTTATTAACCCAGACCAAGATTTTCGCCGCCGACTCCAACCGCTTCGGCAGCGAACCCAATACGAACGTCAGTGTCATTACGCTCGGGCACCCCGGTACCCTGCCGAAACTAAACCGGAAAGCCGTTGAATTCGCCATTCGCATGGGCCTGGCCTGCGGCTCGGCCATTACCCGCTACAACCTTTTCGCCCGGAAAAATTACTTTTACCCCGACCTGCCCAAAGGCTACCAGCTCTCCCAGGATAAAACCCCCATTTGCGTAGGCGGCCAAATCCCGGTGAAGTTTAAGGACGCCGCGGGTCAACCGGTTGAAAAAGAAGTTTGTATCCACCATATTCACCTGGAAGAAGATGCCGGCAAGTCGATCCACGACGGCGGCTGCGATACGCTGTTAGACTTCAACCGGGCCGGCACCCCCCTGATCGAGATGGTAACCGATCCGGTCATCGGCAGCGGGGAGGAAGCGGCGGCTTACCTGACGGAAGTCCGGCGGCTGGTGCGCTACCTCGACATCTGCGACGGAAACCTGGAAGAATGCTCGCTGCGCTGCGACGTCAACCTCTCCGTCCGGCTACGGGGTGAAACGACCCTCGGTACGAAGGTGGAAGTGAAGAACATGAATTCCATTCGTAACATCCAGCGGGCCATCGAAGCCGAGTTCCGGCGGCAGGTGGAGGTGCTGGAGAACGGTGGAACCCTGATTCAGGAGACGCGTATGTTCGACGCCGGTAACGGCCAGACCTACGCCATGCGGTCGAAAGAGACCATGAATGATTACCGGTACTTCCCGGACCCGGACCTGAGTCCGCTGGTTGTATCGGAAGAATGGCTGGCTGAGATTCAGGCCAGCATGCCCGCGCTTCCCGCCGAACGGTACAACAACTTAGTGAACCAGTACGGCCTGCCGGCCTACGATGCGGCTCTGATCGCCGACGCCCGCGAACTGGTCGATTATTTTGAGGAAATCTGTACCCAAACCACCCACTACAAGGCAGCGTCCAACTGGATCATGGGGCCCATCAAGGCCCATCTGACCGAGAAAGCCATCCGGGAACGCCAGTTTCCGCTGTCGGCGGCTACGCTGGCGGAACTCATCAACCTGGTCGAGGCCGGGCAGGTGAGTTTCTCGACGGCCAGCCAGCGGATCTTCCCGGCCCTGCTGGAAAACCCGGAGAAAACGCCCGGGCAGATTGCCCAGGAGCAGAATCTGGTGCAGAACAGCAATACCGATGCCCTGCAAACGTTGGTAGATGAGGTGCTGGCCGCCTGGCCCGATAAAGTGAAGGCGTACAAAAACGGCAAGAAAGGCCTGCTGGGTCTGTTTGTCGGCGAGGTCATGAAAAAGTCGAAAGGCAGCGCCGATCCTCGGCTGACCAATGAACTGGTACAAAAGGCTTTGGCAGGTTAAGTGGTTAGTTCTAAGACTAGAGACATTAGACACAAGACAAGAGAGAAAAGACTTTCTCCTTGAGAGACAAGCGATCTGCTTTTCTTTTGTCTATTCTCTTTTGTCTATCGTCTTTTATCTGTTTCCCAAGCGATATACAATGATAAAGCAAGCAGCACGGGGCCGCTCACTGGCCGGAACGATCCTGGGAACGGCGCTGGCCGTTTCCGTTTTTGCCCAGGGCGGCAAAGAATTTACGGTGAACGGTACGGTGAAGAACGCCGCTCCGGGTTCAAAAGTCTATCTCGAACTGGGCCAGCCCGCCCGGAAGATGGACTCGGCCCAGGTAGACGCTTCAGGCCGTTTTACCATCCGGAGCCAGGAAACCCAGGGCGGAAGCTTCTACCAGCTGAATCTGTTTAACCAGCAGAAGGTAGGTCTCCTGGTTGAAGGGGGCGAAAACCTTCAGGTGACGGCCGATGCGAGCAAGAAAGCACCGACCGAGGTAAAAGGCTCCAAAAACATGGAGTACTACCAGTCGCTGATGAACATGTACCAGCAGATGACCGACCGGTCGAAGGCCTGGCAGCAGCAGTTCGGTGAAGCGCAGGCCAAGAACGACCAGAAGCGGATGGCTAAAATTGAGGAGGAGTACAACGCCGCCAGCAAGGAATTCGCTACGAAGGTGAAGCAGATGCTGCCGGAGATGGGAACGTCCCTCTCGGCCCTGTTCGCGACCAATTTTATTAATCCCGAGGATGATTTTGCTACGCTCGATGAGCTGGCGAAAAAATTTGAGGCGGCCGGTACAGGCAGTAAGGAAGCCGCAGCTTTCGTAGGCCTAATCAAGCGGATGCGCGGCGTAATGGTCGGTTCGGCCGCGCCGGATATTGCCCTTAGCTCCCCCGAAGGCAAGGCCGTTCAACTGTCTTCACTGCGGGGTAAGTATGTCCTGATCGACTTCTGGGCGTCGTGGTGTGGCCCCTGTCGGATGGAGAACCCCAACGTGGTCCGGATGTATAATAAGTTCAAGGACAAAGGCTTCGAGATCTACGGCGTTTCCCTGGACCGCGAGAAGACGGCCTGGGTGAAAGCGATCGAGAAAGACGGCCTGACCTGGACGCACGTCTCCGACCTGAAGTTCTGGAATTCCGAAGCCGCCCAGCAGTACGGCGTGACGGCCATCCCGGCAACGTTCCTGCTCTACAAGGAAGGCCGGATCATTGCCAAGAACCTGCGCGGCGCCGCCCTGGAGCAGAAGCTTGAGGAAGTGCTGAATGCAAAGCCTTGAAAGGGTTTCACGCGGATTCGCGCCGATTTTTTGCGTAAATCCGCGTGAACTACTCTGCGCGAATCCGCGTGAAACCTCTTCCCAAACCCGAATAGCGAAATAAACTTCGCCGTTCGGGTTTTTTCTTGGCCCATTCTGCTGATTTTTGCGGGATTGTTAAAATAAAGTAAGCATGAAAGTCGCCATCGTAGGCTGCGGAAACATTGGCATGGCCTTCGCCAAGTCCTTTCTGCGGTACGACCTGGTCCGCAAGGACGATTTACTCCTGATCGAAAAAAGCGTCGAGCGCTCCCAATCCCTGCAGCACGAAGGAACGGGCGTCGTGGTTGATACCATTGGTCCGCGCGTAGCCGATACCGACCTGATTATTCTCTCGGTGAAACCGCAGGATTTTGCCAGTGTCCACGACGATCTCCGGGCGGTTATCCAGCCGCGGCAGGTGGTCCTGTCCATCATGGCCGGGATTCCGATCAGCCTGATCCAGGAGCGGCTGCAGCACCGGCAGGTGATCCGGGCCATGCCGAACACGCCGGCTATGCTGGGCATGGGCATTACGGGCTTTGCGGCCGCCGACGAAGTGCAGATCGGGAACCTTCGCCGGGTCGAAAACCTCATCAACGCCACCGGCCGGTCTATTTTCCTGGGAGACGAATCCATGCTCGACGCCGTTACGGCCGTCAGCGGCAGCGGTCCGGCCTACTTTTACTACATCGTCAAGGCCATGGTGGAAGCCGGCAAGCAGCTCGGTTTCGAAGATAACGTATCGACGCTGCTGGTGAAACAGACCATGCTGGGGGCCTACAACCTGATTCAGAATACCGATAAATCCCTGGACGAACTCATCAAGGCCGTAGCCTCCAAAGGCGGCACCACCGAAGCGGCCCTGAAGCAGTTTGAGGAAGGCGGCCTGGCCGAAACGCTGATCGCGGGCATCAAAGCGGCCCAGGTACGGGCGACGGAGCTGTCGAAGGCGTGAAGTTGTGGAGTGGCAAGGCAGCCTAACGGCAGGGCACACCTCAGTTACATTGCTACTGGCTGATTTGAGTACCAAGACACCCTACACCGCCGGCAGATCCGCAAAGATTTCCTTCAGGGGCAGTTCAAACGCCCCTACTTTGGCAAGGTCCGTAAGGTTTAGGTAGTGGGTATGGGTCCAGACAGTTGGCTGCTCGCCCCGTTCGGCCACGATGACCGAGGAGGCAAACGGATCTACGAATACTACGGCCTGGATTGATTCAATCTGCACGTATTTAGGCAGTTTATGCAGGTAATCGTAAGCCGCCGTTGATTCCGAAAAAATCTCGACCAGCAGGAAGGGATTGGTGATGATGGAGCGGGAGTCGGCAGCAAAGGCCGGAGGACCCTGCACCACGGTTACATCGGGGTTGTAATAGCCGCTCTGGTCGGCCTTCATCACGCCGACATTGCTGCCGGCTACGTAGAAATTAGTGCCTTTGGTGACTGCCTTTAGCAGGGCGATCAGGTTTCCAACCAACAGTTCGTGGATAAACGTAGCTAATCCCATGACGATGATCCGTCCGTTATGGTACTCTGCCCGGTAGGTAGTCTCGCTCAGAAACGCCATGAACTCATCCCAGGAGGCCGGTAGGTCAACCACGCCGCCCTCATCAAGCTCCTTTACCTGTGCTTCGGTCAATTGGATCGTTTGCATCGTCTGCATGAGCACGCCAGTTCATCGTTATTCATTCAAGATACAACAATTGCCTTTACCTGCTGATAAGACGCTTGAGTCCGGAAAAGGGAACGGCATAAAAAAAGCCAGGGATTAGCTGGCTTTTGACTTAGATTCCGGTGTAGGTATAGGGCGATATTCGTCGTAATTCGGCTTTCACCCCTTCCGCTACGTTCAGCCCCTCGATAAACTGCCCGATAGTATGAGCCGTAATTTTCTCGTTGGTCCGGGTCAGGTCTTTCAGCGCCTCGTAGGGTTTGGGATAGCCTTCTCGGCGGAGAATAGTCTGGATGGCTTCGGCGACCACGGCCCAGTTGTCTTCCAGGTCGGCACGGATAGAGGCCTCATTCAGTTCCAGCTTATTTAATCCTTTGAGCGTGGCTTTCAGCGCAATTACGGCGTGGGCGAAGGGTACGCCCAGATTACGCAGCACGGTCGAATCGGTCAGGTCGCGCTGCAGGCGGGAAATCGGCAGCTTGGCCGACAGGTGTTCCAGGATGGCATTGGCAATACCCAGGTTGCCTTCTGAATTCTCGAAATCGATCGGATTCACCTTGTGGGGCATGGCCGAGGAGCCGACTTCGCCCGCTTTGATCTTCTGCTTGAAGTAATTGAGGGACACGTAGGTCCAGATATCACGGTCGAGGTCGATCAGAATGGTGTTCAGCCGCTTGTAGGCGTCGAGCGTGGCCGCCAGCATGTCGTAATGTTCGATCTGAGTCGTCAGCTGCCCGCGCTGCAGGCCCAGCCGGCTACAGAACCGGTCGCCGAAGGCTTTCCAATCGATGTCCGGGTAAGCCACCTGGTGGGCGTTGAAATTCCCCGTCGCCCCGCCGAACTTCGCCGCAGCCGGAATACCGTCCAGGAACGCCAGCTGCTTTTCCAGGCGCTCCACAAACACCCCGAGTTCTTTTCCCAGCCGGGTCGGCGAAGCCGGCTGTCCGTGCGTGCGGGCCAGCATGGGAATGTCCGCCCATTGTTCGGCAAGTTCGCGCAGACGCTGGATCACCTGGCCGTATAGCGGCGTAATGTCGGCCGTCATGGCCTCCTTCAGTAGCAGGGGAATGGCCGTGTTGTTGACATCCTGGGAGGTCAGCCCGAAGTGGATAAACTCCAGGTACTGGCTGATGGGCAGGTCGGCCAGCTTTTCCTTGATAAAATATTCGACGGCCTTGACGTCGTGGTTCGTCACGCTTTCGATTTCCTTGATCCGCAGGGCGTCGGCTTCCGAAAAGTCTTCGTACAACGCCCGCAGCCGGGGAAAGATGGCCGGGTCGATGCCCGCAAGCTGGGGCAGCGGCAGCTGGCAGAGTTCGATAAAGTACTCAATCTCAATCCGGATGCGGTAGCGGATAAGGCCCCATTCGGAGAAGTAGGGAGCCAGCGCCTCGACCGGGCGGCGGTAGCGGCCGTCGATGGGCGAGATGGCGGTCAGCGCAGAAAGTTGCATAGCTTCAGTTACCAAACCGCAAAGGTACAATTTGCGCACGAAGGCCGTAGCTGAAATTTTGTATATTGGCGGCCTGGCATTTTGCCAGGAAAAAATAGAACCCGCTGTTTCCTGACCCATGCAACCTTCTCCTTTTCTCGGCGAGTTCGTCGGGACCTTAGTGTTAATCCTGCTCGGTAATGGTGTCGTGTCCAATGTCGTCCTGCGGCAAACGAAGGGTGAAAAGGCCGGCTGGATCGTCATCACGACGGGCTGGGCCTTCGCCGTAACCATGGGCGTATTCGTGGCCAAAGCCTTCGGCAGCGTCGATGCCCACCTGAACCCGGCCGTTACGGTCGCCTTTGCCGTTGCCAAGGGTGAGTACAACAACGTCCTTTCCTACTGCCTGGCGCAACTGCTGGGGGCCTTCCTCGGCTCGGTGCTGGTCTGGATACAGTACCGGCCGCACTGGGCCGCAACGCCAGATCCGGGCGATAAGCTGGCCTGTTTTGCGACAGGGCCAGCCATCCGCAACCCGGCCGCCAACCTAACCAGCGAAATCATCGCGACCCTGGTGCTGATTCTTGGCCTGGCGGGCATTTCGTCCCGGTCCCTGGGTGAGCTGGCCGTGGGCATCGGTCCCTACCTCGTCGGTATTCTGGTCTGGAGCATCGGCCTTTCGTTGGGCGGGACGACCGGTTACGCCATCAACCCCGTCCGCGATCTGGGGCCCCGTCTGGCCCATGCGGCCCTGCCGGTTGCCGGTAAAGGCGATTCTGACTGGGCATACGCCTGGGTTCCGGTCGTCGGGCCGCTGATCGGCGGGGCCGTGGGCGGTATGTTAATCCGGGTTCTTGCTTTATAAGCGTTGGGTTGCCCTCGGATTCGGAGGCGCCCGGCGGTACGGTCATGAAACAGCAATGGTGGGTATGGGGCTGGATCGGTCTGGCGACGTGGATCAGTGTCCTAAGCTGTCAGACCGGCGGAGAAAGGCGGCAACCGGTTGTCGTGGACGACGAATCCGTACTTGCCGCTTTACCATCGACTGTCCCGGCACCTCCCGACAACCCGACTACGCCGGCGAAAGCGGCTCTGGGTCGCCTGCTGTTTTTTGATCCGATCCTGTCGGGGCATAAAGATGTCGCCTGCGCAACCTGCCACCACCCGGACTTTGGTTATGCCGAGTTCCAGGAAGTATCCATCGGCGTAAACGGAGAGGGCTTCGGTAGCCGGCGTCACTTCCGGGAGCCCAACAACATTCCGCTGGTGAAGCGCAATTCACAGACAGTCCTGAATGCGGCTTTCAACGGCATCGGGCGCGAAAGCTTTATGCCGGGGAAAGCACCGATGTTCTGGGATCTGCGGGCCGCGGGGCTCGAAGCCCAGGCCCTGGAGCCGATCAAGGCGTTTGAGGAAATGCGCGGACATGCCTACGAAAAGGAAGTGGCACCCGATAGCGTTGTCCGGCGATTGAACGCGATTCCCCAATACCGGCGGCTGTTTACCGAAGCGTTTGGGACCAGGGAGCCGATTCGCGTCGACCAACTGGCAAAGGCCCTGGCCGCTTACCAACGCACGCTGGTAGCAACCAATTCCCGCTTCGACCAGTACCTGCGCGGCGACCGCCAGGCCCTGTCGGAGAACGAGCGTGAGGGGCTGAAGCTGTTCCTGAAGTCGGGCTGCGCCAAATGTCATAACGGTCCGATGCTGTCCGACTACCAGCTGCATACCCTGGGCGTGGCCGATAACGACCGCCTGCCCGGAACCGACGCGGGAGCCGAGAACCGCTACGCGTTTCGGACGCCCAGCCTGCGAAACCTGCGGTATACGGCGCCTTATATGCACAGCGGCAAGCTGCCCACGCTCCAGTCGGTCCTTGAATTTTACGAGGACCTGGCCGGACGGACGGTAGCCAACCCGCACGTGAAACCCGAGCAGCTTGATCCGCTGATTCGGGATTTACGGGTAAATTTTCGCGATATATCGCTCATTATTGACTTTCTAAATACCTTAAACGACGACCACTTCGACCGCACCGTGCCCGAACGGGTACCCAGCGGACTTCGGGTGGGAGGAAACATTAACTAGTTTAGGGTTTAAAGTTTATGGTTTATCGTGGCTCTGGCCAAAGCGATCCTCAGAGGCAGAGCAACCCTAAACCCTAAACGCTAAACCATACAGCACTACCTATGCCCACGTACATCGCCGCCATTGACCAGGGTACGACCAGTACCCGCTGCATTCTCTTCGACCGCCGCGGAAGCATTGTGTCCGTCGGCCAGAAAGAACACCGCCAGATTTACCCCCAGCCGGGCTGGGTGGAACACGATCCGGAGGAAATCTGGCGGAATACGCTCGAAGTGATCGCCCTGGCCCGGATACAGGCCAGCGTGCAGGTCAGCGACATTGCCGCCGTGGGCATTACCAACCAGCGGGAAACGACAGTCGTCTGGAACCGCAAAACAGGCAAGCCGTATTACAATGCGCTGGTCTGGCAGGACACCCGGACCGGGGACCTGGTCAACCAGTTTGCGCAGGCGGATGGCATGGGCCAGGACCGTTTCCGGGCCCGGACCGGCTTGCCGCTGGCGACCTACTTCAGTGGTTTAAAAATCAAGTGGATCCTGGATAACGTACCGGGCGTACGGGAAGATGCCGAACGGGGCTACGCGATCTTCGGCAACATGGATACCTACCTGATGTGGAATTTGACGGGGGGCACCTACAACGGCCTGCACCTGACCGACGTCACCAACGCCAGCCGCACGCAGCTGATGAACCTGCAAACCCTGGACTGGGACGATGAACTGCTCGACGCTTTCAGTATCCCGCGTGCCATGCTTCCCCAGATCCGGCCGAGCAGTGAGGTGTACGGCACGGTTGTTTCGGAAGTTCTGCCCGGCGTCCCGCTGGCCGGCGATTTGGGCGATCAGCAGGCGGCGCTGGTCGGGCAGATCTGCTACGAGCCGGGAATGGCCAAGAACACCTACGGCACGGGCTGCTTCCTGCTGATGAATACCGGCACCGAACTGCGCCATTCGACCTGCGGGCTGTTGACGACCGTGGCTTACCAGTTTGCCGACCAGCCCGTTCATTACGCTCTGGAGGGCAGCGTGGCCATCACCGGCGCGCTGGTGCAGTGGCTGCGGGATAACCTGGGCATCATCCAGACCAGTGCGGAAGTCGATACGCTGGCCCGGACCGTCGAGGATAATGGCGGCGCCTACTTCGTTCCGGCCTTCTCGGGATTGTACGCGCCCTACTGGAAAGCTGACGCCCGGGGCGTGATTGCGGGCCTGACGCGCTACGTTAACAAGGGCCATATCGCCCGGGCGGTACTGGAGGCGACGGCCTACCAGACGCTGGATGTGGTCAAGGCTATGGAACAGGATGCGGGCATTCAGCTGAAGTCGCTGCGGGTCGACGGGGGCATGACCGTGAATGAACTGCTGATGCAGTTTCAGGCCGATATGCTGGGCGTGCCGGTGGTGCGGCCGACGGTAACCGAAACAACGGCCCTGGGGGCGGCCTACGCGGCCGGGCTTGCGGTCGGCTACTGGAGCGGGTTTGATGATCTGCGCCAGAACTGGGGCGTCGACCGGACGTTTGAACCGGCCATGGCCGATGACCGGCGGCAAAAGCTTTTCAAGGGCTGGCAGAAGGCCGTCGAGCGCTCGTTTGGCTGGGAAGACTGAGAAGGTCAGGCAATAGCCTCAACCCGATCGCGGTAAACGGTTACCAACTTATGCTGCTCACTTAGCTCACAAACGATTGCCCAGCAGGCATGAATGCGTTCATGAAAATCACGCATACGGAGATTTCCAAAGCCAATTAATATCACCCGTGGGGGAGGTTGGCGCAGCAGGATACGGTTTGAAAAGTCCGTGTCTTTTGTGACAATCGTCAGATCCTGTGCTTTCGCATAAGCCCAGATTTCGCTGTCCAGCATCGCATCGCCAATATCGCGCTGGTGCAGGTAGTCGGAATGACGCCAGAGAGAAAAGAAGTAAGGTAGATTGACGTCAATCAGGTACTTCGCCATGTCAGGCAGCCTGAAGAGGCCGAATGGTGTAATGCCGATCCATTAATTGCGCCGCAAACTGAATGCAGGCGGTAATGTCCTCTGGTTCGAGAGAAGGATACTGATGCAGGATTTCATCGGGGCTATCGCCTGCCCCGAGAAACTCCAGAACCGTCTGCACGGTAATGCGCTTTCCCCGAATGGTTGGCTTTCCGTTGCACAAATCCGGATCAATGGTAATTCGTTCCGTGAGATATTCCATGGTCGAATATACTATTTTACAGCGGTGAGGATAAAGCAAGGAGGCAATAAACAGAAGAAGCGGGCAAAATTTAATCACGCTGCTATGATGCCTTAACCCACGGCTGTCTATTTTTGTGGCTGTACCTTCACGTGTGTAGCCGAAATGACTCATCAACTACAGTTAAAAAAGCCGCTGGCCTTCTTCGACCTCGAAACGACCGGAATCGATGTCATGAAGGACCGCATCGTGGAGATCAGCATTGCGAAGGCGCTGCCCGGTGGCGAACTGGTGGTGAAAACGCACCGGGTCAACCCGACGATTCCCATTCCGCTGGAGTCCAGCCTGATTCACGGCATTTACGACGACGACATCAAGAACAGCCCGACCTTTAAAGCCCTCGCCCGGCAGCTGGCCCAGTTTCTCGACGGCTGCGACCTGGCCGGCTACAACTGCAACCGCTTCGATATTCCCCTGCTGGTGGAAGAGTTTCTGCGGGCTAATGTCGACTTCGACCTCAAAAACCGCCGCCTGATCGATGCCCAGCGCATCTATCACCTGATGGAGCCCCGGACGCTGAGCGCTGCCTACCGATTCTTCTGCGGCAAAACCCTGGAAAACGCCCATAGCGCCGAGGCCGACACGCTGGCAACCTACGAAGTCCTTAACGCCATGGTGGAACGCTACGCGGGCCAGACCATCCGCGACGAACGGGGCAACGAAATCACCATCGCCAACGACGTCGATATTCTCAACAAACTCATGGTCAACAACAACGTCGACCTGGGCGGCCGGATGATTTACAACACCAAGGGGGAAGAGGTCTTTAATTTCGGGAAGCACAAAGGCCGCCTGGTGATCGATGTGCTCCAAAAAGAGCCTTCCTTTTACGACTGGCTTCTTAAAGGGGACTTCCCGCTGGATACCAAACGAAAGCTGACCGAAATCAAGCTGCGCCTGTTTAACCAGCGCTAGGCGAGCCTGACAGTCAAAAAAGTTGAGCGGGCGCGAACGATTTTTTGCGTAACTTCGCGCCGTCTTTTTCCTGCCGTTTATCGCTAAGAACAAGACCGTAACGAGAAGACTAAGAACGACCGTGTGGTATGCAACCAACCCAGTTACTCCCGAACGTCCCGGAAGTCATTCAATTAATTGACCTCAAATATTACCTCATTATCAGTACGACCCTGTTTGTCATCGGCATCATCGGCGTACTGACCCGGCGCAACGCCATCATCATCTTCATGTCGGTTGAGCTCATGCTCAACGCCGTCAACCTGCTGCTGATTGCTTTCTCGTCGTACCGTTCCGATCCCACGGGGCAGGTGTTTGTCTTCTTCATCATGGCCGTTGCCGCCGCGGAAGTGGCCGTCGGGCTGGCCATCATCGTGATGATCTACCGCAACACCCGCTCCATCGACGTGGGCCTGTTGAACAAACTCAAGTGGTAACGCCGTGTAAGGCGCTGATTATTAATTATGAGTTGGGCCAACGCTGGCCCGGCCTGTAATTCTTAATTCTTAATTCATAACTCTTCATTAAGAAAATGCAGACGGATTTATTGGTCAAACTAATACCGCTGTTCCCTTTCCTGGGTTTTCTCATCAACGGACTCGGCTTCCGGCGCGTGCCGACGGGGCTGGTCGGACTTATCAGTTCCCTGGCCGCGCTGCTTTCCTTCGCCTGCGTGGCCTTGCTGTTTAACGGCTTCGGGGGGCAGTCGGAAGTGGTCAAACTCTTCGACTGGATTACCGTTGGCGACTTCAACATTGCGTTTTCCTTCCAGCTTGATCAGCTGTCGCTGCTGATGCTGCTAGTGGTCACGGGCGTTGGTTCGCTGATTCATATCTACTCCATTGGCTACATGAAGCACGATGCAGGTTTCGGGAAGTTCATGGCTTTCCTGAACCTCTTCCTGTTTTTCATGCTGCTGCTGGTGCTGGGCTCCAACTACGTCATTATGTTCATTGGCTGGGAGGGCGTTGGCTTGTGTTCGTATCTGCTGATTGGTTTTTGGAATAAGAATACGAACTACAACAACGCCGCCCGCAAAGCCTTCGTGATGAACCGCATCGGCGACCTGGGCTTTCTGCTCGGTATCTTCAGGCTGATGGGCGTGTTCGGGACGGTGGAATACGCCGGGATCTTCGAACAGGCGGCCGGCGGAAAGTTTGCCATCGGCGACGCGACCATCGTCGCCATTACGCTTTTGCTGTTCGTGGGGGCCATGGGTAAGTCCGCCCAGATTCCCCTTTACACCTGGCTGCCCGACGCCATGGCGGGTCCGACGCCGGTTTCGGCCCTGATCCACGCCGCGACGATGGTGACGGCCGGGATTTACATGGTCGTCCGCTCGAACGTGCTGTATACGCTGGCCCCGATTACGCTGGAAATCATCGGCGGTATCGCCATCGCGACGGCCCTGCTGGCAGCCTCCATCGGCCTGGTGCAGAACGACATCAAGAAAGTGCTGGCCTACTCCACGGTTTCCCAGCTGGGCTACATGTTCCTGGGCCTGAGCGTGATGGGTTACACGGCGGGGATGTTCCACGTCATGACGCACGCCTTCTTCAAGGCCCTGCTCTTCCTGGGTGCCGGTAGCGTGATCCACGCCATGTCCGACGAGCAGGATATCCGCCGGATGGGCGGGCTGCGGAAGTATTTGCCGATTACGTACTGGACCTTCTTGATTGCCACCATCGCCATTGCCGGGATTCCGCCTTTTGCGGGCTTCTTCTCGAAAGACGAAATCCTGATGCATGTCTACCAGCACAGCAAAGTGCTCTGGGCGCTGGGCGTGCTGGGCTCGGCCTTCACCTCCTTTTACATGTTCCGCCTGCTGTTTCTGACGTTCTTCGGCCGTTTCCGCGGTTCGGAGCACCAGCGGGAGCATCTGCACGAGTCTCCGGCATCCATGACGGTGCCGCTGCTGGTGCTGGCGGTACTTTCGGCCATCGGTGGGTTGTTCAACGTACCGGAAGCGCTGGGCGGTGGTGCCCGGCTGGCTGAATTCCTTAGCCCCATCTTCGAGGGCTCCCGCCGCATTGACCCGAGCGCTTTTGGCGAGACGTTGCTGACCCATAGCGAAGAATACATGCTGATGGGCATTTCGACCGGCGTAGCGCTGCTGGCGGCCGGGTATGCCTACATCGTCTACGTCCAGCGCGCCGCCATTCCGGCTTCGGATCTGGTCGATCGTCCGGTTACCGAAAAGGTGCTTTACAACAAGTACTACATCGACGAATTCTACGAAACCATCATCGTCAAGCCGATGCGCGGTCTGTCGGATGCCTTCTTCAGCTTCGGGGAATTCATCATCGACGGGCTGGTGCTGGGTACTGCCTGGGTCGTTAAAACGACTTCGGGTGAGCTGCGCCGGCTGCAGAACGGTTCGATTGGCTTCTACGTCTTTGCGATGGTCATCAGCATCGTGTTTATCATGTACTGGTATTTCCCGCTGTGGCGCGTTTTGTCGCGATAAGATACCGTAACCTGACCCGGTAATAAAGATATGCTTACGCTCGCACTTATTCTTTTTCCGATTCTGGCGGCCCTGCTGGTGCTGTCAGTTCGGTCTGAACAAACAAAAATGCTGGCGCTGGCCGGCGGCCTGATTGAACTGGGGCTGGCGGCCTACGCCTTCCTGAATTTCGTGCCGAATACGGAAGTTCAGTTCGGCTTTGATTATCCCTGGTTTGGCTCGGCGGGCATCCGCTTCAGCGGAGGGATCGACGGCGTGAGCCTGCTGCTGGTCGCCCTGACCGGTCTGCTGACGCCCCTGATCATTTTGTCGGCTTTTGGCCGGGGCTACGAGCGGCCAAACGCGTTCTACGCCCTGATCCTGTTCATGCAGGCAGCGCTGATGGGCGTGTTCACCGCCCGCGACGGGTTCCTGTTCTACCTCTTCTTCGAGGCGGCGCTGATTCCGATCTACTTCCTGGCGGCAGGCTGGGGCGGTGAAAACCGGATCGCCATTACCTTCAAGTTCTTTGTGTATACCATCTTCGGAAGCCTCTTCATGCTGGTGGCGCTGGTATACCTGTACTTCCAGACGGGTACGACGGGCTCCGGGGTGCATTCAGCGGCCATCACGGATCTGTACGGTCTGACCCTATCGCCCCAGGCGCAGGGCTGGATCTTCTGGGCGTTCTTCATCGCCTTTGCGATCAAAATGCCGGTCTTTCCGTTCCATACCTGGCAGCCGGACACTTATACCGAGTCGCCCACGCCGGCGACCATGCTCCTGGCGGGCATCATGCTGAAGATGGGCGTTTACGGCGTGATCCGCCTGCTGCTGCCGATCGTACCGGCGGGCGTGGATGCCTGGGGCTCCGTAGCCATCGTGCTGTCGGTGATCGGTATCGTCTACGGCTCGATCATCGCCATTCGGCAGCGGGACATCAAGCGGCTGATTGCCTACTCCTCATTCGCGCACGCAGGGCTGATGGCCGCCGGGGTGTTTTCGCAGACGGCCAACGGCCTGCAGGGCGCGCTGGTGCAGATGCTGGCCCACGGCATCAACGTGGTGGGTATGTTCTTTGTCGCCGACATCATTATCTCGCGGACCAATACCCGGATCATCGACCGCATGGGCGGGATTACCCAGCACACGCCGAAGCTGACCGTCTACTTCATGATTCTGCTGCTGGGCAGCGTAGCGCTGCCGCTGACGAACGGTTTCGTGGGTGAATTCCTGCTGCTGTCGGGTGTCTTTCAGTACAATTACATCCTGGGCGGTGTGGCCGGGCTGACGATCATCCTGGGTGCGGTCTACATGCTGCGGCTGTTCCAGAAAACGATGTTTGGCAAGAAGACGGAACTGACCGAGGCGTTCACGGACGTAACGACGAGCGAAGGCTGGGTCCTGCTGCCGCTCTGCGTTCTGGTGCTGGTGCTGGGCTTCATTCCCAACGCCGTCCTGAAACTGACCGAACCGGCTGTGGCGAATTTGTTGCAGATCATTAATCCATAAACTGACCTTTGACGTTTGACGCTGGACCTTTGATAAACAGTCAGGCGTCAGAAGTCAAGCGTCCAACGTCAATAAAAAAAGCTATGCTCCCCATCGTACTGTTGTCCGTTTTCGGGATTGCGCTGTTGTTTCTGGGCTTTCTGCGGAACCGGGCGGTGCTGTTACCGGCAACCCTGCTGGCCCTGCTGATTACGCTCGGACTGAGTTTCCTGGATTGGGGTCAGTCGTATCTCTATTTCAAAGAGATGCTCCTGGTTAATAATTTCACCATCATCTTTTCGGCCATCGTGCTGCTGTCGGCCTTTATGGTCGTGGCCCTGACGGGTGATTTTCTGCGGGATGAATCGGCTCAGCCGGCGGAGTACTACGCCATCATGCTCTTCTCGATCGTGGGCGCGATCATGATGATCGGGAACGAGAACCTGATCATGCTGTTCGTCGGGGTGGAAATTCTGTCGGTTTCCATGTACGTGCTGACCGGCAGCGACAAACGGAACCTGCGTTCCAACGAAGCGGCGCTGAAGTATTTTCTGATGGGCTGTTTTGCCACCGGCATCCTGCTCTTCGGCATGGCGCTGATTTACGGAGCAACAGGCTCGTTTTCCATTACCGATATTAAAGGCTACGTGCTGCTGACCCAGTCGGCCCGCGCCACCTCACTGCTGCTGTACGTGGGGCTGCTGCTCCTGCTGGTGGGTATGCTCTTTAAGGTGTCGGCTGCACCATTCCACTTCTGGACGCCGGACGTTTACGACGGAGCTCCGACCCAGTTTACGGCCTTTATGTCGACGGTCGTGAAAACGGCCGGTTTTGCTGCCCTCTTCCGCCTGCTGTCGGTTTCCTTCACGGGCATTTACAACTTCTGGTGGATGCTGCTGGCCGCCATTACGGTGCTGACACTGCTGGCGGGTAACCTGACGGCCGTGTACCAGAGCAGCTTCAAGCGGATGCTGGCGTACTCGAGCATTTCGCATGCGGGCTACCTGCTGATCGGCCTGGCCGCCCTGGGCCAGCAGAGCAGCCAGGCACTGGCATTCTACTCGCTGGCGTATTCGCTGGCGACGATCTCAGCTTTTGGTATTCTGATGCTGGTGGCCAAGGAGCGCACGACGAAGGAAGGCCACCCGGACGAAAGCTACGAGGCCTTCAACGGCCTGGCGCGCCGCAATCCGCTGCTGGCTTTCGTGCTGGCGGTGTCCATGCTCTCGCTGGCCGGCATTCCGCTGACGGCGGGCTTCTGGGGTAAATTTATGGTCTTTGCCGCCGCCGTGGAAAAGGGGATGGTCTGGCTGCTGGTCGTAGCGGTCCTGATGTCGGCCGTGGGGATCTACTATTATTTCCGGGTCGTGATTGCCATGTACTTCCGCAGCAGCGATAACGAGCGCATTCAGGTGGCACCCTTCTACCAGGCGATTCTGGTAGCGGCCACTGTCGTGACCATCGTGCTGGGGTTAATGCCGGGCATAATCGAGGGCCTTGTCTGAACAGGAAACGGGCCGTAGGCTCAGTTACGTCGGTCGCACGGGGATGTTACCGGTTGGGTTCCCTAATTTCGTAACCATATCTCGCACGACCGACGCTATCATGATTGGGGTGGATAATCGAACTCAGGCAAGCTATAAAAAGGAGGCTAAAAGTTTCTTTTCCTTTTTCCTAACCGCCCTGCTGGGGGCCAGCGTCAACTTTTTCAGCCAGATTTTCTACCGCCAGCATTTCGATTACGGGACCAGCGTGCTGCTGGGTTACCTGACGGCTACGGTCGTCAGCTTTATTCCCACGAAGAATTACGCCTTTTCGGCCAAGAAGTCGGGCAACGCCTACCGGGAGGCCGTTAAATTCCTCCTCATCGCCCTGGTAGCCTGGGGCGTGCAGGTCTACGTTGCCGTCGCGACCCTGGAATGGATCGCTAATCCGATGCTGCCGAATGTACCCATCTTCTGGCGGGAAAAAGGCTCCCACGTCGTGGAAATGGGCTTTAGCTTCCTGGCCAACTACTTTGGTCATAAACTTCTCACGTTCCGGAGCACCGGCGTATACGACCGGCTTCGGGCCCGCACCAATCGGGTAGGGTAAGTAGGTTACTGCCCGGAGAAATCATCACTTTTTTAAGGAGATACCGGGATAGTACAAAAATATCGGCTACTGATTTGTATATTTTAGTAATCTGCTATTTTTGTAGCCGAAACCATAAACGCCCACTTTACGAAATGAAAAAGATCTTCGCTCTCCTGTTCGTAGGCAGCATGATTACGTTCGCCGCTTGCCAGAGCAAGCCTAAGACTGAAGAAACCACCGCTACGGCCTCTGACAGCGCCGCAACGATGGCTACCGACAGCGCCGCCGCTACGGTTGACAGCGCCGCTGCAACGGTTGACAGCACGGCTTCTGCTGACACGACGAAGTAATTAAAGGCCTGCGGACATCGCAAGACCTTCGAAAAGCCTTATCTTCGTAAGGCTTTTCTTTTTTTTATGAACGGTTTGATTTCCGGGACAACCCCCGCGCTGGCCCGGCACCTTCCTGCACCGGCCGTTGCCTACGGGACCCACCTCTGGCAGGAACTGGCCTTCTCGCTGGTCATCAGCCGGCCCCGGCGAACCAAGCTGGGCGATTTCCGGGCGCTCCGCCATTCGGCGGGAACGGTTTATACCATCACCGTCAACGAAAACCTCAACCCCTACGCCTTCCTGATTACCTACCTGCACGAGGTAGCGCACCTGCTGGTCCACCGGCAATGGTTTCTGAAGCCCCGTCGCCGGCGGATTTTACCCCACGGCCCGGAATGGCAGCAGGCCTTCCGGGAGGTGATGGAGCCGGTCCTGAACGAAACGGTCTTTCCCGCCCCGGTGCTGAACCCGTTACGGGACTATCTCCAGGATCCCGCTGCCGCTACGGGCGCGCATCCGGCCCTGACGCAGGCGCTGCGCACCTACGATGCTGTTCCTGAAGGTCAATGCCTGCTGATCGACTTGCCGGAAGGACAGAATTTTCGCTTTTTACGGAAAGAATACATTCGGGGTATGAAACGCCGTACCCGCATCGTTTGTACAGAGAAAGGTACCGGAATCCGGGTATCCATTTGGGCGCATGTTTGGGTGGAAAAACTGTAAGGTCGGAATAGTCTGTGCCGGGCTGCTGCTGGTGGCCGCTACGGACCGATGGGCGCAGTCCTCGGCCTCGGTGCTGAGCGATGGTACCTGGGTGCGGCTGGGGGTCACCCGGACGGGCGTTTATCGCCTGGACGCCGCCCTGCTGAGCCGCCTGGGCCTGCCCGTGTCCAGCCTGGACCCACGCACCATCCGCCTTTTCGGGAATGGCGGCGCCCCCCTGCCCCAGGCAAATGCCGCGCCCCGCCCCCGCGATCTGCAGGAAAACGCCATCCGGGTGACCGGTGAAGCCGACGGTCGGTTCGATGCCGGCGATGCCGTCTATTTCTTCGCCCGCAGCCCGCACGAAATCGCCTATGACTCCCTGGCCCGGCGGCTGACGCACCGGCTGAATCCCTATTCCGATACGACGTATTACTTTCTGAATGTAGGCGCCAAGGCCGGCCTTCGCATCGCCGAAGAGGCCTTTACTGCTCCCGCCGCTCCCCTTCTTACTACTTACGACGATTACCAGTACCGCGAGCAGGAACTGGTGAACCGCGTCCTGTCGGGCCGGGAGTGGCTGGGCGAGGCCATCGGGCCCACGGAGCAGGTTTTTGCGTTCAACCTGACGAACCTCGTGGCGGAGGCGCCCGTGCTGATTACTTCTTCGGTGGTCGGCGAGGCGACCGTCCCGACCGAATTCCGACTGCGATGGTCCGGGCAGATCATCGGTACGCAGTCCATTGAGGCGGTTTCGGGCTTCCGCTACGACCGCAAAGGGGTCGAAAACCGCCAGACGTTCCGGTTTGTACCGCCCGCCGGCACCACGCCCCGGCTGACGCTCAGCTACGACCGGGCCGGAGCCGCGAGCGCCCAGGGCTACCTCAATTTTCTGGCCGTACAGGCACAGCGGGAGCTGCGTCGGGGAGAAGGCCAGCTGTTATTCCGGTCGCTGGAAGCTGCCGCCCTGCCTGCGACCCGCTACCTTTTGAAGCAGGCTGAGGCGGGCCTATGGGTCTGGGACGTTTCCGTGCCCGCCCGGCCCCTGCAGCGCCCGATGAGCCTGAATGAGCGCCAGGAGGGGGCCTTCGCTTCGCCCGGAGGCTTGCGGGAATGGGTCGCTTTCAGCCCCGCCCAGGCCTACGAGCCGGAAGCTGCCCGCCGCCTGCCCAATCAGAATCTGGCCCAGCGCCCCACGCCGGAGCTGTTGATCGTGACCGCGGCTCCCTGGCTGGCCGAAGCGCGCCGACTGGCCAGCTTCCGGCAACAGCAGGATGGCCTGGCGGCAACGGTGGTCACGGCCCAGGAGATTTACAACGAGTTTAGCTCGGGGCAACCGGACCCTACGGCGATCCGGGATTATGTACGCCATCTGTACCGGCAAAATCCCGCTACCCTACGCTACCTGCTTCTGTTCGGGGATGCTACCTACGATTATAAAAACCGGAATGGGCTCATGACGGCCGCCCAGCTGGCCAATACGGTGCCCGTTTACGAAAGCCGGGAATCGCTGCATCCGGTCCTTACGTTTTCCTCCGACGATTATTTTGGCTTTCTCAAGCCCGAAGACGGCGAATGGGCCGAAACCTTCGCGGGCGACCACCGGCTGGACATCGGCATTGGCCGGCTGCCGGTCCGGACGCTGGCCGAGGCCCGGACGGTGGTAGATAAACTGATTCGGTACGCGACCGATAAGAGCCTGGCGGGCGACTGGCAGACGGCGATTTCCTTTGTGGCCGACGATGGCGACGGGAACATCCACCAGCTCGACGCCGACCGCCTGGCTACGCAGCTGACCGAAAACCGCGTACCGCTCCGGGCCGAAAAGATCTTTCTGGACAGCTATCCCCAGGTTGCCTCCTCGCTGGGTCTGCGCGCGCCGCGGGTGAACCAGGCCCTCAACCAGGCCATGCACGAAGGTCGGCTGATCATCAATTATACCGGGCATGGCGGGGAATCCGGCTGGGCGGAGGAGCAAATCCTGACCACGGCGGACATTCTGAGTTGGCGTAACAACCGGCTACCCCTGCTGGTGACGGCTACCTGCGAATTCGGTCGGTACGATAATCCCGCGCAGACATCCGGGGCGGAACTGGCCCTGATGAGCGCCCGGGGCGGGGGCATCGCCCTGCTGACCACCACGCGGCCGGTATACGCCAATACCAATTTTCTGCTCAATCAGGCCTTCTACCAGGCGCTGGCGGAGGCCGTGCCGCAGGGGGAACTTCGGCTGGGCGATCTGATGCGGCATACCAAAAACAACAGCCTGAGCGGCAGTCTGAACCGGAATTTTGCCCTCCTGGGCGATCCTTCGATGCGCCTGGCCCTGCCGGCCGCCGAGGTGGCTCTTACCCAGGTGAACGGACGGGCGCTGGGCGCGGCGGGCGACACCTTACGGGCGCTGTAGCGCGTTACGCTGGAAGGAGAAGTGCGTCTAAATAACCAGCGGCTGGACCGGTTCAACGGGCGGGTGCAGCTGACCGTATACGACAAGGCGGTGGAGAAAACCACCCTGGGGCAAAAAGGCCCCCGGATGGCGTACCGACAGTACCGCAGTCCGCTGTATACGGGGCAGGCGACCGTCCGGCAGGGCCGTTTCCGCTGTGAATTCGTCGTACCAAAGGATATTGACTACCGCTTTGGTCCTGGCCGGGTTTTTGCGTACGCCTTGTCGGCTGACAGCCTGCAGGTCGCGGCCGGTACGGACGATCGCCTGCGGGTAGGGGGGAGTGCCGGGGAAACGGTAGTCGATACCCGGCCGCCGCAACTGAGGCTGTTTGTCAACGATACGACGTTTCGGGCGGGGGGAACCGTGCCCGGACCGGACGTGACGCTGATTGCCCGGCTGAGCGACGATTCGGGGATTAATCTCGCGCAGTACGGCATCGGCCACGAACTGACGCTGCAACTTAACGACAGCCTGCCGGTCGTGGTCAACGAACAGTACCAGCCTGACCCAGACGACAGCCGTCGTGGGACCGTTCGGTACCGCTGGAGCAACCTGCGCCCGGGCGCTTACACCGCTCGATTAAAGGCCTGGGACGTGTACAATAACTCGGCAGAGGCGACGTTGAGCTTTATAGTATCCGGTAAACCGGGCCTGGTTCTGGAGCCAGCCAGTGCGGCGCCTAATCCGTTCCGGGAACAGGTTTCCTTCCGCCTGCGCCACAACCGGGCCGGCGAAGACCTGGAAACGGAGTTAACCATCCGGGATATCGCCGGTCGCCTGCTGGTTCAGCAGCGTACCCTGTGCGAGTCCTGCGGGGAATGGCTCGACAACCTGACCTGGCTGACCAACCAGCATACAACCTATCCCCTGACGCCGGGCCTCTATCTGTATCAGATCCGCGTTCGCTCAAAAGCGGACCAGGCAGAGGCGATTGTAACCGGCAAAGTGCTCTATGTAAAGTAGTTCGGTAAATATTTAAAAAACAGGTTTTTACTTTATACGCTATTCATCGTAATTTTGGCGTTCGCACAAAAAAACCGACGAACGCACCAAACCGTGGGTTAATTTTTTCCTTTATGACACGTACGTTATCGGCATTTTGTCTCCTGGGTTGTTTATCGCTTTCTGTATCGAGTTTTGCGCAGTCTGGTGGAGGGTTAGTGAGTGGGCGCGATACGACAGCGTTGCGGATTCCTTCGGCGGCAATGCCTTTCCTGGGTTTCACACCGGACGCTCGTAGCGCCGGTCTCGGCGATGCCGGCGTCGCGCTTAGCCCGGACGCCAACGCCATCTTCTGGAACCCTTCCAAACTGGTTTTTGCACAAAAGAACGCGGGCGTTTCGCTCTCCTATACTCCCTGGCTGCGGCAACTGGTCGACGATATGTATTTTACGTACCTGTCAGCCTACCGGAAAGCGGGAAAAAACCAGGCGTTTGGGGTGTCGCTGATGTATTTTGACCTCGGTACGATGGAGTTCACGACCCAGAACGGTATTTCCGCGGGTACGTTCAATTCCCGGGAATACGCCATTACCGGTTCCTACTCCCGCCGGCTGTTCCAGAACTTCTCCATGGGCGTAAACGTCAAGTACGCCAATTCCAACCTGTCGGGTAACTACACGCTGAACGGCCTGGTTACGCGTCAGGCCTCGACGGTCATGGCCGATATCAGTGCCTACTACGAAACGGAAGCCCGCGACGAAGTAAGCGGGCAGGGCATCCGCTGGGCCTTCGGGGGGATGATCTCCAACCTGGGCGGTAAAGTGAACTATGGCGGCGAAGAGCGTTACTTCCTGCCGACCAGCTTCCGGCTGGGTACCAACTTCACCTACTACGCCGATAACTACAGCAAGTTTAACTTCGTGCTGGATCCGAATAAATTGATGGTGCCCACGCCGCCCCAGTACCGCACGACCAATGGCGGGCAGACGGTGCTGGACCAGAACGGCAATCCGGTCATTCTGAAAGGCAAGAATCCGTCGACGACCCCGGCCCTTTCGGGTGCCTTCGGCTCGTTTGCCGATGCCCCGGGTGGCTTTGCCGAAGAACTGAAGGAAATCAACATCAATACGGGTATCGAATACCGGTACAACAATCAGTTTGCCGCCCGCCTCGGCTATTCGCACGAGAGCCGCGATAAAGGCGATCGCAAGTACTTCACGACGGGCATCGGCCTTCGGCTGCAGCAGAAGTACGGCATCGACTTCGCCTACCTGATACCGATGCGGCAGCTAAGCCCACTGGCCCAGACCTTCCGCATCTCCCTGATTCTGGATCTGGACAAGAATACGCGCCCGGCCCTGGATGATGAAGGGAACGAATAAGCGCACGATACCGAATGCACTATGCAGAAACGGCATTTCCTCGGAAGTGCCGTTTCTGTTTACACAGATATTAAGGATTGAGGGATTGAAGGATTGAAGAGATTACGATTTTCTTCTTTACCGCAGTGGAGAATCGCTCTTTCACCCTTCCACCCTTTCGCTCCGCTTTGGCGGTCCGATTTCACACATTTACTGACGAGCATGGAAGTATTAGACCGAACCCTGGCCCCCGACTACCGCACCGTCGAGGAGGTAAGCGTATCTCCCATCGCATCACGCCGGCTGACCAACGGGCAAATGGCCTACTGGGTCCGGGCCGGCGGCCAGCCCGTCGTCCGGCTGGAATGCATCTTCGACGCCGGTGCCTGGTACGAAGCCATGCCGGGCGTTTCCACGCTGGCGATGAAAATGCTGGCGGAAGGAACGAGCACCCGAACGTCCGCCGCCATCAGCGCGTATTTCGACCGTTACGGCGCTTTTCTCGAGACCCATAGCGGCACAGACCGGACGAGCCTGACGGTGTATTGCCTGACGAAATACCTGCCCCAGATCCTGCCGCTGTTCTGCGAACTGATCGCCGACTCGGCCATCCCGGAAAAGGAACTGAACGACCAGAAAAACCTAACCCGGCAGAGCCTGCGGGTCAACCTGGAGAAGAACAATTACGTGGCGGGGATGGTGATCCGGGAGAAAGTGTTCGGGGCCACCCACCCGTACGGCCACTGCCAGTCGCTGGAAACGCTCGATGCCATCGACACCCCGACGATCCAGACGTTTTACCAGCGCCACATCCGCAACCGGCCGTTCCGCCTCTTGCTGGCCGGGGAAGTAACGGAATCAGACGTTGACCTCCTCGATCAATACCTGGGGCAACTGGCGGTGGAAGCCAGTACCGCACCCACCCGGACGCCAGAACGCATGACTACGCCGGAGCGGGCTATTCTCATTGAACGGGAGGACAGCCTGCAGTCGTCCATCCGGATGGGACGCCCGCTGTTTACGCGCCGTCATCCGGATTACTTTCCAATGCTGGTACTAAACGAAGTCCTGGGGGGGTATTTCGGCTCCCGGCTGATGAAGAACATTCGGGAGGAAAAAGGCTTCACCTACGGGATCTGGTCGAACGTCGCCACCTTCCCGCGGGAGGGCTACTGGGTGATCGGGACGGACGTGAAACGGGAGTTTACGGTCCAGACCCTGGAAGAAACCCGCAAGGAGATGCGCATTCTGCGGGAAGAGCCGGTGCCCGCCGACGAACTGGAAGTGGTCAAGAACTACATGGCCGGGTCCTTTGTCGGCTCCTTGAATACACCCTTCGAGATCGCTGACCGCTACAAAGGCATCCTCTTCGACGGCCTGCCTACCGATTACCTGACGACCTATATCCACCGCCTCCGCGCCGTCACCGCCGAACAGGTCCAGCAAATGGCGCAGCAGTACCTTAGGGAGGAGGATTGGATTGAGGTGGTGGTGGGGAATAAATAAGGATTGAAGGACTGAAGGATTGAAGGATTGAGGTTGGCTTTGCCTGTTCAGACTGGAACGGCTATAGACACATCAATCCTTCAATCCTTCAGTCCTTCAATCCTTAAATCTCAAACGCCGCCAGCCGAACAAACTGCATCACCCGCTCATTGATCTCTTCGGGGGTCAGGTTATGCAGGCGTTCAGAGCCGAATTTTTCGACGCAGAAGGAGGCCATGGCCGAGCCGTAGATGATGCCGCGCTTCATGTTGGCGATGGAAACGTCGCCGGTGCTGGCCAGGTAGCCGATAAATCCGCCCGCAAAGGTATCGCCGGCGCCGGTTGGGTCGAAGACTTCCTCCAGCGGCAGGGCCGGGGCAAAGAAGACATCGTCGCCGTGGAAGAGCAGCGCGCCGTGTTCGCCTTTTTTGATGATGACGGTTTTGGGGCCCATCGACCGAATGGAAGCGGCGGCCCGGACGAGCGAATAGTCGCCCGAAAGCTGCCGGGCTTCTTCGTCGTTGATGGTGATGACGTCGACCAGTTTCAGCACTTCCTTCAGGTCATCCATCGCAATGTCCATCCAGAAGTTCATCGTATCGAGCATGATCAGCTTGGGGCGCTTCTGCATGCGTTCGATGACCATTTTCTGAATCGCCGGAGCCGTGTTGCCCAGCATCAGGAATTCGCAGTCCTGGTAGGCAGCCGGAATCTGCGGGTCGAAATGCTCCATGACGTTGAGCTGTACTTCGACCGTATCCCGGGTATTCATGTCGTTATGGTATTTGCCCGACCAGAAGAAGGTTTTTTCGTCCTGCCGGACTTCCAGCCCTTCCGTATTGATGCCGTGGTCTTTCAGCAGATCAATCATCTCCTGTGGGAAATCCCCGCCTACGACGGCCACCAAGTTATTGTCTTTTGTGAAATAAGAGGCCGACAGCGTAATGTACGTGGCGGCACCGCCGATGATTTTATCGGTCTTGCCAAACGGAGTCTCCAGCGCATCAAAGGCAACGGAACCGACTGTGAGTAAGCTCATTGGAAATGGTTTATGGTTTACTGTTTTTGGTTTATAGTTTAGGGTTTATGGTTTAGAGTCAGGAAGGCTATTAGAATGAAGCACATCGTCCCGCTATGGCGGAGCACCCTAAACTTTAAACAATAAACCCTAAACTAAACAATCGGATGCCGCTTAAACTCCTTCGACCGGTCGAAGAGGTAGCGGTAGGTAATGTATTCTTTGATAACCTCGGCGCCGAGCATTTTGGCGAAGCGGTTCATCTTTGGGTTGAAATCCCCGACCCAGTTCAGCTCCAGTTCCTTGTACTGAAAGTCTTTCGTCCAGGCGACCTTCGAGAAGGCCAGCGCAATGGCGGATTCAATCCCGCGGCCCTGGTATTCGGGAATGATGCCGAAGATAACCCCGAAGGCTTTTTTGTTGGTCTTCATCAGCTTGTGATAGAGGAACTTCAGCTTGCCGATGAGGTCCATTTTGCCGTTCACGTGCTTGAAGATCTGGTTCAGTTCCGGCAGCATAATGAAGAACGCGATAGGCTGGCCATCGTGGTAACCGAACCACATGAGTTCTTCCTCCAGAATAGGCTTCATCCGGCGCATGATGGCCCGCGACTTCTCGGTGGTCATATCGCCCTGGCCCAGAATCTTCGCCCAGGCCTTGTTGTAAATCGACTGAAAGTCGTCGGCGTAGCGCTCAAGGCTCTTTTTTTCAATATGCCGAAATTCGTACTGCGGGTCGTAGAGCGTGCGCTGGGACCGTTCGAAAACCGACGGATGGAGGCGGTGCTTTACCTCGGCTTCGGGCATGGGCAGGAGGTAAGCAAATTGCCGGAAGTACTCCTGAAAGCCGTAGGCTTCGAAAAAGCGGATGTAGTACTCCTTGGTGTAGGGCATGCCGTAGGTCGGCTCGTATTCAAAGCCTTTGATCAGTTGCCCCCACCAGCGGTCGCGCTCGCCGAAGTTGATGGGGCCGTCCATGGCCTCCATACCTTTGCCACGGAGCCATTCCCGGCAGGTATCGAAGAGCAGAAAGGCCGCTTCCTGGTTGTCGATGCACTCGAAGAACCCCATGCCGCCCGTTGGCTGGTCATTGTTGCGGCTGGCCGTTTCCCGGTTGTAAAAGGCCGCTACTCGCCCGATGGCCTGCCCGTTTTCGTCCAGCAGGAGCCAGCGGATGCATTCGCCGGTATTGAAGTGCTTATTTTTCTCCGGATCGAAGACATCGTTGATGTCCTGGTCCAGCGGCCGGATCCAGCTGGGGCTATCGCGGTAAAGCCGGACGGGCAATTGCAGGAATTCCTTACGGTAGGCCGGATTCGTCCCGACTTCGACTAGCTTCATGGTATTCAGGGAATCAGGGGGCGAAGATACGGAGGAAAGTGGGAAGTACAGGGATGGTTGGTGATGGTTGCCGATGGTTAGCACGCAGATGACGCGGATTTGCCCGGATTTCTTTAGGGATCATTCGTGTAAATCCAGGTCATAAGCGTTATCCGCGTGCTATCAATTTGTACATTTGCGGGATTAGCCAGCGAGCCACGCACTGGAGCCATTGCCATGCAGCAACCCCTGAAACTGTACAATACGCTTTCCCGTCAGAAAGACTTATTTGAGCCCATCAATCCGCCCTATGTCGGCATGTACGTCTGCGGGCCAACGGTATATAATTACGTCCACCTGGGCAACGTCCGGACCTTCCTGACCTTCGATACACTCTTTCGGTACCTGACGCACATAGGTTACAAAGTCCGGTACGTGCGCAACATTACGGACGTGGGGCATCTGGTCGGCGATGGTGACGACGGGGAAGACAAGATCGGGAAAGCCGCCAAGCTCGAACGCCTGGAGCCCATGGAAATCGTGCAGCGCTACACGAACGATTTCCGGAATGTCATGCTCCAGTTCAACCTCCTGCCGCCGAGCATCGAGCCGACCGCCACGGGGCACCTCGTCGAGCAGATTGAGGCCGTCCGGACGCTGATCGACCGGGGGCTGGCCTACGAATCGAACGGCTCTGTTTATTTCGATATCAGCCAGTACAACCAGCGGGGCAACGATTACGGGAAACTGTCGGGACGGGTCCTGGAAGACCTGCTGAGCGAACCCCGCGAGCTCGACGGCCAGGCCGAGAAGCGCAACCCGCTCGATTTTGCGATCTGGAAACGGGCCGCGCCCGAGCACATCATGCAGTGGGAGTCGCCCTGGGGTAAAGGATTCCCCGGCTGGCACCTGGAGTGTACCTGCATGAGCACCAAATACCTCGGCAGGCAGTTCGACATCCACGGCGGGGGCATGGACCTGAAATTCCCGCACCACGAGTGTGAGATTGCCCAGGGCCGCGGTATTCACGAGGTGGAGCCCGTCCGGTACTGGATGCATTCAAACATGCTGACCGTCAACGGCCAGAAAATGTCCAAGTCGCTGGGCAACTCCTTTCTGCCCGGCGAACTCTTCACGGGCACGCACCCGCTGCTGGAGCAGGCCTACACGCCCATGACGGTGCGCTTTTTCATGCTGCAGTCGCAATACCGCAGTACCCTGGATTTCTCCAACGAGGCCCTGAAAGCGGCGCAGAAAGGCTATAAGCGCCTGGCCAATGGCCTGCGCATCGCCAAAACGCTGACCTATGCCGAAGCTGAAGGGGTGGCCATCGACGAAAAGAAGAAGCAGGATATCGAGAAATCGATTCAGGCGTTCTACGACGCCATGAACGACGACCTGAACACGGCCGTCGCTATTGCCAGCCTCTTCAACCTGCTGAAATACGTCAACATGATCTACATGAACCAGCTCGCCCCGGCGGCCATCGGTGCCAATACGTTCGGGCAACTGCGGGATCAGTTCGTGGCCTTTATGGAAAACGTGCTGGGCCTGCAGGAAGAGCCAGCCGAAAACAGTGAGGCCGTCCTGAACGGCATGCTGTCGCTCTACCGCGAGTACAAGGAGCAGAAGCAGTACGATAAGGTCGATCAGATTCGTTCCTATTTCAAAAATCAGGGTCTGGTGATCAAGGACATGAAACACCGGATCGACTGGGCTTACGAAGAATAACTCCCCATACCCCTATGGTCGGTAAAACCCGCCGGGTGTTCCTGCCGAACGCCCCCACGATCCTGCTCGGCTGCTCGCTGGCCCTTACGTTCCTGGCCGGTGCCTGTAAGAACAAATCGCAGAGCCAGGAAAGCACCGAAACGACGGCCGCCCGGATCGTCCCGACGCCTGATTTCAACGCCGATTCAGCCTACGCCTACGTGGCGAACCAGCTGGCGTTCGGGCCGCGTGTTCCCAACACGGAAGCCCATCGCAAAGGCGGGGATTACCTCATCGCCGAGCTGAAACGCTTCGGCTGTACGGTCACCGTGCAGGAATTCACCCCGACGACCTACGACGGCAAGAAGCTGGCGGCCCGCAACATCATCGGCAGCATCAATCCGGGTGCCGCTAAGCGCATTCTGCTGGCCGCGCACTGGGACAGCCGGCCCGTAGCCGATGAGGACAGTGTCGCCAAGAATAAGCCGGTTCCCGGGGCCAACGATGGGGCCAGCGGCGTGGGCGTGCTGCTCGAACTGGCCCGCAACATCCAGCAGGCCCAGAAAAAGCCTACCGTAGGCATCGACATCATTTTCTTCGACGCCGAAGACTGGGGCAATTCCGAAAAGGCCCAGAATGATACGACCGGCGGCATCAATTACATCGGCTTTTGCCTGGGCTCCCGCTACTGGGCCCAGAACAAGCATAAACCCGGCTATTCGGCTTACTACGGCATTCTGCTGGACATGGTTGGAGCCAAAGACGCCAAGTTTTTCCGCGAAGGCGATTCCATGCAGTACGCGCCCAGCGTGGTCAATACCGTCTGGCAGGCCGCCAGCGACCTGGGCTATAACCGGTATTTTATTGACCAGACGGGCCAGACCATCCTTGACGACCATATCGCCGTCAATACCCTGGCTAAAATCCCGATGATCGACATCATCCACACCGAACAGAGCGGCGGTTTCTTCCCGCACTGGCATACCGCCGGGGATGATCTCGACGTCATCGACCGGACCACGCTCAAGGCGGTTGGCAGGTGTTGTTGCAGACGTTGTACCGGGAGGAATAGGTTAATGAATAATTAAGAATGAACAATGAATAAGGGTATGCTGCTTCGTCCTCACCATTTACTGTCGCGTTCACTTTTCATTCTTTCATTCTTCATTTTTCATTATTCATTCATTTCCTGCTCCACCCCTGACCGCCTCGGCAAGCTCGATCTGGCCCGGTGGCGCGATGACCGCGGGGGCTGCAAGGGTGATCGGCTGGCGCAGGTGGCGGAATTTAAAGCCGTACGGGAGGAGCTGAAAGGAAAGATGGCCAACGACATCAATAAGATCCTGGGGCTGCCGGATGTCAACCAGCTGGCGGATCGAAACCAGAAGTTCTACGTTTATTTTTTAGAAAACGGCCCGCACTGCACAGACCCCAAGATTAAATCGCAGGCGCGGTCGGTGGCTCTGCGGATCAGTGCCATCGGGCTGGTAACGGAGATCACCTTCCAGCGCGGGGAACCGTGAGAGGAAAGAGCAATTGAGTGAATGAGCGGTCCGCCGCTGTGGGTAACGCTTCGGATGGAAAGTTGTAAGAGAGCGCAATCTGCGCTAGTCCGCGTAAATCCGCGAGAACCCTACACGACGTAAAATTTCTTCCGAAGAATCATTTCTTCCACCACCTCCGGCACCAGATACCGGATGGAACGGCCGTTTTTGAGGCATTCCCGGATAAAGGTCGCCGAAATGTCCAGCAGGGGGGCGGGCACAAACCGGACGTTGGGATGCTGCTCCAGCGGGCTGGGCTGGCTGTTGGGCCGGGGGTAGACGTAGAGGCCGAAGTACTCCAGAATCTGCTCGTAATTCTTCCAGTTCGGGAACTGCGCCAGGTTATCGCCGCCGATGATCAGGCGAAAGGTATGCTGGGGGAATTTTTCCTGCAGCCGGATGAGCGTGTCGATGGTGTAGCTGGGCCGGGGCATGGAAAACTCGATATCCGTCACTTTCAGCCGGCTGTTATCCGCAATCGCCCGTTCGACCATATCGTAGCGGTCAAACTCGTGTAACAAGCCTTTATTCCTCTTAAACGGATTCTGGGAGAAACTACGAACCAGACCTGCTCCAGATCGGTATTCGTCGCCATGGTATTGGCGATGATCAGGTGACCGATATGAACGGGATTGAAGGAGCCGAAGAAAAGACCAATGTTCATAGAGGGAGGAGGTATGAGGTATGAGGTAGGAGGTATGAGGTTTGCCGTTGAACACCTCATACTTCATACCTCCTACCTCATACCTAAATAACCGTTGCTTTTTCGGGGATCCGGTTTTCCTGCACAAAGGCATCAACCAGCTTTTGCGCTTTCCGGAGCGAGTCTTCGAGCTCGTCATTGACCAGGATAACGTCGAACTGGTCCTGAAAACTCATCTCGAAGTGTACTTTGAAGAGGCGCTTGGAGAGACTTTCTTCCGTTTCGGTTCCCCGGGCGGTCAGGCGCTGTCGCAGGGTTTCCTCGTCGGGTACTTTGACAAAGATCGCCAGGGCCCGGTCGCCGTAGTATTTTTTCAGCTTCAGACCGCCCATAACGTCGACGTCGAAGAGAACGTGCTTACCGGTATCCCAGACCCGCTGAATCTCGGATTTGAGGTTGCCGTAGAACGCACCGGTATAGACCTCTTCCCATTCGACGAATTCGTCGTTATCGATCCTTTGCTTGAATTCTTCGGGAGACAGAAAGTAGTAATCTTTGCCGTTTTCTTCGGCGCGGCCCCGGCGGTCACGCGTGCAGGCGGAGATGGAGAAGCCCAGATTCGCGTTGCTGGCCAGCAGGTGTTTGACGATAGTCGTTTTGCCCGAGCCCGACGGAGCCGAAAAAATGATGAGTTTGCCTTCCAAGTTGGTGAGTTAGCTTGCGATTTGCGCCCGGATGGCGGCTGCCACTTTTTCCGGACAGCACTTCTTTTCCACTTTTCCCTGAAGGGCTTCCTTGATGCACTTTTCGAGTGCGTACATTTCAATACAAGGCATGCAAACGTTGATGTTTTGCAAAAAATGCGCCTTTTCTTCTTCCGAAGCACCCCCGTCCAGGATTGCCTGAATCTTCTTTAAACACTCCGCCTGATGCTCGCAATGCTGCTTCGCGGGGGCGGCTTCCTTTCCCTCTATACCGACCGAAGATGAGGTATGCAATGAACCCGACATTGGAAAAGTTTTATTTATTCCAGAAATTATACATTATGACAACTGTCCTGTTAACTGAAATTCGGTTTAAAAAAGTTTCCGTTACTCGTCGTTTTTATTGTAGCCCATCGAAGCAGCGTAATCCCGGAGTTTATCCTTCAGCAGATTCCGGGCCCGGTGCAGCCGTGAACGGACGGTACCGATGGGAATATCGAGTATTTTGGCCATTTCCTCGTACGTAAATCCTTCGATATCGCAGAGAATAATAACCGTTCGGAAATCAACCGGAAGCGAGTTCAGTGCGCTGGCTACTTCGTCACCGATCATGTCCTGCACCGTTTCGGTGCGCAGGTCGGTCGTGTGTTCGGTTTCCGATGCCTCGTCTGAATTGTAAGTCGTCTCAACGTCCTGGTAATCGACCTTGGCTGGCTCCTTACTTTTCTTCCGGTAATCGTTAATAAAGCTGTTTTTCAGAATCCGGAACAACCACGCTTTGGCGTTAGTTCCCTGCTCAAACGAGGTGATAAAGCGAAAAGCTTTGAGATACGTATCCTGCACCAGGTCGTTGGCGTCGTCTTCGTCCATCGTCAGCCGAAACGCGAAGTTGTACATGGAGTCAATGTGGGGCATAAACTCCTTGTTAAACACCTGGTACTTCTGCTCGTTGGTGTATCCCTGAAGCTGCGTATCGTGCGTAGCTGACATAATTTCGGGCATGGTTGTCATCTAGTTTCGGGTTTCACCGGTGAGGAACAGCGGGCAGCGCGGCCCCTGTAAACCGGGTCGGTGATACATACGAATAAAGGATCCGTTACGAAGCAAAAGCTTATTTAATGGATAAAGCAAAAACGAACCCTTTTGTTTTTTCGTACTACAAAAATCAATCCCGGGTGCCTGGGGCGGTTTGTGGCGGAAAGAAATAGGACAAAATGACAGCAACCAACCGGCCCGGGACGAGCGGTCAGTCAGGAGCGGTAAAAGGCTACTGGCGGGTGAAAAACTGAATCAGCAGGATAGTCAGCGACGTAAAGAGCGTACTGGCCACCACCTTGATAAAAGTCGGAACCAGCAGCGTAATACTGTTGGCTTCGATATACAGCAAAGTCGTATGGTGAATCAGCGTCAGGGTAAGGATGTAATAGAAAAAGTTACGGACGCCCATTTCGTGAATCGAGAAGATCAGTCGGCTCTCCGGGCTGCGCTGGGCCGTCTGGAGGCGCACGATGAGCGGGCGCAGATACGCCATCAGCACCGTTGCGGCCGCGTGCATACCCAGGGTATTGTAGAATAGATCGACCACCAGGCCGATGCCGAAGGCGATCAGCAGCGTTGCCGTCAGGCTGAGTTCGTAGGGCAGCAGCAGAATGCAGCCCACGTAGAGAAAACAGAAGGCGACATCGAAGAGCGCGAGATTACGCACGATCAGGACCTGGAGCGCCAGATACAGAACGAAAAGCGCCAGCGTATTGAGAATTTCGCGAAAGGTCATGGTTTATTTCTTCTCGGCTTCAATCTGCTTTTCCACCTCTTCCTGCTCCTGCTGGAGGCGGTTTTCGACGACGTATACGTACGAAAGGTTATTGAAGTCGGTTGCCAGGCTAAGCGTGATGTCGTGGAATGGCTGCGTGCGGTTCGCCGTAGCCCGGATGATCCGGCCGACCGGTACACCCGGCGGGAAAACAGCGTTATAATCGGAGGTGACGATCGAATCGCCCTTGAAGATACGGGTGTTCAGGGAAATGTCGAACATCTTCATGCGCGTCGGGTCGACGCCATCCCATTTGGCCGTACCGATCTCCCGGCTTTTCACCAGCTTGGAGGACACCATGAATTCCGAATGAAGAATGGAGGTAACGACGGAAAAGTGCTTGGAGCAAAGCCGCACTTTACCAACTACGCCTGTCGGGGAGATCACACCCATGCCGGGGCGGATACCGTCTTCGGTCCCTTTGTCGAGGGTCAGGTAATTGTTCGGATGCGAGGTGGTGTTGTTGATCACCCGGGCCACCGTAAAGCGAAACCGCGTGGCAAAGATCGAATCGGTCTGGTAGTTGGCGGGCAGCACCGGCCGCATCTGCTGGTACTTCGTCAGCAGGTCGTTGAGCCGCCGGTTCTCTTCGGCCAGATCGGCATTGACCTGCCGGAGCCGCATGTAATCCCGGGCCGCGTTTGACCAGGCCAATACCCGCGCCGCGTAATAATTGGACGTGTTGAAGTACCCAACGCTCCAGTAGTTGTTGTTGTTGATAATGAAATAAAAACTCAGCACCTCCAGCAGCACGAACAGAATGAAGTTCCGGCTTCGGGCGATGAATTGAAACAACTCGAACATACGGCGGGAGGGGAATTAAGAGTTAAGAATTAAAAATTAAAAGTTAAAAGTAGCTCCGCCAACAAGCTGATTATCAGGCGGAGCTACTTTTGATTTTTAATTTTTAATTCTTAACTGATCAAAACCGACTTATACAAGTCCAAATTCTTGATAACCTCGCCCGTTCCTTTGACGACGGCTTTCAGGGGGTCGTCGGCGACGTGGATGGGCAGCTTGGTCTTGGCGGCCAGGCGTTTGTCGAGGCCGTGCAGCAGCGCGCCGCCGCCCGTGAGGTGAATCCCGTTGGTGTAGATATCGGCCGACAGCTCCGGCGGGGAAATCTCCAGCGCCTTCATGACGGCTTCTTCAATCTTGGAGATCGACTTATCGAGGGAGTAGGCGATTTCGCTGTAGGTAACCTTGATTTCTTTCGGAATCCCGGTCATCAGGTCGCGGCCCCGGATTTCGTAGTCAGCCGGCGGGTTATCGAGTTCGGGCAGGGCCGAGCCGACTTCCATCTTGATCTGCTCGGCCGAGCGTTCGCCGATGAGCAGGTTGTGCTCGCGGCGCATGTAGTCGACGATGTCGCGGGTGAAGACGTCGCCTGCAATGCGGATCGACTGTTCGCAGACAATGCCCGAAAGCGCAATGACGGCGATTTCGGTGGTACCGCCCCCGATGTCGACGATCATCGTCCCGTTCGGCTGGGTAATATCAATGCCGATTCCGATGGCTGCCGCAATCGGTTCGTGAACCATGTAGACTTCCTTGGCGCCAGCGTGCTCGGCTGAGTCCTTAACGGCCCGTTTTTCCACTTCCGTAATGCCCGACGGAATGCAGATAACCATGCGGTGGGAAGGCGAGAAAAGCCGGTTGCCCGTATCGATCATTTTGATCAGCCCCCGGATCATGAGCTCAGCCGCCGTAAAGTCAGCGATTACGCCATCTTTAAGCGGACGAATGGTCTTGATATTTTCGTTGGTCTTTTCGTGCATCTGCATGGCCTTGTGGCCAATGGCGAGGACCTTTCCGCTTACTTTGTCCATTGCGATGATCGAAGGCTCGTCCACCACAATTCGGTCCTTATGAATGATCAGGGTATTTGCCGTACCCAGGTCAATGGCTATGTCGCTAGTTAAAAAATTGAATAGTGCCATTCGTGAATGCCTACAAGCTCGCTGGAGTAGTTAAATTCTTGGTGCGCAAAAATATAGATAAATGGAGAGAATAAGCGGGCTTTCAATGGTATTTTAATACTTTTTTTAGATGATAAGTCGTCAATAAATCAGTCCGTTGCAGCCCTGCTTGGGCAGTAGAACGGGAAAATTGTACCTTTGTGCGCTATGGGAATACGATCCGTCTTGAGTAAGCCACTGGCCCGCTGGGTCGTGGAACGGCAGCGTGAATGGATGTTTCGGCCGGGGGAGACGCAGCAGCGCTGGCTCCGGACGCTGGTGCAGTCGGCCAGCCAGACGAGCTTTGGCCGGGATCACCGTTTTAAGGATATTCAGACCTACCACGATTTCCGCCAGGCCGTACCGGTCCGGGATTACGAAGACCTGAAGCCCTACATCCAGCAGGTTCTCGCGGGGGAATCCGACGTACTCTGGCGCGGGAAGCCGGTTTACCTGGCCAAAACGTCCGGCACCACCTCCGGCACTAAGTACATTCCCATCACCCGCGAGTCGATTCCCAACCACATCAATTCTGCCCGGGACGCCCTGCTGAACTACATCGCCGGGACGGGGAAATCGGATTTTTTGGACAAAAAGCTGATTTTTCTCTCCGGTAGCCCCGAACTGAACCAGAAAGCGGGCATCCATACGGGTCGCCTTTCGGGCATTGTGAATCACCACGTCCCGGCCTATCTCCGGACCAACCAGCTGCCCTCCTACGAAACCAACGTCATCGATGACTGGGAGACGAAGCTGGAGCGGATCATCGACGAAACGATCCACCAGCCGATGTCGCTTATCTCGGGCATTCCGCCCTGGGTGCAGATGTACTTTGACCGGATCCAGGAGCGGACGGGCAAAAAGATCAAGGACGTTTTCCCGCACTTTTCGCTGTTCGTCTACGGCGGAGTCAACTTTGAGCCCTACCGGGCCAAGCTATACGAATCCATCGGCCGGAAGATCGACAGCATCGAGACGTACCCGGCTTCGGAAGGGTTCATCGCTTTTCAGGATACGCAGACCGAGGAAGGACTGCTGATGCTGCTCGACAGCGGGATCTTCTACGAGTTTATCCCGGCGGAAGATTACTTCTCGACCAACCCCCGCCGCCTGACCATCGAGCAGGTGGAGCTGGGCAAGAACTACGCCGTTGTTATCAACAGCAACGCGGGTCTGTGGGGCTATTCGATCGGCGATACGGGGAAGTTCGTTTCCCGCGATCCCTACCGGCTGCTGGTGACCGGCCGGGTAAAGCATTTCATTTCCGCCTTTGGCGAGCACGTCATCGGCGAGGAAGTGGAAAAAGCCCTGCATTACGCTATGGACCGCCAGCCGGGTACGGAAGTGGTCGAATTTACGGTCGCGCCGATGGTGAGCCCGGCGGAAGGCCTGCCCTACCACGAATGGCTGGTTGAGTTTGCTACGCCGCCCCGGGATCCGGAGGTGTTTGCCCGCGACATCGACCGGCGGCTGGCCGAGCTGAATGTGTACTACGACGATCTCATTTCCGGCAACATTCTGCGGCCCATGAAGCTGACGAGCCTCTCGCGCGGGGCCTTCCAGCGTTACATGAAGGCCCAGGGCAAGCTCGGCGGGCAGAACAAAGTCCCCCGCCTGTCGAACGACCGGATGATTGCGGATGAGCTGCTGGCGATTGAACAAACGGCCTGACATAATGGATGCTGTTGTTTCCTCACTGGGTACGATGCAGGATGTTCCTGAGCACATCAGGCAGATTATTGCTTCGGTAAAAAATCGGCTTCAGAACTGGTACGGAGATCGGCTAAGTAAGCTGATTTTGTACGGCTCCTTCGCCTTAGGCACTTTCCATGAGGAATCCGATATTGATTTGTTAGTAGTCCTTGAGGGCGATGTGGACTTCCTCACCGAAATCGAGCCAATTAACCGGCTGGTTTATCCGTTTGTGCTCGAGGATCAGACAGTGATTTCAGCGATACCCGTTTCGAACCAGACCTATACATTGGGCCAGGCCTTTATCTACCAAAAAATCCGGCGGGAGGGAATTGTTGTATGAAGAAGGCGTTTCGTATCCGCTGGAAAAAAGTTGTCGAAAATTATTCGTCTATCCAATACTTGATTGACGGAGAATATTACAATATCGCCGTTAACCGGGCTTACTACGCGATGTTTTGTGCGGCTCAGGCCTTACTAATTCTTCATGATGTCCACGTAAAGACCCATCACGGCCTACAGCTTAAGTTTGGTGAACATTACATTAAAACAGGATTTTTTACGGCTGAGCTGGCAGAGATGTTATCTCAGAATGAAGCGCTTCGCGTAAAAGCCGATTATGATTTTGAGGACGTAGCTACACGGGAACAGGCTGAACGGGCACTGGATAACGCTACTCGTTTTATTAAAGCTATTGAGGCCTATTGTGCCAAAGAAAATCTATTCAATGACTAATTCCCCCCGCCATATCGCCATCCTCGGCTCCACGGGTTCCATTGGAACCCAGGCCATTGAGGTGGTGCTGGCCCATCCGGATGCCTTCGTCGTGGAGGTCCTGACGGCCAACAGCAATGCCGACCTGCTGATTCAGCAGGCCATCCAGACCCGCCCGAATGTGGTTGTGATCTGCGATGAAACCCGCTACGACCAGGTCTTTACTGCCCTCGATCCGCTGGACATTAAGGTCTATGCCGGGGCGAAGGCCGTGGCTTCGGTCGTGCAGATGGACAGCATCGATCTGGTCCTGACGGCCATGGTCGGCTACGCGGGCCTGCTGCCGACGATCAAAGCGATCGAAGCGGGTAAGACCATCGCGCTCGCCAATAAGGAAACGCTGGTCGTGGCGGGCGAACTCATCACCAGGCTGGCCGCCGAGCGGGGCGTGAACATCTACCCGGTCGATTCGGAGCACTCGGCCATTTTTCAGTGCCTGGTCGGGGAATTCCACAACCCGATCGAAAAAATCATCCTGACCGCTTCGGGCGGGCCGTTCCGGGGCCGGACGCGGGAGTCGCTGGCGGCGGTCACGAAGGCCCAGGCGCTGAAGCACCCGAACTGGAGCATGGGCGCCAAGATTACCATCGATTCCGCCACGCTGATGAACAAAGGGCTGGAAGTGATCGAGGCGAAATGGCTCTTTGGGCTCAAGCCCGAGCAGATCGAGGTGGTCGTCCATCCGCAGAGCATCATCCACTCGCTGGTGCAGTTCGAAGACGGAAGCATCAAGGCGCAGCTCGGCCTGCCCGACATGCGCCTGCCGATTCAGTACGCTCTGGGCTATCCGAACCGACTAAAATCCGATTTTCCGCGTTTTGATTTTCGGCAGTATGCCTCGCTGACCTTCGAGCAGCCCGACCTGGAAACCTTCCGGAACCTGCAGTTCGCCTTCGACGCCCTGGAACGGGGCGGGAACGTGCCCTGCATCGTCAACGCGGCCAACGAGGTGGCGGTCGCTGCCTTCCTGCGGGACGAAATCGGCTTCCTGGAAATCTCCGATATCATCGCCGACTGCATGGCCCGGGTCGCCTACGTCGCGCAGCCGGTCTACGAGGATTACGTCCAGACCGACTAAGAAACCCGGCGAATGGCCAAGAGCCGAATCAAAAGCACGGTATAATTGTTAGCACCACAAACAACAAGTAAATGGAAGTTTTAGTAATGGCGGGGCAGCTCATCCTGGGGCTGTCTATTCTGGTGGGGCTACATGAGCTGGGTCACCTGTTAACAGCCAAAATGTTCGGCATGCGCGTCGAACAGTATTTCATTGGCTTCCCGCCGAAAATCTGGAGTACCCGCCGCGGCGAGACCGAATACGGAATCGGGGCCATTCCCCTGGGTGGTTTCGTGAAGATTACGGGCATGATCGACGAATCGCTCGATATGGAGACGATCAAGCAGGAGCCCAAGCCGTACGAATTCCGGGCCAAGCCGGCCTGGCAGCGCCTGATCGTGATGCTCGGCGGTATCATCGTCAACGTCATTACCGGTATCATCATCTTCGTCGCCCTGACCTACAAGAACGGCGAAACCTACCTGGCCAACAAAGACGCTCAGTACGGCATCGTCGCCTACGATCTGGCGAAGGAAATCGGCCTGCAGACGGGGGATAAAATTGTAAAAATCAACGGCCGGGAGTTCGTCGACTTCAACGATATCCGCAGTTCCGACGTTTTTCTGGGCACCAACAGTTCCTACACCGTCGAGCGGAACGGCCAGTTGATTGACATCGATATCCCGAACAATTTCATCGATAAGCTCTCGGACAAGAAAAGCGCCGGGCTGTTCATCGAGCCGATTCAGCCGTTTACGGTCGGTCAGCTGGCGCCGGGGCTGGCAGCCGAAAAGGCCGGCCTGAAGACCGGGGACCGGATCACGGCGGTAAACGGCCAGCCCATCCGGTTCTACCACGAGTACCAGCAGGTCGCCAAGGCCAACAAAAACAAGCAGGTAACCCTGACGGTCGATCGCGGTGGTCAGACCTTGAACCTGCCCGTGCCCATTTCGGAGGACGGCACCATCGGCTTCTTTGCCACCTTTGGACTGAAACTGACGAAAGTCGAATACAGCTTCGGTGAGGCCCTGGTGAAAGGCACGCAACGGGCCTTCGGCGTGGTGTACGATAACATCAAAGGTTTTGGGAAGATCTTCCGGGGCGAGGTATCGGCATCCAAGGCCCTGAGCGGCCCGATCGGCATTGCGCAGAATCTGTTTGGCGGCATCTGGGTCTGGGACCGCTTCTGGTTCGTAACGGGCCTGCTGTCAATGGCCCTGGCCTTTATGAACGCCCTGCCGATCCCGGCCCTGGACGGTGGTCATTCCGTGCTGCTGCTGTACGAAATGGTTTCGGGTCGTAAGCCTTCGGACCGTTTCCTGGAAGCAGCCCAGCGCGTGGGGATGGTCATCCTGCTCGGACTGATGGCCTTTGCCATCTTTAATGACGTATTTAAGGCGTTTTATTGAGAGGTTTAAAACGTAGCCACAACGAGATATACGCAGCGGCTGAAGCGAAGATCCGCTGGCCTCTGCGTTCTATCAACCGCTCGCTGCGTTAAAAATATCGTCCAACGTGCCGAAGCACCGACTTTTTTTCCTGCTGCTCCTGCTCCTTCCGCTGGCCGGTAGCCGCCCGCTGTCCCGGCACGACTTTCACACCAGCGTCACCCAGATGCAGTACAATGCGACCGGGAAAACCTTTGAGATCAGTGTCCGGCTGTTTACCGACGATCTGGAAGCGGCCCTGAGCCGGCAGTCGGGTCAGAAGATCAAGCTGGGGGGCAAAGACAGCCACGATGCGCTGGTCGAGCAGTACATCCGGAAGCATCTGGCGTTTACCAGCCCCCGCAAGCAGCTGAAGCCTTACCAGTACGTGGGCAAGGAACCGGAGGCCGAGGCGACCTGGGTGTACCTGGAATTGCCTTACAACGAACCCATCAGCGGCAGCCTTATTCGGCAGGATGTACTGCTGGATCTGTTTGACGATCAGGTGAATCTGGTTAATGTGTCCTACCAGTCCGAGCGGAAGACGTACCTGTTCAAGAAAAACCAGACCGTTCACGAAATTAGCTGGTAGTCTACCGGCGCTTTTCGCAATTCGGATGTTTTGTCTACTTTAGAGCATCCCGACGACGCGTAGCGGAGCCTGGCACGGGGCTTGTACCAACGAATGGACGCGCATTGGCCGGGAGGGCATGTTCCCGGTCGCCAACTCTTTCCTGCCAAACTGGCAGATACTCCAACCTATGAGCTTTAGCAACCAATCCAATACACAGGTATGGCTGGCCCAATCCGACTTTGACGATAACCTGGAAATGATTCCGCTGGGGTCGGCCGAAGACGCGGACGAGGACTATGTCGTACCAAACGAACTGCCAATCCTGCCGGTTCGGAATACCGTCCTGTTTCCGGGCATGGTGATTCCGGTGACGGTCGGGCGGCAGAAATCGATCCGGCTGGTCAAGAAAGCCTATAAAGGCAACCGCATCATCGGGGTCGTGGCCCAGTCGAACCAGCAGAAAGACGAGCCCACGGCCGACGATCTGTACCGGCTGGGTACCGTAGCGTACATCATCAAGATGATTACGCTGCCCGACGGCAACATTACGATCATCATTCAGGGAAAAAAGCGTTTTGAGATTCAGCAGTTTCTGCAGGAAGATCCGTTCATGACGGCCAAGGTCCGGCAGATCGACGATTATTTCCCCAATCCCAATAAAAAAGAAGCCCGGGCGCTGATTCAGTCCCTGAAGGAAGCGGCTTACAAGATTTTGCGGCTGAACCCGGAAATCCCTCAGGAAGCCCGGATCGCGCTCGATAATATCGAAAGCCCGACCTTCCTGATTCACTTCCTCTCCTCGAACATCAACGCCGACGTGGCCGAAAAGCAGAAACTGCTCGAAGCCCTCGAGGGAGCCCAGCAGGCCACCATGCTGCTCGAGCACATGATGCGGGAAATTCAGCTGCTGGAACTGAAACGGGAGATCCAGACCAAGGCCAGCTCCGACATCGATCAGCAGCAGCGGGATTACTTCCTGCGGCAGCAGATCAAGGTGCTGCAGGACGAACTGGGCATGGACAGTCCCGACCGCGACCTGGAGGAAGTCCGGATGAAAGCCGCCCGCAAAAAATGGCCGGAGGCAGTCCGGGCACATTTTGACCGGGAACTGAACAAGCTGCAGCGCATCAACCCCATGGCGCCCGAGTACCCGGTGACGATGAACTACATCGAACTGATGGTCGACCTGCCCTGGAGCGAGTATACCAAGGATAATGACGACCTCAAGCGCGCCCAGAAGATCCTGGACAGCGACCATTTCGGGCTGGAGAAAGTCAAGGAGCGGATTATCGAATACCTGGCGGTGCTGAAGCTGAAAAACGAGCGGGCCGGCCAGGACGCCACCGCCACGCCGGAACGAGGAGAGCGGAACATGGACGGAATGAAAGCGCCCATTCTTTGCCTTTATGGCCCTCCGGGCGTCGGAAAAACCTCCCTGGGACGGTCGGTGGCCAAGGCGCTGGGGCGGAAGTATATCCGCATGGCGCTGGGCGGCGTGCACGACGAAGCCGAAATCCGCGGGCACCGCAAGACGTATATCGGCGCTATGCCGGGTAAGGTGATCCAGAACATCAAAAAGGCGGATACGTCCAATCCAGTCTTTATCCTGGACGAAATCGACAAGGTCAGTTCCGACTTTCGGGGTGACCCGTCGGCGGCCCTGCTGGAGGTGCTGGATCCCGAGCAGAACTCCACCTTCATGGACAATTACCTGGAAGTAGAGTACGACCTCTCGAAGGTGCTGTTCATCGCCACGGCCAACTCCCTAGATACGATTCACCCGGCCCTGCGCGACCGGATGGAAATTATCGACATTACGGGCTATACGGTCGAGGAGAAGATCCAGATCGCCAAGAAATACCTCTTTCCCAAGCAGCGGAAGGAACACGGGCTGAAGCCGAAGGATCTGAGCATCGACGATAAGGCAATTCAGCGGATCATTGAGGGCTATACCCGTGAGTCGGGTGTGCGGAACCTGGAGCAGAAAGTCGGTGCGCTGGTGCGGAAGGTGGCCAAATCCATCGCGCTGGAAGAACCGTATCCGAAGGTCATTCGGGCGGGGGACGTGCCGAAACTGCTGGGCGCGGAGATCTTTGACCGGGACCTGTACGCCGACGACGATATTGCGGGCGTGGTGACGGGCCTGGCCTGGACGCAGGTGGGCGGGGAAATCCTGTTCATCGAATCCAGCCTCAGCCGCGGCAAAGGCGGCCTGACACTCTCGGGGCAACTGGGTGATGTTATGAAGGAATCCGCCGTGACGGCCATTTCCTACCTGAAAGCCCATTCGGAAACGCTCAACATCGACTACCGGGTCTTTAACCATTACGACCTGCACATCCACATCCCGGCCGGGGCGGTGCCTAAAGATGGGCCGTCGGCGGGGATTACGATGCTGACGTCCGTAGCGTCCATTTACACGCAGCGGCGGGTACGGCCCTACCTGGCCATGACGGGTGAGATTACGCTGCGGGGCAAGGTCCTGCCCGTTGGCGGCATCAAAGAGAAGATCCTGGCGGCCAACCGGGCGGGCGTGCGGGAGATTATCATGTGCAGCAAGAACCGGAAGGACGTTGAAGAAATCAACCCGGCGTACATCAAAGACCTGGCCATTCACTACGTCGATACGGTCGATCAGGTGCTGGACATTGCCCTGCTGCCCGACAAGGTAGCCCGGCCGATGGCGTTCGTCTTCCCGGACGAGAAGGAAACGCCGGCCCGGGAAGTAGAGCGGGTGTATTGATTCTGTCAAGATGCTTCCTCCCGCTTTCCAGACCCGCATGCAGGCCGCGCTTGGCGGCGAGTTCGAGGCGTTTGCCGCGGCTCTGCAGGCGCCTGCGCCGGTCAGCGTGCGGGTGAATCCCCGCAAACCGGGCTTTCCTACCCAGGGCCTCGACCCCGTTCCCTGGTGTCCGGAAGGTTTCTACCTGCCCCAGCGTCCGGTATTTACGCTCGATCCCCTGTTTCAGGCCGGAGCCTACTACGTGCAGGAGGCTTCCTCGATGCTGCTGGCCGAGGCCCTGCGGCAGACCGTACCGCTGGACAAGCCCCTGAAAGTGCTGGATCTCTGCGCGGCCCCGGGCGGGAAAAGTACGCTCCTGGCTTCCCTGATTTCCGGGCAAAGCCTGCTGCTCAGCAACGAGGTGATCCGCAGCCGGGTGCCGGTCCTGCGCGAAAACCTGGAGAAGTGGGGCTATCCGAACGTAGCCGTCAGCAACCACGATCCGGAGGATTTTGCGCCCCTGGCGGGCTTCTTTGATGTGGTGGTGGCCGACGCTCCCTGCTCGGGCGAAGGCCTGTTTCGGAAAGATCCCGAAGCGGCCGAGGAGTGGTCGGAGGCCAACGTCCAGCTTTGCGCCGCCCGCCAGCAACGCATCCTGACCGCCGCCGCGCCGCTGCTGCGACCGGGCGGCTGGCTGCTCTACAGCACCTGCACCTACAACCAGGCCGAAAACGAAGAAAACGCGGCCTTCCTGACGAGTCAGGGCTTTGCCGCGCTTCCGCTTACCCTGCCGCCGGGCTGGGGCATTGTGGAAAAGCCATTCGGAACAGCCGTGGGCTACCAGTGCTATCCGCACCGCGTCCGGGGCGAAGGCTTTTTCCTGAGCGTCTTTCGGAAAGAAAAGGGCCCAACCTACTCTGCTCCTACACCCCGGCAGTACAAAACGCTCAAACCCCTGCCCCCGAAACGAGGGGCGGGTATTCGCGATTTCCTGGGCACGCCCGGTGATTTTACCCTGATGATCAAGCCCAACGGCGACGTTATGGCCGTACCGCTTGCCCTGGAAGAACCGCTGCGTCATCTGGATGCCACCCTGCGCAATAAAGGATTTGGCCTGGAAATGGGTCTGTTCAAAGGAAATGACTTTGTTCCATCCCACGCCCTGGCCCTGAGTACGGCCATCGCTACGAACCTCAATGCCATTGACCTGGACCGGGAGGATGCGCTGCGGTATTTTAAAAAGGAAAACCTGGTGCTGGACGAACCCGCCAAAGGCTGGCTGCTGGCCCGGTACCAGGGCCTGAACCTGGGCTGGCTTAAAGGCGTTGGGAACCGGGTCAATAACTACCTGCCCAAAGACTGGCGGATCCGCATGGACATCCGTGAGTTCTGATCCGGCTGGTTTTCGTGCGAAAAAAGTACTTACTTTGGCCGCTCAAATACCGACCGATCACAGAAACAATGGCTTACGGTTTACTGAAAGGAAAACGCGGCATTATCTCCGGTGCCCTCGACGAGAAATCGATTGCGTGGAAAGTGGCCCTGAAGGCCAAAGAAGAGGGGGCAACCTTCACGCTGACCAACGCCCCGATCGCCATGCGGATGGGTGCGATCAAGCAACTGGCCGAACAGTGCGAAGCCGAAATTATCCCGGCCGACGCTACCTCGACCGAAGACCTCGAAAAGCTCTTTACCCAATCGACCGAGATTCTGGGTGGTAAAGTGGACTTCGTGCTGCACTCCATCGGCATGAGCCCCAACATCCGCAAAGGCCGGGCGTATACCGATCTGAACTATGACTGGTTCAAGCAGAGCGTCGATATCTCCGCCCTTTCCTTCCACAAAATGCTTCAGACGGCCTACAAGCTCGACGCCATCAGCGAATGGGGTTCGGTTGTAGCGCTTACCTACATGGCCGCCCAGCGGACGTTCCCGTTCTACACCGATATGGCCGAGGCTAAAGCCATTTTGGAGTCCATCGCCCGCAGCTTCGGCTACCACTACGGCAAGTACCGGAAAGTGCGCGTGAACACGGTTTCGCAGTCGCCGACGGTGACCACGGCCGGTTCGGGCATCGGTGGCTTCGACAAGTTCTACGGTTTCGCCGACGCCATGGCTCCGCTGGGTAACGCCTCCGCTGAGCAGTGCGCGGACTATGTCGTGACGCTCTTCTCAGACCTGACCCGCATGGTGACCATGCAGAACCTCTTCCACGACGGTGGCTTTGCCATGACGGGTGTATCAGAGGAGGTGATGGGGATGATGCAGGGGAAAGAGTAGCTGTTAGACATTTGACTATAGACAAAAGACAAGAGAGCTTCGCCAGGGATGCTAAACCGGCGAAGCTCTCTTGTCTTTTGTCTATAGTCAAATGTCCTACTTCCTATGTACCCAATTCCGCCACTTTGATCCGGCTGTTCCCGTCGGCTCCTTTTTCCACCTGAATCTGGACGCTGATGCGCTCTTTGATTTCGTGGCGGTGGGAGATGATGCCGATGGTTTTGTGGCTGTCCTGCTGGAGCTTTTCGAGCATGACAATGGCTGTATCGAGCGTTTCCGGGTCCAGGGTGCCGAAGCCTTCGTCGATGAACAGGCTATCGATCTGGACGTTCTGCGCAGCCAGGTCCGACAGGGCGAGTGCCAGCGCGAGGCTGAGTGTAAAGGTTTCGCCCCCGGAGAGGCTGGAAACGGTCCGTTCCGCGCCGCCCTGGTACTGATCGAGTACGTAAAGCTCCTCCTGCCCGTCGCGGGGCTTCAGCAGCAGGTAGCGATCGGTAAGATCTTTCAGGCGGCGGTTGGCCAGGCCAATGAGCTGGGCCAGCGTCAGGCTCTGGGCGAATTTGCTGTACTCGTCGCCCTTGGCGGATCCGATCAGCCGGTTGAGTTCCTGCCAGGGCCGGGCTTCGTCGTCCAGCCGGGTAATCTCCTCGTTCAGCCGGGTCAGTCGCCGCCGCTTGTCGCGTTCTTCTTCCAGGACGCGTTTGTAGTAGCCAACGTCTTTCAGGTTATTCTCCTCCGCTTTTTTCAGTTCGGCGAGTTTCGCTCCGACCGCTTCGGGCTCCAGCTCCGACCGGCGGGCCGCCAGCGCATCGGTGCGTTTTTGTTCTTCGTCCCGGCGGCGGCTGACCAGTTCGGTGGCTTCCTGCTCGAGCTGCGTTTTCTGTTCCCGCAGGCGCTGGACGGTGGCCGTCTCCAGCAGCGCCGCCCGGGCGGCTCCGGGATCCGTAAAGCCGCGCTGGGTTAGGGTGGGCTGCAGGGCCTCGGTCAGCCGCTGGATGTCGGCGCCGAACTGGGCCGCGGCCTGCTGAGCTACCTGCAGCGCCTGGTCCTGCGCGGCGATGCCCATTTGCAGTGTGCTGAACCGGTGATTCAGGCGTTCGCAGGCAACTTTGATGTCATCCCCCGCGTACAGGCGATTCTTTTCCGCAATGAGCTTCGTTCCTTCCTGCTGGTACTGCTGCAGGAGCTCCAGATCACCCGAGAGGCGGCGCAGCGATCGGTCCTGTTCCCAGAGCGTCTGCACCTTCGTAAATTCTTTCCGCTGGAACTGCAGCCACTTAATCTGATCCTGGACTTCCTTAGGGGACAGCGTAGTGGCCAGGGCCATCGTTTCCAGCTGACGATTAATCTCCGTGCGCTTTTTCGAATACAGCTCGCGGAGTTCGTCGCGCTGCTTGACCAGCGACAGTTGCTGGGCCTGAGCCGTCAGAACCGCCTTTTGCAGCGCTTCGTAAGCCTGCTGCTTTTTCTGCCAGTCGGCCGTAACCAGCTGAAGCTCAACCTCCAGTTTGCCGGTCTGGTTGATGTAATGCTGGGCGTACGGATGGTCCAGGGAGCCGCAGAGCGGACAGGGCTCACCGTCCTTCAGGGCCTTACGCAGTTCGTCCAGGTTGGCCTCCTGAGCAAGGCGGATTTTGCGCTGTTCAAGCGCGGTGCGCTGCTGTTCCAGTTGCTGCACTTCCTGCGCCAGGGCTTCGAGCCGGGGGGCTTCCTCTTCGAGCAAACGGTTTTGCTGCTGAATCTGGGCATTCAGCGTCTGGCCATCGCCGAGCCGGTTCTGCTGTTCGAACAGGGCGTGGTGAAGGCTTCCGAGGGTCGTTTCCTGCTCGACCAGCCGGTTGATTTCCTGCTGAATATTGTTGCTGTCCAGTAGCGGATATTGCTGTTCAAACTGCACCAGCTGAATGCCGATCTGCTGGTACTGTTCGGCTACCCGGGCGGTAGTGGTTTCTACGGCCTTCGGGTCCAGTTCGCGAATCCAGGGGTCTTTAGCCGTTTCGATGGTCTCGCGAATGGCTCTGAACGGCTGATGCGCGTTTTCGCGGGCCGCCTGAATGCGCTGCGTCAGGTTTAGGACGCGGTCGCGGAACGTTTCCAGTTCCTGGCTGAAGGTTTGGGCGGAAAGGTCAGTACAACCGGTCAGTTGCCGGGCTTCCGTCAGCAGCGTACCCAGCGCTGTTTCCAGCCTGGTATGTTCGTGTTGGGCCGCAGCCTGTTTATCGGCTTCCCGAATGCGGTGGGTTTCGGCCTGGGCCAGGGCGGAAAGTTCGCCCGCCAGATCGTCCACCTGGTCGTGCCGCTCCAGGCGCCGGGCGTGGTCCGTGAAGGCTTCTTTCCGGTTTTCCAGCTCGGCGGCCTGCCGATTCAGCCGGGCGAGCTGCTTTTCCGCTTCAGCGACGCGGCTGAGGCATTTTTCTTCTTCGGTATAAAATTCGAGTTGCTTGCGCAGGTCTTTCAGGGCGGCGTCCAGGGCTTTCTGATCCTGCTTCAGCTGCGCCACTTTTTCCTCCGGCTCGAGCCTGATTTCGTCCCGGGAGCGACGCTTATCGTCCAGTTGCCGGTTGTACGCCCGGTTGATTTCGTGCGCCCGCTGGCTCAGGAGCCGGTAAATTTCGGTGCCGGTAATTTTCTCGAGCATCTTGCTGCGGTCAGCCGCCCGGGCTTTCAGAAACTGGTCAAAAGCGCCCTGGGCCAGCACGATCGACCGCACAAACTGCTCGTAGGTCAGGCCAATGATTTCCTCGTTCCGGGCCGGAAACTCCCGCAGGTTTTTCAGGGGCAGGAGTTCACCTTCCGGACTGCCTTCCGTCAGCCGGGCCAGCTCCATCTCGTAGTTGTTCCAGTTGCCGTTGCGGTTCCGGGCGATGGACCATTTCGAGCGGTAGGCCTGCCCGCCGACTTCGTACTCCACTTCGGCGTAGGCGGTGGCTTTGGGTTCCTGGGCGGCCTGCTGGTTAACCAGTAAGCCTTCCTCCGTGATGTTAGGCAGCGATACGGCTCCGTTCAGCCGCGGCACCCGGTTGAAAAGCGCCAGGGTAATGACGTCCAGGAGCGTCGATTTACCCGCGCCGGTCGGCCCCGAAATGATAAAAAGCCCGGTGCTGCCCAGTACGCCATCGATGAAGCGGATGGGCTCGTGTTCACCGTAAAAGGAATTGATATTACGAAAGCGGATTTGCCGGATTTTCATGCAGGGAAATGGGGGCAGTCTGGTTCTCGGTTACGATGCGGTACAGCTGGCGGTAAGCTTCCATGAGCGTGTCGCGCTGGTCGTCGACCACGCCGGAGGCATCCAGGCGCTTGGCAAAGACGTCCAGATACGAGAGGTCCCGCAGGTGCGTATCAGCCACGTACAGTTCGGCCAGCCCTTTGAGCTTGTTGCGAAACGTGAGCCGGCTTTTGGCCAGCAGGAACGGAGCCCCGGTATAGTCCCGCTGAAGCAGATCAAACTGCTGGCGGATGGCCAGGTTCTCGTTTTCTTCCTCGACCAGCACTTCGACCAGCGTCGGTAACCGGTCTTCGTCCACTTCCAGGCGTTCCAGTTCATCGCGCACGCAGTCCAGCGGCCCGGCGATGTGCCGCAGCGAACGGAAACGCGGGACGGGTACGGACTCGACCTGCGTAATTTTCCCGTCCTCCAGCGTCAGTTCGAGCAGCTGGTGGCGGTTATCGCGTTCGGAAAAGCTCAGGGGAAGGGGAGAGCCGCTGTAGCGCACGAATTCGGAGGAGCCGATGCGCTGCGGGACGTGGATGTGGCCCAGAGCCACGTAGTCGAAGCCTTCGGGGAAGTGCTCGGTGGCGAAGGCCGCCTGGCCCCCGACGGCGTGAATCTCGCGTTCGCTCTCGGGCGAGACGCTGGCGCCGTTGACGTAGAGGTGGCCCATGGCCAGCACCGGCACCCCGGAAAAGGCCGTCTGGCAGTGGTCGGCGAGGCGCTCGTAGTGGTTGCGGATACCCATGCGCAGGGCTTCGATCCGGTCCTCGTAGGTCTGGCCGGAGATCGACTGCCGCAGGTCGGCATCGCGGAGGTAGGGCACGGCCGCCACCAGCAGGTCGGTGGAGCCGCGGGAAAGGCGGATGAGTTCCTCCGTGCAGTCGCCGCTGGCGCAGCCCACGACGTGGATGTCGAGGTGGCGCAGGAGCTGCCGGGGGGCATTGAGTTTGGAGGCGGAATCGTGGTTTCCGCCGGTGAGAATGATCTGCCGCCGCAGGGGCAGCATGCGGGTCAGGAACTGGTAGTACAGCGCCATCGACCCGTCGTTGGGGTTGGTGGTATCGAAAACGTCTCCCGAAACCAGGAGAACATCAATCGCTCGCTCCTCAATCGTCTCCGCCAGCCAGTCGAGAAACCGGACGTGGTCGTCGGCCAGGTCGTGCCTGTACAGTCGCTTACCCAGGTGCCAGTCCGCCGTGTGCAATATTTTCATAATACCGGTGCTTGCTTACGAAGGTAGGCAAAAAACCGGTGGAAGGATAGCGTCAGCGGCAGAGAAGGGCGTTTGTTCTGAAGGAACGGTCCAAACGTGGCGGGGGTGCAAGCCGCAGGCGGTTGCCTGAGGGTTAGAGAAAAGAAAGGAAGGAAAGGGCGGTTAGGGCGTATCGATTTTTTTCAGTTTCTCCAGGGTGCTGATGACGAGGGGATTTGAGTAGAAGACTTCTTCCAGCAGATCCCGCATGTTTTTATCCAGGATCATCGATACTTTTTTCAGATCGCGGTGCATGTAAGGCTCGAGCAGAACGCTCTTGAACTCAGCCGTGTTCGATTTTGGCTCCCGTCGCTGCTTACGCGGCCGGCCGGGGCTGCGGCGTTCCTGATTATTTTCCATAGTTAGTATCATCGCTCGATCAATCGTTAGCTAAACTATGCGGTAGGTGTCGGTAGGCAGGTATAGCGGTAGAGATGATACTAGAAGGTCGCTACCAGTCCCACGCCTCCACTCGGCGAAGGACCCAGATAAACCTGTTCGAGGTGAAAGTGCGAACGCCCGGAGGCGCGTACCCCGGCATTGAAGGTGGTAGCGGCCCGGGCCGTGAGGCCGTTGGAGATCTCAATCAGGACCAGCCCGCTGATCAGCATACCGAGGCCGCCCAGGACGGTTGGCAGGCTGCGAACCCGGTAGTCGACCCGTACATCGGCCGGATAAGGGTCGGAGGGGGTTTTCGTTCCCCGCACAAGCGCACTGGCAGCTTCGCCCCGGATCCCCTTGTAGCCGACGGCCAGACCGCCCAGGGCCAGGAGCGGGCCAACCGGGCGAAGCCCCCGGCCCCAGTGGTAGGGTGTCAAGGCCTTTGGGTAGGAGCGGAAGGCTTCCCGGACCGTACGGTTTGTCAGAAGCTGTCCGTTAGCGTAAAGGCGGGTCGTGAGCAGGCCGCGGCGGGCCTGCAGGGAGTCTGCCTGCCGCGGCCCGCCGGTTTGGGCCAGGCAGGCAAGGGTCAGGCAGACAAAACCTAGGGTGAAGAAGGATCTCATAGAGAAGGTGTGGTATTAGTCGGAAAGGTAGGAAGCATTAAAAAGCGCGTTTGACAAACAGGGCCAGTCCCAGATTATCCTGGAGAACGCCCGCCTGGTCGTAGGCAAGGACCGCACTGACCTGGTAGCTGCGGATGGGTAAGGTGATTTGTTGCTGCACCGATACCTGGGTCAGGCGCAGCGGATGGTCGTAATGGCCCAGGTTGTTGCTCACCGACAGCCGCGTAACCGACTGGACCCGCCGGAAGGTATTCTGAACGCCTAGAATCACGGCATTGACCCGGTTGTTGACAATGCGCTCGGGATGGGGAGCCAGGTTTTGGGGTAGAGCGGTCGTATACCGAAGCGGCATCAGAAACGGCGTACCGATGGTTTGGCCCCGGTACACCCAGCCGTCGAGGTACCGGCCGTTATTGAAATAATTGTCCCGACCGCGGAGAGCTTCGTCGGTAGCGGCACCCGAGGAGATCGGTCCTCCCTGGCTGGCGGTGTGCAGGTATTCGATCACCAGCTTCTGAAAGCCCTGGCTGCGGTTCTTCCGCGTCAAAGAAAGGCCCAGGAGCCCATCAGCGATGTTGTTGAGGTAGTAGAGCGAGCCATCGTCGTAGATCGACTGCCGGTACAGCAGCCAGCGGTTGTGCGTCCCTTCGTATTCAATGCCCAGGTCGATGGTGCCCAGGTGGTTCCCGATCCGGTTTCCGCCCTCGGCCGTAGCCTGGCCGTCTTCGATGTTAAATTCGCTGATGTAGAGCGACCGCCCGCTGAAGGCGTACCAGTAGCTGGTCCAGTCGCTGCCGAACCGGGTGATGGTCACGCCCCGATCCACGCGGGTGTATTGCAGCGTCCCGCCCCATTGGACCTGGTGGTTCAGCCCGCCATGCACTTTGAACCGCCAGTCAGGTTTACCCAGGCGCAGGTAGAGGCTTTTCTGGTGGAGGTAATAATCCCGGACGAAATTCCCCCGGCCGAACCAGCCGTGCCCCAGCGAGCCTTTCACCGCCACCCAGCCGTTGCGGAATGGATAGGTGTAATCAGGGATACTGAACTGCACCATGGGAAGCGGAAGGGCGTTGCCGGATCCGATGTAGGAACCGGCCCCGAGGGTGGTGTCGGCCAGCCCGATGACCTGCCGGCGGCGACCGGCGTAGAGCTCCACCGCGCCGTATTGCACCCGGCCGTAGGCTTCGCTCAGCAAAAGCTGGTTGGTCCGCCCAGCATTGGCAACGCCGCGGAGGCCGTAGCCGTAGGTGAGTTTGCTGTCCTTCTGGCTCCGGTAATCGCGGTGCAGCTGCGCCCGTACCGAAAGCCCCGGCGATTCCAGCGGTATTTCTCCGAACTGGTTGGAGCGGATCCAGAACGGATTCGTGGGGCGGGTTGCCAGGAAGGTGCCGAACTCCAGGGAGGCCTCTTTCCGGCTCGTAATGGGTTGAGCCAGGCAGGCATAGCGCGCCTGAGCGGCGCTGAACAGCGCCACCAGGGTAAACAGGTAGTGTGGTTTCATGGCGGTATGGAAAGGACGTTCTTAAGCGGGCCTAGGAAAAGGCGGGCTGTGCTTTCTCGACCAGCGTCCGGCGGGTATCGACGGTGATGTACGCTTTCAGGGTGTCCAGCCACAACATGAGCTTCTGGCCCTGGCGGGCCATAACCACCCCATCCTGCTCCATGAAGAGGCCCGAATGAATGCGAACCCGGTCTGATATATCGAACTGCATCACCTGAATGCGCTCATGGTCGTAGTCATTGAGCATTTTTTTGATGACGTCAATTTCCGACTCCCGGACGGTTGCGGGTTGGTTGAGCCAGAGGAGATACCGGACAAAGCCCGGGACGCCATACACCTTCCGCCGCTCGTGTTCCTCCAGCCGAACGAAACAGTACGACCGGAACAGCGGCTCCTCGACCCATTTGTACCGGTCTGACCATTTGCGTCTTACCCGCTGCATGGGGCAGTATACGTCAACTCCGCGGAGGCGTAGTTCTTCGGCTACCCTTTTTTCGGAGCGGGATTTCGTGTAAATGACATACCAGGGCATAATGGTGTAGGAGCGAAAGATATTGAACAGCTAAAGTCGTAAAATATTTTTGCCAATGTCACCGAAATATATACTTAGTCGCTGGGCTAAAACACTAAATATGAATACAATTATTTAGCGGTATATAAAGTATATTATTTCTAGTTGAATAGTAGATTTAATTTGCTGATTGTCTGGCAAAACCAGGGAGCTGCCGGCTGCTGTAGCCCGGAAAAAACTGGGTAAAACGCGGTAGTTTTGGCCGATTTACCGCCGCAGCCTAGAGGCTGTTGCTGAAGGTGGTCTTGGCCACGGGCGGAGCAGGACGGCGGCTCTTGCTTAGTGATTTTTTCCAGGTCCGCCACAGCACCTGCCAGTAACCGCCGCCGACCTTGATCAGCCGAAAAGAGGAGCCTCCCATGTCGGGTGTGCGGTTGATCCAGGAGATGGGTACTTCCTTTACCGAGTAACCCAGCATCAATGGCTGCAGGCCGGTTTCGGCATTGACCGCGAAACCCGGCTGGGTCAGCGTCAACTCGTCGGCAACCTCCCGCCGGATGAGCTTCAGGTTGTTGGTCAGGTCCCGGAAACGGTGGGGCAGCAGGATCTTTGCCAGCAGATGGAAGCCCCGGTTGGCCAGAATCTTGAAGAACGGGTAGTTGAGCAGAACGCTATGGCGCGAGAACCGGCTCCCTACCACGACATCATACCCTTTGCTGGCAGCGTCGAAGAGGTCCCGCATTTCGGGCAGAAGGTGCTGGAAGTCGCAGTCGATGGAAAGGATATACCGGCCGGTCGCGGCCCGGTACCCGTCGGCCAGCGCCCGGCCAACCCCCCCCGGCGGTGTGCGGTACACGGGCCGAATCCGGTCGTCTTCTTCCGCCAGTTGCTGAACGACCAGGCGCGTCCGGTCCTGGCTGTTGTCATCAACGGGGATAATTTCGTGGATGTAGTCGCCGTACAGCGCCAAAAGACCATTGACCAGCGGCACAATGTTCATTTCCTCGTTATAGCAGGGAATCACGACCGAGATGGCCTTCCGCAGGGCCGGATGCTCACAGAGAGAGACCGTCGGGCGCTTAACCGAACGAGGTGGTTTCTGGGCGTGAATGAGGATCGTGCCGGCCAGCGTCCGGACGACAGGGGCGTTTTCCAGCAGAATGGACAGATTGCGCAGGAACCAGGCCATCCGGCGGCTGAGCGGCGCGTAGACGAAATCGTTACAGACCGCAAAGACCCGGATAAACCCGATCTCTGAAATGAGCTCGTAAAGCTCCGATTTATTCAGCAGGTTGCGGGGGTCCCGCCGCCCGAGCCATCCGCTGAGGAGACGGTGAAACTGCAGGACAATGTTCCACGGATTGCTTTCGAAAAAAATAATCTGCCCTCCCGGCTTAAGCAGCCTGTACACCTGCTGCAGCATCCAGCCACAATTCTGCTTGTCCAGGAGGTCCATCGCAATGATGTAGTCGACCTGACGTTCGGCCAGCGGCCCGGGCAGACTTCTCGTGCAGAGGCGTTCCACCTCGTCCGGTAGGTCCGTGGGCTGCGCATCCGGGTCGAAGGTAACGGCCGTGATGGGGTTCTCTCCGCGCGAGACTTCGTAGAGTCGCCGTGTGAACAGGCCCGTACCGCAGCCCAGTTCCAGGATCGTCTGGCCGGGAATGAGGTGCACCAGGTGCCGGAACGATTGGGCGCGCCAAAGCAGTCGGTCCTGGAGGATCGGGTCCCGCTGCTGCCAGTACCGATCCCGGAATCGCTCCCGAAGGCCCAGCATGCTGGTTTCGGTTTGTGGCTGGTTGTGGATAAGGGGTAAAGTTACCATGGTTATCATGTTGATTACTCAGGTTGCGGGCTTGCCCTATTTTCGTTCGACCAGATGAATAATCGCGTAGATGTCGTTTTCGCCGAGTACCGTTACCTTATACCGGGGATTATTGACAATTACCTGATTAAACCATTGAGGCTGCTGTACATTTTCAATAGTTGGTTTCGAAGTGGCTTTTCGCCGGTAGTTCTGCTGGGTAATCACCAGAAACCGCTCATGTTTTTTTAAAAATTCATCGCTTTGAATAATCTGATTTTTAAAAAAATCTGGATAGCGCCTTTTTAAGGCTTCGAGGTGTTTGTATTCCTGGGGAGGAAATAAGCCGCTGGTCGTGTCTACCGCGCTAGGCCAATGCTGGACAAAGAAATACCGATCGCGGTCAGTGCGATAATATAAACGCTTCAGAAAGTCATTCGAATAGTTAAAAACTATCGGTAGGTTCGTGTATTCGCATTGGCTATCGGCCCACCCTGGCATTAATTCGGTATACCGGTTCTTTGCGTAGGCGATGGGTCGGTATAAAAGAAAAGCAATCAACAGCGTAATAAAAACAGGGCCGGCTTTAACGACCACAAATTGATCCAGTCCATTCGCTTTTTGGGCTACACTATTTCGCAGTACCGCGATACTGTTTTCCACTAAAAATGGGAGGATTATGGTCCAGCTAAACAGAACAGGCATCAGATACCGGTCCATAAAAACGGGTTTGATCAGGTAGGAAATCAACCAGACAGCCGGGATAACGGCCAGGTACGCATACGCCAGAAAAAGAAGGGAAACAACCCCGCTCTTCTCTCGCCGGACGCCCGTGCGGCTAGGTATGGCGGCAGATTTCCGGCGCAACTGCGGGATAAGCAGCCAGAGCGAGACCCCAACGGCCACAACCACACCGGCTAATTTTACCCAGGCCTTCGCGTTGAACGGAAGGGGGGTAAGCCATTGCCGCGAGCCATACTCAAACAGGGTCAGGGTGCTTGCCAGATCCCGCCAGCTCGGCAGATAAAGCCAGGTGCGCGGATAGCCGGCATCGGCCTGTACCAGGAAGGTCGGGAGGTAGAGCAGAAAGGTAAGCCAGCCTAAAAAGATGGATAAATATACGCTGATCCTGAACCGATTATGGTAATAATCATTTACCAGAAAGGCAACCAGCAAGGCCCCGCTGAAGAAGATGCCGTGCAGGTGCGTGTGGATGAAGGCCGCGTGGATGGTAGCGTTGGCGATCCACAGGAAGCGGCCAGGGTTTTCGGTCTGGTTGATTCGGTCGTACAGCAGCAGGCCCAGGGCGCAAACGGTCAGGTATAAACCGTACATGCGTGCTTCGGAATTCTGGTACAGGACGAGCGTCGAGGCGCAGTACGGCAGGAGCACACCGATGGCCGTAGCCACTACCGAAAAGTACCGACGGAGCGCAAACCAGGTAATCCAGAGCGAGGCAACAAAGCCGATCGAGGAAAATAACCGCAGGGATAGTTCCGAAGCCGAAAAGAGTTGCACCCAAAGCCATCCCAGTACAAAATAAACGGAGGGTGTATTGTTAATTTTATCCTGAAAGGATCCCCACATATGGGAAAACGAAGGGTCAGCTAACAGGAAATACGAGTAAAGCTCGTCGTTCCAGTAATATTTTTTCGACGAAACGATAATGCAGGAAATAAGTAGCGAAACCGATGCAAGGAATGGAATTACGTATTCCCAATGCATAGGCTTAGTCCGGGAGAGAAGCGCCCCACGCGCTGATCGTTTCGAAGGATAAACTTCTTGCTCAGCTGAAAACATAATTATTTAATCATTAATGGGTGGATAAAAAAGGTATGCAGGTGGGCGCTACAGGCAAAGCGGGAAGTTTCTCTCTCTCAAATCCGCCCCGTTAAGAATGAAACCGTTGTGCGGATTGTGGTTGGTATAGTAATATTAAATCGATAGGCAAATAAGACCAACAAAAATTTGGTGGATTTACTTATCGGTTGTATAAATATTTTCCATTTTTTGGAGTGCGCGCTTTGGCTTTCCATCGAATAGATTAGGGCGGACAGAATCCGGTCGTACCGCACTGACCCGGTCCAACGGAGGGTGGTTTTCCAGAATCACGGAAAGAATCGTATCCGCGGCTTTCCCGCTGCCGTACGGCAGGCTTGGCTGGACCATCGGCATCGTCAGGTACGCCTCAAAGCCCCGCCGGATTTCGTCGGGCCGGGCGTCGCAGAGCCGGGCCAGGCCGCTTTCGACAATCTCCACCCACTCCGTCTCGGCCCGCAGAATCAGGCTGGGCCTGCCGAAGAAAAAGGCCTCCTTCTGAACGCCGCCGGAATCGGTGATCACCAGGCGGGCGTGCTGTTCCAGCTGGGTGATTTCCAGGAAGGATACCGGTCCCAGCAGCCGCATCCAGGGATTAGCCCGTATGGCCTCCAGTAAGGCCGGAGCCAGACTCACCTGCATCTGTTTGAGCGTCCGGGGGTGCAGCGGCATGACAATCGGCATGGCGTAGGCCTGGGCCAGTTCGTGCAGCGTTCCGAAGATGGCGTTGAGCCGCACCGGATCGTCGGTGTTGGCATTCCGGTGGAGGGTCGCCAGGACGTACTTGTTCTGATCCAGGTTCAGGCGGCAGAGCATGTGGTCGGGCTGGCGGGCCGCCACCTGGGCGAAATAGAGCGTATTATCGTACATGACATCCCCGACATTAAAAATTCCCGGGTTGTCGGGCGTGTACGGGGGCAGCGTATCGGTGCGAAAGCCCTCCCGCCGCAGGTTCTCCACCCCGGCCTGCGTGGGCGGGAAGAGGTAAGTCGATACGTGGTCGGCCAGGATCCGGTTGATTTCTTCCGGCATCCGTTTGTTGAACGAGCGCAGCCCGGCCTCGACGTGTACGATCGGGATATGGAGCTTGGAGGCCGCAATGGCGCCGGCCAGGGTCGAGTTTGTATCGCCGTAGAGGATCAGGTAGTCCGGTTTTTCGATTTCCAGCACCTCCTCCAGCCCGTGGATCATGCGGGCGGTCTGGTCGCCATGCTTGCCGGAACCTACCCGCAGGTTGTAGTCGGGCTGGGGAATGGCCAGTTCGTCGAAGAAAACGGCCGATAGCTGCGGGTCGTAATGCTGGCCTGTATGAACGATGACCTCCCGGATGCTGGAAGCGTACTGGCTGCGGATCACCCGGCTGATGGCCGAGGCTTTGATGATCTGGGGGCGGGCGCCGACTAAGGTGAGGAGTTTCAGCATGGCAGGAAGGTGGTTTGATAGCCGGGATCACGCTGCATCGCGCGCAGGCTACGCGGGTAATGGGCCAGAAACCAGGTCAGGAAGGCCGAAACGTCGATTTTTTCGTTCAGCATCCGGTGCCGGCGGGCCTGGAAAGTGGCTGGCAGATTCGGGTCGGCCAGCAGCGTCCGCAACCGGTCCAGCAGTTGCTCTTCCCGGCCGGCCGGAATGCCAACCGTGAGCTGGTAGGTGTGTTCGAGTTCTTCCAGCACGGAGATCCGCCCCACAAAATCGCTGTACCGGAGCGAAGGCACGCCCAGCATGGCCGCTTCCACGCACATGCTCTGGCTGTCGCAGATCAGCATGGACGCCTGGGCCAGAACGTGGTGCATGTCGCTGGGTTCAATCCGCAGGCGGTACGGGGCAAATTCCGGCGTCCGGTCGGCTTCCGCCGATAGCCTGACTTCGTAGCCCCGGGCCTGAACCAGATCGATCACCGAGCGCAGGGCAGAAGGCGTCAGCCCGCGAATACCGAAATCATGGTGGGCATTCAGCGCCGACAGCCGAATCAGCACGTAGGGCTTCGTCAGGCCGTACCGCCGCCGTACCCCTTCGTCGGGCGTAAAGACATTCGGATGCAGATAGGCCAGTTTCATGTATCCTTTGTAGCCCACTTTCTTGGCTTCGTAAGGTCCTACCCCGCAGGCTTCCGGGCAGAGGATGGTTTGGGTGAAGGGGTAATTCAGCCGGGCCAGGTTGCGGATCACTTCGTAATCATCCTCGATGATGGTAATCCGGTTGATCCCCAGCAGCCGGCCCAGCTGCGCGACGGTAGCGTCGGTGGCAATGAGCAGGTTCGGGCGCGTCCGGAGCAGAATGGGCAGCAGCGTGAGCAGCCGGCTCAGGAAGCTCGTCAGGATGGAAAGGCGTCCCTTCCGGCGCTCCTTCAGCTGAATGTTCCGGTACGGCACTTGGTCTTTGCGGACCAGGTCCTCCAGGACGTCCTTGGACTTGATCAGCAGGGTAACCCGGTGTTCGGGCGAGGCCGCCAGCTGCCGGATGGTCGAGCGGACAAACAGATACTGGGCCGGATGCCCTACGTAAAACAGGTACTTCATTTGCTCCTGACGCTGACCCCGATGATCTCATTGGCCGATACCGACATGGGCGTATAGGCGTACAGGTGCTTCAGCAGCGGCTTCAATCGGCTGACGAGCCCGAACGTCAGGGCGTAATTGGACGGGTATTCAAAGGTTTTCCGGGGCGGCGCCTCCCAGATCTGGCGGAAACGATCCTCCGAAAGGTCCAGCTTCTTCATCACGTACAGGCAGACATGGTCCAGCTCATACGGTGGCGCAAAAGGCAGCCGCAGCTGCGCTAGGGCCTCCTCCCGCGTTATGGCCCCGCTCAGCACCTGGGCCGACAGGTTGATCTTCCGCTTGTCGATGCCGAACTTTTTGGGCAGCCAGTAAGCCATGGAGAACTTCGTAAAGAGGTTTTCGTGGTGATGCCCGCCATAATCCTTCCAGTCGTATTCCCGGGTCAGCATGGCGCGGGCTTCCTGTTTCCGATAGTCGAGGTAATAGTACGGCCGGATGTCCTGGATGCCCCTGACGAAGCCGGCGTAGGCAATGCGGAAGAGCGTCAGCATGGGATAGGTTTTCAGGGGAACACCTGAACCGTAGCGTTCGTGGATGTGGCGCAGCTGGCGGGCGTCGCCGTAGTTCCATTCCTTGGGCTGTTTTCCTTCCGAGCGGAAATCATTCCCGCGGAGGATGAAGCGGATGCCTTCAGCTTCGGCGATCCGGTACATGGTGGCCTTGATGGCCAGGTCCGTGGGCGTGTCGATCCAGGGAACACCGGCGATCATGTAGGACCGAAGCAGGTCTTTAATTTCTTCGTAATCAATGACGTAGGTCTCCAGATCGATGCCCAGCTTCGTGGTGACCTTCAGGATATTCTGGACCGCTATTTCGCTGCTGAACCCATTGTCCAGGTGAACCGCCAGTGGTCTCAGGCCGTGGGCGTGGGCGAGGTGGAGCAGGTAGGAGCTATCGACCCCGCCGCTGACGCCGATGACGCAATCGTAGCGCCGGTTCCGGCCGGCCTGCTTCATGCGGGCGACGTGCTGCTCCCAGTCGGCCCGCCCCTTTTCACCCCGGGGATAGTCGGCCATCATCTTTTCCTGGAGCCGGCAGAAGTTGGCCACGCCGTTTTCGTCGAACGAAATACCCGGTATGGTTTCGTCCCAGACGCCTTTCGCGCAGATCTTCATGGTTGAGAAAACAGGTTTAGGAGTGATGCCTGGCTTGGGTAATTGACCAGGACAGCCCGGCGCGGGCCGTGAAAGACAAAGAGGGAGCCGGCCGCGACGGCGGAGGCCTGGGCCTGCCGGACCACCCGGGAAAAGTCGGTAAGCTGGCCTGCCCCGCCCGCGGCCACGACCGGAATGCTGACCGCATTGGCGATCTGGCTCACCAGATTCAGGTCGTAGCCCTGCATCTGGCCGTCGTGCTCGATGGCCGTGACCATCAGTTCGCCGGCGCCCAGCTCCTCCAGTTGCTGCGCCCAGACCGTCGGGTTCAGGCCTGTGGCCTGGCTGCCCCCTTCGGTATAGACCTGGGTGCGGCCGAGCCAGTTATTTTTGACGTCCATGGCCACGACAATGGTCGAACTGCCGAATTCGTCGGCCGCCGCCCGGATGAACGCCGGGTTGCGAACGGCGTAGGAGTTGATGATCACCTTTTCCGCCCCGGCCTGCAGCAGAGCCCGGATCTGATCCAGGGTCTGGATGCCGCCGCCGACGGCCACGGGCATGTTCGCCTCATCGCCGACCTGCCGCACAAACGCCAGATCGATGCAGCGCTTCTCGCGGGTGGCCAGGATGTCGAGGAAGACCAGCTCGTCGGCCCGGAGGTCGTTGAAGATCTTGACGGCGTTGATGGGGTCGCCGACGTAGGTATAGTCCCGGAACCGGACCGACTTCACCAGCCCTTTGTTCCGAAGCAGCAGGAGCGGAATAACGCGCGGACGAAACATGAGCCTTCAGCGGGGTACAGCGGTATGGATCGGATTGGTTACCAGAAAATTGGCCAGGAGCTGCCTGCCCCAGTCGTGGCTTTTCTCGGGATGAAACTGGGTGCCGACGATATGCTCCCGCCCGATGACGGAGGCAAAAGGGTAGTCGTACTCCGTCACCGCCAGCGTATCCTGGGGATCGGCACAGACCAGATGGTAAGAGTGCACGAAATAAAACTGGGCCGTAGCGGGCACATCGGTAAAAAAGGCCGAAGGTCGCGGCCGTTCGGCGGTGTTCCAGCCCATGTGCGGGACTTTATGGCGGCGGGGATCACTGACCCGGAAGCGCACCACGCGGGCGTCGAACCAGCCCAGGCCTTCGCAATCGCCCTCTTCGCTATGGCGGGCCATCAGCTGCATGCCGAGGCAGATGCCCAGGATCGGCGTTTTTTCCTGCAGGACTTTCTGGTTCAGAACCGGCCAGATCCCGGTGGCTTTGAGCTTCCGGACGCCGGTAGCGAAATGGCCTACGCCGGGCAGCACCAGTCGGTCGGCCCGGGCGATGGTGTCCGGGTCGCCGGAGATTAGGGCTTCCGTTCCGAGATGGGCGAAGGCTTTCTGCACCGACCGCAGGTTGCCCATGCCGTAGTCGATGATGACGAGGTTTCCGTGCACGTGGATTAGAGCTGGTTATACAGGGTAAGAACCTGGCGGGCGACGAGCCGATTGTCCAGGTGCTGAATGTGTTCCCGGGCCTGGGGCGACCTTCCCTGCTCCAGGGCCCGGCGGAGACAGGCAGCTACGTCCGCCGGATCGTAGCTGGTTAAATGGCAGTTGGCAATACCGGCCGTGACAGTCCGGACATCCCCGACATCGGTGGAAACCACCGGGCAGTTGCAGGCCAGGGCTTCCTTGATAAACTGGGGTGATCCTTCCGAAAACGAGGTCATCAGGGCTACGTCCACCGCCGAAAACAGCAGCGCGACTTCATCCCGCGTAAAGCCGCTGAGTTCCAGAAGCTCGACGCGCTCGTCCTGCAGGAGGTCCACCGCCGCCCGGGCCAGGGGGTAATTCTTGACCGGGTTGGTGAAGGCCGACGAAAACAGGATGTACCGCTTATCCGGCGATAACCCGAGCCGCCGACGGCTTTCGGCCGGGTCGCGGGGCCTGAACCGCTCGAAGTCCACCCCGCAGGGAATGATGGCCTGCTTCGCCGATGGCCGGATGAGCGCCTTTCCCCGGAGCGCCGGGCTGATGTAGATCGTTCGCCGGCTGAGCCATTCGACCGCCAGGGCCACCAGCCGCAGTAGCGGTACGTTGATATCAAAGCCGTGAAAGGTGGTAATGACCGGTACCCGGCGCTGGAGATTGGCCAGCAGGCCCGACATGGCCACGTGCGCGTGCAGGCAGTGGTAACGCCCCCGGTCGACCTGCCGCCGCAAGGCCTGCAGGCAGGACAGATAGCCTTTGACACCCTTCCCTTTCACGAAAAAATAATCGAATTCCAGCTCGGTGTTGAGTTGCTTCAGGGCTTCAACCTGGTCATAGACAAAGGCCTGGTGTTTCCGGAAATCGAAGCCGCGGGCGTTGCCGCTGCAGACAATCAGAATGCGCATCGGATTCAGGAGCGCCCCGCCAGTTTGAACCAATTCCAGGCAATGACCAGCAGGGCCACCATGACTAGGTAGGGCTTAAAATACCGGACGTTCTGCCGGTTCATCCGGGAGATTCCATGGGCCGCCAGAATCAGCAGAAAAGGCACCAGCGGCAGGTGAAACCGCTCCGAAAGCGCAAAGCCGCTGGAAGCCAGTACCAGCACGTACGAGCCGATGAAGGCGAGCAGCAGCGTGTGGGACCACAACTGTTTATGCCGGTAGAGGGCGAACAGGGCCACAAAGACGAAAAAGGCGTAGACGTTTCGGGTAAAGTACGCCCCGCCCAGCATCATGGCGTTAAGCTGACCGGTATCGACCAGCGTCGGGAACGGGACGATCAGCATGAAGGGCAGAAAAATACTCCGGGAACCGTAGCGGGCGTACTTGTTGCCCCCCTCGCGGTTGGCAAAGTTGTCCATCTGGGAGGTCAGGTTATGATCGCTCGCCTCCAGGTACTCGTTGATGGCGTTGACCAGCGGCGTGGTGGAAATGAAAACCAGACCCGCCACCACCAGCATGAGCAGGCCAAATCGCCGACCGGTGGTTGAGATGCGTTTGGCCGAGAAAAAGGCGGCAATGCCGACCGAGCCGACCATACAGGCCGCCAGAACGGTCCGGAAGAAAAACAGCGAAGCGCCCAGCAGGGCCAGCCAGGCCCAGTCCAGGGTCCGGATGCGGCGCTCCCGCAGGAGTTTGTCGGCGAAATACAGAAAGCAAACCGACAGAAAGACCAGCTCTGTCTCTTTCACGTGCAGCCCGCAGTAATAGATCAGGTTCGGGACGAGCATGGTCATGATGCCGGCCATCCGCCCCGTGCTCTCGCCGAAATTGGACCGCCCGATCCGGTACACCAGCACACAGGTCAGGGTGCCCAGGACCGCTTTGATCAGGCGGGGAATGAGCACGCTGTCACCAAATGCGTAGTAGAGCATGCCCAGGTAAAAGGGGTAACCCATATCGGAATAGTTGGTGCCGATGTAGGCCACGTACACCTCCCACATGTTTCGCTTGATGAGACTGACCAGCCACTTCCCCTCCTCGTGGTACCCAATGGCGTCGGCCGACTCGAACTCGAACGGCTGCTGGGTCATGGCCAGGGAGAAAAAATAACTGAAGACGACCCAGACCAGCCGGATCAGGAAGGCCGTCGTGGCCAGGCGCTTCGTAAACGCCTTCACCGGGATATCGGCCCAGCGGAGCGAGAGCGAAGACGAAAGCCGGAAAAACAGGAGGACCTCGACCAGATTAAAGGCGATCCAGGTCAGCGGCAGGGCTTTGTTGAAGAAGACCAGCACGGCGAGCAGGCTCACAATCAGGAAGGTGCTGATGCCTTTGCTGGTAAAATACCGCGGTATGAAGGTAAGTGATTCGGTCATAGGGCCTGGGCAACGGCGGTGTAGTGACGTTTTAATTCTTCGAAATGCTGTTCGATGGAGAAGCGATTACGGACCCGTTCGGCGTTCCGCACGGCCTGGGCCCGGTAAACGGGGCGCCTCCGGAGAAAATCCAGGAACCGGCGGGTCAGGTCGTCGATATCCTGGGTGCGGTAGAGCGTGGCCCAGGTGCCGTTGTCGGTGATTTCCCGCATGACGGGCCAGTCGTTGACGAATACCGGAATCCCCGCGGCCATGGCTTCCACCACGGCGATGCCGAAGGTATCGTGGTGGCTGGCGTACACGAAGGCATCCGCTTCGGTCAGCAGGGCCGGAACATCGTGGCGCGAGCCCAGGAACCGAACCTGGTCCATCAGCCCGTGTTCGGTACAATAGGCAACACACTGGTCGTAATGAATGGGATCGGCAGGATTCCGGCTGCCCACGAACAGGAACCGGAAATCGATGCCTTCGTTGCGAAGCCGGTTCAGAAAGCGGCAGATGGTCAGCTGGTCCCGGACGGCCACAAAGTTTCCCACGCAAACAAGCAGCAGGACCCCGGGCGGAATGCCCAGTTCCCGGCGAACCGACTGGGCCGGTGCCGGTCCGAACTTGCGGAAGTCGACCCCGTTGTACACCACATGCTGCCGGTGCTGCCGCGGCCGGAGGTCATAACCCGTCCGGTAGTGGCTTGCCAGGTACTGGCTGACGAACAGGTTGCGGTCGGTGCGGGGCAGGATGAACCGGAGCAGGAGACGGGCCAGGCGGTTGTACCCAAAATCGTACCCATGCACGCTCAGCACCAGGCGGATACCCGTACCCAGGCAGGCCCAGTAGGCCAGAAAAGCGTCCAGGGGCAGCTGGGCGTGGACGACCCGGATACCTTCCCCGACCAGCAGCCGCCGCAGGCGGAGCAGGTACGCCACGTCAAGCCGGTGGCGGGGAAACAGCTGCTGCATCGGCACGTCCGTCTGCCGGAAGGCCGCCAGCAGCGCACCGGGCTTGCGGTAGACCAGCAGGCAGGGCCAATCCGTTCTGCGAACCCGCCGGAGCGTATCCAGCAGCAGGGTTTCGGTGCCCCCGCGCTCCAGGCCTCCCAGAAGATAAGCGACTTTGGTCATAGTTTGAAGGCAACCAGCGTTCGTTTCAGGCCCGCGCCCAGGCGCCGGGCGCCGAAGTAAATCCGGGCCAGAGGCACCGGGGTTTGGTAGAGCAGGCGGAAATACCGGGGTTGCCGGGAAAAGTCCACTTCCGCCAGCAGCGAACGGACGGCGTCCGGATAACGCCCCGACAGGTAGTAGGGCAGGCCGTTCCGAACCCGCAGGCCGTCGAGCAGCCACTTCAGGTTGGGAGATTGCCGTTCGTAGGGCCTCAGATACGCCAGGTTGAAAATAAAGTGAGCCTCGGGCGCATAGAGCCGATGACCCCCGATAGCCCGGTTAGCCGGCGCCGCATCCTGGTTCGAATAAGCCAGCGGCTGATTGCAGTAGGCCACTTTACCGGCCAGGGCGAGGCGGATCCAGAGGTCGAAATCTTCGCCGAAGCGCAGCCTGGGCCGGAAGCCGCCCGCGCGCCAGAAGGCCGTCCGGCGAACGGCCACAAACGAGCAGTTGATCAGGACGCAGAACCGGGAGCCATACAGACTAATGTAATCGATGTAACCGGCGCTGAACGTCTCCGGCAGCCCTTTGGGCTCGACCCGCTGCCGGCCGTGTTTCACGTAATAGTAGTTGGTCCCATAGAGATCCGCATCGGGGCACTGCACGACCAGCGACCGCAGACTGCTCAGAAAGTGGGGATGCAGCCAGTCGTCGGCATCCAGAAACACGATGTAGTCGTACCGGGCCTCCTGCGCCCCCCGGTTACGGGCGGCCGATACCCCGGCATTCGGCTGATCGATCAGTGTCAGACGCGCATCCGTAAACTTTCGCACCCGCGCCGGCCCGTCGTCCGTGGAGACATCGTTGACCACCAGCACCTCCAGGTTGGCCAGTGTCTGCCCCAGGACCGAGGTCAGACACTGCTCAATGTAAGGCGCTTTGTTAAACAGCGGGATGACAACGGAAAACATGGCAGTCTACCGGCCCGACAACTCCCGGACCGGCTTGTCAAACTGGTTTTTGAACGACAGACTTTTGCGCAGGCGATAGCCGTATTCCCGGACCGCCCCCGGAGTCAGCGAACGCAGGACGTTGAAAAACGACAGGTCCTCGGGCCGGTAGAACCGGTACGGAGTCGCAAAGAGGTGCTTCCAGTACAGAAACTTGTACGGATGCGAGCAGCGGATATGCCAGGGTTTGGATGAACCCGAAAACTGAATGAGCACCGGCTGCTTCCGGGCCGCGGCCACCTCAGGCAGGTCATACAGGCTCAGGCGCTTGTCGAAACAGCAGGTTTGCAGGTTATAGGCCGGGTGCATCGGCTGCCAGTTACCGTTTACAACGGCGTTCAGGCTGCATTGGTCAACGTACAGAATCCGCTCCGGATGCGTTCGGGTATACTCGATCGCCTGCTGGCCAAGTTCCTCGGTCTTCCATTTCGCCAGGTTCAGCAACATAACCCCGGAATTGAAGTACCGGGCGCTTTCGTCCATACCCAGCCGCTGCCGGTAGGTCGGTTCCATCGTTTCAATCAGGTAGTCGGGAACGGCTGCCAGGTAGGTATCGGCCAGGTCGGTATGATAGACCCCGGCGATGGGGCCGTTCACGATGACGTCCGCATCCAGATACAGGGCGCGCTCGGCATTGACCAGCTCGGGAATCAGCAGACGCAGGTAGTTGGCCGTCGAAAAATGGTGGTTTACCCGAAGTCGATCGAGAATTCCTTCCGGGGCTTTCCGGGCCAGGATCTGACAGGCATACGGCTGGGCGATCTGGGCGAAGCGGTGCAGATGCAGGGGCGCCAGGCCCTGGTGAATCACATGGACGCGAAACGACAGGTCCGGATTATGCTGCAGCAGGGATTGCAGCGAAACGCAGACGTGCTGCGCATACCGGGCGTCAATCGCGTATACGAGATGATACAACATAAGCCGTTGGTTAAGCTGGGCGGGTAGTTAGTGTGCCTTTAATTTCCCGTAGAAAGACCGGGCCCGGGCCGTGAGGTGAAACGGAATTTTATAGGCCGCCAGCCGGACCAGCAGCGATCGGATGCCTTCCTGCCGTAACCGGATGGCATATTGCCTGCCCTGCCGGAAGTTATGGTTGCGCAGCGCGAGCCGCAGCAGATTCTGGTAGGCATACACCCGGTAACCGGCGGCGTCGTAGGTGAGCTGCTCAGGATAGCGTTCGCACAGGTATCGGTACATGTCGGCTTCCCGCCGGAATTTCTCCTCCGCCCGCTGGAAAGTCAGCGGATTGCTGATCGAATCGTGACCCCGCCGGTAGGTGGCCGTCGCGACAGGCAGGTAGCCGATGGCGGTATACATGGATAAAATCAGCCAGCTGGGCCAGTCCTCCAGCGGAAACCGGTTACGGATGTAATCCCCGTACGGCAGGTATCGGTCAGCAAGGTCCCTGCGGAATAAGGTCGTTGCCGTCAGGATCGGCGCCCGCCCGCCGAAGATCGCCTGGGTAAGGTTCGTGCCGGTATAGATGGTTGTCCCGTTCTGGGTCAGGTAGTCGGAGGTAATCGTTCCGGTATCGGTGTGGAGGACGTGGTAGTCGGTATAAAGCAAGCCGCAGTCCGGATGGGCTTCCAGATAGGCTACCTGCTCCTGCAGTTTCGTCGGCAGGTGCCAGTAATCGTCCGCCGCGCAGGTAGCGATGTATTTCCCCCTCGCCAATTGGACAGCCGAGGCCCAGTTGCCGCCCACCCCCAGATTCTGCGCCTGAAACAGCAGCCGGATTCGTTCGGGATACTGCCGCTGGTAGCGTTCGGCGATCGCCCGTGTCAGGTCGGTGCTCCCGTCATCCGCCACGATGATCTCTGCCGCCAGGTTGCCCTCCTGGCGGAGGACCGACTCCAGCGTCTGGGCGATGGTATCAGCCTGGTTGTAGGCGGTTACGATTACCGAGACAATCACCTGGTTCATGCAAAATCGGCTGGTTAACAGGATGAAAAAGTCCTCAGCTTACCTGCTGCGGTTGGGGCGTTGCCTGGTTATGTAAAAAGATCATGCCTTTCAGCAGCGGAATCTGCACCCGGCTGTGGAGAAAGCTCAGGCTGTATTTTACCTTATTCGATGCTTTCAGGCAGGGCAGGCGCATCAGCTCGGTAAACGAAAACCCGCTGGAACCGAATTTTTTCAGGTATTCCCGCCGGAAGGAAGGAGGAACGCGGGAATCGGCCGCCAGCCGCAGCAGCAGCAGGTGACGAAGCCCGAAATTGTACCGGATCAGCGCCGGGTAGAGGGCAGTATTCCGCTGGGTGACCGCCAGTTGCTCCATGGCGACGATGGACAGGTAGTGATCCCGGTAGCTTCGCTCATTGAACTGATCCATGATGGAGCCGGGCCGGATGGAATAAACATACGTGACGTCCGGGACCATGACCAGCGCCTGGGCTTTCAGCGCGACCTGAAACGACAGGTACAGATCCTCGTGAACTACGTCCGGAATGCAGCGAATGTGGTTGTCGCGCAGAAAAGCCGTGTTGTAGAGCTTGTTCCAGGAGTAGACGTAAAAGTCGCCGTTCAGGTAAGCCGTGGCAATCGGGGCATTCCCCCGAACCAGCCGTTCGCGAAAGGAAAAGGCGTAGGGCGGCTTCTGATTCGTAAAATTGACCGTATCGAAGGAGCCAACGGTAACGTCGGCCTGGTGCTGCTCCGCCGCCGCGTAGAGGCGTTCCAGGGCGTAGGGCGGGATCACATCGTCGCTGTCGAGAAAGAAGATATACTTGCCCCGGGCGAGGTCAATGCCGCGGTTTCGGGCGAGTCCGATGCCGGTATTGCGCTCGTTCCGGATCAGCTGTACGTTTCCTTCCCGGAGGTAGGGGTCAATGTACCGTTCCGCCACGGCCGTGCTGTTATCGGTGCTGCAATCGTCGACAAGGATGTATTCGACCCCCTCGAGCGTCTGGTGGAAGGCCGACGCCAGGCAGCGTTCGAGGTAGGCCTCGACGTTGTAGACGGGAATAACGACAGTAACCTTGTATGGACGCATGGGTAGCAGGCCGTAAAGTTTACCAGCGGCTGGCCGCGCTGAGCCGGTACTTCTCCAGTTTGAAGAGCGTTCGCTCCAGTAGCCAGGTAAGCCAGCGCGTCAGGGGCAGGCGTTTCAGCCGCCGCATCTGCTCGATATCGAACCAGTAGCGGTCGTAATCGGCCAGGATGAGGGGCGGCAGGAGTTCGTGCAGGATCCGCCGGCGTTCGGCCATCAGCAGCTCGGTTCGGGTGTTGCTGATGCCCTGAGTGTCGAAAAAGCTGACGTCGATATCGCGGTAGGCGACCGTTTCGCCCTGGAGCCCAACGGCCGTCAGGTAGAACTTCCAGTCGGCGGCGATGTGCAGGGTCTCGTCGTAGAGCCCGTACTGCTCAAAGAGGCTCCGTCGAATGTAGGCGGAGGAATGGTTCAGCGTGCCCCGGTAGAACGTCAGAAAGGTAATGTCCTGGGCCGTGCCCCGGTCGCGGCGGGGCTTTCCGTCGGCCTTTACCTGAAGCAGGTTGCCGATCAGGATGCTGCACGGTGGCATGTCCTGCAGCATTCGGGCGACTACCTGCCGATCGACCAGCCAGTCGCCCGAATTCAGAAACTGGCAGAACTCGCCCCGGGCCGCCTGAATGCCTTTGTTCATGGCGTGGTAGATGCCCCGGTCGGGCTCCGAGACCCAGTAGGTCAGGTGGCTTTCGTACTGCCGGATCAACTCCACGCTGCCGTCGGTCGACCCGCCGTCGATGACGATGTACTCGAAATCGCGGCTAGTCTGCTGCACGACGCTTTCCAGGGTCTTCTGCAGGCCCGGGGCGTTGTTGAAATTAATGGTGATGATCGACAGCCTGGGCATGGCGCTGGGTGCGGTAGACGGTATGGATGATGTCTACAATCTGGTCGATGTCCTGGAACGTCAGTTCATAAAACAGCGGCAGACGAACCAGGCACTCGGTATACCGGTCGGCCTGCGGCAAAGCCCGTCCGTCGTGACGCGTCCGGTAGTATTCGCTCTGGTGCAGGCTCAGGTAATGAAAAACGGCCAGAATTCCGCGGCTTTTTAGCGCCGCGATGAGCTCATCCCGTTCCTGGGGCCGGCGGCACACCAGGTAAAACAGGTGGGCATTGTGGGTGGCGTAGGCCGGCAGGTCCGGCAGCTGAAAGCAGCCCTGCCGGGCCAGGGGCGCCAGCGACTGGTAGTAATAATTCCACAAAGCCAGCCGCCGCCGCTGAATCGGCACCAGGTTTTCGATCTGGGCGTACAGGAAGGCGGAGATGATCTCGGACGGCAGAAAGGACGAGCCAATGTCGACCCAGCCGTACTTATTGACCTCTCCCCGGAAAAATTCGCTTCGGTTCGTGCCTTTTTCCCAGATAATGTCAGCCCGCCGGACAAACCGTTCGTCATTGACCACCAGCATACCCCCTCCCCCGGCGATGATGTTTTTGGTTTCGTGGAAGGAAAAGGCGGCCATGTGCCCCAGCGAACCCAGGGGTTTCTCCTGGTAATAGGCATCAATGGCCTGGGCGGCGTCCTCGATAACCAGCAGCCCGTGGGCCTCGGCCAGGGCCAGGATCGCTTCCATGTCGCAGGCGACGCCGGCATAGTGAACCGGAACAATGGCCCGCGTCCGGGGCGTAATCAGTGCGGCCAGCCGGTCGACGTCGAGGTTCGGGTTATCCGGGTGGCTGTCGGCAAAGACGATACGGGCCCCTTGCCGGACAAAGGCAAGGGCGGTGGAAACGAACGTAAAGGAAGGGATGATCACCTCGTCGCCGGGCTGAATATCGGCCAGCATGGCGGCCATTTCCAGCGCGTCGGTGCAGGAGGTTGTCAGCAGGACTTTCCGGAAGCCGTAGGTTTCCTCGAAGAAACGGTGGCACTGCTGGGTGTACAGGCCGTTGCCGGAAATCTTGCCTGATTGGACAGCGTGGGTGATGTAAACCGCTTCGTTGCCCGACAGGTACGGTTTGTTGAACGGAATGGTGTAGGCGGTCATAACCAGAAATGATAAACACTGATCGTTTCTTGGAGGGTAAATCCGTTGCGTTCGTAAAAGCGGCAGGCAGGGCCGTTGTCGCCCTGGGTGACTACGCTCAGTTCGGTGACAGCCCGGGGGTAGAGCCAGGCCATCAGGTGACGCAGCAGGGCGGTGCCGATACCGCGGCCGCGGCTGCCTTCGTCGGTCGCCAGAAGACCAATAGTCGCCTGTGAGCCGTGTTGCTGAACGGTGAGGAAGCCAGTTATCCGTCCGTTCGAGGGGTGCACAAACGTCTGGTCGGCCAGCTTGCCGGTCAGGGAATTATCCATCCAGGTTCGGTAAAACCGGCGGAAGGCCTCTTCCCCAAAGCGGGGGTCGAGCCGGTAGCGGGAATAGGCTCCGCTCTGGTAGGCCAGATCGTAGAGCACCTCCCGATCGTCCTCGGGGCCGAAGGGTCGGATAGCCGGGTCAGCTTCGCCCGCCATTGACAAGGCTTGGGCGTAGGTTACTTTGGTGTCCACTTTCTGGTCTTCGTACCGGGGCCCGAGCGGCTGGGGCGCAGTGACGTAGAGCAGGGCATAGCCTTCCTGCCGTGCCTGGGCCAGGGTAGTTTCCAGCGCATCGGTATCGTCGATGGTGAGGGCGAGTCGGCCGATGCGGTAGCCAAAAAAGGCGCTGTCCCAGGGCAGGGAAGTGATTTGGGGTAAAGATGTGGTCATGACAGCAGCTGTTGCAGGGCGGTCGTTAGGGCAGGACGGCTGCAGAGCCGGGTGGCCAGTTCCCGGCAGCGGACGGTCAGCGCCCCACGCTGGGCTTCGTTCAGCTCAAGTAATTGGCGCAGGCCGCGGGCAAAATCGGTGGCATCGCTGGGGGTGGCCCGGTAACCGGTCTGGCCGGTAACAACCAGATCCCTGGCCACGCCGGTGTCGAAGGCCACAACGGGTGTGCCGCACATCATCGCCTGATTGATCATCATGGGGCCGGAATCCTCCAGCGAGGGACAGGCAAAAACATCAGCGGCCTGGTAGGCCAGGACCAGTTCGGGTTCGGACAGGTAACCGGCATGGCGGACCGGCAGCTTTTCCAGCAAAGGCGTCTGCTGGCCTGCTACCAGCAGAAAGACGTCCGGCCGGCCCAGTTGCTCCAGGGCTTCCAGAAGAAGGGACATGCCTTTCCGTCTTTCCTGCAGGGCAGAGGCGCCAAAAAAAATAACGGGCTGATCCGCCGGTAAGTCAAAGTGAGCCCGGGCGCTGAGCTTGTCTCCGGGCATAAAAACCGTTTCGTCGACCAACCCCAGCAGTTTCCGGATCGGCAGGCCGCCGAAAAGGGCCGAGCGTCCGGCGCGCTCATAATCCTGCTGGGAAAAGGTAACCAGCTGCGTATCCGCCGGCAAATACTTTTTCTTGAAGGCCAGATTGTCGGCAGCAATGTGCTGGTACCGTTCGGAACGAATGGCTGGGCACGGTCGGCAGTCGCGCTGGTACCCCTGGCAGTCCCAGGGATAATGACAGCCCCCGGTAAGCGGTGCGTTATCGATGACCAGCCAATAGATGCGGGCACCGGTCAGCTCCTGCAGCTCCCGGATGAGCCGGGTATTGATAAAATCCGTTGTCCAGTGAATGAAAATGGCGTCAGGATGCGCCGGAATCAGTCCCAGGATCTTTCGGGCCGACACGACGGAGTAGCGTTCGTACCGGTTATAGAAGTAATAATCATAATGAAACAGCTCCGGGGTCCATACCCGCTTCTGCAGGTTCCGGGCCAGTTTGGCCAGGGGCTGTTCCAGGCGCGCATCGGGGTACGGGATGACGTCCGGCTGCCCGGATTTGGCGTCCTTGACGACAAAGTACGACCGGTGGCCCTGCTGCGCCAGCAGCCGGTGGAGATCCAGGGCGAACTTTCCGGCACCGCCGTAGTCGACGGCTGAGAGGTGCAGGATTGTTTTCGGAGGGGCAGTCATGGCGGGCTAATGGGTCTGCTTGCTGACGCGGATCAGCTTCAGCACGATCTTTTTCCAGAGCGGCCGTTTCCGGTGGTTGTAGAAACGCTCGAACAGGTACCAGTCAAAGAGTTTGTCCAGCGGCCTGGCCGGCGGCGTCAGCGGAAACGGCAGGGTCGACAGGGGCAGGTTAGCCAGAAGGTCGTTTTCGTAGAACGAATGCGTCGCGTCGGCGTTGAAGCCGATATTCCGGATCAGGTTGCGGGCCGGGACGATGGTTCGTCCGCCGTGCAGCCACCGCGCAAAAAGCCACTGAAAGTCCCAGACATCGTCCGGCTGCGTCCGCTGGTAGGCGTCAAAATGCGCCTGAAAATGCTCGAAATACGCCCGGCGTTCGAGGGTTAGCCGAATCGTCTGGCGACCCGCGGCCCGGGTCCAGGCGCTCATGCGGTAGTCGAACGCCTGCCAGGCGCGTCGCCAGCTGGCCCAGCCCAGGCTCTGGGCCATGTAGCTGAAAAAGTAGGAGCAGTGCTGGTCGTTCCAGCGCATCAGGGCGTTGGTGCCGGTGATCATCGCCACGCTGGGGTCGTTTCGGTACTGCTTCAGCAGCGTTTCACAAAACGGAAAAAACGAGGGGTCGGGCAGGCAGTCATCCTCCAGAACAATTCCAGCCTCCACCTGCCCGAAAAACCAGGTAATCGCTTCGGCCGGTCCGTGGCCGCAGCCCCGGTTTTCGTCCCGAAAGAGGGTCCGGACGTTGCAGTCCCAGTCGACCTGCCGGATGATCGCCCGGGTGGCGGCGCAGCGTTCGGCATCGTCCGGTCGGTGGGGCCGGGGGCCGTCCGCCGCAACAAACAGATGGCGAGGCCGTACGGACCGAATGACGTTAAACGTCTGCTGGGTGGTATCGGGCCGGTTGAAGGTGATCAGCAGAATGGGCGTTTCGAACATGGCCGAGTCAGGTCAGGGATTTGCGCAAGCTGGAAACGCCTTTGGCCAGGTTGAACAAAAACTGAAAGAAGTGGTAAAGCACGGCTTTCGACTTCATCCAGTTGAATAATTTAATATCCTGGTTGAGGGCGTACCAGCGTTCGTAGTCGGCCAGCACCCGCGACGGCAGGTGGGACGTCAGGATCTGGCTGACTTCCTGGTTGGCTGACCTGTCCGCCGCAGAGCTGATACCGCCCATGTCGTAGTAGGACAGAAAAGCGTCAATATGCCTGCACTGGCAGTTGCCCAGAATGATGGCTTTGATCCAGAATTCGTAATCGGAATGCACCCGGTTGTTTTCGTTGTACAAACCGTAGGTCTGGAACAGGCGACGGTGAATGAGCGTAGACTGGTGCCCGATCGTACCTTTGTAAAAATGCTGCATGGTCAGGGTCGGCCCATAGCGGTGCGCCTCAATTTGCCCGTCGTGGTAGCTCAGGTAGGTGTTGCAATAGAGAATATCGGCATTTTGGCACTGGGGCAGGATCGTGGCCAGGGCATCCTCCACCAGCCAGTCGCCCGAGTTCAGAAACAGGCAGTACTGCCCGCGGGCCTGCCGAATGCCTTTGTTCATGGCCGCATAGATACCGCCGTCCCGTTCGCTGACCCAGTAAGTCAGGTCAACGGCGTAGGCCTCGATCAGCTCCCGGCTGCCGTCGGTCGATCCGCCGTCGATGATCAGAAACTCAAACGCCCGAAACGACTGCGTCACCACGCTGCGGATGGTCCGCTCCAGGCCCGCCCGGTTGTTGAGGTTAACCGTAATGATGGATACCTGTGGCCGCATATTACCGGAAAAAATACCCCTCCACCTGCAGCAGCTCCCCGTTCTGGTAGTTCCGGTGCCCGCTTTCCAGCAATTTCAGTTTAAAGCCCAGCTCCCGGAGCCAGCCGACCATTTCCGGCATTAGCGTCTCGTTTTCGTAGAGTGGGTGCAGCGACAGCTCCAGCTGGATGCCCCGGATGCGGCTCATGGCCCATTCGGCGCCTTCCAGCACCGGGCGTTCGAAGCCCTGGGTGTCGATTTTCAGGTACAACTGTTTCCCCGGCCCGTCGAACTGCCCGAGCAGGTTGTCCAGGCGCTGAATCCGGATCGTTTCCCGGCCAACGTAAGTCGCATCCGGCGCACTTTCCAGATGCAGCGGCAGCATGTTGCGGATGGAGCTGCTGTAGGAGTTGGTCGCCACGTTGATTTCCGCGGTGCCTTCGTAATGGCCCAGGCCCGTATGAACGGCTGTCCAGAGCGGGTCGGCCGCGGCGCGCTGCTGCAGGCGGGCATAGGCACTGGCCATAGGTTCGAAGGAGACGATTTCACCCCGGTAGCCCAGGTCCCGCAGCTGCTGGCCGAACTGGCCGGTATTGGCCCCAACGTCCAGGACCAGGTTGATCTGATGCTGGCGAAGCAGGTCCATGCGCTGCCGTACGAGGGGGTCGGTCGGTAGGTGCAGAATGTCGTACCCAAACCGGCGGGCAACCTGTTTAACGATGGTTTTCATAGGATAAGCGTATAGCAGAAACCTCAGGCCTGGGACAGCGTACGCTGCAGGCGGTGCTGCACCCGGCGGCACCAGACGCCGAGGCGGATCAGGCCAAGGGCATCGAGAAAGCGATAAACCGAATATTCCCGGCTCTGCAGCCAGCGTACCTGCTCCTTTTCGAGGGCTTCGAGCCGCTCGTAGTCGGGCAGAAACCGCGGGTACCGCTGCCGGAGGATGGCCAGCTGCTCGCGCCGGGGCAGGGACTCCGTCCGGGGATCACAGCTGATGCCGTCCATGCTGAAATAGGCGACCGGCGCAGGATGGTGCTGGTAGCTGCAGCCGTGCACCAGGAGGGCGTCGAGGAAAAAGAGCCAGTCGGAGGCAATCTTGAGGGTTTCGTCGTAGAGGCCGATCCGGTCAAAAAGGCTTCGGCGAATCAGGGTGGCCTGGTGGGGCAGGGTGCCCATCAACAGCGTCCGGGCCGTCAGTTCGTCGGGTGAAGGCACGAGCCAGCGGATGGCCTGCCGGCTGGTATCGTAGAAGTAGATGTCACCGGCGACGATATCCGCCCGGGGCTGGCGGGCAAACACTTGCTCCAGCACCTGGGGCCCGGCCAGCCAGTCGCCCGAGTTCAGAAACAGGCAATATTCGCCCGTAGCGACCCGGATGCCTTTGTTCATGGCCGCGTAGATACCGCCGTCCCGTTCGCTGACCCAGTAGGCCAGGTGGTTTTCGTACTGCCGGATCAGCTCCACGCTGCCGTCGGTCGACCCGCCGTCGATGACCAGAAGCTCAAACGCCCGAAACGACTGCGTCACCACGCTGTGGATGGTCGGCTCCAGGCCCGCCCGGTTGTTGAGGTTGATGGTGATGATCGAGAGCTTGCTCATCGGCGAGGGCTAGGAACTTTCTTCCAGGAACAGGAATCCGCCAACCTTGCTGTCAACGACATTGCCGTTGGCTGAAATATACCCGTTAATGACCAGCTGGGCGCTCCGGGGGGCTTTCAGCGAGTAATCAATATTGGGATGCAGCAGGAACAGGTCGAGGTAATAGGTGCCTTTGTTGATGTACTTGGGCAAACGGATCGTCTCCCGGAGATGAAAAGGGCCTTTGCGGTGCAGGGGTGTCCCGCCTTTGATAAAAGCAGGATCGTAGGTGGCGATACGGATGTCCTCGGTATCGTAAAAACAGATGGCCAGCGACAGATTGCGATGGTCCAGTAATTCACCGCTGAACTCGATGGTAAGGTCGGACCGGTCGTTTTCCAGCTGAATGGTGCTGGATTCGCTGCCGTTGATGGCAATCCGGTCGATGCGCAGATCCGGGGTGAGCCATTCGATCTGGTCGACAATCCGGGTCGACGTCCGGCGCTCGTTCAGGCTCAGGTAGTAATCGATGCCGGCCAGCTGACTGCCCCGGAAGACGGTCTGGCCGTTGGCCAGAACCAGGGCCGAGGAGCACAGGTTTCGGATTGCGGCCATATTATGGCTCACAAACAGGACCGTCCGTCCTTCGTTTCGACTGACGTCCTGCATCTTTCCGATGGCTTTCTTCTGAAATTCGGCGTCGCCGACGGCCAGCACTTCGTCGATCACCAGAATCTCCGGGTCCAGGTGGGCGGCTACTGCAAACCCGAGCCGGCCGGTCATGCCGCTGGAATAGCGTTTGACCGGGGTATCAATGTACCGTTCGCAGCCGGAGAAATCGATGATTTCGTCGAGTTTGGCGCGGATCTCCCGGCGGCTCATTCCCAGAATAGCGCCGTTCAGAAAGATGTTTTCGCGGCCCGTTAGCTCCGGGTGAAAGCCCGTGCCGACTTCCAGCAGGTTGCCGATTCGGCCGTTGTAGTCGATTCGTCCCGTAGTTGGCCCCGTGACTTTCGAGAGAATTTTCAGCAGCGTTGATTTCCCGGCTCCGTTTTTCCCAATAATTCCCAGGACTTCGCCGGGCATAACGTCAAAATTGACGTCGCGAAGGGCCCAGACATATTCACTGCCGCCTTTGGTCGTTCGGTCATTCGTTTCTCCAATTTTTAAATAAGGGTCTTCCTTTCCGCGGACCCGGCACCACCACCGCTGGAGGTCCTCACGCAGGGTGCCGGTCCCGATGGTGCCCAGGCGATACTGCTTTGACAGGTTTTGAACGCTGATAATTGGCTTCATGCGTGGATAGGAACCGGTTTAGACCGTGTCCATAAAGTTCTTTTCGGTTCGGTTAAAGACCATCAGGCCCAGAATGAAAATCAGCACGGTAAAGGCTGTTGAAAAGCCCAGTAGTTCCCAGGAAAATACCCCAATACCCAGGAAGCTGTACTTGAACGTTTCGATTACACCCGTCATCGGATTGGCCGCCATCAGGGGCTGGTAGCGGGCCGGAATGGCCGAGAGCGGCAGAATGACCGGAGTCGCGTACATCAACAGCTGCACCCCGAACTCAACCAGGTACTGCAGGTCCCGGTACCGGGTGGTCATGGCCGATACGAGCATCCCCAGACCCAGGCCCATAACGCCCATAATCAGCAGCAGCAGGGGCAGGAGCAGGAGCGTCCGGTTGGGATGAAGGGCGTACCCCTGGAGGGCGAAATAGCCATAGAACAGCAGAAACAGCAGGAGGCCGATGCCAAACTGGATCAGGTTGCTGATCACAATGGATAAGGGAGTCACGGCGCGCGGATAATAAACCTTCCCGAACAGCGAGGCGTTGGCGGTAAAGGTGTTGGAGGTCGCGCGCAGACAGCCGGCAAAGTAATTCCAGGCCGTCACCCCCGCCATGTAAAACAAAAGCGGAGGAACACCATCGGTCGATAAACCCGCCATCCCACCAAAGACAATCGCCATGACCGCCGTCTGAAACAGGGGCTGGATGAAAAACCAGAGAGGCCCCAGGATCGTCTGTTTGTAACGCGACACGAAATCCCGGCGGACAAACAGCAGCAGCAGGTCACGGTACTGCCAGATTTCCTTCAATCGCAGGTCGAAGAGGCTCCCCGTCGGCGTAATGGAGTTGGCGTAGCGTTGATCAGACATGGGCGGATCAGGTAGTCAGGGTGTAGTTGGTCGGAACGGTCTGCAGGCGTTTGGTAACCTCCACCCGAATCATCGGCACCTTGGCAAAGGGATGGTAGTCGCCGCTCAGGGGCGAGAGAATGGCGTTCCGGATCTGGTGTACGAGCGCAATCGACGGATAGGCTTCGCGTAGCCCAAAGCCCTGGCTGGCCAGGATCTGTTCGTAGCTTTTGGTGTGGAGGTCGGTGAAGCCGTCGCTGAACTCGATTTCCTCGCCTTCCAGCTGCAGGGAACGGTAGGTCTGCTTGTTTTTGAGCTTGATGGCCTCCGGCAGCGAGTCGTAGTCCGTGCTCAGGTACCAGCGGACGCGGGCGCGCTCCAGCTCCAGGTACCCCGCCGCCTTATTGGTTTCATGCAGGTGGACGATGCTGCGTTTGACGCTCCCGAAGATCCAGGTCAGCATATCGAAGAAGTGCACGCCGATGTTGGTGGCGATGCCGCCCGACTTGCTTACATCGCCCTTCCAGCTGATGTTGTACCACTTGCCGCGGGAGGTAATGTAGGTCAAATCGAGGTCATAGACTTTGTTGGCCGGACCGCGGGCGATCTGATCCCGCAGAGCGATGATGGTCGGGTGCAGGCGCAGCTGCAGGATGTTGCTGATCGATTTGCCGGACTCCTGCTCCAGTTCGGCCAGGCCCTCGATGTTCCAGGGGTTGAGCACCAGCGGCTTCTCGCAGATGACATGCGCCCCGCTCCGCAGCCCGAAGCGAATGTGGGCATCGTGCAGGTAGTTAGGGCTGCAGATGCTGACGTATTCGACCGGCTGTCCCTCGCGCCGCAGCTTGTCGACGTGGCGGTCGAAGCGTTCAAACTCGGTGAAAAACTCGGCTCCCGGAAAGTAGCTGTCCATAATTCCGACCGAATCAAACTTGTCGAAGGCCGTGGTCAGCTGATTTCCCGTGTCCTTGATGGCTTTCAGATGGCGCGGTGCGATAAAGCCGGCGGCACCGATGAGGGCGAAGCGTTTCATGGTTGTACCAGAATGGATCCGTTTTGGTTGGTGTAGATAAGGCCACTTTCGGGACAGACGGCCTGTCCGCTGGGGTTAAAATGCAGGCGGTGCCCGTGCTGGCTGATCCAGCCCACCTGCCGGGCAGGGTTTCCGTAAACGAGCGCGTAGGGAGGAACGTAGCGGGTAATGACGGCCCCGGCGCCGACGAAGGCGTATTCCCCGATATCATTTCCGCAGACGATGGTCGCGTTGGCGCCGATGCTGGCGCCCCGTCCGACATGCGTCCGGAGGTACTGGTCG